>WNFU01008224.1_pt1 | contig 12092 bp, 11 predicted proteins | sample 5400121 | NCBI WGS metagenome assembly WNFU01 (sample SAMN13153360, study PRJNA577476) | soil metagenome | isolation source: 100 cm soil or saprolite under grassland replicate 1 | place: USA:California | collected 2016-06-15 | reverse complement strand
GTGCCCGCAGCGGAGCGGTCCAGGACCGCCGCCGGTCAGCCGCCATGGGCCGCCAACCGGTAGCCGGCGCCGCGGAGGGTGTGGATCGTGTCGCGCCCGAACGGGCGGTCCAGCTTGATCCGCAGGCGCCGCACGTAGACCTCGACGATGTTGGGGTCGCCCTCGAAGTCGTAGTCCCAGACGTGCTGGAGGATCTCGCGCTTGGAGACGACCTCGCCCCGGCGGCGCAGCAGGAACTCCAGCAGCGCGAACTCCCGCGGGGTGAGCTCGACCTCGACGTCCCCTCGCGACGCCCGCCTGGCCGACGGATCCAGGCGGAGGTCGCCCGCCTCCAGCACGGCCGGCCGCTGCGGGGCGCCCCGACGCAGCAGCGCCCGCAGCCGGGCGACCAGGACCGCGTAGGAGAACGGCTTGGTGAGGTAGTCGTCGGCGCCGGTGTCCAACGCCTCGACCTGGTCCCACTCGCCCCCCTTGGCGGTGAGCATCAGGATCGGCGTCCAGATCCCTTCCCGCCGCAGCGTCTCGCAGATCCGGTAGCCGTTGACGCCGGGCAGCATGATGTCCAGGACGATCGCGTCGTAGGGGTGCTCCCGGGCCATCCACAGCCCGTCGGTGCCGTCCAGCGCCACGTCCACCGCGAACCCCTCGGCCTCCAGCCCGTTGCGGAGCCCGGCGGCCAGCCGCCGCTCGTCCTCCACCACCAGCGCCCGCATCGCGCTCCTCTCCACAGGGTCGAGCAACGATCCTGACGCGCTGCGGCTGAACGGCCGCTGAACCAGCGGGCTGGCGGCTCAGCCGGCCGACGCCAGCGCGGCGTCTACCACGGTCTGGGCCTCGGCGATGATCCGCTCCAGGTGCTCCTCGCCCAGGAAGCTCTCCGCGTAGATCTTGTAGACGTCCTCGGTGCCGGACGGGCGGGCGGCGAACCAGCCGTGCTCGGTGGTGACCTTGACCCCGCCGATCGCCGCGCCGTTGCCGGGCGCCGAGGTGAGCACCCCGGTGATCGGCTCGCCGGCCAGCTCGTCGGCGGCGACGTGCTCGGGCGACAGCTTGCCGAGCGCCGCCTTCTGCTGCGGCGTGGCCGGCGCGTCCACGCGGCGGTAGGCGGGGCTGCCGAAGCGGGCGGCCAGCCGCTGGTAGCGGTCGCCCGGGTCGCCGCCCTGGGCGGTCATCTCGGCCGCCAGCAGGCACAGCACGATCCCGTCCTTGTCGGTGGTCCAGGCGGCGCCGTCGCGGCGCAGGAACGACGCCCCGGCGCTCTCCTCGCCGCCGAACCCGATCGAGCCGTCCAGCAGCCCGTCCACGAACCACTTGAAGCCGACCGGCACCTCGACCAGCCGCCGGCCGAGGTCGGCGACGACCCGGTCGATCATGCCGCTCGACACCAGCGTCTTGCCCACCCCGGTCCCGGCCGGCCAGCCGCGCTGCCCGCCGAACAGGTAGGCGATCGCCACCGCCAGGTAGTGGTTGGGGTTGAGCAGGCCGGCGCGGGAGGTGACGATGCCGTGCCGGTCGGCGTCGGCGTCGTTGCCGAAGGCCACGTCGAAGCGGTCCTTGAGGGCGATCAGGCCGGCCATCGCATACGGCGAGGAGCAGTCCATGCGGATCTTGCCGTCCCAGTCCAGCGGCATGAACCGGAAGGTCGGGTCGACCCGGTCGTTGGTGACCTCCAGGTCGAGGTCGTGCCGCTCGGCGATGGCGGCCCAGTAGGCGACGCTGGCGCCGCCGAGCGGGTCGACCCCCAGCCGCAGGCCGCTGCCGCGGATCGCCTCCAGGTCGACCACCGCCCGCAGGTCGCCGACGTAGGCCGACACGTAGTCGTGGCGGTGCACGGTGGCACCGCCGACGGCGCGCTCGTACGGCACCCGTCGCACGCCGTCCACGCCGTCGGCCAGCAGCTGGTTGGCCTGGTCCTGGATCCAGCCGGTGACGTCGGTGTCGGCCGGGCCGCCGTTCGGCGGGTTGTACTTGAAGCCGCCGTCCTCCGGCGGGTTGTGCGACGGGGTCACCACGATGCCGTCGGCCAGGCCCTCGCGGCGGCCGCGGTTCCAGCTCAGGATCGCGTGGGAGAGTGCCGGCGTCGGCGTGTAGCCGCCGGCGCTGTCGACCATCACGTCGATCTGGTGGGCTGCCAGCACCTCCAGGGCGCTGCGGAAGGCGGGCTCGGACAGCGCGTGGGTGTCGCGGGCCAGGTACAGCGGCCCGTCGATGCCCTGCTGGCGGCGCCAGCGGCAGATGGCCTCGGTCATCGCCAGGATGTGGGTCTCGTTGAAGGCGAGGTTGAAGGCCGAACCGCGATGGCCGGAGGTGCCGAACGCCACCCGCTGGCCCGGCACCGAAGGATCGGGTCGTTCCTGGTAGTAGGCGCGGACCAGCCGGTCCACGTCGACCAGCATCGACGCCTCAGGACGGCGTCCGGCGTGCTGGCTTACGGTGGTCACGATGGCGTTGTCCCTTCGCTGTGCGCTGCTGCGGCCGTGCACGTCAGCGCAAGCATCCACCGACCAACCAGCCCGACACCAGTACCGTCCGACGGAAGGGGATCGACGATGCGCGCGTTCGTGATCACCGGGCCGCGACAGGGCCGCGTCGTGGACGTCGCCGAGCCGGCACCTGGACCTGGCCAGGTGGTCGTCGACGTCGAGGCGGTCGGGGTGTGCGGCACCGACCTCGAGCTGTTCGCCGGCACCATGCCGTACCTGGCCGACGGGCTGGCGGCCTACCCGCTGCGCCCCGGCCACGAGTGGGCCGGCACGGTCGCCGCGGTCGGCGCCGGCGTCGGCGCCGACTGGGTGGGCGTGCGGGTCACCGGGGACACGATGCTCGGCTGCGGCAGGTGCGCGCGCTGCCGTTCGGGGCGGCACCACGTCTGCGCCGACCGCTTCGAGATCGGGATCCGCGGCGGCTGGCCCGGCGCGCTCGCGGAGCGGCTGCCGGTGCCCGCCGGCGCCCTGCGCCGCCTGCCCGCCGGGATGCCCGCCAGCACCGGTGCGCTGGTGGAGCCGGGCGGGTGCGCGCTGCGGGCGGTCGACGCGGCGGGCGCGCGAGCGGGACGGCGGGTGCTGGTCTACGGCCTGGGCACGCTGGGGCTGCTGGCGGCGCAGTTCGCCATCGCCAGGGGCGCGGTCGTGGAGGTCGTCGGGCTGGTCGCGGCCTCGCTGGAGCTCGCCCGCCGCCTCGGCGTCAACGCGGCCCACGGCGCGGACGAGCCGCTGGGGGGCGGGTACGACGCCGTGATCGACGCCACCAATTCCCCGGCGGTGCCCGCCAGCATCCTGCGGCAGGTGGAGCCGGCCGGTCGCGTGGTGCTGGTCGGGCTCGCCGAGCGGCCGAGCGTGGCCGACCTGCGCGAGGTGGTCCTGAACGACCTGACCGTGGTGGGGATCCTCGGCGCCTCGGCGGGCCTGGACGGCGCCGTCGAGCTGCTGGCCGGCGGGCGGGTGCAGACCGAGCCGCTGATCGCCGCGACGGTGTCGCTGGACGAGGTCGCCGACGTGCTCGGCGGGAGCCGGCCCGGCCGCGGCGGTCCCGCCCCGAAGGTCCAGGTCGATCCGCGCCGCTAGCATCCTGGCTCCTCACCCGGGGAGCTCGAGCCAGGCGTCGGCGCCGTCGTCGAGGTTGGCCGCGTGCGCGCCGCCGCCGTGGGCGCGGGCGATCAGCTCGACGATCGCGAGGCCCAGTCCGGCGCCGCCGCCGGCGCGCGCCGGGTCGGCCCGGCTGAACGGCTCGAACGCGTGCCCGATGAAGTCGGGAGGGAACCCCTGCCCCTGATCGCGGACGTGCAGCTCGATCCGGCCGTCGTGGCGGTGTGCCTGCAGCAGGATGCGGCCGTCGCCGTGTCGCAGGGCGTTCTCGACCAGGTTGCCGAGCGCCTGCTCGGCGCGGAGGCGGTCCACCGACAGCCGCAGCCGCTCGTCCGCCTGGACCTCGAGCGGCCGGCCGGCCTCCGCCGCCCGCCGGGCGTAGCGCTCCCGCACGTCGGCCAGGAGGTCGGCGGCCGGCAGCGGCTCCGGCCGCACCGGCAGTTGGCCACCACCCGAGCGCGCCAGGACCAGCAGGTCTTCCGCCAGATGGGCGAGCCGCTCGGTCTCCTCCGCCGCCGACCGCAGGGCGTGCTGCAGCTCCTCCGGCGTGCGCTCGCGCCGCAGCGCAAGCTCCAGCTCGGTCCGCAGCGCCGCCAGCGGGGTCCGCAGCTCGTGGCTGGCGTCGGAGACGAACCGGCGTTCGCGTGCCAGCGCCGCCTCCAGGCGGCCCAGCATGCTGTTGATGGTGGTCCCGAGCCTGGCGATCTCGTCGTGGGTGGGCGGCAGCGGCAGCCGCCGGCCCGGCTCGGCCGCCGACACCGCCTCCGCCTCGCGCCGCATCGACTCCACCGGCCGCAGCGCCGCGGCGGCCAGACCGTAGGCGAGCAGCGACGACAGCAGCAGCGCGATCGGGCCGCCGACGAGCAGCTGGCCGAGCAGGCTCTCCAGCGCCTCGGCGCGCCCTTCCAGCGACGCGCCGACGACCACCAGCAGCCGCCCTCCCTGGGCCTGGACGGGGGTGGCGAGCAGCCGGACGGGATCGTCGGAGCCGGGTACGCCCGCCCGCTCGACCACGATCGTCGCCGCGGCCGCGCGGGCGAGCTGCTGGTCGGTGAGCAGGGGCCGGTCGCCCAGCTGCGGCGTGCTGTCCAGGACGGCGCCGTCGGGCGCGAGCAGCTGCGCGACGCTCTCCCCCTGCTCCGCCAGCCGGTTCCCTCCGGCCTCCCGCAGCCCGGAGCCGGGCTGGCGGACCAGGGCGGCGACGTCGTCGGCGCGACCCCGCAGGCTCTGGTCGATGGTGGCGTCCAGGGCCCCACCGACACGGAGGTACAGGAACAGGCCCATGCCGGCGAGCACGGTCGCCATGGCGGCGGCGAACACCAGCGTCAGTCGCAGACGGATCGGGACGCGCGCGAGCAGCCGCACGATCCTCAGCCGCCGCCGTCGCGGCGCAGCCGGTAGCCGGCCCCGCGGACCGTCTCGATCGACCGCCGCCCGAACGGGCGGTCGATCTTCGCCCGCAGGTAGCGGACGTAGACGTCCACCACGTTCGAGCGGTTCTCGTAGTAGTAGTCCCAGGCATGCTCGAGCAGGTCGAGCCGGGAGAGCACCTGCCCCGGCCGGCGCATGAACGTCTCCAGCAGCGCGAACTCCTTGGCCGACAGGTCGATCCGGACGTCGTCGCGCCACGCCTGCCTGGTCGCCGGGTCGAGGCCGAGCGAGCCCACCTGCAGCGCGGTCGGTCGTTCGGGGAGACCCCGGCGGGTGAGCGCACGCAGCCGCGCGAGCAGCTCGGCGAAGGAGAACGGCTTGCTCAGGTAGTCGTCGGCGCCGCTGTCCAGCCCGGCGACCCGGTCCTCGACCGCGTCGCGGGCGGTCAGCATGAGGACCGGCGACCAGACGCCGCCGGAGCGCAGCTGGCGGCACACCTCGAAGCCGTCCTGCCCTGGGAGCATCACGTCGAGGACGATGGCGTCGTACGGGGTCGCACGCGCCATGCAGACGGCGTCCTCGCCGGTCAGGGCGATGTCGGCGGCGTAGCCCTCCTCGACCAGCCCGCGTCGGACGAGGGCCGCCATCTTCGGCTCGTCCTCGACGATCAGCGCGCGCACCGCACCATTATTCGCCTAGTGGTCGTCCGCGTCGGCCTGCTCGCTGTCACCATGCGCCTGTCCAACCTGCAGCTCCCGTGGCTCGCGGACCGGGCCGATGGTGAGCGTAGAAGGCCCGGATGAAACCACGATGAGAGCCCGGGTCCCGGGCTCTCATCGGCCTCTCATCCGGGCTGCCTAGGGTGCCGGCAAGCTCCCTCGACAAGGAGGCATCGTGCGCCGTGCCACCATCGCCCTCACCGTCGTGCTCCTCACCTTCTGCGGGGGCGGGTGCAGCGGGGGAGGAGGGGGATCGACCGCCACCACGGCGGGCGCCGCCCAGCCGTCCTCGCTGCCGCGCGGCAGCGAACCGGTGGACCTCGACCCCGCCCAGTTCACCAGCACCATCGACAACCCCTACTGGCCGATGCCGCCAGGCAGCCGCTGGGTCTACCGCGAGGTCGACATGGAAGGCACCAGGCAGCGCGTGGAGGTCACCGTCACGCGGCAGACCAGGAAGATCATGGGCATCGACACCAGGGTCGTCCACGACGTCGTCACCGAGGACGGCCAGCTGATCGAGGACACCTACGACTGGTACGCGCAGGACGCGGAGGGCAACGTCTGGTACCTGGGCGAGGACACCAAGGAGTACGAGAACGGGAAGGTGACCACGACCGGGGGATCGTGGGAGGCCGGCGTCGACGGCGCCCAGCCAGGCATCCTGCTCCCCGGCCGTCCGAGCCGGGGGCTGGCCTACCGCCAGGAGTACTACAAGGGCGAAGCCGAGGACGCCGGCGAGGTGCTGAGCCTGGACGAGATGGCGACCGTTCCCACCGGCTTCTACCAGCACGTGCTCATGACCAAGGACACCACCCCGCTGGAGCCGAAGCTGCTGGAGTACAAGTTCTACGCGCAGGGCGTGGGACCGGTGCTGGCCGTCGCCGTCTCGGGCGGCTCCGACCGGATGGAGCTGCTGCGCTTCCAGCCCGCACCCTGAGGCTGATTTCGGCTGCGGGCGGCCGGGGAGCGTGTCAGGCTGCCAGCATGCTCACCGCCCGCGACCTCACCGTCGTCCGCGGCGCCCAGCTGGTGCTGGACCGCGTCGAGCTGCTGGTGGACGCCAGCAGCCGCATCGGCGTGCTCGGCCGCAACGGCGCCGGCAAGTCCACCCTGCTCAGGGTCCTCGCCGGGCTGGAGACGCCGACCGCCGGCATGGTCGAGCGCTCGCCGCCGGACCTGACCGTCGGCTACCTGGCGCAGGAGCCGGAGCTGCGACCGGGCGAGGACACCGCCGCCTACCTGCGCCGGCGCGCCGGGCTGGCCGGCGCCGAGGCGGCCGTCGAGGCCGCCCTCGCCGCCGTCAAGCGCCATCCCGGCCCGGGCGAGCTGCAGGCCTACGACGACGCCCTGGCCGGGTTCCTCGCCCTCGGCGGCGACGACCACGACGCCCGCGCGCCCCGGGTGCTTGCCGACGTCGGGCTGGACGCCGCCGTGCTGCAGGCGCCGCTGGCGCGGCTGTCGGGCGGCCAGCGGGTCAAGGCCGGGCTGGCGGCGATCCTGCTGGCACGCTTCGACGTGCTGCTGCTGGACGAGCCGACCAACAACCTCGACTTCGACGGGCTGGAGCGGCTGGAGCGGTTCCTGGCTGCCGGCGACCAGGGCCCCGGCGGGTCCGGCGTGGTGCTGGTCTCCCACGACCGGGCGTTCCTGTCGGCCACCACCACCTCGATCGCCGAGCTGGACCTGCACAGCCACCGGCTGCAGCAGTACGGCGGCGGCTACGACGCCTACCAGGAGGAGCGGCGCCGGCGCCGCGAGCAGGCCGACGACGCCTTCGAGGAGGCCACCGCCGAGCGCACCCGCCTGGAGGCGGCCGCCAGGCAGAAGCGCAACTGGGCGCAGAGCCGCCGCGGCGAGCGGCGCACCGACAACGACAAGGCCCTCGCCGGGCGGCGCAAGGAGCGCGCCACCGCCGGGGCGGCAAGGGCCAAGGCGATCGAGCGCCGGCTGGACCGTCTCGGCGAGCCCGAGAAGCCCTGGGAGGGCTGGGACCTGCGCCTGTCGCTGCGGTCGGGCCGCCGCAGCGGCGAGGTCGTGGCCAGCCTCGCCGGGGCGACCGTCCAGCGGGGCCGGTTCCGGCTCGGCCCGGTCGACCTGGAGCTGCGCTGGCGCGACCGGCTGGCGCTGACCGGCCCGAACGGCGCCGGCAAGTCCACCCTGCTGGAGCTGCTCGCGGGCGAGCTGGCGCCGACCAGCGGCAGCGCGAGGCTGGGGGCCGGCGTGGTCGTCGGCCACCTCGGCCAGGAGCGCGCCGCGGGCGCCGGCACGCTGCTGGCGGCGGTCCGGCGGCGCACCGAGCTGAGCGTGGAGCAGGCCCGCGCGCTGCTCGCCAAGTTCGACCTCGGCGCCGAGCACGCCGCCAGGGCCGAGGCCGACCTGTCGCCGGGGGAGCGGTCACGAGCCGGCCTGGCCGTGCTGGTGGCCCGCGGCACCAACCTGCTCCTGCTCGACGAGCCCACCAACCACCTGGACCTGGACGCCATCGAACAGCTGGAACGGGCCCTCGCCGGCTACGACGGCACGCTGGTGGTGGTCAGCCACGACCGCCGCCTGCTCGGCAACCTGCGCCTGACCCGCCGGCTGGAGGTGGCCGCCGGGGTGGTCAGCGAGGCGCCGGCGCTTGACACGGGGGCGGCCCGCGGCTAGTGCTCCGCGGTGTGGACCGCACCCCGCTGACGCGTGCGTCGGACCTGGCCAGCCGCGTCGTCAGCGCCTGCAACGACCACCGGGTCGACGGGCTGGCCGCCGAGTTCGCCTTCTTCGGCGTCCTCAGCACCTTCCCCGGGCTGCTGGTGGTCGCCGCGCTGCTCGGCTCGCTCGAGCGGCTGGTCGGGCGCGACCTGGCCAGCCGCTCGGAGGCGCTGGTGCTCGAGGCGCTCGACCGGGTGCTCACCAGGAGCGCCTCGGGGCTCAGCGGCGCCGTCCGCGAGCTGTTCGCCCACCCGAGCGGCCGTGTCGCCCTGATCGCCTCGGTGACCGCGCTGGTCGGCCTGTCGCGAGCCTGGTCGGTGGTGATCCGCGCGCTCGACCTGGCCCACGGGGTCCAGGAGCGGCGGCCCTGGCTGCGCCAGCGGCTGCTCGGGCTCGCGCTGGCCCTCAGCAGCGTGCTGCTGCTGGTCGTCGGCCTGGCGGTGATCGTGGTCGGCCCGGTGTTCGGCGCCGGGGAGGCGCTGGCGGAGCGGCTGCAGCTGGGCGGGCCGTTCACCTTCGTCTGGACCTGGCTGCGCTGGCCGGTGGTGTCGGTGCTGCTGGTCGTCTGGGCGGCCGCCGTCTACCACCTCGCCCCCGGCCGGCGCCTGCCGTGGGCGGCGGCGCTGCCCGGCGCGCTGGCCGCGGCGGTCCTGTGGCTGGCCGCCTCCCTCGGGTTCAACCTCTACCTGCAGCTGGCGGCCGGCGCCCAACCGGGTCCTCAGCACCCTCGGCGGCGCCCTGATCGGGGTCCTCTGGCTGTACCTGCTCGCCCTGATCCTGCTGGTCGGCGGGGAGCTGAACGCCGTGCTGCAGCGGTCCCGCCGGGTCGCGGCGCCCGGATAGACTGAACCGCGTGAACCTCTACCGCGAGCAAGGCGTGGTGCTGCGCACCTGGAAGCTGGGCGAGGCCGACCGCATCGTGGTGCTGCTGACCCAGGGCGAGGGCAAGGTCAGGGCGGTGGCCAAGGGCGTCCGCAAGACCAAGTCGCGGTTCGGCGGCCGGCTGGAACCGTTCAGCCACGTCGACCTGTCGCTGTACCGCGGCCGCGAGCTGGACATCGTCACCCAGGTCGAGGTCATCAACCCGTTCCGGACCTTGCGGGAGGACTACGACCGGGTGGTGGCCGGCACGGCCATGCTGGAGGCGGTCGACCAGGTCGCCCAGGAGCGGGAGGGGGCCATCCGCCTGTACCTGCTGCTGGTCCGCGCCCTGCGCGCGCTCGACGGCGCCCCCCGCGACCCGTCGGTGGTGCTGGACGCCTTCCTGCTCAAGCTGATGGCGCTGGAGGGCTACCGGCCGGCGCTGGCCGAGTGCGCCGGCTGCGGCCAGGCGGCGGCGCTGCGCTGCTTCTCGATCGCCCGCGGCGGCGGCCTGTGCGAGCGTTGCCGCTCCGGGGAGGAGTCCACCCTCGACCAGGGGACGATGCCGCTGCTTGCCGCCCTGCTCGGCGACGATCTGGACACCAGCGCCGCCGCCACGCCGCCACCCGGCTCCCGCCGGGAGGCCGGCGCCCTGATCAGGGGGTACGTCGAGTACCACCTGGAGCGGCGGCTACGCTCCTACCCGCTGGTGGCCCGCTGATGCCGAGCCGCAACCCGCGGGCCCTGCCGCCCGGCATCGAGGCCGGCGCCGTCCCCGACCACGTCGCGATCGTGATGGACGGCAACGGCCGCTGGGCCAAGGCCAAGGGGCTGCCCCGCAACAAAGGGCACGAGGCGGGGGAGGCGGCCCTGTTCGACACCGTGGAGGGCGCCCTTGACGCCGGCGTGTCGTGGCTCACCGTCTACGCCTTCTCCACCGAGAACTGGCGCCGCCCTGCCGCCGAGGTCCGCTTCCTGATGAACTTCAACGAGTCGCTGCTGGTGCGCCGCTCCCACGAGCTCCACGACCGGGGCGTGCGCATCCGCTTCATCGGCCGGCGCGACCGGGTCCCCCCGCGGGTGCGCCGGCGCATGGAGGAGGCGGAGGCGCTGACCGCCGCCGACACCCGCATGACCCTGGCGGTCGCCCTCGACTACGGCGGCAGGGACGAGCTCACCAGGGCCGTCCAGGAGCTGGTCGCCGAGACCCGCGCGGGACGCGGCCCGCGCCGCATCGACCAGCGGGCGATCGCCGGGCGCCTGTATGCCGCCGACATGCCCGACGTCGACCTGCTCATCCGCACCTCCAACGAGCGCCGCATCTCGAACTTCCTGCTGTGGCAGATCGCCTACGCCGAGCTGTACTTCACCCCGGTCCTCTGGCCCGACTTCAACCGCCATGAGCTGTTCAAGGCGCTGCGCGACTACCAGACCCGCCAGCGCCGCTTCGGCGCCGTCGCCGGCACCGAGACCGACCAGCCGGCCTCCAGATGGCCGGCCGCCAGCTCCAGCACGTGACCGCGATCCGGCCCGCCCGGCCCGGGGAGCTGTCCCGGCTCGGGCCGCTGTACGTCCGCTCCGGCTTCGACGCCCGCCTGGCCAAGGTGGTCGGCTTCGCCAGGGCCCGGCTCGGCGGCGAGGTGTTCGTCGCTGTGCCGGAGGGGGAGCTGGCGGGGGTGGCCGCCGGCGCCTGGTTCGGCGCCACCGGCTGGGTCGGGGGTGTGGCGGTGGCGCCGGAGCGCCGCCGCGCCGGGCTCGGCGGCGCCCTCACCGAGGCGGTGATCGCCCACCTGCAGGGCAGGGGAGCCGCCACCGTGCTGCTGCATGCCACCGACGCGGGCCGACGGGTCTACCAGCGCCTCGGCTTCCTCGCCGAGGGAGAGTACCTGACGCTCGCCGGCCCGCCGCTCCCCGCCGCCGGGCCGGCCGGGAACGGCGTCCGGACCGGGCAGGCCGGCGACCTTGCGGCCGTGTCCGCGCTCGATCGGCAGGCGACCGGGGAGGACCGCACGCGGTTGCTCGCCGCGCTCTGGCCGGCCGGCGGCCTGGTCGCCGGCGAGCAGGGTGCGGCGCGCGGCTTCCATCTGGCATCACCGTGGCGCCCGGGTGGGGCCACGGTCGCCGCCGACCCGCAGGCCGGGCTGTCCCTGCTGCAGGCCGCCAGCCGGGTGGACGCCGGCGAGGTCTCCGTCTCGGTGCCCGACGGCAACCAGGCGGCCCGCCGGGCGCTGGCCGCCGCCGGCTTCCGCGAGCGCTCCCGCACCACCCGCATGCACCTGGGACCCCCGGTCCCGTGGCGTCCGGCCGCCCAGTTCGGCAGCCTCACCCTGTTCTGGGGTTGACGCCTAGGAGCTGTTGCCCAACGGCGGCTTGAGCAGGTCATCAGCGGCCTCGGCCCGTCGCCGTTCAGGGAGGCACAGGGTGTGGAGCGACGAGCGCATGAGCCTCCGCTGCGCGTCGTGGGGAACGTGGCCGCTACACCGGGTCAGGTGCAGACAGATTGTGGATGGTGTCTGCGACGGTGGCGCGGAGCAGCTCTTCGAGGTCGGCGGCCGGGAGCGGTCGGCTGAACCAGTACCCCTGGCCTTTGTCGCAGCCGAGCCGGTGCAGCTCCTCGGCGAGGTGGGCCTGTTCGATCCCCTCGGCCACGGTCTGGAGCTTCAGGTCGCGTGCCAATGTGAGGATGGAGCGCACCAGCGTGGCGTTGTTGGGGTCCTGGTCGAGGCGGATGACGAACGAGCGGTCGATCTTGAGGACCTGCACGGGCAGCTTGACCAGGTAGGCCAGCGAGGAGTAGCCGGTGCCGAAGTCATCGATCGCCAGGCGCACGCCGAGAGCGCGGAGCTCGTGCAGCACGCCAAGG
>WNFU01008221.1_pt1 | contig 12094 bp, 11 predicted proteins | sample 5400121 | NCBI WGS metagenome assembly WNFU01 (sample SAMN13153360, study PRJNA577476) | soil metagenome | isolation source: 100 cm soil or saprolite under grassland replicate 1 | place: USA:California | collected 2016-06-15 | reverse complement strand
ACCAACGGCGACTTCGACCGCTACTGGCGCTTCCACCTCGCCCGCGAGAACCACCGCGTCCACAGCGCCCACTACCAGGACACCTACGACCTGGCAGCCTGATCGCCGACGGTCCCTCCAGACGAGCTACACCCAACCTGGATCCACTGCGAAGCGGCCCGGCGCTGGCCTACACGCGACCCGTCCTCACGCCCACCGCGCACATTGGCCAGGCGCGGAGCGTCCCAAGTGCCGCAACGATGCCGTATGCTCCGACTATGGGCGAGCTGGGGTCCTTGCTAGGACCGATCCCGGATGACCTTCTGGCCGCCGCGCAAGCGGTGACGCACCCGGCGTTGGGCACACGGGTTGAGCGTGCGGTCGCTCACCCGGAGGTGCCCTCCCTGATCGTGACCGGGGCGGACGCCAAGCGGCGGTCGCTTACGGCTGCGGCCTACGTTGTGGTGCTCGACGCGGCCGGTGTCCTGGTGGCGGCCGAGGCGCGCTGGGTTCCCGAGAAGATGCTCCCCGCACTCGACTTTGATCCGGTCGAGGGCCAACCCCCAGCGCCGCCGCCGACGTCCTGGCAGCACTAGACCAGGCAAGGTCGTGCTCGCTGCTTGTGATCTCCGAGGTGGTGAAGGCCGTAGCGAGTCAGCGTCGTGGGACCCCGAGATCTACGGGTTCGCGCCGGACCGGTCGCTGGGAATCCTGGATGATCGCTGGAGTCGCGCGCTGCCGACGGTGATCACCAGCGGCCTTCCGGTGGGGAACACGCCCGACGTCGACCTGGCGGTGAACGACCCGACGGACAGGCCACAGGTGGTCGAAACGCCTTCCGCGAGGATCTTCGAGGTGCGCGGCCCCAATCGCGGGTTGCAGCAGGCGCTCGAGGAACGCGCCGCCGCCGGTTGGCAGGTCCCTTCCGTCGCCGGCGGTTCCGATCCGGATGCCTTGCTGGTCGATACCGGAACGCTGTCCTTGCAGCAGCACCGGGCGGAAAGGCATGGTGGCGGCTCTACCAGGCGGCGTTGGCGACCGCTGTGGATGCCGAGGCCTTGCTCCTGGCGTAGCCCGCGCAGCTCGGACAGCCCTCGCCGGCCGTCTACCGGGGACGTGGACTCTCACGTTGATGGTTGATCGTCGGGAGCTGTCGCCCTGCGGCGACGGGCGGAGCCACGTTCCTTGGTGGGTGTAGTTCGTTCGCAGGGACCTGTTGAGCTGGGGCGTTGCTGGTCTGGCTGTGTGGGAGGATGACCGTCACGTAGGGTGCGGTGACGGAAGGGGACGACGTTGGGCTCGTTGATGGCAGAGCTGGACGCGCGGGAAGCCGCGGCGCGTGGCCGGGTGGAGGCGTTGCGGGAGCGGATCGCCGAGTTGACCGAGCAGTTGGCCGCCGAGGAGGAGCTGCTGTCCCGGTTGGGGATTACTCGGCAGACCGTCGTGGAGATCCTTGGCGGCGGTGCCGACCGCGGGTGGGGGGCGCTGGTGGGGGCCGATGGGGGGCCGGGCGGCGTCGAGCAGGACGGCGATGCTGCGGTTGGGGCCGCGGTGCGCAGCGACGGCCCGGTCGCACGCGCTGGGCTGGATAAGGTCCCCGCGGCCGTGCGTGTCGGCGCGGTCACGGTGCCCGAGTGGCAGGCGGGGGTGGCCGAGGCGGTGCTGCCGGTGGCCTACCGTGACGTGCTGGAGGTCTTGGCGGATGCCGGAGCGCCGCTGCGTGCCAAGCAGGTCGCCGCGGCGCTGGGCCTGGGCGGCGAGCCCCGCAGCGTGGAGGGGCTGCGCTTGAAGCTCAAGCGTCTGGTGCGGCGCGGCTGGCTGGCCGAGCCGGCAGCGGGCCTGTTCGCCCGCCGTACCCGACCGGCCGGGTCCGCGTAGGCCGGCCGCGTTCGCCTCGATCGGTGGCCAGCGTTGGTCGTAGCGTTGGCACCGTCAGCTCCCCCGAACCGTAACGGAGAAGCGCCGATGCAACCCTGCGCCGCCGACGCCGCCCCCGATCCGTTTGCTGCCTCCCGCGCCGCGTTCGATGCCCTGGCTGTGGAACTGGGCGCCGAGGCGGCCGCCGGGCTGGGGCACGCGGAGCTGGAGGAGCTGCTGGATGTGCGGGGCCGGGAGCTGCTGCGGCAGCTGCTCCAGGACCATCTTGAGTTGCGGCGCCTCCGCGAGGAGCTGGCGGTGCGCGACCGGCCGGCGCCGGTGACCGGCGCCGACGGCGTCATGCGCCGCGCGGTCGAGACCGGGCATGAGCGGCTGCTGGCCACCATCTTTGGGACGGTGACGGTGGGTCGGTGTGCCTGGCGCGCCCAGGGCCGCGTCAACGTCTACCCGGCCGATGCGGCCCTGCGGCTGCCCAGGGGACGCCACAGCCACGGTGTGCGGCGGCTGGCCGCTGTGGAGGCGGTGCGCGGCTCGTTCGACCAGGCGACCGAGGCGATCGGCCGCCGCTGCGGGCAGGTGGCCGGCAAGCGGGGGGTCGAGCAGCTGACCTTCGCCGCCGCGGCCGACATCGACGCGTTCTACCAGGCCGTGGTGTGCGAGCCGTGCACCAACGCCACCGTGCTGGTGGCCTCGGTGGACGGCAAGGGCGTGGTGATGCGTCCCGAGGCGCTGCGGGAGGCGACCCTGAAGGCGGCCCAGGCCAAAGGGCCGGGGCGCTATCGCACCCGGCTGGCCAGCGGCGAGAGGCAGGGACGCAAGCGGATGGCCACCCTGGGGGTGGTCTACGACGCCGAGCCGGCCCCCCGCCGCGCCCACGATGTCATCACCGTCCCCGCCGCTACCGCCGAGGGCCCAAGCGGCCAACGCCTGCGCCGGGCCGGTCCCACCGCGCAAGCGAAGTGGCTGACCGGCTCGGTCACCGCCCACAGCGAGCAGGTCATCCAGGCGGTCTTCGACCAGGCGGAGCAGCGCGACCCGACCCACCGGCGCACCTGGGTGGTGCTGGTCGACGGCGCCCGCCACCAGCTCGAGCAGGTCCGCGCCGAAGCGGCCCGCCGCGGCGTGGGCGTCCACATCCTGGTGGACCTCATCCACGTCCTGGAGTACTTGTGGCGGGCCGCCTGGTGCTTGCACGCCGACGGCGACCCGGCCGCCGAGGCGTGGGTCGCCACCCACGCGATCGGCATCCTGTCGGGGCGTGCCGCCCAGGCCATCGCTGCGATCGACCAGCAGGCCGTCGGTGCCGGGCTGTCCGGCGATCAGCGTCGCGGCATCGACGCCTGCATCGGCTACCTGACCGCCAAACAGGCCTTCCTCGGCTATGACACCGCGCTGGCGGCCGGCTGGCCGATCGCCACCGGGGTCATCGAGGGAGCGTGTCGGCACCTGATCGGCGACCGCCTGGACATCAGCGGTGCCCGCTGGGGGCTCCAGGGCGCCGAGGCCGTCCTCAAACTCCGCGCCCTCACCACCAACGGGGACTTCGACCGCTACTGGCGCTTCCACCTCGCCCGCGAGAACCAGCGTGTCCACACACCCGGCGACCAGGACACCGACCACCTCGCAGCCTGATCACCACAGTCCCTACAGACGAGCTACACCCTTCCTTGGTGTTGCGGTGCTGGTCGGCGTCTTGCTTGCCCTGCGGCAAGGACGTGTAGCGTGCGGTGATCGCTTGGATCATGGCGCCGGACTCGGCGAGGTGGTTGAGGTAGCGGAACAGCTCGCGAACGGTCGCAGGGTTGTCGGCGTCCATGATCGTTCCAGCGTGAACGGCATCGTTGCCGACGTGGCGGAGGATGTCCATCGCTTGCCTGTCGGGGACTGGCAGTCCGGCCTTGTGCAGCTCGCCGATCCGGTCGACGAGCTTCGCGCCGGACGGTTGAAACTCGTCGAGCAGTTCTTCAAGCGCGAGGCGGAGCAGCGCGGCGGCGGCCCGTGGGCTGAGGGCGGCCACATCGCGAGCCTCCCGGTAGCGAGCCCGCACGGACTCCGGCAGCTTCTGGTGGGGAGGGGCGAGCTCGTCGGGTGAGGCTTGCACGTAGGCAGCGAGTTCCGGAGCTTGCTCCTCGAGCTGTTCCATCAGGCTGCGCGTGATCTCGACCGGGACGACGCCAAGAACGATCGCGTCCTCAAGTGGAAGATGGGGCCGCGCATGCGCTGGGGATCGTACTCGGCGCGTTCGCTCGCCTCGGCCAGGAGGCGGCAGTATCGACGGCGTCCGCTGTTCGTGTGCGGACAGTCGCGTATCCGCATCCGATGCAGTTCGCGGCAGATCATTGATTCTGCAGGAATCACCGGCTCACGCCGACGCCTTCCCAGCCGAGTTCGAATCCTGTCCGAAGCACCCAACGGAGCGCATCGACTAAGCCTCACCAGCCACACCAGAAAGGCTATCTAGTCATAGTGGGCTAAAGTGGGCTACCTTCTTGGTAGTTGCTGGTGTCGCGTGGGGATCGGCGGCGCGGTCGAGCGGCCCGGGCGCGACTGGTGCCCCGGGGGCTGTCGTGGTGCATGCCAGATCCTTCGGCACACTCACCGATGCGGTCGACCGGGCGGTCTCCGGGTTCGGTGCCGCGGTCACCGCGAAGCTGAAGGGTCCTGGACACCGCGAGGACCAACTCCGCGGGCCGGTGGACGAGTTTCTCAAGGCGGTCGCCGGCGCCATGAACCTTCGGCTGGTCGCCCACGGGGAAGTTCCGCTGCCCGACCGGACGGCGATTCCCGACTACGTCGTCTGCATCGACAAGCTGCCAATTGGTCACGTAGAGCTCAAGGCTCCCGGGAAGGGCGTGGACCCGGGAAGGTGGTCACCTGGCAGCCACGACCGCCACCAGTGGGAGCGGCTGAGCCTACTGCCCAACATCCTGTATACCGACGGGGACAGTTGGGCGCTGTACCGGGCAGGGCAGCGGATTGGACGGATCGCTAGGGTCCGCGGAAGCGTCGAGAGCTCCGGTGCCCGCTTGCAGCCAGCCGATGGCGAACTGCTCCGCGTCCTTGCCGACTTCCTTGAATGGGTTCCGCAGCCTCCGGGGGACCTTGACAGGCTCGTCAAGAACGTTGCCGGCCTCTGTAGCCTGCTGCGCGACGAGGTACGAGTAACGCTTCGGAATGAACGAGCCGGGGACCGCGAGACCGAATTCGCCAGCCTCGTGCACGATTGGCGGCGTGCGCTGTTTCCCCGCCTCAACGACGACCAGTTTGCCGACGCCTACGCGCAGACGGTCACCTTCGCGCTCCTGCTCGCCCGGGTGGAGAACATCCACTTCGAGGATCGGACGGTCGAAGAGATCGCTCGACTGCTCGGCAAGAGCCACTCCCTCATGGGCAAGGCGCTGGACGTCCTCACGCCCGGGTGGGTGCTCGGGCGGGTCGCGACCACCATAGAGACGCTGCGGCGCGTCATCGGAACCGTGCACTGGGACCTGCTGGACGACGGCACCGGCAGCGCATACCTCACCCTGTACGAGCAGTTCCTTGCCGTCTACGACTCCGAGTTGCGCAAGCAGACCGGCTCGTACTTCACGCCGAGCGCGGTCGTCTCCTTCATGGTGCGGTTCGTCGACGACGTCCTTCGCACACGGCTCGGACTCCGTGACGGCTTCGCTGCTCCGGACCTGTGTGTGGTCGACCCGGCCATGGGAACCGGAACGTTCCTGGTGGAGATCATCGACCAAGTGGCTCGCACCGCGAGCGTCGATGGCGAGGTCGTTCGAGCAAAGCTCCGCGAGCTTGCGGAGCGGCTGGTCGGCTTCGAGAAGCAGGCCTGCCCGTACGCCGTCGCGGAGCTGCGCGTGGCCGAGGCGATGCGGCACCACCGGACCGAGCTTCCGGCCGAGGGGATGTGCCTGTACGTCGCGGACGCGCTGGACGCCGTCGACACCGACAACCTCCTCGACGAATTCGGCGAGCCGCTCAAGCGTCGGCTCGGCTCGGCATACGAGCCGATCGAGCGATCAAAGCGCGAGGCCGACAAGATCAAGTCCACCAGGCACGTGGAGGTGGTCATCGGCAACCCCCGTACCTCGAGCGTGCCAAGGGGCTTGGCGGCTGGATCGAGCGCGGCAGCCGCAGCGCGCAGGGCGTCCAGCCTCCACCCCTCGACAGCTTTCGTGCCGATGGCGAAGGAAAGCACCAATACAAGCTTTCCAACATGTACATCTACTTCTGGCGCTGGGGTACCTGGAAGGCCTTCGACGCCCACCCAAAGGCACCGACCGGAGTGGTGGCCTTCATCAGCGCCGCAAGCTACGTCGCCGGCAAGGGATTCGCCGGCGTACGCGAGTACCTCCGCAGCACCGCCGACGAGGGTTGGATCATCGACCTCTCCCCGGAGGGACACCGGCCGCCAGTCCCCACCCGGCTATTTCCCAGTGTCTCGCAACCGCTGTGCATTGGGATCTTCGCCCGGTACAACAAACCAAGTCCACGCACGCCCGCCACGGTCCACTACCTCGCGGTCCACGGCACGCAGGCGGGCAAGTTCGATCGCCTGCAAACGATCCACCTCGGTGATCCAAGCTGGAAGGCCTGCTCCACCGTGTGGCGCGCCCCCCTCAAGCCACCCGCGGAGGCTGGGTGGGCGTCCTACCCGCAGTGGAAGATCTATTCCCATTGTCGAGTTTGGGTATTACGCCCAATCGTACCTGGGTCCACGACCCAGATCCGGCCTATCTGCGTCTCCGCTGGGAGCGGCTCGTTCGGGCACCCGCCGAGGAGAAGGGCCTGCTTCTCAAGGAGACGCGTGATCGCACCATCGACAAACGGGTACCGCCGATCGAAGAACTCGACGAACCGTCCCCACCACTCCGCGACGAGACTGGGCCGTGCCCAGAGCCGATCCGGATGGGATTTCGCAGCTTCGACCGGCAGTGGCTCATCCCCGATGGTCGCGTGATTGACTTCCCGCGTCGTGAGCTGTGGCAGGCTCACAGTGATCGCCAGATTTACCTCACCGAGCCCCGCACTCAGCCGGTGACGGCGGGACCAGCGCTGACGTTCACGGCTGATCTCCCTGACGTAGACCACTACCACGGCCGAGGCGGCAGGGCCGTCCCCCTCTATCGTGACAAAGCGGCAACGCTACCGAACACCACGCCCAAGCTTCTCGACCTGCTCAGCAGCCGCCTGGGCTTCGACGTTACCGGCGAGGACCTGTTCGCCTACGTTGCTGGCGTCGCGGCACACTCCGGCTTCAGCGAGCGTTTCGCCAGCGCGCTCGATGGCACCGGCGTCCGTGTCCCCCTCACCGCCGAGGCCAGCCTCTTCGAGGAGGCACGCCGCATCGGATGCCGCGTCATCTGGCTTCATAGCTATGGCCGGCGCTGCGTCGACCCGTCCGAGGGCCGGCCGGCCGGCGAGCCTCGACTACCTGACGATCGCCGACCCCGAGCAGCCGTCGAGATCCCCATCGAGCCCGAAAGCTTCCCCCGACGGGTCAAGTACGAGCCGGCAACGCAGACGCTCCACGTCGGGGAGGGCCAGATTCGTCCAGTACCGCCGGCCGTCTGGGCCTACGAGGTCTCCGGCATGCGGGTCATGCGGAAATGGTTCCGTTCCCGAATCGGCAAGCCGACAGGGCGCCACCCCACCCCGCTGGACTACGTCAGGCCGGAGCATTGGACCTCGGCCATGAACGACGGGCTCCGAGATCTGCTGCACGTCCTGGGCCTGCTCATCGACCTCGAGCCTGCCCAGCGCGACGTTCTGGAGCGCGTATGCGCCGGTCCGCGCATCGCCGTCGACGAGCTCCTTAGGGCCGGCGTCCTGCCGGTACCTCGCTCGGCACAACGACGCGTGCCGGCCGATGACGCCCAGACGGCCCTCTTCTGACGTGGTATCGAGCTCGCCGCCATGGACGGTTGTGACCAGCGTGAGCGCCACTGGGCTCGTGGCCGGTTCAGCGGTCCAGCTCGGCGGGATCAGCGCCGCCTGCGGCCGCGGAAGTCCTCGACGATCTCGTACATCCCTTCGAACAAGAAGCAGGTATGCGACAGTCCGGTGCCTTCTGGCCAGACGACGCTGGGCCATTGAGGCTTGATATGGGCCTCGTACACGCCGTCGCATCGCAGCCCCTCGACGTACGCGGCCCCCTTGGCGTTGACCCGAACACGGACCCGGTCATTGCGCCGCTTCCTTGCCCGCGCGTGGCTGCCATCGGGGTCCCCACCGTGCGCTATCCGGGTGCCATCCGCTGCCGCGGCGGCGGGCTCGGCGGCGTGGAAACGTGGCAGCTCATGCGAACCTGAGGGGAGCGAGGTCGACCGACTCATACGGCGCTCCTGGGTGTCGAGGTGCTCGTCGATGAGCCCCGACGTCAGCATCCAGCCGTGCAGACGCCAGTGCCGTCAGGAAGCCGTTCTCGAACACATGTTCTAGGCAGTATGACCCATCGCAAGATCCGAACACAAGTTCGCTTCGGCTGAGGCTGCGGTGCTCGAAGCCCGCGTGGATGACTCGCTACATGTAGTAGCGGTAGTCGGGCTGGGGCTGAACGCCGGGCGGCAGCTCGGCCAGGATCTCGCCGACCCGGTCGGCGAAGGCCAGCGTCATGGGCTCGTCGCAGGAGAAGTCGGTGGTGTTCCAGTTGAGCTTGCTCAACCCGAGCGTTTCGGCCAGCAGCACCTCGGCGGGCGTGTCGCCGTGGTGTTCGAGCAGCTCAAGCGGCTGCGGGGCGCGCGGCCCAGGGTAGCTGCGCAGGAACGGGACGTACCCCTTGGTGTAGATGAGGAAGTCGTCGTCGGCGAACCTCACCCACGTGCCGCGCAGGGGCGGGTAGGTGCCGTGGCGCAGAAGCTGCAGCCCGCGCTTGCCGAAGGCCACCAGGTCGACCTCGGGGATACCTTGGAGCGCCTGGGCGAAGCCTTGCAGCTCCTCATCCCAGTACCTGGAGGACTTGTGGACCACCACGCGCAGCGGAGCCCGCTTGGCGTGGCGCTGGTAGACGGCGAGCACGTCGGCGAGCAGTTGCCGGGCCTGGTCCTTGGCCAGGTGGGGAGAGCGGCCAGGCTGGTCCCACTCGAACGGCTGGCCCCGCAGCACTAGGCCGTCGCTGCGGTGGGAGAAGATCTGGGCCAGGCTGGTCCGCACCTGCGCGGCCGCACCGTGTTCCCAGAAGAACTCGACGCCGACGTAGCAGGTGTCGGCATGCAAGTCGGCCAGCCGCCATGGCTGGCCGCCGGCCTTGTAGTACATGCCGACGCAGATGTTCCAGGCCCGGGTCGCCGGGTCCTGGACCCGTCGCCCAAGGCCACCGCTGGCCGGAGCGTGGACTCCCGCACGAGCTGGATGGGGATGCCGAAGGCCATCGTCTCGGCCTTGAGCGCCCGGCGAAGGTCGCGATGCCCAGGCGCGTCGTCCTCCTCGTCCTCGTCGCCGAACGCGACGTCGAACAGGGTCTGCTGGCCAGCGTCGAGCCGGGCACGGTGCGCCCTCTCGCCCTTGGTGAGCCGGAGCCGCCGCACGCCCCCCTCCGAGGTCGGCTGGACGGTGCACAGCTCCAGGACGTCGTTGGGGATGACGCACACGACCACGTCGGGCCGTGGCTGCCGCTCGGCGAGGTTCCGGACGCCATCACGAAACAGCACCATCACCGCGCCGAGGCGCTGGTAGTAGTCGCCATTACCAAGCGCCAGCCGAAGCGCCTTGTCGGCGATCGTCTCCTCCCACGCCCGGCTGGTGACCAACTCGCAGCGCATGGCCCCGTCCGGGTCCATGCCGGGGAACGGCGGATGGAGGAACGGCTGGGATCCGTCGTTGGTGACCTGACGACGGCACGCGGCGATCCACGATCGCAGCTCGGTCACCAGCGGGCCGGTGGAGACGATCCCGATCCTGACCACGTTGATGGTGGGGTCAGCCTGGTCAGCGAGGCTGTAGGGGCCGTAGAGGGCAAGGCCGGTCTTCGGGTCGATGTGGCGGTGGCCGCCACCGAACAGCAGGTGCGGCTCGGGCAGCACCCCGCAGGCGAGCCGAAGCCGCTCCGGCACCGCGAGCCGGCCGGCGGCTGCGGACTGCTTAGCGGCCACCGTCGGCCTCCTCGTCGAAGTCCTCCCCGCCGGCATCCTCGCCAGACGCAAGGCCGCCCAGCTCCCACTCCTCGTCGGGGTCGGGAGCGTCCTCGAGCTGGGCGGCGAGGTTGACCTGGTCGTCGGCGATGCCGTAGTCGAGGACGATCTCCAGCGGGGCCGGGTCGACGACCAGGGCCTGGTCGCCCGCGCGGATCCGGATAGGGGTCCTGCCGCCGCCGAGCACGTGGGCCCAGAAGTGCGCGTGGTACAGGAGCTGCAGGTTGCGTTCGCGGCCAAGCCACTTGGTCGCCCAGGGCCCCACCGCGCTGCCGCGCAGGACCGACTCCGCGGTGCCGTCCTCGGTGAACACGATGCTCGGCCGAATCTGGATGAAGAACTGGCCGCCCAGGCACACGACCGGCAGGCGGACGGCGCTGTGGCGCCAGCGAAAGACGCTCCCGCCTCCGTCGACCAGCGGCGCGGCGACCGTGCGCGGCTTGGCCCGGCGCCGCCACCGAACCTGCCACGGGTCGCCGTCGGGGGTTCGGGGGAAGAAGTGCCGGCGGCGTTCGTGGTCGTAGACCATCCCCTGGGCGAACAGGTGCCGCTGGACCGCCATGTTCAGCAGGGCGGTCAGCACGCGGCGCCGGTCCGGATCATCGACCCAGGTGCCCACGTCGGTCGCGCGGCCCCGCCCAGCGGCGGTCACCGGCCGCAGGGCATGGTCCGGGCGGTCCAGGCGGTGGAAGGTGACCAGCTCGTCCCCGAGGCGCTGGAACGCCGGGGTGAACGGCGTGCGCTTGGTGCGTTCCTGCTCGTCACGGATGAGCTGCTTGAGCCGCTCCTTGGCGGGGTAGGTGCGGTTGGCGCCGTTGCCGCGTGCCAGCTTGCCAGCGATCGGCGCGGCCCAGACCCCCCGCGGCAGCTCGGTGGCCGGCAGCAGGTTGCCCAGCAGGCGCTCCTCGACCTGGTCGGGCGCTCCCACCGCAGGCGCCCGCTCGGCGGCGAGCGTCTCGGCGGCGACGCGCCCGTCCGGCCGGACGAGTTGGCCTCGGAACCGGTGCGCGCGGGTGCTCTCGCCACGCAGGAACCGGACAAGCTGCTGGTAGCCCGCCTCGTAGGCCGCGCCGCGAAGGTCGACCAGGTGCAGGTGGCGGAGCAGCGGCGGCAGCGCCGGGCAGGACGCCAGCAGCAGCGGCACGACCCGACTGGACCGCCCGGCCGGGTCGTCGAACAAGGCGGCCTGCCACTCCGCGTCGGTCCACCCCGAAGGGCTGTCCAGGTAGTCCGGGGTGAGCAGCAGGCCGACGTGGCGGGCCTTGGCCAGCCCGGCGTTGACGCGTCCCACGATGCTCTGGCCCGGCCCGACGTCAAGCAGGTCAAGCCACACCCGCAACCGGTGGCCGTCCGGGTGCTGCTCGCGCTCCAGCCGCTCGGCGAGCTTGAGCGCCTCGGCGTCGTTGGTGCGGCGGTGGGACAGGAACAGGTCGACGGGTTCCCCGCTCTCGTCAGCCTCGACCGGCACTCGCACTGGACGTCCTGTCTGTTCCCGCACCACTCGTGGGGACTAGCTCGATCCCGCCACCAGGGTACGCGCAGCCGCGGGCAGAATCACAAGCCTGTAATTTCCTCGCAGGCCGCTCCAGACGGCCGCACCGCGACAGGAGCACGATGGTCGGGGCCTCCGCCGGATCACCGCAGCCTGAAGCAGATCCTTCTGGAGGAACCTACCGTTGGGGGTCGTGCTGCCCGAGCTCGCGGAGGGCCTGCCGCGCTTGCGCTGCCGCCTCGTGGTGGCCGGTGTCGATTGCCTGCTGGTAGGCCGCGCGGGCGCCCGCCAGGTCTCCCTGGCGGGCCAGGTACGCCCCGAGGTCGGCCGCAGCCCATGGCGCGAAATCGGGGTGGCCGGTGTCGATTGCCAGTTGGTAGGCCGCCCGCGCGCCCGCCACGTCCGCCTGCTCGGCGAGCAGTCGCCCGAGGTTGCTTGCGGCGGCAGGGGCCGCGTCGCGGTGGCCGGTGTCGAATGCTAGATCGTTGACCGGGAATTCGGTGCCGGCCGGCGGGTCGGCGACGCGCCGTGGTCGATCCGTGACAGGGGGGCGAAGGGTGTCCAAGATCGACGTTTCCACACACGTCAGACCCTGGAGTCTTCGTGATCGCCGACC
>WNFU01011166.1_pt1 | contig 12095 bp, 8 predicted proteins | sample 5400121 | NCBI WGS metagenome assembly WNFU01 (sample SAMN13153360, study PRJNA577476) | soil metagenome | isolation source: 100 cm soil or saprolite under grassland replicate 1 | place: USA:California | collected 2016-06-15 | reverse complement strand
CATCTACGAGATCGGCCGCATCAACCGGCCGGATGCCTACAACCTGTTCTTTCAGAAGCACGAGCCGTTGGTCGAGCGGGCGCTGCGGTTCGAGGTCAAGGAACGAGTGCTGGCGGACGGCGAGATCGAAACGCCGCTCGACGAGGAGGAGATCGCGGCATTCGGCCGGATGCTCGAGCGGCTCGGCGTCGAGGCGGCCGGCATCCTGTTCCTCAACTGCTACGCCAAGCACGATCACGAGGCGCGCGCCAAGGCGATCCTGGAGAAGAACCACCCGAAAATGTTCATCTCCGCCTCGCACGAATTGTCCGAGGAATATCGCGAGTTCGAGCGCTGCTCGACGGTGGTCGCCAATGCCTATATCGGGCCGATCGTTCGCCGCTATATCGGCGAGATCGACGATCATATCCGCGGCGACGGGTTCGGCGGCTCGTTCCTGATCGTGCAGTCGACCGGCGGCTTGTGCGAAGCGGATCAGGCCAAGGATCACTGCATCCACATGCTGGAATCGGGCCCTGCCGCCGGCGTCATCGGCACGCAGGCGTTGTGCCGCACGCTCGGGCTCGAGAATGCGATCGCCTTCGACATGGGCGGAACGACCGCGAAGGCCGGCGTCATCTACCATGGCGAGGCGCTCACCACCGGTGCCGCGCTGATCGGCGGCTACGACAGGGCGCTGCCGGTGCAGATCGCCATGATGGACATTTTCGAGGTCGGCACCGGCGGCGGCTCGATCGCGCGGGTCGAGGAGGGCGGCCTGCGCGTCGGCCCGCAGAGCGCCGGCGCAGCGCCTGGCCCGGCCTGCTACGGCCTCGGCGGTGGCGAGCCAACGGTCACCGACGCCAATCTGGTTCTCGGCCGGCTCGGCGCCGACCGTTTCCTGGGCGGCGAGATGCGGCTCGACGTCGAGGCCGCCAAACGCGCGCTGGTCGAGCGCGTGGCCAAGCCGCTCGGCATGGACGCGACCGCGGCCGCCGACGGCATCCTGCGCATCGCCGCAACCGCCATGTCCTATGCGGTGAAGGGCGTCACCACCGAGCGCGGCCTCGACGCCGGCGACTTCGCGCTGGTCGCTTACGGCGGCGCCGGGCCCTTACATGCCGTGCAGGTCGCCCGCGAGATCGGCATCCGAACCGTGATCGTTCCGGTGGCGCCCGGCGTGTTCTCGGCCTTCGGCATGCTGTTCTCCGATCTGCGCTATGACTATGTGCGGACCTGGTTCAAGCGGCTCGAGGACGCGTCGTTCGATCAGATCGAGCGGATCTATCGCGATCTCGAGGACCAGGGCCGCGCCGCGATCGCCGGCACCTCGGTCAAGCCGCAGAAGGTCGCGGTGAAGCGGGCGGCCGACATGCGCTACGTGGGCCAGGAGCACGCGGTGACCGTGGACTTGCCGCTCAAGGTGTTCGAGCAGCAAGACCGGCAGGCGATCAAGCGTTATTTCGACGCCATGCACGAATTGCGCTACGGCACCTCGGCGCCGGACGAGCGCGCCGAGATCGTCAGCCTGCGCAGCACGGTCACCGGCGTCATGCGCAAGCCGCCGCAGGAAAAGATCAGGCGCGGCAAGAGCGCGCCAGACAAGGCGGCCTTCACCGGCAAGCGGGCGGTCTATGTCGACGGCAAGTTTCGGCCGACGCCGACCTACGCCCGCGCGCGCTTGCTGGCGGGCAACCGGATCAGCGGGCCCGCGCTGGTCGAGGAGCACGCATCGACGACGGTGCTGCTCCCGGGCGACAAGCTCGAGGTCGATGTTTACGGAAATCTCGTGATCGCGGTCGCAGGAGGCCGGTAGCAGCCATGGCGAAGAAGACCAAGATCAAGGCCGCTCCGCGCAATACGAGCGCCAAGCGCAAGCAGGGTGACAAGCGCAAGGCCGATCCGGTCGTCACCGAGATCGTGCGCAACGGCGTCATCGCGGTGACCGAGGAAATGAAGACCAACCTCATGCGCACCGCCTACAACATCATCATCTACGAGGCGCTCGACTTCACCACCGGGCTGTTCACGCCGCAGGGCGAGACCATCTCGATCGGCATCGGATTGCCCATGTTCATCCGCGGCATGGCCGAGACCGTGAAGGCGAAGATCAAGCATTTCGGATTTGCCAATATCCGGCCGGGCGACATCTACGTCACCAACGACTCCTATCTCACCGGCAGCCATCTCAATCACGTCACGCTGACCCTGCCGATCTTCCACAAGGGCGAGCTGGTCGGGTTCTCGTGCTGCATGGCGCACTGGCTCGACATCGGCGGCATCCTGGGCGGCATGAGCACCGATATCTTTTCGGAAGGGCTGCAGCTCCCGATCCTCAAATATCAGGACCGCGGCGTGGTCAATCAGACCGTGGTCGACATCATCCGGCAGAACGTGCGGCTGCCGAGCCGTGCCATGGGCGACTTGCGCGCGCAGGTGACGGCGGTGAAGACCGGCGAGCGGCGCTTTCTGCAGCTGCTCGACCGCTATGGGCGCGCCGCGGTGCTCGACTCGATCGGCGCGATCATGGACCATTCCGAGGCGATGGCGCGCGCCCGCACGCGCACGATCCCGGACGGCGTCTACGAGGCGGAATCCTACATGGACGACGACGGCATCGAGATCGGCAAGCCGGTGCCGATCCGCGTGCGCGTCACCGTCAAGGGCGACGAGATGACCGTCGACCTGAGCGAGGTGTCGAAGCAGGTGCGCGGCTTCTACAATTCGGGCATCACCACCGGCTATGCCTGCGCGCAGGTCGCCTACAAGTGCATCACCTCGCCGACCGACTATCCGATCAACGACGGCTCGTTCCGCAGCCTCAAGACCATCGTGCCGCCGGGCCGGGTGATCAGCGCGGTGCGCCCGGCGCCGATGCGCTGGTGGATGACTTATCCGATGACCATCGTCGACACCATCTTCAAGGCGCTGGCGCCGGCGATCCCCGGCCGCGTCATCGCCGGCCACCACGCCGATCTCTTGGCCTCGTCGTTCCACGGCATCAACAACCGCACCTCCGAGTTCTTCATCGGCAGCTTCGGGCCGCTCGGCGGCGGCTGGGGCGCCAAGCTGACCGAGGACGGCGTCTCCGGCACGGTCTGCATCAACGACGGCGACACCCACAACAGCCCGAACGAGCAGGCCGAGTTCAAGTTTCCGATCGTGGTCGAGCGCTACGCGCTGGTGCCGGATTCCGGCGGCGCCGGCCGCCGCCGCGGCGGGCTCGGGGTCGAGCGGGTGGTGCGCGCGCGCACCAATATCGTGGTCAACAATCAGAGCGAGCGCGCCCATTGCCGGCCGTGGGGCCTCGACGGCGGCCTCGACGGCAGCGGCAACGCGGTCGAGTTGCGCATCGGCGGGCAATGGAAGACCGATTTTCCCAACGCCAAGGTGCTGGTGGCGCAGCTCAAGCCCGGCGACGCCTTCAAGATCCGCTCGGGCGGCGGCGGCGGTTATGGCGATCCGTTGAAGCGGCCGATCGAGCAAGTCCGGGAGGACGTCCGGCAAGGCTACGTGACGGTGAAGGCGGCGGCCGAGCTCTACGGCGTCGTGCTCGATCCGCAGACCTTCGAGGTCGACGTGCCGGCGACCGACAAGCTGCGCGCGGCGCGAAGATCGGGCGGTGGCGATAGCGCCGCGGGCGCGAAGTCGGCGTGAGGGCGTAGCCCGCATTTCGCCGCGCTCCATGCGGGCTACGCACTTAGGCGGGCCACGAACGGCCGTTTTGGCGGAACGAACCCAACGGTCGTTTTGGCGGAACGAACCCAACGGCCGTTTTGGCGGAACGAACCCAACGGCCGTTTTGGCCAAACGAATCCAACCGCCGTTTTGGCCAAACGAACCCAACCGCCATTTTGGCCAAACGAACCCATTTCTCACGATGTCAAACAGCCAATGCTACGCCGCCCGGGGACTTCGATTTTCGGGCGCCGGGCGCGCCCTTTCCCCTTTTTCCTTCTCCCTCGCGGACGAGGGAAATGGAGCGCCGGGAGGCGCCGGGCGCCTCGGCGAGCGCCCTGCGGACCGTGGCGCGGTCCGCCCGCGCGCCGTTGCGACGGCGCGCGCACCCCAATGACGTAGGGGTGCGGCGCCTCCCGGCGCTCCACCGCGGCGCTGCGGTCGGGGCCACGTTCTCCCCACGCCGGCGGCGCCGCTCCGCCCGCCGCTTCAGACGCCGGCAGCGAGGCAGGAATCCAATGTTCACGATATGTTCTATAAATGTCAAGAGGCAAAAAAGCGGGGGTACCTCAGCCGGCAAGCCGAAGCAGCACCCAAAAGCTCACCGTTTGAGCTTCGCCGTATACGACATCGCGCCGGCGCCGCAGCACGGGCAGCTCATCGCGACGAGGATGTTCTGCTTCTGCTCCTCGTCGAGGTCGGCGCGATCGAGCATCTGTCGGGCCTGCTGCTCGAACAGGTCGTGCAGCGACAGCGAGCTGTACGAGATCTGATCCTCAGGCGAGAGTTCCGGATCAGCCTTCACGTCGGCCGGCGCGGCGGCGCGCGGATCATTGCGAATCTGCTTCTTGCGCTTGGCCATTTGGTCTCCGCCCGAGCTCTTGCGGTGGTCGCTTGCGCGTGGGTTAGAGCAGATTTCGATCGATTTGCGCCAGGCTCTGCCGTCGTCATTGCCCGCACGTGCATCGACCGAAACCGACCCTCGCCGACCTTTACAATATAGTGATAGTGGTTGTCCCGGCACGCCGTTGTAGAGGTTCAAACCAATCGTCTTGCCAATCTGCAGGTCCGCTTGCCTTCAATTGCTGCCGAACTGGTGCACCGCAGCGGGCGACGCGATGTGCCAGGAACGGACATCGGCACCGATTTGCGGTTGCCCAGACACCGCTGCTTTGATTGTGCTACGTTGGATTGATCGGGGGCCGCTCGCATGAGACGCCGCGATTTCATCACTCTTGTCGGCGGCGCGGCAGCAACGTGGCCGCCGGCCGCGCGCGCACAGCAGCCGGCGATGCCTGTGATCGGGTTTCTCAACCCCCTGTCGCCTGACATTAATGCGGACTATCTGCGCGCATTCCGCCAGGGCCTGAAGGGCACCGGCTATGTCGAGGGCGAGAACGTGGCAATCGAATATCGCTGGGCGGAGGATCAATACGATCGACTGCCGGCACTGGCGGCCGATTTGGTTCGCCGACAGGTCGCCGTGATCGCCGCGTTCCGCGGTGCCGTGTTGGTAGCCAAGGCGGCGACCATGACGATCCCCATCGTCTTCCTCGCGGCCGAAGACCCGGTCAGGCTTGGTCTTGTCGCCAGCCTCGCCCGGCCGGGCGGCAACCTGACAGGCATCAATATTTTCAATGTTGAGTTGGTGGCAAAGCGGCTGGAACTCCTACGTGAGCTGGTGCCTGCAGCCACTCGTGTTGCAGCACTCGTCAATCCGGCCAATGCAACGAGTACCGAGACCACGTTGAGAGACGTGGAAGCGGCTGCTCGCGCCATGGGGCTGCAAATCCAGGTTCTCAACGCCAGCACCAGCCGTGAGATCGATGCGGCCTTCGCAACTTTTGTGCACGAGCGACTCGACGCGCTTTTCGTCGGCCCCGATCCCTTCTTCAATAGCCGGCGTATGCAATTGGCCCTCCTGGCGGCGCGCCACGCGGTCCCCGCGACATATGCGAACCGCGACTTAGCCGAAGCCGGCGGGCTGATGAGCTATGGAGCCAACATTGCGGATGCGTTTCGTCAGATCGGCGTCTACACCGGCCGCATCCTCAAGGGCGCCAAGCCAGCGGATCTGCCGGTCGTGCAGGCGAGCAAGTTCGAGCTGGTCATCAACGCCCAGACGGCCAGGGTACTCGGCCTCAGCGTGCCTGCGTCGCTTCTTGCCACCGCCGACGAGGTGATCGAGTAAGCGGCCGTCGAGAGTCCGCTTCGGGTCAATCGCGTCAGTTCAGCGGTGCCCACGGATCGTCGGGTTACCCTAGGACAGCTGGCTGCCTTGCCGATACATCGCGCCCCATGATCTCGGCGCGCAGGCGTTGCGAGAAATTTGCGCTTTTGGCGGCGATCGTCAGGGGACATTTTACGGCTACGCGCACGTGTTGGTCAGCGTGCCGATGCCCTCGACCCACACCTTCACGACGTCGCCGGGTTTCAGGAATTCCTGCCGCGCCAGGCCGACGCCGGCCGGCGTTCCGGTCAGGATCAGGTCGCCCGGCCGCAGGGTGACGCGGGTCGAGAGATGCGCGATCTGCTCGGCCAGCGTGAAGATCATCTTGCTGGTGTGGGAGTCCTGCTTGATCACGTCGTTGACCCAGAGCTTGATGCCGACGTTCTGCGGGTCCGGGATCGCCTCCGCCGGCACGATCCAGGGACCGAGCGGGCAGGCGTCCTCGAAGCATTTTTGGCTCAGCCAGTCGTATTTGAACGGCGAGTTGTCGGCGACATGCGGCCGCTTGGTGTAATCGCGCGCCGAGAGATCGTTGGCGACCGTATAGCCGGCGACGTGGGCGAGCGCGTTCTCGATCGACACGTTTCGGGCGGAACCGCCGATCACCGCCGTTAGGTCTGCCTCCCAGTCCACCATCTTGGAATAGTCCGGAAGCTTCACCGTGCTGTCCGGCGCCGCCAGGCAGTGCACGGCCTTGATGAAATGCCACGGCTTGAGCCCGAGAGTGTGCGGGTCGGGCTCCGGCTCGAGGTTTTGCACCTTGGCCATTTCCATCACGTGGTCGCTGAAATTGGCGCCGGCGCAGAAAATCCCGCCGGGCGAAGTGACCGGCGGCAACAGCTTGGTGCTGCGCAACGGATGTCCGCCGCTCTTGTTGCCGGCGGCCGCCTTGGCGGCGTCCCGAATGAGACCTCGCGCAACCTCCCAGTCGCGCAGCACGTCGAGCATCGTCACATAGGCCGGACGGCCGGTCGCCGCCGCGACGTCGAAGATCGTTTCGCCGACGATGAGACCGGCGCGCGGTCCTTGCGGTGACTGGTAGCTCACGAGCTTGTATTGCGACATCGTCGATTGTCCTGCCCCTTGCGTGGCGCGTTTTTTCTGTCCACAAAGCGGCTCATGATACGATACGTTCGTATCGAGAAGTAGACCATAAGCGTACGCTGTGTGCGCGAGCTCGACCGCGCTGCGCGCAGTGGTGCACCGCTGATCCCGGGACACGCGTGTCATGTTAGCGGCTACGGGGCAGGAGACCGGGGATGACCAGCAATTCGTCAGGCCCACCGCGCGCGCCGGCGATCGACGTCCACGCCCATATCATCGTCCCCGAGGTCTACGCGGTGGCGGCCGAGCACAACGTCTTCTCCGAGTTGCCCACCGACCCGGGCGTCACCGACGAGATGCGACAGAAGATCAAGGACCGCGCCGGGATGGTGTTGGGCCGCATGAGCGACGTCGAGGATCGCCTCGCCAAGATGGACGCCATGGGCGTCGACGTCCAGGTGTTGAGCGCGAGCCTGGTCCATCAGGGGCTCGAATGGGCCGACGCGCAAACGAGCCTGCGGCTCGCGCGCACCACCAACGACTGGATCGCCAAGGCGGTCGCCGGGCATCCCACGCGCTTCATCGGGCTCGGCACCTTGCCGCTGCACGTGCCGGCGCTCGCGGTCGCGGAGCTCGAGCGCTGCCTGCGCGAGCTTGGCCTCAAGGGCGTCGCCATCTCGACCACCGCGGGGCCGATGGAGCTCGGCGATCCGCAGCTCGAGCCGTTCTGGGCCAAGGCCGAGGAACTCGGCGCCGTGGTCTACATCCATCCCGGCGGCAACCGCGACCGCCGCTTCAAGCGCTTCCACCTCTGGAACAGCGTCGGCCAGGCGTTCGAGGAGGCGATGGCGATCTCGTCGCTGATGTATGACGGGGTCTTGGAGTCGTTCCCGAAGCTCAAGATCTGCATCTCGCACGGCGGCGGCTACATGCCGTATTATATGGGCCGCATCGACCGCAACTACGTCGAAAAAGCCAACACCCGCGTCAATATGAGCAAGCCGCCGATCGACTATCTGCGCATGCTCTATTTCGATTCGTGCGTCTACGAGCGCCCGGTCCTGCAGCATCTGGTCGACAAGGTCGGCGCCGACCGGGTGCTGCTGGGCTCGGACTACCCGGTTGGAGAGACCAAGCCGATCGAATTCGTCACAGAGACCGAAACGCTGTCGACCGCGCAGAAGGAAAAAATAGTGAGAACGAACGCAGCGGCGCTGCTTGGAATTGCGCAGTCGTAGCCCGCATGAGCGTAGCGACATGCGGGGCAGTCTCGATGCGCGGCCAGTAGCCCGGATGTCGCTTCGCTCATCCGGGCTACGAGCTTTGCCTCAAACACGGACGCATGACGATGGACGAACGGCTCCTCAACCCAATCTCCACCGCCGAGCTCGAGCGCCGCTGGGCGGCGGCCCGCAAAGCCATGGCCGAGCGCAAGATCGACGCGCTCGTCATGCAGAACAACAACGATTGGCTCGGCGGTTACGTCAGGTGGTTCACCGACACGCCCCTGAGCAACGGCTATCTGCGCAGCGTCATCTTCCCGGCCGACGATTTGATGACGGTGGTCGACATGGGACCGCGCGGCGCGCGGCGCAAGGTCGACGGCGGCGATGAGGCCAATCGCGGGGTCGGCGAGATGATCTTCACGCCGGCCTTCACCAGCGTCGCCTATACCGACGAGTATCAGGCCGAGCTCGTCGCCGAGGAGCTCAAGCGGCGCGGCTACCGCAGCATCGGCTGGGTCGGCAGCGGCGCCATGCCGCATAAATTCGTCGCGCGGGTCGAGCGCGAGCTCGCCGGCCGCGCGCAGTTCGTCGATGCGACCGAGCTCGTCGATCGGCTCAAGGCGATCAAGAGCGAGGAGGAGATCGCCTTGATCCGCCTGGCGGCCGAGATGCAGGACGAGATTTTCGACCGGCTGTGCCGGAAAATCCGTCCCGGCATGCGCGACAACGACGTCACCGCGCTGGCGCAATACGAAGGCCGCCTGCTCGGCAGCGAGCAGGGGCTTTTTCTCGGCTCGTCGGCGCCGCTCGGGCAGGCCTCGCGCTTCATCGATCGCCACCTGCAGAACCGGACGCTGCGGGAGGGCGAGCATTTCACCCTGCTGATCGAGAACAGCGGCCCGGGCGGGTTCTACACCGAGATCGCCCGCACGATCGTGCTCGGCAAGGCCTCGAACCAACTGATCGACGGCTTCGAATCGATGAAAGAGGCGCAGGCCCACACCTTGCGCCTGCTCAAGCCGGGCGCGTCCTGCGCCGAGATCGCGGGCAGCCACGACGACTATATGCGCGGCCGCGGCCTGCCGCCGGAGCTGCGGCTCTACGCCCACGGGCAGGGCTACGACCTGGTCGAACGGCCGTTGATCCGCGCCGACGAAACCATGCGCATCGAGCAGCACATGAACCTCGCGGTTCATCCGGGCTACGAGACGCCTTCGATCTTCGCGGTGATCTGCGACAACTATCTGATCGAGTCCGACGGCCCGGGCGAGTGCCTGCACCGGACCCCGAAGCAGGTGTTCGAGGTCTGACGCAGTGGCATTTGAGGGTAACCTGTCCACGTCGTCATGCCCGGCCTTGTGCCGGGCATCCACGTCTTTCTTGCAGCGAGAAGAAGTGGATGGCCGGGACAAGCCCGGCCATGACGAATCAAACATTGAGACCGTTGGTCTGACGCGCGCATGACGATCGACGTGCTGAGCCGCGGCGCCGATCGCGCGCTGATCGCAGCGCTGCCCAAGCTCGAGGTGATCTCGGTGTTCGGCGTCGGCGTCGACAACATCGATCTCGCGGCCGCACTCGAGCGCAACATCCCGGTGACCAACACGCCCGGCGTCCTGGCCGAGGAGGTGGCCGACCTGGCGATCGGCCTGATGCTCGCCTCCGCGCGCCAGATTCTGCTCGCCGACCGCTACGTGCGCGACGGCGAATGGCGCCGCAAGGGGCCGATCCGGCTCGGCCGCGGCGTCGGCGGCAAGACCATGGGCGTCGTCGGCCTCGGCGGCATCGGCCGCGCCATCGCCGACCGCGGCGCCGCGTTCCGCATGCGCGTGATCTATCACGGGCCGCGGCGCAAGCCCGACGCGCCCTACGAATACGTCGCCGACCTGGTCGAGCTGGCGCGCCAAAGCGATGTCCTGATGGTCGCCTGCAAGGGCGGGCCCGAGACCCGGCATCTCATCTCCGCCGCCGTGATCGACGCGCTCGGCCGCAACGGCACGCTGATCAACGTCGCGCGCGGCTCGGTGGTCGACGAGCCGGCGCTGATCAAGGCGCTGGCCGAAGGCCGGCTCGGCCACGCCGCGCTCGACGTGTTCGCGAGCGAGCCGGATATATCGCCAGACATTCTCAAGCTGCCCAATATGATCGTGCAGCCGCACCATGGCAGCGCGACGATCGAGACCCGCACCGCCATCGGCCAGCTGATGATCGACAATATCAGCGCGCATTTTGCCGGAAAGCCGCTGCTCACGCCGGTGCGTTGACCCGACCGGGCGCGTGGCGTTGCGGCGGTACTTCGGCTAGCGTGCCGAACCATCGAGCGCGCGGGCAGGGGAGGGACCGCGGACCATGGCGCAGCCGCAAATCGTCATCGAGGGCGTCAACCACATGTATCGGCCGCCGAGCGGGCGGCCGGTGCTGGCGCTCGAGGACGTTTCGCTCAATGTCGGCAACCGCGAATTCCTGGCGCTGCTCGGCCCGTCCGGCTGTGGCAAGTCGACGCTGCTCTATCTGCTCGGCGGCTTCCTGCCGACCGAGACCGGAAAAATCCTGATCGAGGGCAAGCCGGTCGGCGCGCCCGGCCCGGACCGCGGCATCGTGTTCCAGCATTTCGCGCTGTTTCCCTGGAAGTCGGTGCGCGCCAACATCCTCTACGGCCTGGAGCGGATGGGGCTTGCGCGCGACGAGCGCGAGCAGCGCGCGCAAGCCTTCATCGATCTGGTCGGGCTCTCCGGCTTCGAGGACAGCTATCCCTCGCAGCTGTCCGGCGGCATGAAGCAGCGCACCGCGATCGCCCGCACGCTCGCCTTCGATCCGAAGATCCTGCTGATGGACGAGCCGTTCGGCGCGCTCGACGCCCAGACCCGAAGTCTCATGCAAGCCGAGCTGCTCAGCATCTGGCAGCGGACGCCGAAGACCGTGATCTTCGTGACCCACGACGTGCAGGAGGCGGTCTATCTCGCCGACCGGGTGGCGGTGATGTCGGCGCGGCCGGGCCGCATCAAGGCGATCGTCGACACCAAGTTCGACAAGAACGATCTCGAGGTGTTCAAGACCAAGGCGTTCGTCGACAAGGTCGACGAGATCTGGAACCTGGTGCGCATCGAGGCGATCAAGGCGCAGGAGACGCGCGCGCGATGATTCAGCAAGCACAGTGCACTCGTGCGATGTGCTCCGTGTGCGTGCCGCGGGCTCCACCTCTCCCCGCTTGCGGGGAGAGGTCGCGAGCGAAGCGAGCGGGTGAGGGGGACTCTCCACGAGCTGAACTCATCGAGAGTCCCCCTCACCCCCACCCTCTCACGCCGAAGTCGGATGTTTCCGACTTCGGCCAGTCTATTGGTGACCGAACTCGGGTACACCCGAGTTCGGTTGCAAGCGGGGAGAGGGAGCCCACCGAGCTCGCGGCGCCGTTGGCAGTCCGGACCCCCGCCCGCATGATCCGCGTCGTCATCTATCTCCTGATCGTGGGCGTGCTCGCCGGCGGCGCGGTCTGGTTCGCCGACCGCCCGGGCGACGTCGCCATCACCTGGCAGGGCTGGCGGATCGAGACGTCGGTGATGGTGCTGCTGATGGCGGTGCTGGCGGTCGCGGTCGTCGCCGCCATGCTGTGGTCGCTGGTGCGCGCCGTGCTGCGCTCGCCCGACGTGCTGTGGCTCTACCTGCGCACTCGTCGTGGCGTGCGCGGCTACCTGGCGGTGTCGCAGGGGCTGGTCGCGGTCGCCTCCGGCGACGCCCGCGCCGCCAAAAAGCTCGCCGACGAGGCCAACCGCATCGCGCCGGGCGAGCCGCTCACCTTGCTGCTCGGCGCCCAGGCGGCGCAGCTTGCCGGCGACCGCGCCGCCGCCGAGCGCGCCTTCCACGTGATGGCGCGCCGCGACGACACCCGGCTGCTCGGCCTGCACGGCCTCTATATCGAGGCGCAGCGCCGCGACGACCAG
>WNFU01008219.1_pt1 | contig 12095 bp, 9 predicted proteins | sample 5400121 | NCBI WGS metagenome assembly WNFU01 (sample SAMN13153360, study PRJNA577476) | soil metagenome | isolation source: 100 cm soil or saprolite under grassland replicate 1 | place: USA:California | collected 2016-06-15 | reverse complement strand
TACCTCCGCGTGTGTGCCGACCCTGCCAACTTGCCGTTTTCGAGCGCCGATGCGGCCACTCCGGGCTTCGAGGTCGAGCTGGCGCGGCTGGTGGCGCGTGAGCTCGGCGTGGAGGCGCGTGTTCAGTGGCACCCCACCGTGGTCCGCGCCCTGCGACCCCTCCGCGAAGGCGAGTGTGACCTGTTCATGGGGCTGCCAACGGATGAGCGTTTTGCGGCGGGGACCCCGTGGGTCGCCGTCAGTCGGCCCTACTATGTGATGAGCCATGCGCTGGTGGCCAGAGCCGACAGCGGCATTCGAACGCTGAGCGATCTGGCCGCCCAGCGCGTGGCGATTGAGGCCGCCAGCGTGGCGGATCTCTATCTGCTGGGCCTGGATGTGCAGCGGGGCCTCTATAAGACGCAGGCGGAGGCGTTTCGGGCCGTGGTGGCGGGCGAAGCCCCGGCTGCTCTCCTGTGGCGCCCGGTGGCGAGTTGGCTGGCGCGCGGCGACGCGGCGCTGCGCGTCATCGCGCTGGCGGAGCCGCGCCTGGAGTTTCCGGTTGGTGCCGGGGTGCAGCGCCGCCACCGCGAGCTGGCCGAGGCCATCGAGGCGGCCATTGGACGGCTCCAGGAGCGGGGTGAGGTGCAGCGGGTCCTCGAGCGGTATGGGGTGAGTGCCGAACCGCCGGCGGCAAGCAGCTCTGGTGCAGAATCCACAGTGCAAGCGGAGGAGGCCATCGAAGCAGGGCGGTCGGTCTATGCCACGGTCTGTTCGCGCTGCCATGGGGCCGGGGGTACCGGGGGCGGGATGTTCCCGACACTCCGGACTTATGCGCGCGGCTGGGACAGGTTTCTGCAGATTGTGCAGAGCGGCAGACCTGGGACCGCCATGGCCCCATTCAAGAACGTCTTGACGGAGGAGGAAATCCGCAGCGTCTATCAGTACCTCACATCGCTCCCTCCCCAGTGAGTGGCACCGTGCTGCGCTGCTGGCCAGGCCATGAACAGACACCGCAGGGGTCGGGTCAGGCTCAATTCCGGACATGCGGCAAAATCTGCCGTCTTGCGCCTACCAATCTTTGTCAACCCGGGAGTTGTATAGGCCGGCTCGCCGCCATTGTTGGCGGCGGATGTCCGCCTCGCGGGCACGCTCGCGAATGGTCGCGAGCAGTCGCTCGGCCTCTTCCGGGCTCAATTCCTCAAGCGCTGTCGACGGCTGGAGCGGGACCTCAGCATTGTCGAGCGCCGCCTGTGGCTGGCCCGTATGTTCGGCGTGCTGACCTTGCGACTGTCGAGAGGTATGCTGCTGTTGTTGCTGGGACTGCGGCTGTTGCGTGTGCTGCGGCGATAGCTGGTCCTGATTCTGGGCGGGCTGGCGCTCCTGACTCTCGGTGTGCCGCTGTTCTTGTGCCTGCGGCGGCATGAGCTGACGCCACAGAAGATACGCCAGTTCGAGATTGTACCGCGCCTCCTGGTATTGCGGATCGATCTCCAGACTGTTACGATAATAGGCCATAGCTGTATGCAGAGGTGTCACTGCATCCTCAGCGCTGCGCAAAGCCTCCAGTGCCTGTTGGTATTTCACATTGCCAAGATTGTACTTGAGGCGGCTTTGCAGCGGGCGGGCATCCGTCTGTAGGGCCCGCGTGTAGTGTTCCAGGGCGCGAGCATAGTCCTGTTGTTTGTAGAAAGCATCCCCCTGATTAAACAGAATTTCCGCCACCTCAGGGAGCACTTGTGCCGCAACGGCATACTGTTGCGCCGCCGCCTCATACTGTCCAGCCTGATACAGCGCATTGCCCCGCTGCATCGCCTCGTAGGGTGAGCCTGTATGCCCAGGCGCTGGCAGGGACAACAACATCACAATACCCATCAGCAAGACCCGCTGTTGCATCTGCCTCAGCCCCCCTCAGTCTTGACGGTGCGTTCGCGCAGTAGCATCTCCACTGCCAGCAAGAACAGGGCCGCACCGACAAACCACTGATAGCGGTGTATCAGGTGCTCACTTGCGGTGGCATCGATGTGCCGGCGTGCTTTAGGGGCAATGTGCTCCGTATAGAAGCGTTCCATAGCTGTCGAGCGTGTGTCGGCGAGGACATAGGCCCCACCAGTGAGGCGGGCCATCTCCAGAAGGAGATGCTGATCCTGGCGTGAACGCACCCCCTGGCCTTCGTATTGGAGATAGGTACGACGCCCCTGGGTATCCTGGAGCGGAATGCGTGCGCCAACCTCAGGATTCCCAAGGCCAATGATATAGAGGCTCACGTGCTGGGCAGCGGCGGTTTGGGCGGCTTCGAGGGGGAGACTGTGGTGATCTTCGCCGTCGGTCAGCAGGATGATATCTTTGTAGGCATGCTCATCCGTTGTAAAGCTCTGCAGCGCCTGCCGGATGGCGTGCCCGATTGCTGTGCCCCCAGGGACTATAGTGTCGGGACCTACCTCGTTGAGCAGTTGGAGAAAGAGGGCGTGATCTCGCGTCAACGGGCAGTGCAGGCTGGCACGGCCGGCAAATACCACCAGCCCCAGCCGATGCCCACCCTCCTTCTGGACCACCTGGACCAGATCGCGAATATACGCTTTGGCACGTTCCAGACGGTTGGGGACTACATCCTCGGCGAGCATGCTGCGCGAGACATCGAGGAGCAGCATCAGATCGCGCCCCTGGCTAGGCACATCCTGCCAGCGTATGCCCCATTGTGGTTGCATCAAGGCCAGTATCAGACAACCAAAAGCACCGATCAGGCAGAGGGCTTTGAGCCATTGGCGCCGGCGGCTGAGGCCAGGGACCAGCCGTGGTACTACTTCCAGGTCCAGAAACATGGCAAGGGTCTGGCGCTTGCGGGCAAAGGCATAGAGGTAGAGGGCGAGTAGCGCCGGGACCGCCCCCAGCAAATATACATAGGAGAAGGCAGCAAAACGCATCTACAGCAATCTCCGCTTACAGAATGGTACGCTTCATGACGTTGCAGTATCCGATGGCGGTACCATCACCACCACGTGTGCATCCGCGGTCCGTTCCACAAAGGCCCTGGCGCTTTCCCACGCCTGCTGCATGGCGTCTGGGGTGGGCTGATGCCGGGCAAATTTCACCATATCGCAGTGCCACAGGAAGGCGCCGAGCAGGTCCTGATGAGCCGCTAGGCATCCCTCTATAGTGCATACTACCGCCAGTAACTCGTCAGTGGTCTGCGCCGGGGCGCGCAGGCCAAAGCGCCAGGCCATGTAGCGGCGGACGATATCCGACAGCCGCACATAGAACTCTTCGACGCGCTGCTGGGCAATGAGCTCTTCACGCCACAACTGCTCCAGAGCTGCCAGCGCCAGTACATGCGCGGATTGGGGCAGTATGGTGCGGTGCGTTGGCCGCCAGCGTTGGTAGCACCAGATGCCAACCACGAGACCAAGGCTCCCAAGCACGCCAGCAGCCCCCCACATCCATAGCGGCACCCCCGGCCGTAGCAGCGGAACGGGTGGAGCAATATCCTTAGGGGCAGTCACATCAGCATCATTCGGCAACAGTGGCACTACCGTGATGGCGAGCGCCTCAGTAGTCAATTGCTGCGGTGCGGCTGTTGGCGCTGCGCCAGAGGCCTGGACCGTAACCGTCAGTGGCGGAATTGTCAATACGCCAAGGTGCTCTGCTTCCAGGATATACTCCTGCAGCCATTGCCAGGTGTGGGCCGTGGTCTTTTGTGGGTCGATCAGCCGTTGACTGCGTACAGTGAAGGGCCCCAAGGAGCCGCCAACGCGTGGGAAGATCACAGCCATCTCCGGCGGTGTCTCAACGCCTAAACTCAGACGGAGCCGATCGGCAAATCCCATGGTTTGCCGGTCGGCGCTCAGCGTCAGGAGCACTGCCCCAAGGTTCTTGCGCTGCACCAAGGGTTGGGCTGCAGTAGGGTTGGATGGTGATGGAGCCGCAGCCATGGCAAGGGCACTGAGCATAACCCCACAGAGACTGCACCACGCAAGGCGCAGCACACCGCGCATGACCTGCCAATCAACGCGGTGTTGCGCGGTTTCGCCATCCGTTCTCGTCTCTTCACCGCCGCCGTGCTCGTGCGCGAAAGAAGCGCAAGAGGGGTCGGATGTACTGTTCGTCAGTGTACACATCAATAGCATCGATCCCCAACGACTGGAATAGCTGTTGGCGGCGGTCCAGCGCCGCTTGTCGGCGCTGCTGATACTGCTGATGGACAGCAGCGCTGCTGGTGTCCACTAGGATGGTGACACCGGTTTCCAAGTCCTGTAAGGTCACCAAGCCAAGGCGCGGCAGGCTCAACTCCCGCCGATCGGTGATGCTGATCGGAATGATATCGTGGCGTCGGCTCACCAGGCGCAATGGCTGTTCATAGCCAGTGGCCAGAAAATCCGACACCAGGAAGCTCACCGTGCGGCGGCGGTGGAGGCGGTGGAGGTATTCCAGCGCCAGGCCGATATTGGTCCCTCGCCCCTGCGGCTGGAACGACAGGACATCTCGGATGACCCGTAAGACGTGCCTCTTGCCCTTTTGGGGCGAGAGAAATTTTTCGATGCGGTCCGTGAACAAGAGCAGCCCGACGCGGTCATGATTCAGAATGGCACTCAACGCCAAGATGGCACAGAGTTCCGTGGCAATCTCGGTCTTCAGTTGGCGCACGCTGCCAAACTGCCCTGAGGCGCTGAGATCGACCAGCAGCATGACCGTCAGCTCGCGCTCTTCCACATACTGTTTGACATAGATCTGCCCGCGGCGGGCGGTGACGTTCCAGTCAATGGCACGTACCTCATCGCCTGGCGTATACTCGCGCACCTCGGCAAATTCGATGCCGCGGCCCTTGAACACACTATGGTAGTGGCCGGCGAACATGTTGTTGACTAGACGACGCGTACGGATGTGGACGTGTCGAACGCGCTTGAAGAGTTCAGGCGATACCATGCGAGCCACTCGGGACGGCTCAGGGAACTGGCAACTGCGCGAAAATCTGTTGAATCAGGTCCTCTGCCCTGACCTCCGCCGCTTCCGCCTCATAAGTGGTGAGAACCCGATGCCGCAGGACATCCATGCCAATCGACTTGACATCCTGCGGGGTGACATAGCCCCGCCCGCGCAGGAAGGCGTAGGCTTTCGCTGCCAGCGCCAGATAGATGGTCGCCCGCGGGGAAGCGCCATATTCGATGTATCCACCAATATCCAGCTTGTAGGCCTGCGGGTAGCGCGTGGCCTGGACAATATCAATGATATACTGCTTGACCTTGGCATCCAGGTAGATCGCATCCACCACGCTGCGGGCTTGCAGAATATCCTCGACCGTGGCCACTGGTTTCACTGGGATATGCGGCTGCGTATGCGCCATACGTTCGAGGATCAGCAACTCTTCGTCGCGACTGGGATAGGGGATCTGGAGCTTCAGCATAAAGCGGTCCACCTGGGCCTCTGGCAGAGGATACGTGCCTTCGTGTTCGATGGGATTCTGCGTGGCCAATACCAGAAACGGCTGTGGCAGCAGAAAACTCTCCTCGCCAATGGTGACCTGGCCTTCCTGCATGGCTTCGAGCAGCGCGCTTTGCACTTTCGCGGGAGCACGATTGATCTCGTCCGCCAAGACAATATTGGCAAACACCGGTCCTTTACGTACCTGAAAGCCGCCTGAGTGCGGCTGGTAGATCAGGGTGCCAATCAGGTCAGCGGGAAGTAAATCTGGGGTAAACTGGATGCGTTGATAGGCCGCCTGTAGCGCCTGCGCTAGGGTCGTCACGGCGCGCGTCTTGGCCAGTCCCGGCACCCCTTCCAGCAGCACATGGCCATTGGCCAGCATGCCCGCCAGGAGCCGTTCGAGCATAGAGCGCTGTCCCACAATGACCTGTTGCATGGCCTGCATCAGATCATGGACGAGGTGGCTGTGCTGTTCAACTAAGGCGGTGATGGCTCTCACATCGACGGGCATGATGGGTTTCCTCTGCATGTTTGATCGCACTGACGCCTGTCTTTCCCTTCTTCGCAGTGCACCACCCTGGCTTTGCCTGTCGATGCAAGCGAGCGCAGGGCGTGATTGGTTCCTAACACCTCCTTATAGCGAGTTCTATGGGAGACGTCAATGGTATCTGGGCATGCCGCATCGTGTGGAGAAAACGCCACCCGCCGGGAGCGTGGTGGGATGAGGATGGTTGCTGCTATGGAACCGTGCGCAAGCGCGTATTGACCAACACGATTTCGAGGAGTAACAGCCCCAGAGCGGCGAACAAGAGGAGCGGAAAGCGTTCGACGTATTGCTGGTAGTGGTCAGCCACGGTCGCCGTCTTTTCCAGCCGGTCGATCTCGGCATAGATGGCTTGCAGCGCTGCGCTATCTGTGGCGCGAAAGTACCGCCCTCCCGTAACCTTGGCGATTTCGATGAGAGCCTGTTCGTCAATCGACACTGAGGTATTTTGGAACACCGTCTGGCTGTCACCACCACCGGTGGCCGCACCAATAGTGTAGATTTTGACTCCCAAGGCTTTGGCAATCTGTGCTGCCCGCAGTGGTTCCGTTTCTCCAGCATTATTGCTCCCATCGGTGAGCAGAATCAGCACCCGGCTCACAGCGGTACTATGGCGTAACCGCTCCACCCCCAAGGCAATGGCCTCTCCAATGGCCGTCCCATTCTCGTCCGGCAGGGTAGGAATGTCAACCTGGTTGAGCAGGGTCAGAAGCAGGTCGTGATCCAGCGTCAGTGGGCAAACGCTATCAGCATAACGGGCGAAGGTGACCATGCCAATCAGGTCGCTGTCACGTCCGGGGAGCCCATTACCCCCCTGCACAAAGGCGCGAAACGCCTCTTTTACCACCTCAAGGCGGCTGAGCCGGCGGCCGTCGGGCTGCCACTCTAGTGCCTCCATGCTCCTGGACACATCGATGACCATGTCAATAGCAATGCCCTGGCTGTAGACCTTGATGGCTTCCAGGGTCCACTGCGGACGCGCCAGGGCCAGAATGCACAGGATCAGCACTAGGGCGCGCAGCCCCGGCATGCCCCGGCGCAGCCGTGTCATCAAGGAGGGCGGTAGGGCCGCCAATTCTTGGATTGCCGAGTAGGAAATCATTGCTGGCCGCCGCCAACGCTGGCTGAACATGAGCAGGAGTGGCGGCAGAGGAAGCAAAAGCAGCGCGTAGGGATTCGCAAGTCGTAGCATGTCGCATGTCCTTGTACCGCCTGGCGTTGGGCAGCCCCCAACGGGCAGTGATGCGCCAGGCACATAATACGCAGAGCCCCTTATAGGTGGGCCGCCGCCATCTCATCCACATCCTCGCTGGGTGGAATTCTATCCGTTCTCTCCCCTGGTTGCCAGTGCATGCTGCTTCCTGCTGTGGCCCTGCCAGAGCCAACAAGCTTGACATAGTCTGGGGGGAGACATATAGTGCCCGTTGTCCAAACCTCATATTATTGTCTTGTCCAGTAATCAAGAGGCAAGCACAGGAGGGTGGGTGTATGGTGGCTCGACGCCTAACGTGTAGTGGCTTGGCGGTAGTGATTATCATGAGATTGCTGGCTGGCCTGCTGTGGAGCCTGCCAGATGCTCTGGCCGCTACGACCACAGGCGGGGCTGGCCCGGCCGTGTGGACGGACGACCTTGCGCCCATTGGGCCACAGGATTGGAGCTATGATCGCGCTGCCCATCTGCTTGAGCGAGCGGGTTTTGGTGGTACTCCAGAGGATATCCAACAGCTTGCCAATATGACCCCAGAAGCGGCGGTGTCTCGCTTGGTGCACTACTCTGCCATTGACAACAGCCACCTCAAGCCGTTTGAGCATTCTGGCGTCCACGATCCGAGTTTAGAGCCGTTCCCACCCAGCCGTCCTGCTACGACCGACCTGGCCCGCACAACTGGCGAGGCACTCGGCGTGAAGGTCAAACCGGCTGGCAACCGCCGGTTGCAACCGGTAGTGAACCGGTTTTTCTACTGGTTGCGGGCCAGTATGTTAGAAACCCACCGCGTGGCATACTGGTGGGCCAATCGTATGCTCACCACCCGGCGACCGCTGGAAGAGAAGATGGCCCTGTTCTGGCACGGGCACTTTGCCGTCAATGAGCCCAAGGTCCGCGACTATCGCAAGTTACTGCGGCAGCTTGAACTGTTCTACACGCATGGCACAGGGAATTTCCGCGAGCTGCTGATTGGTGTGGCCCAGGACCCGGCTATGCTGGCATTTCTTGATGCTGGGGTGAATGTGAAAGGCGCGTCGAATGAAAACTTCGCCCGCGAGATTATGGAACTGTTCACCATGGGCGTTGGCCATTACACCGAGCACGACATCCGGGAGGCAGCGCGGGCGTTTACCGGCTGGAATTATGTCGACCTGCAGTTCGTGGTGCATGCCGACCAGCATGACGCGGGCGACAAAACCATCCTGGGCCGCATGGGCAATTTTAACGGTGTTGATGTCATTGACCTGATTCTGGCCCAGCCGGCCACGGCGAACTTCATGGCGGGCAAGATTTATCGCTATTTTGTCCGGCAGGAACTGTCGCCAACCGTGCAAGAGCAGCTGGGCACGGTTTTGCGGGATAACAAGTACGAACTCGCTCCCCTCCTGCAGACCATCTTTCTGTCGAAGGATTTCTACAGCCCGCCGGCGTACGGGACGCACATTAAAAGCCCCGTGCACCTTGTGGTGTCAACCTACCGCAAACTTGGACTGACCGAAGTACCGGGGGTGCCGGATTTCAACGAAGTCACGGCGGCGCTAGGGCAGCAACTCTTCTATCCGCCAACTGTGGCCGGCTGGGCCCACGGCCGGAGTTGGATTACGCCAGGGTTGCTGCTGGTGCGGGGGAATTTTGTGTACGACATGCTATTTCCTGACATTACCTTTGTGCCTCATGATCGTTACCCCAGGGACGAAACTATCCGTCAGGTCAGTGACAACATTGTACGGGGCATGGATATTACCAGCGCCACGGTTCCAGACAGCGGTGGTGTGCGGGCCATGTCCAATGTGATGGCGGATCGGGACGAGACTTTTAATACGCGCTATGCGAGTTTCAAGGGCTGGCAAATGGCTATTCAGCGGGTCAAGCCTATCCCACGCCACACTGCCCAGGTGAACCTGCAAGCCATGGTGCTGTCCGCGGGCCTCGAGACCTCAGAACAGGTAGTCGACTACTTCCTCAAACGCTTCCTGCGGCTGCCGCTTGACGCCGCGCAGCGGCAGCAGCTTATAGCTTTTCTGGAGGCGGAACTAGGCACCGAGCATATTCAGGAGGCGGCCACGTATCTCGAAGAGCCGCTGCGTATGTTGGTCCACCTGATTCTGAGTGCGCCGGAATATCAGCTCGGTTAGCAGGCCAAGGGCAAAAGTGGAAAGGAGAGGTCACCATGAGACGCACTCCCTTGCGGCATTGTTGCTGCACCCGCCGTGACCTGATACGCACAGGATTGTACGGATTTGGTATGGGTGTCGTGAGTATGTGGGCTGTGCCGTGGTTTGATAAAGTGGCCTCGGCCCTAGCCACTGACGGAGTCCAAAACGACCGTATTCTGGTCGTACTAGAACTCTCGGGAGGCAATGATGGGCTGAACACATTGGTGCCGTATGGTGACGATGCCTATTACCGGCGCCGACCCACTCTGGGCATTCCGCCGAACCGACTGCGCAAGATCGACGAACATTTTGGCTTTAATGCCGGGATGGCAGGCTTTGAACGCCTCTACAAAGACGGCCATATGGCGATTGTCCACGGCTGTGGCTATGACAATCCCTCCTTCTCGCATTTTGTGTCCATGGCATTCTGGCACACGGCTGCGCCGCATAGCGGTGAGGAGTACGGGTGGGTCGGTCGCCTGGCGGATGCCACGCAACCCGAGGGAGTGCCCAACTATATCGTCAATATTGATGCCACACAGTCACTGGCAGTCCGCAGCCGCCACCATACACCGGTGGTCTTTGACAAGCCCGAGCAGTTCACCCGCAAGGGCTTCTTCCAGCAGCGCGAGCTGTTCCAACACGTGGCCGCTGCGGATGGGGCGACCAATCCGTCGCAGAAATACCTGCTGGAGGTTGCCCGCAGTGCCAAGGATGCCTCCGCCCTGGTACGCGAGGCCTGGGCTACTTACAAGACCCCGGTTGATTATGGCATTGTACCGCTCGACCTCCCCAAAGTGGCAGCGCTCATTGCTGCCAATATGCCAACTCGACTGTACTATACCGCCTACCGCAACAATGCCTTCGATACCCATGTGCACCAGGCCGATCTCCATGCCCGGCTACTGACGTACACATCGGACACCGTGGCCGCCTTTCTGCGCGACATGGAGCGGATTGGCCGTGCCAACGACGTGGTGCTGCTAGTCTTTTCGGAGTTTGGCCGCCGCGTGCCAGAGAACACCAACCTTGGCACGGACCATGGCACGGCGAACCTGATGTTCGTGATTGGGAACAAGGTCCGCGGCGGTCATTATGGCACCCCGCCCAGCCTGACCGCACTGGATGCCGGGGACAATCTGATCTATACCACGGACTTTCGCCGCGTCTATGCCAGTGTCATCAAAGGCTGGTTGGGATATACGAAGACAGCCGAACTCCTCAAGGGCGAGTTCGAAACGTTTGATATGTTCGCTTGAGCCCCATGTTCAAGGAATGCGTACACGTTGCCCCAAGCCTGCCCGTCACCAGCCAGCGGTTCACAACGCCTCTTCTTGGTATGCCACCCCGCCATTGGCATGAATGGTCTGGCCGGCAATGAAGCCGCCGTCATTGCTGACCAGAAATAGACAGGTGGCGGCAATTTCCTCAGGGCTGTGGTTCCCGATAACCTGTAGCTCTTGACATCCTTGACATTTTCTCCTCTCACGCTCATTCTTGACTGACACGCTTTAGCTTCTCTTGATCCGCGATTGTGGTGAGATCTCCGATGATGCCACCCGTCGTCTCTGCCTTGCTGGCCTTCGTTGCCACGCTATGCCGGTCACGTGAATCCCTACGCCTGGAAAACCTTGCGCTGAGGCATCAACTCGCGGTGTATTAACAGAGCGTCCGTCGCCCTCGGCTCCGTCCGACCGATCGCGCGTTCTGGGCGTGGCTCGCCCGCTTGTGGTCAGGATGGCAGAACGCGCTCACCTTTGTCCAGCCCCGCACGGTCATGGCCTGGCAACAGAAGCGGTTCCGGGAGCACTGGCGGCGATTGAGTCAAGGCCGCAAGCCTGGCCGACCCCCGGTGGCCAAGGAGGTCCGTGAGCTGATCCGCAGGATGTCACGGGTCAATCCGACGTGGGGCTCACCACGTATTGTCGGGGAATTGCGTATGCTGGGGATCGAGGTCGCAAAATCGACGGTGGAGAAATATCGGGCGCAACCACGCAAGCCACCCTCGCCGACGTGGCAGACCTTCTTGAAGAACCACGTGCAGGACTTGGTCTCTCTCGATTTCTTTGTCGTGCCCACGGTGGCGTGCAGGGTGCTCTTTGTCCTCGTCATCCTGGCCCATCATCGACGTCGCGTCGTCCACTTTAACGTGACGGAACACCCCACCGCGGCGTGGACCGCACAGCAGGTCATCGACGCCTTCCCGTGGGACGAGGCACCGCGGTATCTGCTGCGCGATCGGAACCGTATCTACAGCGCCTCTTTTCCTCAGCGGGTGCGGACTATGGGGATCGAAGCAGTCGTGATCGCCCCCCGGAGTCCGTGGCAGAACCCATACGTCGAACGGCTGATCGGGAGTATCCGCCGCGAATGCCTGGACCATGTGATCGTCCTGCACGAGCGACATCTGAGGCGGCTCCTGACCGGTTACTTCGATTATTATCATCAGTGGCGTACGCACAGGGCACTGGACATGGATTGTCCCCTGCAGCGGCCGGTACAACTGCCGGAGGTTGGACTGATTAGGGAAGTCCCGGAAGTGGGCGGGTTGCATCATCACTATGAGCGGCAAGCGGCGTGATGACACGTGCGCCAACCTGCCGGTTTATGGGTGCTACGGGTTTTCGGGACCCACAGGTGGACGATGCTGCAAACACGCGAAGCGATCACTCAGAACCTGGCGGAGCGGCTGTGTTTGGAGGCTGCTCGGCGCGACGACACACGGGTCGCTCGACGTCTGTATCGGAAGCAGGTCATCGATGGAGTCTATCGCCTGGACGAAGGGGCCTTG
>WNFU01013452.1_pt1 | contig 12098 bp, 12 predicted proteins | sample 5400121 | NCBI WGS metagenome assembly WNFU01 (sample SAMN13153360, study PRJNA577476) | soil metagenome | isolation source: 100 cm soil or saprolite under grassland replicate 1 | place: USA:California | collected 2016-06-15 | reverse complement strand
CGGCGATCAAGAGATCGTTCATCGAGGCCACCGAATCCGCACTCGCGCTCGGAGACGTGACCAAGGCGGATGAACTGATTCGGGAGTTCGAGACCAGGAGGCCCCATGAGCTCGTGCCCTCCAACCGCGGACAGGCAGCGCGGTTGCGGGCGAGGATCCATATCGCCAAGGGGAACCATGAAGGCGTAGAGGAGCGATTCCAGACCGCCGCCCGGGAGCTTCGGAGCATCCCCATGCCCTTCTGGCTCGCCGTGACCCTCCTGGAGCACGCCGAGTGGCTGATCGAGCAGGGGCGCACAGAAGAAGCCGTCTCCTTGCTGGCCGAGGCACGGGAGCTGTTCGAGGGCCTGATGGCCCAGCCCTGGCTCGAGCGGGTCGCCGCCGCGTCGGAGCCGCTGGCCGGTCAGCCGGCGTCCGCCGCCCCGGCCTGAGAGCCAGACGCAGCTGTCCTAGACTCTGGCCCCGTGCCGGAGTTTCCAACCGAGGGGATGGAGCTCACCCATCTGCTCGTCGTGAGCGACCTGAGTCGATCTGTTTCCTTCTACCGCGACATGCTCGGGGCGGAGCTGTACCGCGAGTACGGTGGTCCTCGGCCGTGTTCAGGCTCCTGGGCAACTGGCTCCTCGTGGTCGCAGGAGGGGGGCCGACCGAAGACAAACCCACGGTGACGTTCGCGCCACCCGCAGACCCGGACACCGTCAGCACGGAGATGATCTTTCGAGTCCCCGACTGCCGGGGCGCGTACGAACTGCTGAAGAGCCGAGGTGCGGAGTTCCTCACCCCACCAGTGGACCGGGGCGGTGAGATCCGAGCCTTCTTCCGGGATCCGGACGGACACTTGTTCGAGATCAGCGAGCTGGTGGCACGGCCGTAGACGGCCAGAGCCGGATTGGCGCATCCGAATCATGCACCCCGCCCGTCCGCGTAGGCTCCAAACGATGCCGTCGCCACGGGATCCCGAAGGTCCCTACCCCCGCTTCTCTGAGGAGGAGCATGATCGGCGCCGCCGCGAGGTCCTCGCGGCGATGGAGGTGGCCGAGGTCGAGCAGCTCGTGATGTACGGAGCCAACCGCTTCGGCTCCGCCGTCCAGTGGCTAACCGGATGGCCAGTTACGCGAGAGGCGGCGGCTCTCGTCAGCGGGGATCCGCCCGACGTGCTCTTCGTTCAGTTCCACAACCACGTGCCCAACGCCCGGGAGCTAGCTCCGCGCTGCGAGGTCCATTGGGGAGGGGTATCGACAATCCACACGGTCGTGGAGGAGCTCGAGCGGCGTGGAGCACGCGGACGGATCGCCGTGATAGGCATCCTCCCGGCCACTCATCACGGAGCCCTGTCCTCCCGGTTCGACCTCGTCGACCTCAACGAGGCCTACACGCGGATACGCTTGATCAAGTCCCCCGAGGAGATCCAATGGGTACGGGCTGGAGCGGAGCTGACTGACCGCGCCGTCCACGCGCTCAGGAAGGGGGCGCGACCAGGTCTCACGGAGCACCAGCTCGCCGACATGGTCGAGCACGCGTACGTGGCCGCCGGCGCGACGACGCTCATCCACTACTTCGGGCTCACCCCTATGGCGGCGCCCGAGCGATGCGTGCCGGCCCAACACACCTCGAACCGCACCTTGCAGGCCGGCGACGTTCTTCTCACGGAGATAAGTGCTTCCTTCTGGGATTACCCTGGCCAAATCCTGAGGACCTTCACGATCGCGGCCGGCCCGACGGCCCTATTTCGCCGACTGCACGAGGTGGCACAGGGCGCCTTCGATGCCATCGTCGGCTGCCTAAGGCACGGGACCCACGCGAGCGAGGTGGTCGAGGCGCAGCCTCTGGCCGGTTCCGGACTTCGAGTTCCAGGAGGGGATGACCGTGGTGGTCCAGCCGAACGTGGTCACCACCGATCATCGGGCGGGGGTCCAGACGGGAGAGCTCGTGATGATCACGCAAAGCGGGGTGGAGCGGCTGCACCGCGCCGAGCCGGGCCTTCACCGGATCGGCGACTGAAACGGAAGACGTGGCAGGAGGGGAACACATAGAGGGAGGGCGCCGTCTCGGCCGCCATGTTGGTCTCTCCATCCCTCGGATCGAGGATCGGGACCTTGTTACCGGGAGCGGCCGTTTCGTCGCCGATATCGTCTTGCCCGGCTGCCTGGAGGCGGTCTTCGTTCGCTCGGCCCTGGCTCATGGGGTGCTTCGGTCGGTCGACATGACCGAGGCCCGGGCCCTAACGGGAGCGGTCGGCGCCTTCGCTGCGGCCGATCTCCCCGATCTCCCCGCCCTCACCGCACCGACCGGGATGCCTCCGGTGATGGCTCGCCCCGCCCTGGCCCGGGACCGGGTCCGCTTCCTCGGCGAGGCAGTGGCGGTGGCGGTGGCCGAGGACAGAGCCCGAGCCGAGGATGCCGCGGAGCTCGCGGTCGTCGAGGCGGAAGCGCTTCCGTGCGTGCTCGACCCGGTGGAGGCACCCGATGACCTCGGCGTGCGGCTGTTCGAGGGCTCGGCCAACATCGCTTCTGAGAGTACGTTTGGTGAAGGAACGCCCGAGGCGTTCGACGATGCGCCGATCGTGGTGGAGCTGTCGATCCGGAACGGGCGAGTGGCTCCCGTATCCATCGAGCCGCGCGGCTTCCTTGCTGCTCCGGACCCCGACGGCAGGCTCACGGTGTGGTGCTCTCATCAGGCCCCTCACAGGCTTCGAGATCATCTGGCCAGCGCGTTCGGGCTGGACCGAGACACCGTCCGGGTGATCGTGCCGAAGGTCGGAGGCGCGTTTGGGGCGAAGAGCCAGACCTACCCGGAGTATCTGGTGATTGCCCACCTGGCCATGACACTCGGCCGGCCCGTCCGATGGATCGAGGGCCGAAGTGAGGCGTTCGTGGCGGCCCCCCACGGCCGGGGACAGAAACAGCGCCTCCGGTTGGCCGCCGACGGCGAGGGGCGGATCCTTGCCCTGGAGGCACACATCGACGCTGACGTGGGCGCGTATCCGCAGACCGGAGCGGCAGTCCCCACTTTCACCGCGTGGGTCATGTCCGGCCCCTACCGCATCCCCCGCCTCTTCGTTCGGGTACGGACGGTCGTCACCAACGCTCCGCCCACGGCGTCCTACCGGGGCGCTGGGCGGCCGGAGGCCGCCTTCGCCCTCGAGCGGCTCATGGACGAGCTGGCTCGGAAGCTCGGCTTGGATCCTGCGGAGGTCAGGTACCGGAACTTCATACCCCCCGACGAGTTCCCGTACCGATCTCCCACCGGGGCGGTGTACGACAGCGGCCGCTATGCCGATGCGCTCGAAATGGCGCTCGACCTGGCCGAGTACGGCCGACTGCGGGAGGAGCAGAAGCGACGTCGAGACCATGGTGGCGGCCGACTGCTCGGGATCGGCATCGGCAGCTTCGTGGAGCGGTCCGGGGGGCAGGCAGAGACCACCGAGTTCGGGAGCGTGGAGATCCGCGCCGACGGATCCATCGTGGCCAGGACCGGGGCTTCCTCGCAAGGCCAGGGGCACGAAACGGTCTTCGCTCAGGTCGTGGCCACCGCGCTCGACATGGAGCCAACCGGGATCCAGGTACGCCGCACCCGAGGACATGGATTACTCGGAGGGGACGTTCTCCGTGGTGGGATCGCCAGACCGAGCCGTCACGCTGCGCGAGGTCGCAGCCGGGGACCCGCTACTCCGGACCGAAGTCTTCCAGTCGTCCCAAGCCTTCCCCTTCGGCACCTACGTCGCCGTGGTCGAGATCGATACGGACACCGGGAACATCGACGTCAGGAAGCTCGTGGCCGTGGACGACTGCGGCGAGGTGGTCAACCCGCAGATCGTGGAGGGGCAAACGGTCGGCTCGATCGTCCAGGGGTTGGGCCAGGCCCTGTACGAGGGAGTGATCCACGACGAGTACGGCCAACCTCTCACGGCTTCGCTCCTCACCTATGCGGTGCCCTCGTCGACAGAGTCGACCGAGGTCGTCCTGGGCTCGACCGTAACGCCCAACCCCCACGGGCCCCTGGGAGCGAAGGGTGCTGGCGAGGCAGGGTGCATCGGCACGCCGCCGGCCGTCGTGAACGCCATCGTCGACGCCCTGGAGGGGTACGACGTGAGCGGGCTCGACATGCCCGTGACGCCCGAGAAGGTATGGCGGGCGCTGCAGCGCCGGATTTGACCACGGTTGCCCTCAGGTTTACGGTCATTGCCTGACGTTCAGATGATCTGCTGGTCTGACAGATTCACATGTCACGGATCCGAGCGACCAGAGAGGCCGTGTTTCAGCCGATCGAGCGGCGCAAGGTCTACGAGCAGGTTGCCGAGCGGCTCCTCACCGAGATCGCAGAGCGGCGGCTGAAGCCGGGCGATCGGTTCCCCCCTGAGCGAGTCCTCGCCGAGGCCTACGGGGTCGGCCGGTCATCGGTTCGGGAGGCGCTCCGGATGCTCGAATCGAGGGGGCTCATCCAATCCATGGGTCATGGCGCCTTCAAGGTCGCCGACTACGGCAATCCCCTGAACCAGTCGCTCGGCCTTCTTCTCTCGCTCAGAGACGGGGACCTTCTCGAGCTGTACGAGGTTCGAAGGATCATGGAGGTGGAGGCAGCGGGCCTGGCCGCTGCGCGTCGGACAGAGGAAGACCTGGCGCGGATGCGATCGGCCCTGGACGAGATGGTCTTGGGGCTGCCCTCGCGGGAGCGCTACATCGGGGCCGATGTCGACTTCCACCTGGCGATCGCCCGCGCCACCGGGAACCGGATCGCCTCCCACATGATGGACGCCGTTCGGGACGTGATGCGACGGGCGCTGAGCTCCATCTACAGCATCCCGGGAAGCCCGGAACGGTCCACGGAGCAGCACCGCTTGATCTTCCAGGCCATCGCCTCGGGCCAGCCGGACGAGGCCCGCAAGCAGATGCGCGAGCACCTGCTTCGAGTGGAAGGCGAGATCCGCGACGTACTGGGAGTGACGAACGGCGAGGAAATCACATCGAGCGGCGTGGAGGGCTCCAGCCCACCGGTAGCTCGCATGGAGGCGAGGGCGTGATGGCCGAGCTCGGATTCGTGGGGCTTGGTGTGATGGGCGGGCGCATAGCCAGGCGCCTGATGGAGGCTGGCCACACCCTGGTCGGCTACAACCGGACCCGATCCAAGGCCGAGTGGTTGGTCGAACTGGGGATGGCGCTCGCGGAGAGCCCCCGCGCAGTGGCCGAGGAGGCCGACATCACATTCAGCATGGTGACCGGGACCGACGCCCTCCTGGCCGTAGCCGAGGGCGGTGACGGGATCCTGGCCGGGCTGTCGGCGGGCAAAGTGTACATGGACATGAGCACCGTCAGCCCGATGGCCAGCAGGGAGCTGGCAGAGCGGGTCGCGGAGATGGGCGCACGCATGCTCGATGCGCCGGTGTCGGGGAGCGTCAGCACGCTGGAAGAGGGCAGGCTCTCGATCATGGTGGGGGGTGATGAGGCGGACCTCGAGCGTGTCCGGCCGATCCTCCTGGAGATCGGCTCGAAGATCATCCATGTGGGAGGGAACGGACAGGCCGTGCTCATGAAGATCGCTACCAACCTGAGCCTACCCGTGCAGATGCTCGCCTTCGCCGAAGGGGTCCTGCTTGCGGAGAAGGCCGGCATCAAGCGAGAGACGGCAGTCGACGTCCTCCTCTCCAGCGTGATCGCGTCCCCCATGCTCAAGTACCGGGGTCCCTTCGTTCTCGAGATGCCGGAGGAGGCCTGGTTCGACGTGGACATGATGCAGAAGGATCTGGAGCTGGCGCTCGGGGCAGGTCGGCAGTTCGATGTTCCCCTCCCGACGACGGCGACCGTGGACGAGTGGCTCACCGCCGCCCGGGCGATGGGCCTGGCGAAGCAGGACTTCGCGGTGCTGTTCGAGGTGCTGGCCCGGATGTCGGGGCTCCAGTGATGGCGAGGCGGACTCAGGACATCGACGCCGGGGCAGAGGTCTCGTCCGGGCTCGCCAGGCAGATGCACGAACAGATGGTGCGGATCCGCCACTTCGAGCTTCACGTCAACCAGCTCTACCTGAGCGCGAAGATGCCCGGGCTCGCACACCTCTACGTGGGCCAAGAGGCAGTGGCCGTCGGTGTGTGCACCGCCCTCAGGCAGGATGACTACATCACGAGTACGCACCGCGGCCACGGGCACTGCCTGGCCAAAGGAGCCAAGGTCGACCGGATGTTCGCGGAGCTCCTGGGCAAGGAAGAGGGATACTGCCGGGGCAAGGGTGGATCGATGCACATCGCCGACCCCGAGAGCTGGAACCTGGGAGCCAACGCGATCGTAGCGGGGAGCACGGGCATCGCCACGGGGGCCGCCTTCTCGGCGAAGTTGCGCGGTACCGACCAGGTCGCCGTGTGCTTCTTCGGTGAGGGAGCCCTGGGCCAGGGAGTCCTGTACGAGGTGATGAACATGGCCTCGTTGTGGAAGCTCCCGGTCGTCTACGTCTGTGAGAACAACCTCTACAACGAGTACACGCATTACACCGAGACCACGGCGGGTTCCGTCCTCGACCGTCCCCGGGCCTTCGGTATCCCGGCGGAGTCGGTGGACGGCCAGGACGTCCGGGCTGTGTACACGGCGGCGGCATCGGCAGCGAGACGGGCCCGCATGGGCGAGGGACCGTCCTTCCTGGAGTGCCCGACCTATCGGTTCTTCGGACATCACGTCGGGGACATCGACCGCAGCTACTACCGCTCCAAGCAAGAAGAAGAGGCCTGGAAGGCGAATCGCGACCCCATCGAGATCATGGCCGACTGGATGGTCGAACGAGGGATCGCCGACCGGGAGGCGCTGCACCAGATCGAGGAACGGATCGAGGAGGAGGTGGCGTCTGCGAAGGAATGGGCGCTCAACGCTCCTTACCCCGACTCCTCCGAGGTGAGAAAGCATGTCTACGCCTAGCCGGGTGACGGCAGAGGCTCCGGCGAGCCAACGGGAATTGACCTTTGCCCAGGCGGTAAATGAGGCACTGGCCGAGGAGCTGCGCCGGGACCCGACCGTATTCATCATCGGCGAGGACGTCGGAGAGGCCGGAACCCCGTTCAAGGTACTGGCCGGACTCATCGACGAGTTCGGGCCCAACCGGGTGATCGACTCGCCGATCTCGGAGGCCGGCATCACCGGTCTCGCCGTCGGCGCCGCGATGACCGGCATGCGTCCCGTTGTCGACATCATGTTCGGCGACTTCATGGCCCTGGTCATGGACCAGCTCGTCAACCAGGCCGCGAAAGTCCACTACATGTCGGGGGGCAAGCTGAGGGTGCCCATGGTGGTCCGAACAACGCTGGGGGCCACCCGTCGGTCGGCCGCTCAGCACAGCCAGAGCCTTCACGCTTGGTTCAGCCATGCTCCGGGCCTCAAAGTAGCCCTCCCGGCGACCCCGAGGGATGGCAAGGGTCTGCTCAAAGCCGCCATCCGCGACGACAGCCCGGTCGTGGTGTTCGAGGACAAGATGATGTACCAGACCAAGGGGCCCGTTCCCGCCGAGGACTTCGTCATCCCCCTCGGTGCCGCCGAGGTCAAGCGGGAGGGCCGGGACGTGACCATCGTGGCCACCTCGAGCATGGTCCACGTCTCCCTGTCGGCGGCGGACCTCCTGGAGAAGGAAGGGATCAGCGCCGAGATCGTCGACCCGCGGACGACGGTTCCCCTGGATCGAGACACGCTCGTCCGGTCGGTCACGAAGACCGGCAGGGCCATCGTGGTCGACGAGGGCTACGAGGGATATGGAGTGACGGCCGAGCTGGCCTCGGTGATCGGCGAGGGGGCCTTCTACCACCTGGACACGCCGGTCAGGCGGGTCGGGGCGATGGACGTGCCCATCCCGTTCTCTCCCGTCCTGGAAGACCTGACCGTGCCGACGCCGGAATCCGTGGCCGCGACGGCACGAGAGCTCTGCGGAAGGCCGAAGGAGTGAGGAGCGGATGACCGTACGCTACGCGAAGTCGTGGGGCGTGATGGGGACCGACTGGGAGCAGCGGATCGACTACGAGCGACTCCGGACCGAGCGGCTCACCCGGGTGAAGAAACTCCTTGCTGACTCGGAACTGAGCGCCCTGCTGTGCTTCGACATGAACAACATCCGCTACGTCACCGCAACGCACATCGGAACGTGGGCCATGGACAAGCTCGTCCGATTCGCCCTACTCCCGCGGGACGATGATCCGATCCTCTGGGATTTCGGGTCGGCCGCCCGCCACCACCAGCTCTACTCCCCATGGCTGGGCGATCGTTCCCGGGCCGGCATCTCCATCCTGCGAGGAGCTCTCGGCCCCGACGTCGGCCAGGCCACCGACGTGGCGGGCAAGATCAAGGCGGAGCTGCAGGAGCGGGGGCTGACCCGCGAGCCGGTCGGGGTGGATGTCGCGGAGATTCCGGTCCTCGACGCGTTGCGAGGGGCCGGCCTCACCGTTGTCGATGGGCAGCAGCTGATGCTGGAGGCCCGGCGGATCAAGACCGAAGACGAGGTCGCTCTGCTGAATACGGCCTGCGCCATGGTCGACGCGGCCTACGACGACCTCTATCGGGCGATGCGCCCGGGGATGCGCGAGAACGAGTGCGTCGGCCTGGTGAGCAAGGTCTTGTACGACCTCGGCTCGGAGCACGTCGAGGGGGTCAACGCCATCTCCGGGGACCGGTGCAATCCGCACCCCCATGTTTTCACCGACCGGCTGCTCCGTCCCGGTGACCCCGCATACTTCGACATCCTTCACGCCTTCAATGGCTACAGGACGTGCTATTACAGGACGTTCGCGGTTGGCAGCGCGTCCCGGGCCATGGTGGACGCATACAAGAGGTGCCGGGAGATCCTGGACACGGCGATCCACATGATCCGGCCCGGCGTCACCACGGCCGACGTGGTTGCAACGTGGCCCCGGGCCCAGGAATTTGGTTTCGCCAACGAAGAGGCGGCGTTCGCCCTCCAGTACGGGCATGGGGTGGGCCTGTCGATCTGGGAGCGGCCGATCTTCAGCAGGCTCACCTCCCTCGACCATCCGGAGACGATCGAGGAGGGGATGGTCTTCGCCCTGGAGACATTCTGGCCGGCGAGCGACGGATATTCGGCAGCACGCATCGAAGAGCAGCTCGTGGTCACCGCCGATGGGTGTGAGGTCATGACGCGGTTCCCTGCCGAGCAGCTCATGGTCACCGCCGGCCGGTACATCACAGCGATGGGTCCATTGCCCGCCACCCGCGAACACCAGTCACATCTCAACCGCGAGAGGGCGCGCCCGGGAGAAGACACGGAAAGCTGAGGCAATGGTCACCGAGCTGGTCATGCCGGCCCTGGGGATAGCCCAGGAGACGGGGAAGCTCCTTCGGTGGCTCAAGGCCGAGGGCGAGGAGGTCGCCCCAGGGGAGCCGGTGATGGAGATCGAGACCGACAAGGTGACCGTGGAGATCGAGTCGCCGGCCGCCGGAACGCTCGCCCACGTACGCGCCTCCGAAGGAGAGGAGATCCCGGTGGGCCAGGTGGTGGCGGTGATCCTGGCCCCAGGCGAGTCCGGCGGAAACGGAAGCCAAGGCGTCACGGCGCCGGGTGGGCAGATCCTGGCATCCCCGCTGGCGAGAAGCCGAGCCAGAGAGGCCGGGATCGACCTGTCCACGCTCGTGGGTACGGGGCCGCAGGGAGCTGTCACCCAGGCGGACGTCGAGTCTGCCCTGGCAGCACGGGGTGAGCCTCCCCCGGCCGAGCGAGCGATCGAAGCCGAGGCTCCTCACGAGGGGGAGCCCGTCGAGATCGGTCCGGTGTGGCGGAGGATGGCTGAGCGCACCACCGCGAGCTGGACGACCACGCCGCACTTCTACCTCCAGCGGGAGGCAATGACCGATCAGCTCCTCGTCAGGCGCCAGGCGCTGCGCCAGAGCGGACAGAAGGTCACGGTCACAGACCTCCTGGTCAAGCTGGTGGCCACGGCGCTTGCTGAGCACCCGGAGATCAACGCCTGTTGGGAGGACGAGAGGTTGGTCCGGCAGGCGGATGTCAATGTCGGAATGGCGGTGGCCACCGACGCGGGGCTCTTCGTCCCGGTGATCCCGCGCGCTGACGCGCTTACCGTGGGCGAGATCGCCGCCCATCGCAGGGACCTGGTGAGGAAGGCCCAGGAAGGGGCGCTTCGGCTCGAGGACGTACAGCGGGGAACCTTCACCGTATCCAACCTCGGGATGTTCGGGATCGACGCGTTCACCGCCGTCATCAATCCACCCCAGATCGCGATCCTCGCCGTAGGCCGGGTCGCTCACCGGGTAACGGCGGTGGACGGCCGGCCCGGGGTCCACCCCACGATGTTCCTCACGCTGGGCTGCGATCACCGGGCGGTGGACGGGGCTCGGGGGGCGCGCTTCCTGGGCGAGCTGGTTTCGCTGATCGAGAAGCCTCCGCAACTGTCTCCGTGACGTGGAGCGAAAGGCCATGAAAGAGCAGACCGAGCGGGACGGCTCGGAGATCGAGGGGGGTGGTGGAAGGAGCAAGGGACAGGGCTTCGGCGAACACGAGACCGAGGGGAAGGGGTGAGGGGACGATGCAGCGTGGCGGCCTGAAGGCGCTGGTGGGCCTGGTGGCGTTGATGCTGGTGGCGGGCGCCTGCGGTAAGGCCAAGACCAGCGAGCAGGGTCAGAAGTCGAAAAAGCCTCTGTTGATCGGTGCGTCGCTACCGCTGACCGGTGACTTCTCGGAGCCGGGCTCGGCAGCGAAGCAAGGATATGAGGTCTGGCGGGACATGGTGAACAAGGCTGGAGGGCTGCTTGGCCGGCCGGTCAAGCTGGTGATCCGGGACGACGCCAGCGACCAGAACACGATCGTGTCCGACTACAACCGGCTGATCTCGCAGGACAAGGTCGACCTGTTGCTCGGATCCTTCTCCTCGCTGTTGAACATCCCGGCTTCGGCAGTCGCGGAGCGGAACCAGAAGGTGTACATATGCCCGGCGTGTGGCTCTCCGGACATGTTCAGCCGGGGCTTCCACTTCCTGTTCTTCGCCCAGCCCGCCAGAGCGGTTCATCAAGCCGACCTGTTCTCGGAGTGGGTGGTCTCGCTGCCGGCCGACCAGCGGCCGAAGACGGCTGCCTATCCCGCCCAGGACGACCCATTCGCCGCACCCGTGATCGATGGGATCAAGGAGAAGCTCGAAGCGGCCGGGATCAAGACCGTCTACGCGAAGGTCTATCCGCCGGATACGACGAACCTCGATCCCATCGCCAGCGCGATCAAATCGAGTGGGGCCCAGCTGGTCGCTCAGGGCTCGGTGTTCGAGGACGGGGTCGCGCTGGTCCGCTCCCTCATCAAGGTGGGCTACAGCCCGAAGACCATGTTCCAGACCACGGCCCCGTCGCTCGGCGCCCAGTACGCGAACGGGGTCGGGTCAGGCAACACGGAGGGAATCTTCTACGCGGTGAGCTGGAGTCCCGAGGCTGACTACCCGGTGAACAAGGACTTCGTCCAGAACTACATCGCGAAGTTCGGCGGCCAGGTCAGCGAGATCCCCGAGGATGCAGCCGACGGATTCGCCGCCGCCCAGGTCCTTCAGGCGGCGGTGAAAGGAGTGGGCTCGCTCGATCAGAAGGCCCTCGCGGATTGGATCCACTCGCACACGGTGAACACCATCCTGGGACCGCTGTCTTGGGACGAGACTGGCGCTCCACAGCAGGCCTTCATCCTCGCCCAGTGGCAGGGCGGGAAATCCCAGATCGTGGCGCCGAAGGCGGTGGCGACCAGCGCGCAGATCGTGTTCCCGAAGCCCAACTGGCAGGGGTAGGAAGAGCCCGCCGAGCACTGGAGGTAGGTGACGAGGCAGCTCATCCAGACCGTGGCGCTCGGGCTACTGGCCGGCGGCGTCTACGCGCTGATGGCATCGGGACTCACCCTGATCTTCGGGGTGATGAACATCGTCAACGTGGCCCAGGGGGCGTTTCTCATCCTGTCCGCACTCTTCACCTACGAGCTGTGGACGCGGCTGGGGCTCGACCCCATCCTCTCGATCGCTGTGACCACGCCGGCGATGTTCCTTCTTGGATGGGTGGTCTACCGCCTGTTCGTGGCGAGGATCCGGCATGCGCCGGCGTCCATGTCGGTGCTCCTGACGTTCGCCCTCGCCATCACGCTGG
>WNFU01022265.1_pt1 | contig 12099 bp, 6 predicted proteins | sample 5400121 | NCBI WGS metagenome assembly WNFU01 (sample SAMN13153360, study PRJNA577476) | soil metagenome | isolation source: 100 cm soil or saprolite under grassland replicate 1 | place: USA:California | collected 2016-06-15 | reverse complement strand
CCAGCACGTGCAGGGGCGCAGCGAGAACGACTGCTCGCCGGCGGGAGCCGCAGGGGGAGGAGGAGGGGGAGGGGGAGGTAGCAGCCAGGGGCCCGCTGCGCCGATTCGCGTGGGCGAAACGGTCAACGGCACGCTGTCGGGCGGCGACTCGCTCTATCCCGACAACACCTACTTCAAGTTCTACCAATTCACGGCCCCGGCGAGACGCCCGGTCACGATCGATCTCTCATCGGACGATTTCGATCCGGTGCTGATCATTCGCGGCTCGGACCTCGATGCGTCCATCATCAATGACGACGGCGGTCCCGGCTGCTACGCGCGCGTGTCACGCACATTCCCGAGCACTGGCCCCTACCGGATCCTCGTGAACACGACGACGTCGCCGGAGCGGCAGACAGGTCGCTTCTCGCTGTCCATCACGGACGGCTCGAAGCCGGTGCAGGAAGGCACCGCGGCGAGTGCCGATTGTCAAAGCGCCAGTACCAGCACCACCTCGGGAGGAGGCGGGGGGGGCGGCGCGTCGCACTCTATTAACGTGGGCCAGACGCAGCAGGGCAACCTCAGCCGCAACGATGTGCTGCTCACCAGCGACAGCACCTACGCGCAACCGTGGACGATTCAGGGCCACGCGGGCCAGACGATCACGATCGACCTCGAGTCCGATGCCTTTGACGCGTATCTGTTCCTGCGCGGGCCCGGTATCTCCGGGGGCCGCGACTTCCAGGACGACGATTCGGGCGGCAACTGCCATGCCCGCCTCACGGCGACGTTCCCGCAATCGGGTGAGTACGAGATCGTCGTGAACACCGCCGATCATTACGCGACCGGCGCATTCACGTTGAGCGTCACCACCGGGTCGAAACCGAAGTCCGTGGCACGGTGCAGTCGTAGCAGTCAGTGACTGAACAGCCGGTTCGTGTCGCCGTGCTCGTTTCGGGCGGCGGCACGAACCTGCAGGCCCTCCTCGACACACTCCACAATTCTCCCCTAGCGCGCGTTGCGCGAGTAATTTCCAGCCGGCACAATGCCGGCGCCCTCGAGCGGGCGCGCCGAGCTGCTGTCCCGACTACCGTTCTGCGTGATCCTGGTGATGCAGCCGAGCTGCAGGCGGCCCTCGGCGACGCACAGCTCGTGGTGCTGGCCGGCTACCTGAAGCTGGTCCCTCCGACCGTGGTGGCGCGCTTTCGCGGACGGATGATCAACATTCACCCTGCCCTGCTGCCGGATTTCGGCGGCCCGGGGATGTACGGGCATTACGTGCACGAGGCGGTGCTGGCCAGCGGCGCCAAGGAATCGGGCGCAACGGTGCATTTCGTGGACGAAGCATTCGATCGCGGCAGGATCATCGCACAGGAGAGGGTGCCCGTGCAGCACGGCGATACCGCTGAGACGCTAGCGGCCCGCGTCCTGGAAGCCGAACATCGACTGTTGCCCAAAGTGGTGCTGGAACTTGCGAGGAAGATTGGATGAAAACGAATGCGACGGTCAAGCCGCAAATGCGACGGTCAAGAGGCAAATGCGGCGGTCGGAGCGTCGTTGACCGCCGCCTTTTCTTCTTGAATCACCGGCTACGAGCAAGCGGTAACCGACTCGCTGCTCGCGCTTCTGCCCGGCAGCACGCGCGACCGCACCGGCAACGTCACGCTGACGCTCGGCCGCGGCTCGCCCAAGCGCCTCGTCTACTGCAACCTCGACGAGATCGGCTATGTGGTCGGCAACATCACCGACGACGGCTATCTCCTGCTGCGGCGCGTCGGCGGAGGGGCACGACTGTACCCGCTCTTCGACCAGCAGCTCGAGGGCCAGCGCGTCACGCTGTTCGGTCGCCGCGGCGCGGTGCCCGGCGTCGTCGCGGTGCGCTCGACGCATCTGACCCGCGGACGGCCCACCCGAGACGAGCCGCCGTTCACGGTGGACAATGCCTACGTGGACGTCGGCGCCAGCTCGCGCGACGAGGTGTTCGCGTTGGGGATCTCGATGCTCACACCGGTGTCCGTCACCAAGCGTCCGCATCGCTACGGCGATCGCGGTGCGCTGCTCGCGGCTCCCGGTGCGGGCCGGCGCGCGGCGTGCGCCGCACTCGCCGCCGCCGCGCTGTCCCGCCCGCGCGTGCGCGGGACCGTCGTCGTCGCGTTCACGGTGCAGAGTCTCTACGCCGAGACCGCGGGACTGAAGACAGTGCTGAACACGCAGGGGCCGTTTGCGGAAAGCCGTGTGGTCACGGTCCCGTCGAAATTTCCTGACTGGGCAGTGGAGACCGTTGGGCTGAGAGATGTGGACGCGTTGATGGCCGACGTGGTGAAATGGATGGGTGGCCAATGATCCTCGCACTGGCGGCACTCCTCGCGGTCCAAGACACTAGCCGAATCTCCGAGGCTCAGACCGTGCTGTCGGCGCTCGTCGAGAGTTATGGAGTATCAGGCATGGAAGCGCCGGTTAGAGCCACGGTGCAGCGTTTGCTCCCGAATTGGGTCCGCACCGAGACCGACACCGCGGGCAATCTCTGGGTGCGCACCGGCCAAGGTGATGGGCCTGTCGTCATCGTCGCGCACCTGGATGAGATCGGTTTCCGCGTGGACACGATCAACGCCGACGGCACCTTGGGGCTGCGCAACCGCGGTGGATTTATCCTTTCGCTGTTCGAGGCGAAGCCCGCCCTCATCCACACGGGTGGGGCCGACATCCCCGGCATCTTCCTCCCGCGCGACACCGGGCTCACGCGCCGCGCGCCGCCGCCGCTCCGCGTCAGCGTGGGCGCCACGAGCCGCGCCGGCGCCGAGTCGCTCGGCGTGAAGCTGGGTCAGACAATCACGATGCCCAAGCAGTACGTGCGGCTCGCCGGCACCCGCGCGACCGGCCGTTCGTTCGACGACCGCATGGGCTGCGCCGCGCTGATCCTGGCCCTGCGCCGGCTCGACCGGTCCAAGCTCAAGCATCCCGTGATCTTCCTCTTCAGCACGCGCGAGGAGATCGGCCTCGAGGGCGCCGAGGCGGCGGCGCGCCAGCTCGGCACATCGACGCGTCGCGTGCACGCCATCGACACGTTCGTGTCGGCCGATTCGCCGCTCGAGCTGTCGAATTTTGCCGTCGCGCGGATCGGCGCCGGCGCCGTTGCCCGCGCGCTCGACAACTCGTCCATTACGCCGCCCGCCTATGTGGACTCCTTGGCGGAGCTCGCGCGCGCGCGCGGCGTCGCCCTGCAGATCGGCACGACCAACGGCGGCAACGACGGCTCGACGTTTGTGCCATATGGAGTCGTAGATGTCCCACTGGGGTGGCCCCTTCGATACTCGCATTCCCCGGTGGAAATCGTGGATTTGAAAGATTTGGTGAGCCTGGCTGACTTGGTGCGGACTGTGGCTGAGGACTGGTAAGAGAGAGGTCGGTCAAGAGACAAATGCGGCGGTCGGACGGTCAAACGGCAAATGCGACGGACATGACCGCCCGACCGCCGCAGTTGCAGTTTGACCGCCGCCGTTGTTTCTTGACCGCCCTATGAGGGCTTTGCTGTCAGTCTCGGACAAGCGAGGAGTCGTCCAGTTCGCCCGTCAGCTCGTCGAGCTCCAGTGGGAGATCGTCTCCACCGGCGGAACGGCGGAGGCTCTCAGGCGTGAACAGATCCCGGTAACCGGCATTGAGGAGGTTACGGGGTTTCCGGAGATGATGGACGGCCGCGTGAAGACGCTGCACCCGAAGGTGCACGGCGGGTTATTGGGGAGGCGGGACAATCCGCACGACGTCGCGGCGATGCAGCAGCACGGCATCACGCCGATCGATCTCGTCGCGGTGAACCTCTATCCCTTCCGCGAGACTGTCGCCAAACCGCAGACCACCTTCGCGCAGGCGATCGAGCAGATCGACATCGGCGGGCCTTCGATGCTCCGCTCGGCGGCCAAAAACCACGCATCAGTAATTGTTATCGTCGATCCAGACGATTACTCAGTCGTAATCACAGCCCTGAAAGAAGGTCGGCTGACCCCGGGCGCGAGCCCGGGGGGACAAGACCTCAAACGTGCACTTGCAACTAAGGTTTTCGCGCACACCGCGGCCTACGACGCGGCGATCCTCGGCTACCTGACACGCTCGCAGGAGTCCCTGCCGCCCACGTTGAGCGTGGTCCTGCAGCGGCAGCAGGCCTTGCGATACGGTGAGAATCCCCATCAGCGCGCCGCGCTCTACGTGACCGACGAGCCCCCCCCCGGCATCCGCAACATGCATCAGCTGCACGGCAAGGAGCTGTCGTTCAACAATCTGTTGGACGTGGATGCCGCGGCGATGGCGGTGGCGCCGTGGCAGGGTAAAGAGGCGCGCGTCGCCTGTGTCATCATCAAACACACGACACCCTGCGGCATTGCGTTGGGCCGGAACGCCGCCGATGCCTACAGCCGCGCGCTCGCGACCGATCGTACGTCGGCATTCGGTTCGGTGATCGCGTTCAATACCGTCGTCGACCGCGCTGCCGCCGAAGCGATGCGCGATCTTTTCGTGGAGGTCGTAGTCGCCCCGCGCGTCGATGCCGACGCGCTCGCGGTGTTCAAGGAGAAGAAGAATCTGCGGGTGGTCGAGCTCCCGAAGTTCGGCGACGATCAGGCCCTCGACTACAAGCGGGTGCGGGGCGGATTCCTGGTGCAGGACCGGTTCCGGTACGCCGCCGTGGCCGACGAGTCCCAGTGGCAGGTCGCCACCACCCGCCGGCCCACCGATGCGCAATGGAACGACCTGCGGTTCGCCTGGGCGGCGGTGGGGTCTATCAAATCCAACGCCATCGTCCTCGTCCGCGACGAGGCGGCGATCGGCATCGGCGCCGGCCAGATGAGCCGGGTCGACTCGTCGTTTCTGGCCGCTCACAAGGCGCGCCAGCAGGGCCACGACCCCCGGGGCGCGGTCCTCGCGAGCGATGCCTTCTTCCCCTTCCGGGATGGCGTGGACGAGGCGGCCACGGCCGGGGTCACCGCCATCATCCAGCCGGGGGGATCGGTCAGAGACGCCGAGGTCATCGCGGCGGCGGATGAGCACAACCTGGCCATGATCCTGACCGGTATGCGGCAATTCCGTCACTAGATTACACGGGCCTATGACGACCACTTATCCCAATCGCGCCACACCCGCGACCCGCCAGGTCGATCACGCAGTTACCACGCCGTCAAACGCCGTTAAACCGCCGTACTTGATGGCCGCCTGTGTGTCCCTGGGCGCATTGATCCTGTACATCGCCACGCTCGCGCCGACGACCCAGTTCTGGGATACCTCCGAATACATCGGGGCAGCCTACACCCTCGGCATTCCGCATCCACCAGGCAATCCGCTGTTCGTGCTCATGGCGCACGTGTTCGGATTGCTGCCGCTCGCCGCGGGCTACGCGCAGCGGATCAATTTGTTCGCTGCCGTGACGAGCGCGATCTCGGCGGGCTGCTGGTTCCTCGTCGCCGAGCGCTGGCTACGCTCCTTCGTGCCGGCGCTGTGGCCGCGGCGCCTGGCGGCGCTAGCCAGCGCGATCGTCTCGGCCACCGCGTTCACCGTGTGGAATCAGTCGGTCGTCAACGAGAAGGTTTACACGCTCAGCCTGCTCTCCATCGCGCTGATTCTGTGGTTCATCGTGCGCTGGGACGACCAGCCTGCCGGCGAAGCGCACGATCACCACCTGCTGCTGATCATCTATCTGCTCGCCCTGACCGCCACGAACCACATGATGGGGGTGCTGGTCGGGCCGGTGGTGATCATCCTGCTCTATCCGCCGCTCAAGAAGCAGCGGCCCGCATCGGATGCCGAGCGCAGCCTCGAGTGGTCGCAGTTCCTGGTGTTCACGAGCGTGTGGGCGCTGCTGCTCACGCTGGGACTCGAGAGTTGGGAGCCGATCGCCGTGGCCGGCGTGCTGTTCGCCGCCGCGTTGGTGTACGCGATCACCGCCGGCAACGTCTCGTTCGCGGTCGCGGCACTGCTCGTCGCCGTCGTCGGCGTGTCGGTCTACACCTATCTCCCGATTCGCGCCCACTTCTATCCGGCGATCAACGAAGGCGAGCCGACGAATTGGCAGGCGCTGTGGGCCGTGCTGACGCGCCAGCAATACGGCAAGCCGTCGATCTTCGACAATCCCACGCAGGCGCCGGGGATCCAGAACGCGGGGCATACCGCGGTCCTCTATTGGGCTCAGCTCGTCAACTACGCGCAGTATTTCAGCTGGCAGTTCGCGCACGACTGGTCGGACCGCGTGCAGCGCGTGCTGGCGGTCCTGTTCGCGTTCGTCGGTGGCGCCGGGGCGATGCGCCACTGGCGCGCCGACAAGCGCACCGCCCTCGCGATGACGGTGCTCGTTTTCACGTTCACGTTCATGCTCGTCTTCTATCTGAACTTCAAGTACGGCTACTCGCTGCATCCTGAGCAGCCGCTCGCCGCGCACGAGGTGCGCCAGCGCGACTACTTCTTCATGGTGTCGTTCGCGCTGTGGGGCATCTGGGTCGCGATGGGACTCGCCGCGGGGATCGAATGGGTGAGCGAGTTCTTCCAGGAGCGCCAGCCGGACCCAGCGCGGCGCTGGCTGTACGGCACGCCGCTGCTGGCGCTGGCGCTGATTCCCCTCGCCGGCAACCGCCTCACGGCCTCCCGGAAGGGCGAGACGCTGGCGCGCGACTTCGCCTACGACTTGCTGCAGTCGGTCGAGCCCTACGGCGTGCTCGTGACGGCGGGCGACAACGACACATTCCCGCTGTGGTACGCCCAGGAGGTCGAAGGCATTCGCAAAGACGTCACGATCGTCAACCTGTCGCTCGCGAACACCGACTGGTACGTCCGCCAGCTGCAGCGGCGCCCGCTGGCGCAATTCGACTCGGCTAACGCGCCGGCGATCTATCGCGGCAGGCAGTGGCCGATGCCCACCGACAGGCTCATGAAGCTCACGGACGCCCAGCTGGCCGCGCTCGAGCAGTTCTACGTCCTCGAGGACAAGCGCACGGCACGCCTCGGCACGGGCGCCGACACGGTCCGCGTCACCATCGATCCGCAGATGCTCGGGCGTCCCTATCTCGAGCGCGCCGACGTCATCGTGTTGCAGGTGATCACGGATCAACTCGGCAAGCGGCCGATCTATTTCTCACGGACGGTGGGGTTGTACGCCGATCAGTTCGGCTTTACGTCGCATCTCGAGGGGCATGGGTTCGCGCGCGTGCTGCGGCAAAAAGAGCTGGTGCCGTCGGACAGCATCCAGGGGGTGCAGTCACTGGGCTACGTCAACGTGCCGCGCACGACGCAGCCCGGTTCGTTAGCTCTTCGTAGCCGCAGACTCGCCGCCCGTCGGTGCGCCACGGTGGCGCTCGACGACCTGCGGCATCACCGCGGCACCCGGGAACAGCCGCTCCAACCCACCGACGACGACCTGGTCGCCGGCGTCGATGCCGCCACCCTGAATCTCGGCCCAGCCCGCCGTCCGCACGCCCAGCGTCACCTGGCGGCGATCGGCTTTGCCGTCCTTCACGAGCCACACGAACGTCGAGCCCTGGAGTGGCAGGATCGCGTCTTCCGGCACGACGATCGCGTTGGGCCGGATATCGGTGGCGAGGCGCGCCTCGATGAACATCCCCGCCTGGAGCTGATGCTCGGGATTGGGGACGCGTGCCTTGATCAGAATCGTGCGCGCCGGAAGCTCGACGACCGGATCCACGAACACGACTTCGCCCGAGAAGTTCTTGCCGGGCAGCGCGGCGACCTGGAAGCTCACCAGCTGGCCGCGGCGCAGCCGGTCGGCGTAGCGCTCGGGCACCTGGAAGGAGGCGTGTTGCGGATTCACCGACTGCAGCGAGATGAGCGGCGTCTGCGAGTTGACGTACGTCCCGATGCTCACGAGCCGGCGGCCCACGACGCCGCCAAACGGCGCCCGCACGAGGGTGCGATCGAGCCGGGTCTTGAGCAGGTCGTACGACGCCTGGGCACCCCGCGCGGTGGCGTCGGCGCGCTCCAGATCGGCCTGCGACGATGCGTTCTGCGCCATGAGCTGCTTGGTCCGCTCGAGCGCCCGCTGTGCCAGGTCGCGGTCGGCCTCCGCGCGCGCGACCTGCGCCTTCAGCTCGGTGTCATCCACCTTGAAGAGTGCGGTGCCCGCCTCGACGTTCTGTCCCTCACGAACCAGGATGTCCACGATCCGGCCTTCGACCTCCGGACGCAACTCGACGGACTGCACGGCCTCGATCTGTCCCGTGGCCTGGACGGCATCCACGACAGTATCGCGGATCGCAGCGGCGACCTCGACCGGCATCGGCGGCATGCCACCGCCGCCGCCCGGAGCAGCAGACTTGGCCTTGTTGCACGCGGCCGCAAACACGATGAGCACAGCAAGCGAGCGATACGACATCACGGGGTTCCCTTATCGGTAAAGAGTCTTTTGCCGAGGATGCTCTCCAGGCCGGCGAGCGCCAGTCGCGTGCCGTAGCGGGCCTGGACGAGGTCGGCCTCGGCCTGGGACAGGTTCACTTCCGCATCGAGCAGATCGAGAATCGTCGTGGCGCCGCTCGAGTAGCGCGTCTGCTGCACGCGGAAACTCTCGCGCGCGACCACGAGGCCCTGCGTGGCAAGCTCGGCGGTCGCACGGGTCGTCACATAGGTATCGTACGCCGCCGTGACGTCGTGTTGCACCGCGCGCTCCATGTCGTGTCGAATCGCGCGCGCCACGTCGCGACTCGCCCGCGCCTGCGACAGCGCGATCTCGCGGCGCGCGTTGTCCCACAGCGGGAACGAGACGCCGAGCGACAGCTGGGTGAACTTGGCTCCGCTGGGGACGAATTTGTTGTCGAAGCCAACGCCGGTCCACGAAATGGTCGCGTGCGGCAGGTACGCGCCGAGGCGGGACCGGTATGCCGCCGCGGCCGCCCGCTCATCGGCGGCGGCCTGCCGGTAGCTGGGACCCTGCGTCGCGGCCTGACTGATCGCGTCCGCGAGCGAAATGGGCAGCTCGCGCGCGGCCACGGAATCGAGCGGTGCCGCGTCGACCGGTCCCGCAGCACCCACCCGCCGCCCCAGCTCGAGCCGCGCGACTCGCAGTGCCGATTGCTGCTGGAGCTGCGCCACCTGCGCGCGCGTCAGCTCGAGCCTGAGATTCAGCGAATCGGTCGAGACGGCGGCACCCGACGACACACGCGCGCGCGCCACGCTGAGCTGCTCCCGGGCGCGGCGCAGGCGATCGCGTGCGACGCGATCGAGCTCGGAAGCGGCGAGGACCGCGTAGTAATCCGATTCGGTCAGCACTGCGGTGGCAAAGCGCTGCTTCAGCTCGCCGGCATGTGCGCTCTCCAGCGCCGCCCCCGACCGTGAGAGCTCGGCGAACTTCTGGCCGCCCGTGAAGAGATCGTACGACGCGGTGATCGACGCCTGTACCGCGTATTTCTCGGGCCGCAGCGTCCCAAAGTTGAAGAACGGCGGGTTGTTGCGCGTCGCGGTCGTGGCGAGCGTGATCGACGGCAGCACGAACACCGAGAAGGCGCTACGCCGCGCCCAGACCGCGTTGTCCACCTGGCCGATCGCCGCCACGTAATTCGGATCGAGCTGCGCCGCGCGCTGGAGCGCTTCGTTCAACGTGATCTGCGGCAACGAGTCGGTGAGTGTTGGAGACACCGCTGCCTGCAAGGCGAGTAGCAGCGCCAGCATCAGTCGCCCTCCGCCGTGACGGGCTGCCGGCGACGCACGACCGCGCGATACAGCCGCCCGGGCAGGCTGCCGATCCAGTGGAACAGGGACGGCAGCACCAGGTACGCGACCGGCACGACGAACAGCGTGAGCGCGGTAGAGAAGAAGACGCCACCGACGATCGCGTAGCCCAGCGGCTTCCGCGACGCCGAGCCGGCACCGACGCCCCAGGCTACCGGCACGGCGCCCATGATCGTCGCGACAGACGTCATGAGAATCGGCCGCAACCGGATCCGGCCCGCCTCGAGCACCGCCGCGATGGTATCGAGTCCTTTCTCCCTGAGCTGGTTCGTGTACTCGACGAGCAGAATCGAGTTCTTACAGACCAGTCCGATCAAGAGAATCATCCCGATTTGGCTGTACAGATTCATCGTGGCGCCCGAGCGATGGAGAATCGCCGCGAGCTTCAGCGTCGCCAGCGCACCGGTGACGGCGAGCGGGACGGCCAGCAGCACCGTCCAGGGGTGCAGCAGCGATTCGAACTGCGATGCGAGGACCATGAACACCACGATCAGCGCGATCACAAAGGCGAAGTAGATGGCGCTCCCGCTCTCCTTGTACTCGCGCGACTCTCCGGCGAGCGCGGTCGTCGTGCCGGGCGGCAGCATCTGTCGCGCCACGGCATCGAGTGAATCGAGCGCTTCGCCTTGGGCCAGTCCCGGCATGAGCGACGCCGACAAGGTGAAGGCGGGCACGCGGTTGAAGTGGTTGATCTGCCGCGCGCCGACTCCTTCCTCCACGTTGGCTAGAGCGTCGAGCTGCACCAACTGCCTGCCCTTGCCCCGCAAATAGATCCCCCGCATGTCGCTGGGCGTCGCGCGATCCTTGGGATCGAGCTGCACCATCACATAATAGAGCTTGTCGTTGCGCGTGAACGTGCTGACGCGGCGACCGCCGAGGAATGTCTGGAGCGCCGAGGCGACGTCGCGGACCGGGACGCCCAAATCCTCGGCGCGGTCGCGCTCAAACGTGACGCGCAGCTCCGGCTTGTTCACAAAGAGATCGGTCTGCACGTTCACGAGCCCTTTGACCTGCGACGCGCGACCCACGAACGGGCCCATAATCTCGGTCAGCTTCGCGAAATCCGGGTTCTGCACGACGTACTGGATCGGCTGCGAAAACCCGATCGCGCCGGGGGAGTATGGAAAAGCCATGACCCCGGAGATCCCCATGAGCTGCGGGAACAGTCCCCCGACCATTTGGTCGACGCTGGTGTTCCGCTCACCCCAGTCCTTGAGGATGACGCCGATGAACGCGCTGTTCACCCCACCCGCGAATCCCCCAACGATCGTGAAGTAGCCGTTCACGTCGGGCGTCTTGCTGATGATTTGCTCGACCCGCCGCACGTACCCGTCGGTGTATTGGAGCGACGCGCCTTCGGGACCGCGCACGATGATCAGAAAGAAGCCACGATCGTCGCTCGGAATGAGCTCATTGTGCAGGCGGGTCGGCGGGAAGATGAGAAACAGGAATACCGACACCACCACGACGACCAGCGTCCCGAGGAGCACCGCGACGCGATGATTGACCGCGCGCCGCAGCAGGTCGGTGTAGCGCTCCGACAGCGCGTTGAAGCCACGCTCGAACATCTGAAAGGCCTTGCCGTGCTGGTGCTGCATCTTGAGGATCTTGGCGCAGAGCATCGGCGTGAGCGTCAGGGCGACGAAGCCCGAGATCACGACCGCGCCCGCCACGGCGATGCCGAACTCGCTCAACAACCGGCCCGCGGTGCCCGTCAGGAACGCAAGCGGCGAAAACACCGCGACCAGGGCGATCGTGGTTGCGATGACCGCGAACCCGATTTCGTTGGTTCCGCGCACCGCGGCTTCTTCCGGCTGCTCGTGGAGCTCTTCCTGGTGCCGAAAGGCGTTCTCGAGCACGATGATCGCGTCGTCCACCACGATGCCGATCGCGATGGTCAACGCCAGCAGCGTAAAGTTGTTGATCGAGAAGCCCAGGAAATACATGATCGCGAAGGTCGCGATGATGGACGCCGGGATCGCGAGCCCGGGAATGATCGTGGCCCGGACGTTCCGCAAGAAGACGAAGATGATCAGCACGACCAGGATCGCCGCAATGAGCAGCGTGAGGCGCGCGTCGTCGATCGAGTGCGTCACGAACATGGACCCGTCGTACGCGCTGTGCAACTTCACGCCGAGCGGCAACGTCTGCTGGATGGCGGGGAGCGCTTCGCGAATGTTTCGCGCGACATCGAGGAGGTTCGCCTTCGACTGCCGTACCACCCCAATGGCCACCGACGGAGATCCGTTGTAGCGGAAGATGGAGCGGTTGTCCTCCGGGCCGAGCTCGACGCGGGCAACATCCTTGAGCTTGATGAGCTGCCTGCCTTGGCTCGCCACCACCATTTCGCCGAATTCCTGCGGCGTTTTGAGCTCGCCCAGCGAGCGCACGGAGAACTCGCGCCGGGTG
>WNFU01013392.1_pt1 | contig 12099 bp, 10 predicted proteins | sample 5400121 | NCBI WGS metagenome assembly WNFU01 (sample SAMN13153360, study PRJNA577476) | soil metagenome | isolation source: 100 cm soil or saprolite under grassland replicate 1 | place: USA:California | collected 2016-06-15 | reverse complement strand
CGACGTCGTCGAGCACGCGTATCTCGCGCATGCCCGGGGGCAGGCGATCAACCCGCACAGCTACTTCCTGCGCTTCCCCGAGAAGCCCGATTGCCGGATCATCGCGCTGCCAGCCTTCGTGGGGGACGGCTTCGCGGTCGCCGGTTTGAAATGGATCGCCAGTTACCCCGGCAACGTGCAGAAGGGATTTCCGCGCGCGTCGGCCGTGCTCATCCTGAACAGCTACGAGACCGGCTACCCCTTCGCCATTCTCGAGAGCTCGATAATCTCGGCGGCGCGGACGGCCGCATCGGCCACGCTCGCCGCGTATTGGCTGAACGGGCAATCGCGCAAGGCGCAATCGCTCGGCATCGTGGGCACCGGGTTCATTGCGCGCTACATCTACAACTTCCTCATCGGCACCGGCTGGGAGATCAAGGAAGTACGGTTGTACGACACGTCGCCTGCCGAGAGTGAGAAGTTCAGAAGCACCGCCTGCCACGCCGAGCACCACCGCTCGGTGACCGTCGTCCCCCACGTGAACGAGCTGCTCAGCGCCTCGGATCTGATCGTCTTCACGACGGTCGCGTCCACACCGCACATCGCGGAACCGTGGCTGTTCGATCACAACCCGCTCGTGCTGCACATTTCGCTGCGCGATCTCGCCCCGGAGATTCTGCTCCGCTCGCAGAACGTGGTCGACGACGTCGAGCACGTCATGACCGCGAGCACTTCCCCCCATCTCGCCGAGCAGCTCTCGGGGAACCGCAACTTCGTCACGGGCACGCTCGCCGAGATCATCCAGGGACAGAAGTCGGTGAATCGGAGCCGCCCGATCATTTTCTCCCCCTTTGGCATGGGGATACTCGACGTCGCGGTCGGCAAGTGGGTGTACGACCAGGCGGTCGCCCGAGGCGAGGACCAACGCATTTCGGACTTCTTCTACGAGACGGTGCGATGACCGCGGTAATCGAGACCGGCGTCGAAGCAAACTTCGCTGAGCTGCTTGCGGGAGTCCTTCGCATCGACCAGGTGCCGGTCGACAGCCACTTCTTCGACGACCTCGGCGCCGACTCGCTGCTCATGGCGCAGTTCTGCGCCCGCGTGCGCAAGCGCGGTGATCTGCCATCGGTATCGATGAAGGATGTGTACGCGCACCCCACGATCCGAAGACTCGCAGTGGCCGTCGCCGCCCATCCGCCCATCCGCCGATCCGCCCAGCCGCCCTCCCCGACGCCGACCAGCGCGCGCGAGTATCTGGTCTGCGGCGCACTGCAAGCGCTCTTCTACCTCGGCTTCTCGTACCTCGGCGTGCTCGCTGCCATCGCGGGCTATCAACTGTTCGTCGGCGCCGCGATCGGCGTGGAGCGGGTGGTGCGCCTGCTGCTCTTCGGCGCCGTGGCGTTCCTCGTCGTGTGCGCGATTCCGATCGCGGCGAAGTGGCTGCTGATCGGTCGCTGGAAGCCGCGGCAGATTCGTCTCTGGAGTCTCGACTACGTCCGCTTCTGGATCGTCAAGACGCTCATCCGCTCGAACCCCGCCCCCTATCTGTTCATCGGCTCGCCGCTGTATGGACTCTATTTGAGAGCGCTGGGCGCGAAAATCGGGCGCGGCGTGCTGATCCTGTCGCGGCGCATCCCCGTGTGCACCGACCTGCTCTCGATCGGCGCGGGAACGGTGATCCGCAGGGAAGCGAGCTTCGTCTGCTACCGCGGCCAAGCCGGCCGGATCGAAATCGGGCCGGTGACCCTGGGGCGAGACGTGTATGTGGGCGAGATGTCCGTGCTGGATATCGACACCAGGGTGGGTGACGGCGCGCAGCTCGGTCACGCCTCCGCGTTGCACAGCGGCCAGGCGGTACCGGCCGGCGAGCGGTGGCACGGATCTCCAGCCCAGCGCGCGGATGTGAATTACATGCGGGTGCCGCCGGCGCGGGTGAGCACCTTACGCCGCGCCGTCGCCGGCACGCTTACGCTGCTCGTCATCCTCTTCATTTATGTCCCGTTGCTCGAGGGCGGTCTGGACCTGCTGTCCGTCTGGGTGTCGTCGCGCGTCGAGACCGGCCTCGTGATCAGGGCGCTGGCGATCTCGTTTGTCCTCTTCTTCGGCGTCATGCTCCTCGGTCTCCTGGCGATCGGCATTGTTCCGCGCGCGTTGGGCCGATTCCTCAAGCCGGACACTGTTTACCCGCTGTACGGCTTTCGCTACTCGGTGTATCGCCTCATCGGGGGCGTGAGCAGGATGCGGTTCTTCCCGCTGCTCTTCGGCGACAGCTCATACGTCGTCCACTTCCTGAGATGGATGGGTTGGCGCCTCACTCCCGTGGTGCAAACGGGCTCGAATTTCGGCAGCGAGGTGACGACCACGAACCCCTCCCTGACATCCGTCGGCACCGGCACGATGATCGCCGACGGTCTGAACGTCTTCAACGACGACGTCTCGAGCACCTCGTTCCGGGTGTCCCGGGCAGCGATCGGGCCGCGCAACTTCGTGGGCAACTACGTCAACTATCCCGCAGGCGGAAAGACGGGCGAGAACTGCCTGCTCGGCACCAAAGTCATGATCCCGATCGAGGGCAAGACCCACCAAGGGGTGGGGCTGCTGGGCTCGCCACCGTTCGAGATACCGCGGTCCGTCGAGCGCGATAGCCGACTCGACCATCTTCGCACCGGGGAAGCGCTGCGCCGGGGTCTTGCCGCAAAGAATCGCTTCAACCTCGGCACGATCGGGATTTTTCTCGCAACGCGGTGGCTCGGCGTCTTCCTGATGGTGCTGATCGACCTCGTCGCGCTCCAGAGCTCATATGCCTTCACCGGGGCGCTGCTCGCGTTCAGCGCCGTCGCTGCCGCGATCTACTACGCCCTAGTGGAGCGCTGCTTCGAATCCCTAGGCCCTCCCCCTCCTCCCATTTGCTCTATCTACGACTCCCGCTTCTGGTGGGTCGAGCGCGTGTGGAAGCTGCACCCGATCAATTTCCTGCACCTGTTTGACGGTACGCCGTTCAAGAGCGTGCTGTGGCGCCTGATCGGGGTGCGGTTCGGCAAGCGGGTGTTCGACGACGGCGTCTTCATCTCCGAGCCGACCTTGACTGTCATCGGAGACGAGTGCGCGCTCAATCAGCAAACCATTCTCCAGTGCGATTCGCAGGAGGACGGCACGTACAAGTCCGGCCCAATGACGATCGGCGCCGGCTGCACGATCGGCGTTGGCGCCTTCGTGCACTATGGCGTGACGATGGGAGACGGCGCGGTACTCGCCGCCGATTCGTTTCTCATGAAAGGCGAGACGATTCCGCCCGGCACCCGCTGGGGCGGCAACCCAGCCAGGGAGTTGTGAGATGAGCACCGGACCGCGCCGAGCGCTGCCCGACCGCCGGGCCCACGAGCTGTTCGAGATCCAGGCCCGGGAACGCCCCGAGACAATCGCCGTCGTGTACGGCGACCGCCAGCTCACCTACGGCGAGCTCAATGCGCGCGCCAATCAGCTTGCCCGAGCCCTGGTGGCGCGCGGCATCACCAGCGAAGCGGTCGTCGGCGTGATGACCGAGCGGAACCTCGACTGGATGGCCGCGGTGCTGGCGATCTTCAAGGCCGGTGGCGCGTACCTGCCAATCGAGCCTCATTTTCCGACCGAGCGCATCGCGAAGATGGTCTCGCGCGCCGGCGCGAAGCTGGTGCTCACCCAGCCGTTGATCGAAGCGGCCTATGAAGAGGGACATGCCGCGAGCGATCTCGGCATCGCGGTCGCGCGCAACCAGCTTGCCTACATCTACTTCACCTCCGGATCCACAGGCGAGCCGAAGGGCGCGATGTGTGAGCACCTCGGATTCCTCAACCACCTCCTGGCAAAGATCGACGATCTGAGCATCGGTGAGAGCACCGTGGTAGCCCAAACGGCGCCGCAGTGCTTTGACATCTCGCTGTGGCAGCTGGTCTCCGCGCTCCTCGTGGGCGGGCAGACGTTGATCGTGGAGCAGGAGACGATCCTCGACGCTGAGCGCTTCCTCGAACGAATCGTCGACGGCCGAGTCAACGTGGTCCAGGTTGTCCCGTCCTATCTCGAAGTTCTCGTGACCAATCTCGCCCAGCGTCCGCGAGAGCTTGGGGCCCTGCGCTATGTCGTCGCCACGGGCGAGGCCCTGAAGCAGGAGCTGGCCGAGCGTTGGTTCGCGGTGCAGCCGCGGATAAAACTGGTGAACGCGTACGGTCTGACCGAGACATCGGACGACACCAATCACGAGATCATGGACCGACCGCCGGACGGCGAACGCGTTCCGCTGGGCCGCCCCATCAACAACGTGCGCATCGACGTCGTGGACGAGCACCTGTCACCGGTGGCGCTCGGCGAAGCCGGTGAGATCGTCTTCTCGGGCGTGTGCGTCGCCCGCGGGTACATCAATGATCCCGAACGCACGCGCAGCGCCTTCCTGCCCGATCCCCACCGCCCGGGTGGGCGCCTGTATCGGAGCGGTGACTACGGGCGCTGGCTGCCCGATGGAAAGCTCGAGTTCCTCGGCCGCCGCGATTCCCAGATCAAGATCAGCGGCTTTCGGATCGAGATCGGCGAAATCGAGAGCGCGCTCGTGCGCCTGCCGGGCGTGCGCGACGGCGCCGTGGTCGTGAGCAACAAGCAGCTCATCGCCTTCTACTCCGGAGCGGAACCGCTGGATGCGAATGCGCTTCGAAAGCGCCTCGGCGAGAAGCTTCCGACCTACATGGTCCCCGCGGCAGTCCATTGGCGCGAGAGCCTACCACTGACGGACAATGGCAAGACCGACCGCAAGGCACTTGCCGCGCTCGCCGCGGAACTCACCGTCGCCGAGCAGGAGCGCGAGACGCCGAGTACGCCGACGGAGCAGTGGCTCGCCGCCGCGTGGGCGAAGGTGCTCGGCATCCCCCAGGAGCAGATCGGGAGACGGGATCGCTTCTTCGACCTCGGCGGCACGTCATTGTCCGCTTTGCAGCTCCTGATCGCCCTGGACCGCGCGCTGTCCTTCAAACAGCTCGTGGCCCATCCAATCCTTGCCGATCAGGCAATGCTGATCGATGGTCGCCTTGAGCCAGCCGTTCGGGAGGTTCTATGACCGTGACAGCCGCGGTCTCCACACTGCACGCCGGCCTCGAGCCCGGCAAACCGCCGCTGCTGCGGGTCGAGTCGGGAGTGGACGCCGCACGCTGGGCGGCCGAGCATCGCGAGGCACTGCGTACGTTCGTCGCCGAACAGGGGTCGCTCCTGGTTCGCGGTCTCGGACTGCGCGACGCCGCGGCGGCGGAGGCTGTGTTCCGGCAACTGGGCGACCTACTGACTGAGACCGAGGCGTTCGCGTCGCGAGGACGCTACGCGCAAGGCGTCTACACCGCATCGAAGTGGCCGCCCAACCAGCAGATGTGCATGCATCACGAACTGAGTTACGCGCATGAGGTGCCGAGCCTCATGCTGTTTGCCTGCCTCGTGGCGCCTGCGGTGGGCGGCGCCACTCCGCTCGCAGACGGCGCGGCCGTCTTCGACGCGCTCCCTCGAGACCTGGTCGAGCGCTTCGAGCGGCAGGGGGGGGGCTGGCTGCTGATTCGCAACTACAACGACGACATCGGCGCGACCGTCGCCGACGTATTCGGCACCGACGACCGCGGCACCGTCGAGCGCTACTGTCGCGCCAACGCGATCGACTTCGAGTGGCGGGACGGCGGTGGCCTGCGGACGCGGCAGCGCCGCAACGCCGTGGTGACTCACCCGCACACCGGCCGGCGATGCTGGTTCAACCAGATCGCGTTTCTCAGCGAGTGGACGATGGCCCCGGACCTGCGCGAATACCTCGTGGAGGTCTACGGCGCGGACAGGCTGCCGTTCAACACGGCCTTCGGCAACGGTGATCCGATCGGGGCCGATGTCGTCCAGGTGATCAACGAGACGTACGAGGCCCACACCGTCGGTGAGTCGTGGCAGGCCGGCGATTTGCTTGTCGTGGACAACATTCGCACGGCGCACGGCCGGGAGCCATTCGAGGGACCGCGCGAAATCGTCGTCGCGCTCGCCGACGGCGTACGGCTGGGTGGATGATGGACGCCGTTCAATATTGGTGCGTGCGTCTGGATGTCGCTCCCGAGCCGTTTTGCGCGACGCTCTCGGATGACGAGCGAAATCGCAGCACGCGGTTTCGCTTCGAGCGCGACCGGCGACGCTTTGTCGTTGCGCGCGGCGCGTTGCGTGAGCTGCTGGGACGATACCTGGACACCGATCCTGGCCAGATCCGCTTCATCTATAACGCGTTCGGCAAACCTGAGCTGCACCCTGACTTCGGCGGGCGGGGGGGGCTCACGTTCAACCTTGCTCACTCAGGCGACCTTGCTCTCATCGCCATCGCCCGGGACGCATGGGTCGGCGTCGATGTCGAATGCATCGAAGGACGCGAGGAATCGAGCTACGCCGAGGTCGCGGAGAGTTTCTTCTCGGCAACGGAAGTTGACGCCTTGAGCCGCGTCCCCAGCCACCTCTACGATCAAGCGTTTTTCACTTGCTGGACGATGAAGGAAGCGTACGTGAAGGGGCGCGGCGAGGGTCTGACGATACCGTTGAGGAGCTTCTCCGTGCCGATCACCACTGATCCGGCACCGGCTCCTGTGCGGTGTGGTCGTTGGTCGCTATTTACGATCCAACCCGCTCCGGGATATGTGGGGGCGCTCGCGGTGTCCACCCCAGGATGACCCCTTCATGGGTCGCGTAGTCGCCGAGCCGGCCCTTTAGGACACGGTTAACCGAGCGCTCGGCATGTTTCATGGCTCCCGCCCGTACACCACAATCTCCCACGCGAACGTCCGCACCGCCGCTTGCCGCTTGAATCCGAGCGACGTAAGCAACCGGTCCATCACCGCGGGCGAATGCACGAACGAGCGAAACGGATTGCGAAACAGCCTGCGGAACGCGTTTTCCCCACTGACCACCGCACGCACCGGCCACCGGTCGCGCGGATACGACAAGCCATACAGCCGGCGGCAGCGCTCGGCCGATAGCCGCACGAGCGGCTCCATGTCGGGATAGCAGCAGACCACGCGGTCGAGGGTGACGATATCGGCCGCGGCCACTTGGGGCGCGAGTGTCACGAAGTCGCCGAGCAGGAACTGAATGCGCGCGCTCACTCCGCGCCTCTCCGCCTCCGCGCGCGCGGCCTGCTGATATGCGCCGGACGCGTCAACCGCCGTGACTTCCCGAGCGCCGGCCTCGAGCAAGTCGTACTGGATCGCGCCGATGCCGCCGCCGATATCGAGCAGCGAGCTGCCCTCTACGCCGGCGCGTCGCAGCAGGTGGATCATGGCGCGCCCGGTCGGCTCCGGCCCATGGGCGCGATAATTCTTCAGCTCACGGGCGGCTAGCTTGCGGTCGAATTGGCTCTCGCAGGCAGTGGCGCTGCAGCAGGTCATGGGCCTGAAGCTAATCACAGCTCTTCAGAGCTGGCGGAGTGGCCGAGCCGGCGCTTTAGCGCACGGGTAAAACCCTCCCGATCGGATTATTGTGGTTGGGGTTCGGTTTATCCGTGTCCTGAAGGACCGGCTCGGCTTCTGCACCCGTCCTGAAGGACGGACAATCCAAGGCTCAGGGGGTAGTATCCCTCTCCTCAATTCCGACCCCAGCGAGGCCGCGCCATGCTCCTCCTCTCACTCTTCCTCGCCGTTCAGGCGCCAGTCGATTCCGTCCAAATCGTCACACGCGACATCGCGAACTTCTGGCGCGCCTACGACCTCGCCGCCGGCAAAGACTCAGGCATGCGCGTGCGCATCGTCGAGACGGTGTATTTGCAGCCCGGCTCGCCAGGGCTGCGCGACTGGATGCGCGTGCGGCTCATGAATCCCGACACCGTCCGCGCGCGCCTCGCTGCGGCCGGGTGGCCCAGGCCGCGGCTCGACTCGCTGCCCCCCGATAGCTCGAGAAAAGTCACCGCACCGTTCTATGAGCGATCCGCTGCCGAGGAGCTGCTGCGTGCGGTCGGCAAGTACCCGCGCTATTACGCCGCCGTGCGCCCCACGACACTTTCGGTCGATACGAATTCGCGGATAACGCAGGGGATTCGGCGTGGACTAGGCAGGCTGACGGCGCTGTATCCCGAAGCGCGCTATCCCAACATCTACTTCCTCATCGGCACTCTCTCGACCGGCGGCACGGTCGCGCAGAGCGGCATGCTGATGGGCACTGAGCAGAGCGCGAGCGATCCCACTACGCCGCTCGACGAGCTGCCCGACTGGGCGCGGAAGAATATGCCCAACCATAGGTTCGAACAGCTCGTTGTCCTCGTCGTGCACGAGGCGGTGCACGCCTCGCGCACGAGCACGACATTTGGGTTGACTTCCAGGACGAAATGCAGGGAGGCGATTCGACGATCCGCACCTGGATGTACAACGGCATGGTGCCGGCGGGACAGAACCACGGCGCGGTGGACATCGGCTATTGGGTAGGCTACCGCATCGCCGGCGCCTACTACGCGCGCGCCGCGGACAAGCGCGCGGCGGTGCGCGAGCTGCTCGAGCTACGTGATGCCGACGCGATTCTACGCGCGAGCGGCTACGCGCCGTGACGAGTGGCGATCATTGGTCATTGGTCATTGATCAATGATCATTGGACATTGGTCTGGTCGCCGGGATCCCCCCAAACGGCCACAGCTGCACCGCAAACGTCACGCTCATGTTCGCCGTGTCGCCGCTCAGGGTCGTCGAATTCGTCCACAGCGCCATCGGCGCGGTCAGCGTGCCGTGGATCTCCCCCTCGAAGTCGCCCGTCGGCTCGATCAACTGTGTGATCGTCAATGTCCCGCCGGTCGACAGGCCGAGCCGCGGGTCGTCGCGATAGAAGAGCGCCGCATAGATCGCCGGCCACAAGCTGGTGTCGGCAAACTGCGTCGGCGTCGTGGACGCCAGAGTGAACGTTCCGACACTCGGCGCCAGGATGCGCAGCTCCGTTGAGATGTCGTGCGGGAACGTGTGAGTGGGCGTGAAATCGGACGACCACTCCACAAAGCGTCCGCCATGGTCGTCGAAGACCGACTGCGCGGTCGTAAACTGCGACGTCCCGACCACCGGGCTGGCGCCGCTCAGCGTGACGACGACGTTGGGGTACAGGTAGTGGCCCCAATGCGCCGCGAACGTGGCGTGGACCGTGATGACGTCGGTCGTCTCGACCGGTCCGCCGGGACCGGCCACGAGGCGCACCGCCTGGAACGTCAGCGTGCCGCGGATCACTCCGAAGGTGAGACCCGGTCGCGCCGGATAATCGGCGGTGTCGACGGTGATCGTCCCACCTGGCAGACTCACGAAGAACAACGTGTCGAGAACGACGTATGCCGCCGGCCCGGCGGGGATGACGCCAGGGGTGTAGCGGCCGATCGCGAATTGTCCGACGTCGAACCGGCCCGGAAACAACAGCGTGAAGCTCGAATCCGTCAGTGCAGGCTGCTGGTTCTGGCCGCTCATCAGGGAGAGGTCGTTCACGGTGGTCGCGAGGATGTCGCGAAATTCGCCAAACGCGACCCACTCGCTCGTGAGGTGCGCGGCGCCGCTGATTTGCACGCGCATCTTGCCGGGGTTCGCCGGCGGCTCAGGAGCCGACGAGTCTTTGCCACAGGCCGCGGCGACCGCCAGGCAAACGATGAGTCCTTGCTTTGTCACTTGGTCAACGGCCCCCATCCCTCTCGTGCGTTCCGCCACCGCGGCACCCAGCTGCTCGCCGCCCTGAGCTTCCGATTCGAAATTCGTTGCGATCTCGCCAGCGTCTCGCCGAGCGAGCCGAGCAGATACTTGAGCCACCCCGGCAGCAGCTTGGGCCGCGGCACCCCGAGCGCCGCGGCGAGGCTGTCTACGAGCTCGCGCCGCCGCAGCGGCTCGTCGTCCACCACGTTGTAGATACCCGCCGGCACAGTGAGCGCCGCCACGACGGCGGATGCGGCGTCGTCGTGCGACACAATCGGCCAGAACCCCGCCGGATCACCAATCAGCTGTGCTCGACCCTTCCGCACACTCGCGATGAGCCCGTGTGTGAAATCGCTGTCCGGCCCGTAAAAATACCCGAACCTGAGCACCACGCCCTTCGCGCGTTCCGTCGCGGCCTCCGCGTCCAGCACCGCGCGATTGTAGCGCGCGGGTCTCGTCGGCGCGGTCTCGTCAATCAATCGATCGCCCATGTCGGGATAAATCGGCGCGAACGACTCCTGAATCATCTTCGCGCCGCCCGCCGCCAGCGCGGCAGCGGCGAGATTGGCCGACACGACGCGCCGCACGCGGCTGTTCTCGCGCCACGCTCCCGGGAAAAACGCGCGCGTGGCCCGCGGAATGTGCGTCGCCAGATTGATGACGGCGTCATGCCCGCGCACGGCCTGCCGCACGGCCACCGGATCGAAAGGATCGACGGTCACCGCAGTCGCGCCAGCCCGCTCGAGCGCCAGGCGCTTCTCGGGCGACCGCGCCACCGCCGTCACCTGGTGCCGCGCGGAGACGAGCAGCGGCACCGCGCGCCGCCCGATGACACCTGTTGATCCCGTGAGAAAGACTCGCATATGTGGCCCGAATTTTAACCTGGGCGAGCGCACTTGACGACGTCTTGACAGGCCTGGTGCACGTTGGAGCTAACCCAACTCCACCGGAGTCAGCCATGCATCGTCGTGCGATCGCCCTTGCCCTCCTCCTCTGGTACATCCCCGCGTGTACCACGTGGCAGGTCGCGCGGGGTGTCACACCGCAGCAACTGATCGCCGACAAGCACCCCGCCAAGGTGCGGCTGTCCTTGGCAGGCAACTCGGAGGTTGTCTTGGAGGAGCCCCGCGTCGCCGGCGACAGCCTGGCCGGGTTCGTCAACGGCAGGGATTCCAGCGTCGTGGCCTCGGACGTCACGCAGCTTGCGATCCGAAAGGTCAGTGGTGGTAGGACGGCGGGGCTGGTCGGCGGCCTTGCCCTGCTGGGTGCCATAATCGCGGTGGCCCATGCCGTGTCGAACATGTGTATCCTGGACTGCATCACGTACTGACAAGCGCTCCGCGGGAGTGGCGCGAACTTCTGACCTGGTCTGACCCGTCGTAGGGAGAGGGGGACAGGGGGTGAGGACACTAGCGCCGTTTCCGCCGCTCCGTGCGTTCGGCTTCCGGCTTCACTTCTTCGGCACCCGCGTCACTCTCGGTCGCGAGACGGGCCGGCAACAGCTCCGAGCGCAGCCACACACCGGGGACCGGCACGGTAACGGTGAACTCCTGCGACCCGCGAGGCGGTTGCGCCGGGCTCGCGGTGAGCGCGCTGCGCCATTCCGGCGTCGTGTCGGCGACGGAGCGGAGCGGAAAGGCGACGTAGTTGCCCACGCGGTCGACCACGATGTTCTCGATCACGTCGGTCAAGGGGCGACCGCGCGGATCGCGCAGCTTGGCGAGCGCAAAGAACCGTTCCGCCGGATCGCCGGCGGCGATGATCGTGGCCGAGTAATAAGGAAGATGGGCGGCGATGTGCGCGTACACCCGCTGCTCCGCAGCGGCCGGCACCGGATCCGGGCCGAGCACGAGATCGACGTCAGCGCCGAGCCTGCGGTCCAGCAGGTTGCGACGGATCGCGTGCCCGAAGCGGCGCACGACTTCACGCGTGGCGATGTTCGGCAGCCGGAAGGGCACGAGCAGCGCCGGCCGGAAGCGCGGCGTCCGCACGATCACGCGGTGACGTTCGATCGGTTCGACGAAATGATAGGTGAGGACGCCCTCGGATCGCATATTGCGCAACGTGCGGACGGGAGTGCCCGCGGGCTTCTCGCCGTCGAGCTCGGTGACGCCCAGCGCGCGGCGGCGCAGCGCCTCGCACGTCCGCGCGGTGCGCTCGGCGAGGAGCTTGATGGTGTCGGCGGCGGCGCTCGACAGGTCGGCAGCGATGCAGACGTCGAGCGGCATCGCATCCATCCCGTCGCCGATTTGGCGCGCGCCGACCATCTTCGCGACGATCTGAAGCGGGCGCTCGCGCGCGTCCGGCGATTTGCGCCAGCGTCCGTCCGACACCGCGACCTTCACTTCCTCGCCAGGACCGAGCGAGATGCTGTATAGCGTGCCGCCTGCCTCGGCGCCGAGCGACTGCCAGGAAAGCTCGATCTCGATGAGGACGCCGTAGCGCAGAG
>WNFU01013324.1_pt1 | contig 12101 bp, 9 predicted proteins | sample 5400121 | NCBI WGS metagenome assembly WNFU01 (sample SAMN13153360, study PRJNA577476) | soil metagenome | isolation source: 100 cm soil or saprolite under grassland replicate 1 | place: USA:California | collected 2016-06-15 | reverse complement strand
AAGACATTCGTCAACGAGATCCAAGTCTTCAAATCGGATGACAACTGAATCTCGTAATTGCGTCCAGTTTCACCGATGAACGCGAACTGAAACCGGCCGATGAGCTGGATCGCGGGAGAAGTCAGCCGAGAACCTTGCACATACTTCACCGTCGAATAGAGCGCAGCCATCTCAGCGCCCAGATACCCGGTCACATAAACATTGCCGGCGCTGTCGATCGCGATGGCGTTCGCATGGTCATCCGCCACATGATGACGCGCCACCCAAATCTGATTCCCATAGGCGTCATATTTGACAGTCGCGTAGTCAAAGCCGAAGAAACCACCGTTATCCGACGAACCCGTCACATACAGATTGCCAGCGCTATCCAACGCCAGGGCGGAAGGATAGTCCCCCCGAGTACCGCCATAACGAGCCGCCCAAACTGGGTGCCCATCTGCGTCGTACTTCACTGTAAGATAGTCGCCGTCCGAGTCGCCCGTGACATAGACATCTCCGGCATCGTCCACGGCCAACGCTCTGGCTTCATCCCAGCCCCCAGCAAGGCCGTCATACTCGGTAGTCCAGACAGGGTTGCCATTGGTCTCATATTTGAGGGTCACATAGTCGTAGCTGCTCCTTCCAAACGCGCTCCCGGTGACATAAACATTGCCGGCCTTGTCCACCTTGATCGCGTTCGCATTGCCATCGGGGTGGCGCTTTGCCCAAAGCTGATTCCCGTTCGGATCATATTTGACCGTGGCGTAGTCCTTGGAGTCGGGCCCCCACGAAAACCCGGTGACATAGACATTCCCCGCAGTGTCCAGCGCCAAAGCAGAAGCTTCATCGTCGTCGTGGGCAGAGCCGTCGTAACGCACGACCCAGAGTTGGCGGCCGCCGGGGTCATACTTCAAAGTCGCATAGTCGTAATCGCCGCGGTTCGTCGTCCCAAGCGAATAGCCAGTAACATAAACATTGCCGAACCCGTCCACAGCCAGAGCCTGGGCGAAATCAGCGCCGCTGACAGGACCATCGTATCGGGCGACCCAGAGCTCGTGACCGTCAGCGTCGTACTTCACCGTCACGTAGTCAAAATTGTTGCTGGCCCCGCGTGACCAGCCGGTCACATGAACGTTGCGATTATCGTCAAGCGCAATGGCATGGGCTTCAGAGTCGGGACCGGCCGCGCAACAAGCGACCCATAGCTGGTTGCCATTGGAATCGTATTTTACCGTCGCAAAATCATAATTGCCGTTCGTGCCATTGGCTCCGCCCGTGACATAGACGTTGGCGGCGCTATCCAACACCATGGCGTAGGCCTGGCCTCCGAATGCACCGTTATAACGGGCGTCCCAGACTTGTTGAACCTGCGCGCAAAGCACCCTTACACAGGCGATGACAAAGCCGAATGCAATCGCAGTTTGCAACCGTCTCGAGGCAGTTCTCACGATCATAAAGAAACGATCAGTCCACCCATAAACTGCTTCGGACCGGTCAGTTCTTTCATAAAAAGTCAAAATGTCTGGCCGTGGTTTGTCGTTGTGAGTTGTCTCAAGTGACAGACGGTCGGCTGCAGTGGCCGCGGGCACCAGGTCGTTCCCGACATCGTTGCCATCTGTGGTGAAAAAGAGTTTGAAAGAAACGACCGCGTTGACACAGTAAATCAATGAAGGGCGCAAAGCCGGCTTCGCGCCGGTGGCGGCTTCACGCGGTTGAATGAGAGCGATGCCCGAAGAGTTGGATGAACTGATCCCCACCCGGCAAAGCCTGCTGGGTCGGCTCAAAAGTTGGGACGACCAGGAAAGCTGGCGCGAGTTCTTCAGCATTTACTGGCGGTTGATCTACCGCGCGGCCGTCCGCTGCGGCCTGTCCGACGCCGAGGCGCAGGACGTGGTGCAGGAGACCGTCATCTCGGTGGCCAAGAAGATGGAGCATTTCACATACGATCCCGGCGTCGATTCATTCAAGGGCTGGTTGCTCTGGCTGACCCGCAAGAAAATCGCCGCCCAATTCCGCCGACGCGAACGCGAACACGGCGGCAGCGGGAATCAACCGGGTCCGGGTTCGCCCATTCCGGACCTCGAAGCGCTTCCTGACCCGGCCCGCTCCGAGCTGGAAACCCTATGGGAGGCCGAATGGGAGCAAAACCTGATGGACGCGGGGCTGGCCCGGGTGAAACAACAGGTCAGCGCGAAGCAATTTCAGATTTTCAGTTTCTATGTCCTCAAACGATGGCCGGTGCGCGAAGTGACCCGGACGTTGGACGTGAGCGCGGCGCAAGTCTATTTGGCCAAACACCGCATCGGGTCTCACTTGAAGAAGGAGATCAAAAAGCTGCAAGCTACGATGGCTTAAGTTGTCGGGAGTCAATTGTTCGTGGTCAGTTATCAGTTGTCGGTTGTCGGGAGTTCGTGGTCGTGGTCTGTCGTCTGTGGTGGGTTGTGGGGCGGCGCTCAAAGGCGCCCTTATCGGTCAGTGACAACTGATAACGGACAATGGACAAGCAACAGATTCTTGTGCCCTTGGCGCCTTTTTGTGGCTAGACTCACCCTGCCATGAACGGCAGCGCGCCAAAGGAAAGCTTGCGCCGAAATCCATCCCAGGCGCCTCCCGTTTCTCCAACACTTCAAAACTCCAACACTCCACCGTCCCCGGTTACTCCGCCTCGTATTCCCGATCACGAATTGCTTCGCTGCATCGGCCGTGGAAGCTACGGCGAAGTCTGGCTGGCGCGAAACGCGCTTGGAGCTTATCGCGCGGTCAAAATTGTCCTTCGTCGCACGTTCGAGCACGACCGCCCGTTCGAACGCGAGTTCGGCGGCATCCAGAAGTTTGAGCCGATCTCCCGGTCGCATGAAGGACTCGTGGATCTGCTCCAAGTCGGGCGCAACGATCAGGAAGGGTATTTCTACTACGTGATGGAACTGGCGGACGATGCGGCGGAAAATCCGAAAGCCGAAATCCGAAATCCGAAAGAAGCCGCAAGCACAAATGACCTGAAATCCTCAGGCAGCGAAGCGATTCGAGCTTTGGAATTCGAAATTCCTTCGAGCTTCGCAATTCGGAATTCGGAATTGTACGTCGCCCGCACCCTCAAGCACGACCTGATCTGCCGCGGCCGCCTGCCCTTCGAGGACTGCGTGCGCCACGGGCTCGCGTTGACCACCGCGCTCGCGCACTTGCACAACCATGGGCTCGTACACCGCGACATCAAGCCTTCGAATATCATCTTCGTGGACGGCGTTCCGCAGCTGGCCGATGTGGGTCTGGTCGCCGGCGTCGATCAAGCGCGGTCGTACGTTGGCACGGAAGGCTACATCCCTCCGGAAGGACCGGGTTCGCCGCAAGCCGATCTTTACAGCCTGGGCATCATGCTCTACGTGATGAGCACCGGCAAAAGCCACGCGGATTTTCCGGAACCTTTGCCGGACTTAAGTTCCGATCCCGACCACGCCCGTTGGCTGGAGCTCAACGCGGTGATCCATAAAGCCTGCCGGGCGGACGTGCGCGAGCGTTACCGGAACGCGGAGGATATGGGGGCCGAATTGGCGTTGTTGGAGAGGGGCAAGTCGGTGAAACACAAACGCGCAGTGGAACGGCGCTGGACGATCGCTAAGAAATTCGGCCTCGCCGCTTTGCTCCTGCTGATCGCAGGGCTGCCGTTGTCGAAGGTGCTGAAGCATGGAAAAAGCGAAAACCCGGAAGCCAGGCGGCTCTATGAGTTAGGCCGGTGGCATTACAACCAGTTGACCGATGAGAGCTTTAAGAGAGCTATTGAGTACCTGAACCAGGCCGTGCAGATCGATCCGCAGTTCGTGCGGCCGTACGTCAGCCTGTTTGAAATTTATTGTTTCGGTATTGCCGAGAAACAGAAGACTGAAAAACTCAAGCAAATCGCCACAAAACTGTTGAGCATTGACCCGAAACTCGGTGAAGGTCATGCCGCTTTGTCCATGGTTAAGTATGGCGATGGGGATTGGAAAGGGGCAGAGCGAGAAATGCGACTCGCCATCCAGCTCAATCCCAAGTACGCGGCGGCCCACGGCATTTACGGATTTTACCTCGCGTTGCAGGGACGAGTGGCGGAGGCGCACACTCAGCTTCGGCAGGCCCAGCAACTTGATCCAACTTCGCGCATCGAAGCTACTGTAGCCGGCTTTCCGTTCATGGCGGAGCGACAGTACGATCAAGCCATCGCACAATTCCAAAGAGCGCTGGTACTGGATCCTAATTTTGCCTTCGCGCACTCGTGGGTCGGCAAAGCGCTGGAAGCCAAAGGCGATTACCTCGGCGCGATCGTTGCGTTCGAGAAAAGCGATCTTCTCTCTGGCGAAGGGGAAGCAAACGCGAGGCAACAAAGCGCCGCATTGCGCCAGGCCTTAACCGAGTCCGGTCCCAATGGTTACTGGCTGAAAGCGCTCGAGTTGGAAGAGGCGGCGGCAAATCAGCAAGAATCCAAAAAACTGTCCCGCATCGACCGTTGGTCGTTGGCCGGAATTTATGCGCGGCTCGGCGGACAACAAAAAGCGCTCGACCAACTCGAGAAGGAGTTCGCCGCCGGCGATCAGAACACCTGGCTCAAACTGGACGCGTGTTTTGACAGCCTGCATGACGAGCCGCGTTTCAAGGTGCTCCTCAAACAAGCCGGTCTGGAGAATTAAAGAATCGGTGATTCAGCGAATCTCATGGCTGGATTCTACTTCTTCGGTTCGTACCAATACCAGTCCTTGGTCGGCTCCAGCGGGTACGGCGGGTTCGCCTTCAATGCAAGGGTGAAGTCGTGGCAGGCGCTATGTCCATCGGCAAAGAGAACAGGCGAAATGAACCTTTGCACGTCTTCAACCAATTTAGACTGGTCCACGGTGGTCGGACCGCGCGCATAGTGCCAGTGATAATAATTGCAGTACCACATGGCTGGCGGCTCGTACATCAGGATCATGCGCGCCGGGTCGGTGACCCAACCTTCCTTTTTACCGGACAGATTCCACTCGTCATCTGGAACCTGGAGCGTAGCGTTGCCCCATAGGACGGAGTTGTAAGTATAGCTGCAACCTAGCGCTTCGAAGTTACTCGGCTTCCACGTGCCATTAAAAGATGTGCCCTCGAAAAAACAGGATTCCTCCTGACCTTTATCGGCCGGACAGCGGAACACGGCCGAAGGCGGCAAATAAGGATAGAGCGGCCGGTGGGTCGTCTTTGCCATGAATGAGTGTTTGGCGTCGGCGTCGTAGCCGCCCAGCCCCAGATTGTAAGCCTCCCAACCCGGGCTGCTGTTCGACGCCCACGGCAGGTTCGCCCAGAGCGGAAAGGTGGCCTCGTTGTCATGCACGTACATGTGAACGGCCAAACCGATCTGCCGGAGGTTGCTCAAACATTGGGTGATTTTCGCGCGTTCCTTGGTCCGGCCCAGCACGGACAACAACAACGCCGCCAGAAGTGCAAGGATAGCGATGACGACCAGCAATTCGACCAAGGTGAAACCGATTCGCGGCAGCGGGGCGTTGCGGCGGGAGTTCGCTAACTTGTCCAAACGCACAACCATTTCTCTCCGCTGGCGCAGCGGGTGATTTGCTCTCGTGCGCCTTATTCAATGGAACAGGTTTCGGGTGCCCCGTCGAGCACAGAAACGAACGACTGCGACCCGATCACGGCCGATTTAAGATCGGAGCGCGGACAGCCTTGTCCGAGCGTTTTTTCCCTTATGATGACCTTCACGTGGACACTAACTCGCGTTTCTGTTTCGGCTGTTACTTGCATCCGCCCAGCCACTTGAGGCCTTGGAGTAAAAAACAGGACCACGGCAGTTGAACTGTAGCCGCCGAGGAGAGGAGGCGGATTTCTCGCGTTGGGATGCCGTCCGCTGGCTGCCTTCGGCGGCTAACGGGGGCATGGTCAGGAGGATAGGTAGGACTTTGATTTAGACGGTTCGTCGTTACATCGTACTCCTGCCATTTCACGGATGGAAAAGCCGGTAAAAGTTATTTTCTGTCTGCCGCAAGATGATGACTTGGTTTTCAGCGCCGACACGAGTAACGGCATTGGACGCGCCTATCCAATTGGTCGTATCGAGAACGGAATTCTGTTGCAGCCCGAAGCCGGGCACAACCGCCGCCCAGGAAAGGACGGTCGTATTGGTGCTCGTGAGCTGGATATTCAATGAAGGCGCAGCAGGCGAGTTGAGCAGAACCGTTAAGGTGTTACCAAGGACAGGATTGCCGTAATTGGCGCTGATCAAGTCCAGCTTGCCATCCCCATTTACGTCCGCTACAGCCACGGACTGAGGGCCAAGTCCCACGTCAGGCTTCGCCGAAAGAGAGAACTCTCCGTGCTGGTTGTTGGTCAGTACAGTCAAGGTTTTCCCGGAGCCATTGCCACTATCCGCGGAGATCAAATCCAGCCAGCCATCCCCATTGAAATCCGCCGCCACGACGGCGGCAGGGTTCTCGCCCACCTCGAGCGTAACGGAAAAAGTGAACGCCCCATTTCCCATGTTGGTGAGCACCGTCAACGTGTTAGCCGACGTACCATCTGGAAGTTCATAATTTGCGCACACCAGATCCGGCCTGCCGTCCCCATTCACATCCGCGGCCACCACGGAAGCTGGCTGACCCGCAACAACGAGCTCGGCGGAGAAAGTAAACGTTCCTCTCCCGTTGTTGGTCAGTACAGTCAAGGTGTTAGCGGGTGTACCATTTGGATGGAGATTATTCGCGCAGATAAGATCGAGCTTGCCATCCATGTTCACATCGGCGGCCACGACGGAAATAGGGCCATCTTCGAGCCCGATCGTGGCGGAGAGGGTAAAAGTCCCGTCTCCATTGTTGGTGAGCACCGTCAAGCTATTGCCATCAAGGTTCGCGCTGATCAAATCCAGTTTGCCGTCACCGTTGACATCCGCTGCAAGCACAGCCAAAGGCCAAGCCCCCACGCGCGGTGAGGACGAGAGGCTGAACGTCCCGCTACCGGTGTTGGTCAGCACGGTCAAGTTGTTGTCAAGGATGTTCGCAGAGATTAAATCCGGCGTGCCATCCCCATCTACGTCGGCCACTGCGATGAAACGAGGCGCCCGGCCGACAACGAGAGTGGCAGAGAGGGTGAACGTTCCATTCCCATTGTTGGTCAGTACCGTCAACGTATTGTCAACAGCGTTCGCGCAGATGAGATCGGGCTTGCCATCTCCGTTCACATCCGCCGCCACGACGGATTTAGGTCCGGTTCCCACTGTGGGCGACGAAGAGAGAATGAAGGTTTGGGCAGCGGCCTGCGGCATGTGCGTGAGGAAGCCCACGAGCACAGACAGAATTACGATAACGTTTCGGACAGTAAGCAGGGGTAGGTTCATAAACATACTTGGGTTCGCGGCCCCAATGGAGCTTGACAATGACCAGGTCAGGACGGTTGACGATTGCGTTGCTTGGCCACTCCCCAGCGGCTAATGGGGGCCGGTGGTGCAATATCCGAAAGCACAGATCAGGTGCGCTGGGCAGTCGCCGTGTCTATTGCACCTCTTTGGTTTGGGGTCCGCGTGGGCTTCGTTCGCAAGCGCAAGCGACGCGACAGCGATACCCGCTAGGCCAACGCCGAATCTCTTCAGCGCCCCTCGTCGCGTGACGGATTGCGCCATGTTTTTGGCCAGTTCATCGAATTTTGTGTTCATAACTTTCCTTTCGTTTTGGGTTTTGTTTTGGTTTTCGGTTCGTGCCCAGATTAGGGCCTGCGGAGGCGGAAGAACTGCAGGCTGTTCGTGGCCGGAATCGTCACCGAATTGTTGGTGCCTTCCTCGCTGACACTCGAAGTATTGGCAACCCAGCCTGCTGGGGGAGGCAGCATGCCGGCCTGTTCCAACGCGAAATCGGCCGTGTCAGCCGATGGCCATGAAAGCATTATATCAATGCCGGAACGCCGCACCGAAAGCGTGGGAATAGTCAGCAGGTAGGCACGAGCGATGTAGGCGGACACTTTACCGCCCGCCGTCGTGAACCGGCCTCCCGCATACAGGTTGTTGCCCGACACCGCCAACGCAGAGACATACGAACTAACTCCAGAAAGGCTACCCATTCCCGAACCGAGCGTCGACCAACTGCTTCCGTTCCATTTGGCAACGAAATTGGCCGCGCTACTGCCCGCCGTCGTGAAATAGCCCCCTGCATACAAGTCGCTGTCCGACACCGCCAACGCACGCACATCGTAGTTCATCCCCGAACCCAGCGCTGTCCAACTGTTCCCATCCCATTCGGCGATGTTAGCGGCCGCGCTGCCGTCCGCCGTCGTGAAACTGCCCCCGGCATACAGGTCGCTGCCCGACCCCGCCAGCGCATACACATAACCGTCCATCCCCGAACCCAGGGTCGTCCAACTGTTCCCGTCCCATTTGGCGATAGTGGCGGCGCTGCCGCGCACAGTCGCAAAATTTCCCGCCGCATACACGTCGCTGCCTGACACTGCCAGCGCAGACACGGTGTTGCTCATCCCCGAACCCAGCGCCGTCCAACTGCTCCCGTTCCATTCGGCGACATTTGTGGCTGCGCTGCCATCCCCGAACCCAGCGCCGTCCAATTGTTCCCGTTCCATTTGGCAATGGAATTGGCCGCGCTGCCCCCCGCCGCGAAGAAATAGCCCCCCGCATACAGGCCGCTACTCGACACCGCCAGCGCACGCACATAGGGAGTCAGATCGGGAGGACCCGCGGCTATCCCCGAACCCAGCGCTGTCCAACTACTCCCGTTCCATTTGGCGATGTTATTGGCCGCCGCGCTGCCGCCCGCCGTCGTGAAATCGCCCCCCGCATACAGGTCGCTGCCCAACAAAGCCAGTTCAGACACATAGGGAGTCAGGTCGGGAGGACCGCCAGACATCCCCGAACCCAGCGCCGTCCAACTGCTCCCGTTCCATTTGACGATGTAATTGGCTCCGCTGCCACCCGCCGTCCTGAATTGACCCCCCGCATACACGTCGCTTCCCGACACCGCCAGCGCGGACACAACGTCGTTCATCCCTGAACCCAGTGCCGAACGCAGCGCAGTCCAACTGCTCCCGTTCCATTTGGCGATGCGATTGACTGCGTTGCCGCCCGCCGTAAAGAACCGGCCCCCCGCATACAGGTCGCTGCCCGACACCGCCAGCGCAACCACAGAGCCGTCCATCCCCGAACCTAGCGCCGTCCAACTGCTCCCGTTCCATTTGGCGATGTAATTGGCCGGGTTGCCGCCTGCGCTCTGGAAACTGCCCCCCGCATACATGGCGCTGCCTGAAACCGCCAGCGCAGACACGTAAAAGTCCATCCCAGAACCCAGCGCCGACCAACGGTTCCCGTTCCATTGAGCGATGTAGTTGGCCGAACTGCCGCCCGCCGTCGAGAACTTGCCACCGGCATACACGTCACTGCCGGACACCGCCAGCGCATACACAAAATCGTTCATCCCCGAACTCAGCGCCGTCCAACTGCCCCCGTTCCACTTGGCGATGTAATTGGCCGCCTTGCCGCCCGCCGTCGTGAATACGCCCGCCGCATACACGTCGCTACCCGACACCACCAGCGCATAAACATTGCTGTTCATCCCCGAACCGAGCGCGGACCAACTGCTCCCGTTCCATTAGGCAATGTAATTGGCCGGGCTGCCGCCCGCCGTCGTGAACTCGCCTCCCGCATACAGGTCGCTGCCCGACACGGCCAGCGCAGACACATAGGGCCCGAAAAAGCCGCTGCCACCCATCCCCGAACCCAGCGCTGTCCAACTGCTCCCATTCCATTTAGCGATGCAGTTGGCCGTCACATCGCCGACGACGGTGAAGCCGCCGCCGATGTAAAGATTGCCTGAGCCATCCACCACCGCCGCGTAAACGTAGTTGTCCGCGCCGGGAATACCTCCCATGCTGATCCAGTTGGCGTCGCTGAAAGTGGGGTCTATGCGCACGGGATACACCGCGTCCGAATCATTCACCAGTACTGCGAGGACTGTGGCGGCAGGCATCCCTGCCTGCCGTAGAGCCAGAGCTTCCAGCCCGCCGGATTTGGTCCTCTCTTGCAACGAAGTCCTGGAAAAATCCACGGCCCAATTCCGGTCGGCGGGATGCGCGCCCTCTACGTCAGGCAGGATGCCTGACGCTACTTCTATCCGCGCGGTCAATTCTTTGCCCGTCGCATCGGTGACGCGCAACCGGCTGTAGGCAATCTTGCGCCCTGAGTTTTCCAGCACCAACTGGGCGCCGTCCGCCAGCGGCTCCACCTTCGCGCCAGCCACGACCAGTTCCACGCGCAACGGGCCTGCGCCGACGGGCCGTTGCTCAATGATGAAATCCTGCCGCACCCCGTCCATGCTCACGCTGTATTCTTCGGTAAGTCCGGGCCGAATAAAGCGGGCGAGGTTTTCCGCCACTTCCACTGTGCCGGTGCGCGAGAGCGCGACTTGAGCCGCAGCGCAGGCGTCCTTGCCTGGGAGTTCGGGCTCCGTCTCGTTGTCCGAAGCGGAGCGGTGCGAAGACGCCCCGTTCACTCGCAGCCGGGACGGGCGCGCTACGTTTGGCTCCCGCCCTAGCGCCACCGCCACAATGCGGAAACGGTCGTTGACCGCGGCGGTGGCGGTCGAGGTCAGCCAACAGCCTTCGCGTGTGGTCTCGCCTTCGAGCTGTTGGAAAACACAGCGCAACAGGGCGCCCTCGGCGGTAGGAATGACGGCCAGCCCGTCGCCTTTGTAATCCGCGCCGGCCTTCGCGCCGAGCCGCGACCATGAGATGGAGGTTTTTGCAGGCGCCGTGGCAGCGGAATCCTCCGCCGCTTCGGCCGGACTAAAAGACGAGCCAACTCCCAGAGCCATGGCGCAAAACATCAGAACTTGAAACAGATAGAGATTGCTTTTCATAAGTTGAAATGAGTCCAGGCCTGCTTGACCCGGGCCGAAACACAATTGCATCACGCGAAAGTCAGGAGAGCCAAAAGAGTTGTTCGCATGTCTCTCACGAGTCGTCTTGCATGGATCAACCGAACCGGAGACCGCGAGTCTTTCAAGAATTTGTCCGTTTTTCGTCGTCCGTTGGCCGTGGTTCTCCCAGCCGTTCGCAGGTGATTCCTGAAAGAAATGCCGTTGGCCGGACGGTTAATCTGTAGCAGAGACGAATGGCGCGATCCCACACGTAAGGCTGACTTAGCGGACCGCCACCGGGCTGGCACGCTTCAGCTCACGCGTCCGTGCTGCGGGTGAGGACACCCGCGGTCCGTTCTGGTCGGGTGTTGACCGCTCTCATTTATCCGTGTTTATCCGTGCAATCCGTGGTTGAATAAAGTCATGCCTGCCGACGAACCACTTCCGACGCGTGCGAGCTTGCTGGATCGCCTGAAGGATCTGGGTGATCAGGCGAGTTGGGAAGAGTTTCACCGGACCTACCGCGAACTGATCTACAGTGTGGCCCGCAGAGCCGGCTTAAACGAAACCGAAGCCAACGAAGTGGTGCAGGACACGCTCCTCTCGGTGGCGAAGAAAATGACGGGGTTCAAATACGATCCGGCGGTCGATTCGTTCAAAGGCTGGCTCCTGCAAGTCATCCGCTGGCGCATCACGGACCAGTTTCGCAAACGGGCGTCTCGGCTGTCGGGGCCAGACGGGACGCCTGACTCGCCTTCTCATCGCGCCGCGGATTCCACTTCAACGACCGCCACCATCGAGCGGCTGCCCGACCCCGCCGGTTTCGATCCCGCGGCGGTCTGGGACGCGGAATGGGAAAAAAACCTCCTCCACGCGGCGCTGGCAGGGATCAAACGGCAGGTGCGGCCGGAGCAGTATGAGATCTATCACCTGCACGTAATTCTGGAAAAGCCCGTGCGCGAGGTGACCCGGACGCTGGGCGTGAGCAGGGGACAAGTCTATCTGGCCAAACACCGCGTTGGCGTGCTCTTGAAGAAGGAAATCAAGAAGTTGCAAGCAAAGATGGGTTAGGTTGTCAGTAGTCAGTTGGTCCTTCTTGCTTAACTGCTCGCCAAAACTTCGGGCGCGCTCTACCCTGGCCCACGTGGATCGAAAATTCTCGCATGCGATGGTTGATCGTATCAACGCGGCACAGGATCAACGGATTGCCGCCCGCCTCCGTCGCGACCACCGCGTGCTCAAGATCGCCCTGGCCAACTTGCG
>WNFU01015815.1_pt1 | contig 12102 bp, 9 predicted proteins | sample 5400121 | NCBI WGS metagenome assembly WNFU01 (sample SAMN13153360, study PRJNA577476) | soil metagenome | isolation source: 100 cm soil or saprolite under grassland replicate 1 | place: USA:California | collected 2016-06-15 | reverse complement strand
GTTTTCCCGTCCATGCTGAGAGGTGACGCTACTAGGACTGATGCATGTTCAACCCATTTCCTGGCTTACTATGAAGAAGCTGGCAGAACGTTATCTAGCCTCATCCCGCCGGGAAGCCTAGTTTATTGGAATGGAAGTGGCAGACACCTGGCTTTTATGTTGTATATGAAGGATGTCAAAATATTTCCTCCACAAATCCATGCAGGAGGAGGATATGCCATTGGAGAAAGCGATCATTTGCTTAAATTTGGCCTCTATAACCAAGAGCTGGATAAGCAATGGCGTGATTCTGCGGATATACTTATCATTTGGGATACCTACTTCACAAAAGAGGTTCGAGCATTTTTCGATCAGCCAGGTTATGAACGAGTTCCGTTTGATATGGGAAACCTTGCGCAATGTGAAGATGAGTTGCACGTGTTCAGGAGAACTTCATGAATCTTTCTCTCATCATTCCTGTCTATAACGAGGAGCAAAACCTGCCTATCCTTTACGATTCCATCCAACAGGTAATGAGACCCATTCAGAGTAGCTGGGAGGTCATCTTTGTAGATGATGGGAGCAAGGATCATAGTCTTGATGTGTTAGGTTCCCTTGTGGAAAAAGATCCCGAGCATATGCGTGTTCTGTCTTTTCGACGTAACTTTGGGCAGACGGCTGCGATCGCGGCTGGGATTGACCATGCCTGTGGCGAGACGATCGTCCTATTGGATGCTGACATGCAGAATGATCCCGCTGACATTCCCATGCTCCTTGAAAAACTGGATGAGGGCTATGATCTGGTAAGTGGCTGGCGCAAGGATCGCAAAGATAATCGTCTGACACGTACCATTCCATCCAACCTCGCCAACGGGTTGATTTCCTGGACAACAGGTGTCCACCTGCATGATTATGGGTGCACCCTCAAAGCTTATCGAAAAGATGCGCTGGAAGGGTTTCGCCTGTATGGTGAGATGCATCGTTTTATCCCGGTCTTCGCTCATGCTGTGGGTGCGAAGATCACTGAACTCCCTGTGACTCATCATGCCCGCAAATTCGGCAAAGCAAATTATGGTCTGGAACGAACAATAAAAATTATCTTGGATTTATTTACTGTAAAATTCCTACTTAGCTATTCAAACAAACCGATTTATCTCTTTGGAGGGGCTGGAGCCGTATTGATGTCCATCGGCGCGATCGATTTGCTTTACTTATTAATTCGCCGAACGTTTTATGGGGTGCCGGTATTTACTTCACCGCTGTTGCAGATTGGTGTGATGTTTTTTATCATGGGCTTTCAGTCTGTTCTTATGGGGCTGATCGCGGAACTTCTGGCGCGGACGTATCACGAGTCACAACAAAAACCTACTTATACGATTCGGAAAAGAATCAATATCTCAGAGATAAGAAACAAGCGTGATTAAGTTTTGGTATGCGTATCCTTATCATTAACAGCGAATATCCACCGATTGGTGGCGGTGCGGGGAATGCCAGCGCGCATATCGCTGCGCAGCTTGAAAAGCTGGGATATAACGTCGCGATTGTGACATCCCGATTTGGGAAACTTCCTCATAAAGAACAAAGTGAGAATATAACGATTTATCGCGTTCCTTCCATTCGACGCAGGCAGGATCGCTCCAACGCATTGGAACAGATCATTTTTATCCTTTCCGCATCGTTCTGGACCTTAAGCCTGATCCCGCACTTCCGGCCGAACGCCACTTTGGCTTTTTTCGGAGTGCCTTCCGGTGCAATTGCCTGGCTGATCAAAATGGTTTATCAAATCCCTTATGTGATTTCCCTGCGTGGTGGAGATGTGCCGGGCTTCCGTCCTTATGATTTTCACTTTTATCACAAATTGGTCGCTCCATTCCTGCGTATCATTTGGAAGAATGCTTCTGCAGTCATCGCCAACAGCAATGGACTCCGTCACTTGGCAGTGACGTTTGATCCTCGCTTCGAAATCCCTGTGATTCCAAACGGCGTAGACCTTGAATCGCATAAGACAATGGAACACGATTGGTCATCGCCACGGCTGCTTTCGGTAGGACGGATTGTCCATCAAAAAGGACTTGATCTTGCCATGCACGCCCTGGGAGGCTTGAAAGAGTTAGATTGGGAGTGGCGGATTGCGGGTGATGGTCCGCAAATGCAAGCATTGCAATCGCTGGCGGAAGAACTTGGAATCGAGGACCGCGTGTTCTTTCTTGGGTGGCAGTCACGCGAGCAGATTATCAAGAGTTACAAACAATCCAATGTTTTTTTGTTTCCCTCCCGCCATGAAGGGATGCCCAATGCACTCCTCGAAGCCATGGCAAGCGGATTGCCTGTCATCGCAACCTGTATCGCTGGCAACGAAGAACTTGTCGTTGAGGGCGAAACGGGCTATCTTGTCCCTCGCGAAGATATCGAGTCACTTCAAGGCGCATTGAAGAAAATATTGAATAACTCTGCCCTCCGTCAGCAAATGGGAATTGCCTCTCGTCGCCGTGTGGAAGAAAACTATAGCTGGGAATCTACGGCGCAGCAATACGCTCTTTTATTGGAAAAGGTAAAATAAACTCTATGTGCGGTATTTGTGGAATTTCGTATTCTGACCATCAATCCCCTCAAAAAAGCGCTCTGGAAGCCATGACACAGGCTATTATCCATCGGGGTCCCGATAGCGATGGCTTCCATGTAGAACCAGGTATTGGGCTGGGAGTGCGGCGCCTCGCCATCATCGATGTGCAAGGCGGTGACCAGCCGATCCCTAACGAAGACGAATCCTTGTGGATTGTCTTCAATGGCGAGTCCCATAACTTCCCTGATTTATATGCAGACCTGATTAAGCGAGGTCATGAGTTTCGAACCCGTTCCGATACCGAATGTATTCTTCACCTTTACGAAGAATATGGCGATGATTGTGTGAACCATCTGCGCGGGCAGGCTGCCTTTGCATTGTGGGATCGCAAAAGGAAAAAATTGCTCCTGGCGCGTGATCGGATGGGCAAGAAACCCATTTATTACACAATTCAAAATGGCACGCTCTACTTTGCCTCTGAATTAAGCGCCTTGTTTGCTGTGCTGGTTCACAAGCCTGAAATCAATCTTGAAGCCATTGATCTTTATTTAAGCCTGCAATACATTCCTGATCCACTCACAGCTTACCAGGGAATTTATAAACTTCCTCCTGCTCATCGTCTTATTTGGCAAAATGGCACGGCGAAAACGGAGCGTTATTGGGATTATGCCTATCAGCCCAAGCATACAGCTTCTGAAGATGAACTGATTGAAGAACTGCGTGTGCTCCTCAAGGAATCTGTGAAAATGCGACTGATCTCTGAAGTGCCGCTGGGAGCGCACTTGAGCGGCGGCATCGATTCGAGCATCATCGTCGCCCTCATGGCAGAATTGAGCAACGCGCCGGTCAAAACATTTTCCGTAGGCTTTGAAGAAGAGGCGTTCTCTGAACTTGAATATGCGCGCGCGGTTGCGCAAAGATATTCCACCGATCATCACGAATTTATTCTGAAGTACGGTGACATTCCATCAACACTTGAAAAAATCACCTATCACTTTGGCGAGCCGTTTGCGGATGCTTCTGCGATTCCTCTTTATCACATCTCCAAAATGACCCGCGAACACGTCACTGTTGTCATTAATGGGGATGGAGGCGATGAGGATTTCGCAGGCTATCAGCGTTACTGGCTGGATCCTCTCGCCAACACTTATCTCCGTGCGCCTCAATTCCTGACCCGTGAACTAGTCCCGTCGCTGACGCGTCTCCTCCCCGACGCCTCTGATCGCCCTGTAGGACAAAGTTTTGTGAACGGACTCAAACGTCTGCATCAACTTCCTGAGATCGATTCACGAGCCAGCATTCTGCGCTGGGGTTCATACTTCTCGCCGCGTCAGCGTTCAAAATTATGGAAGCGAGAATTTTCCTTCAATGCTAACAACGCGCAGACTTTGCTTTCGGAAAAATTTGATTCCGTTGAAGGTTCGTTTCTCGACAAAACTCTTTATACCGATTTACATACTTACTTGCCTGGCGATTTGCTCGTCAAAGCGGATCGTATGGCAATGGCAGCCTCTATTGAACCGCGCTCGCCTTTCCTGGATCACAAAATGGTGGAATGGTCCGCGCGGGTACCAGACCAATTCAAAGTCCGCGGCAGGAGCGGGAAGGTTCTCCTGAAAAAAGCGTTCGCGAACTACCTTCCCGAAAATGTCCACAACCACCGCAAGCAGGGATTTGGAATCCCTGTGAGCGCGTGGTTCCGAGGTCCCTTGTATGATTGGTCGAAAGAATTACTGGCATCGAATGAAAGCGTATTGAATCGATGGTTTGATCGCAGTACAGTGACTTCCATAGTCGAAGAACACCGCGCCGGGCGCGTCGATCACGGCAAGCGTATCTATGCGTTAACCATGCTGGCGTTATGGATGAAAGGATAACGATGACTCAAAAGAAAACAGTTCTTGTGACGGGGGGAAACGGTTTTATCGGAACCAATCTTGTGCGATTGTTGGTGGGCAGTGGAGAGTATCATGTGGTAAATCTGGATGCGCTGACGTATGCTGCCAACCCGCTTTCCCTGGCAGGCCTGGAAGGCAATCCGAATTACGAGTTTGTAAAAGGAAATATCACAGACCGTCAACTGGTTGCTTCTTTATTTGAGAAGTATCAACCCGTAGGAATTTTTCACCTTGCGGCCGAGACACATGTAGATCGTTCCATCCTCAGCGGGGATGATTTCGTTCAAACGAATGTGGTCGGAACGTACACGCTGCTGGAAGCCGCGCGAACTTATTGGAGTGGATTGTCTAATGAGTTGAAAAAGACTTTTCGCTTCCTGCACGTTTCCACCGATGAAGTATTTGGTTCATTGGGTGCAGAAGGATATTTCACAGAAGAGACGCCTTACGCGCCGAATTCTCCTTATTCCGCATCAAAGGCAGCCAGCGATCATTTTGTGCGTGCCTTCCACCATACCTATGGATTGCCGACAGTCATCACCAATTGTTCCAATAACTACGGCCCCTATCAGTTTCCTGAAAAGGTGATTCCCCTGATGATCTTGAACGCGCTTTCTGGCAAGCCTTTGCCGGTGTATGGCAATGGGTCGAATGTGCGCGATTGGATTTATGTAGAGGATCATTGCAAGGCGGTGAAACTGGCTTTTGAAAAGGGAAAGCCGGGTGAGGTGTATGCAGTTGGTGCAAGCAACGAACAGAAGAATATCAACCTTGTGAATCAAATTTGCAGCACCCTCGATGAGATTGCGCCGCCATCTGAAGTTCATCAATTGCGCGAACAAGGATTGGAAAGTTATTCTGAATTAATCAAATTTGTCCAGGATCGTCCCGGACATGACCATCGTTATGCAATCGACTCAGCTAAGATCGCGCGTGAGTTGGGTTGGCAGCCTGAGGTGGAGTTCGAAACGGGTTTACGTCACACCATCGAATGGTATCTATCGAATCCCAAATGGGTTGACCAGGCGAGTGGTGGTTCTTATGGAGATTGGATCGAAAAGAATTACGCGTGGCGAGTAAAGAAGGAGTCAAAATGAAAGGGATTATTCTGGCAGGTGGAAAAGGCACACGTCTTTATCCGCTGACCATTGCTACCAGTAAACAAATGTTGCCGGTCTATGACAAGCCCATGGTGTACTATCCACTATCCATGTTGATGCTGGCTGGGATACGTGACATACTGATTATCAGTACCCCAGATGCTTTACCTAGCTTCAGACAGCTTTTGAAGGATGGCTCTCAATGGGGCTTGAATTTTGAATATGCTGAACAGGCTGAACCACGCGGCCTGGCAGACGCATTTTTGGTAGGTCGTGAGTTTATTGGGGATAGTTCAGTTTGCCTGACGCTTGGTGATAATATCTTTTATGGTGAGGGGATGATCTCGTTATTGCAGGATTGTGCTTTATTAAAGGAGGGTGCTGTCATTTTTGGTTATAAAGTCAATGATCCACAGCGTTATGGGATAGTTGAGTTTGGTTCCGATGGAAAAGTGTTAAGTTTGGAAGAAAAACCTACCTCTCCGAAGTCTAGTTATGCCGTGCCAGGGATTTATTTTTATGATACTCAGGTTGTCAGAATTGCTGAGTCTCTTACACCCTCTGCGCGCGGCGAAATTGAGATCACTGACTTGAACAAGGTTTACTTGCAAAGAGGTCAATTGACGGCGAAGATATTCGGTCGTGGTGTTGCCTGGCTGGACGCGGGAACACATGAGTCACTGCTTCATGCTGCCTCGTTTATTCAAACCATTCAGGAACGGCAGGGACTAATGATCTCCTGCCCTGAAGAGATCGCCTATCAAATGGGTTATATTACAAAACAGCAACTGTGCGAGTTGGGCAAAGAGCTTGCCGGGAATTCGTATGGGGAATACGTATTGGGATTGGCAGATCAGATATGACAATGATTACATCTCAAATGGGATGGACACAGCCTCAATCTAAATCTGTTCTTTGTTAGTAGAAGTTAGCCCAATTACAAAGACAAACATGCCCTTCTATGATAATTACTTTTCAAGAAGTGATTCCATATCTCCAATGGGTGAGAGAATTATTGCGCGTGAGGTGCAAAATCGTATCCATCTTGCCCAGAAGTTGAGCAGGAAAACAGTCCTTAAAACATTGGAATTCGGTCCCGGACGGGGTCATTTTGCGAGAGAGGTTTTATCGTTAGGTTGGGAATACCTCGCCATTGATGGAAGCCCTTCCGTCCTGAGATTATTACGGAACGATGGTATCGAAGTGATCCAATCCTTTGTGCCCCCCATGCCAAAAGAAGCGAGTGAGGGATATGATCTAGTCTTAATGGAGCATTTTATCGAGCATATGGATTCGCCCACCTCCGCCAGGAATTTAGTGGATTCAGTCTACCGATCTCTGTCCGTCGATGGATTGATTTTTATTGTTGCGCCAGATTTCCTCATGCATGGATCCAATTTTTGGGATTGCGATTACACTCATTCATTTGTCACGACCACACAGCGGTTACGTCAGTTGCTTCTAGACTGTAAATTTGAGATTTGCTACATTGGATATGAAACTCTTGGGATCCAGAATTCAGTTCTCACGTGGCTTATATCTGTATTGACGAATTTAATCTTTATCACGCGTTTCCCCCAGCTTATCAGTTTGATTTTGAGAGGCTCCACCGATTTGAGCAACAAATGGAAAAATGTTTTGCTACGGAGTTGTGTCATTGTTGGGCAAAAGCGTTTTTCATAATGTATAACTGGAACTTAAGGCAATTGTTAAGGCATACTGTAAATGGAATACCCGGAACGTTTGAAGATTTTTCTTCATCAAACTAATTTGGGCGTAACCAAAAATCATACGCGCGGTTTGCTGGAATGCAGCGGTGATTTTATTGCTTTCCAGGACGGTGACGATTTGTTTTTGCCCGGAAAAATCAAGAAACAAGTCGAGTTTATGTTGAAGAATCCTGATTGTACGATCAGTTCTCATGATGTAGATGTGTTTGATTCCGAAACAGGTAGAACTCTTTACCTCTGGTCCCAACGTTTTGGACGACGTGAGGGTAAGGCTCGCGAACTCGTGCGTTATGGAAATTACCTTTCCTCTGTTTCGGTCATGGTCCGCAGGATTCATCTCCCGGGATATGGGTATGACGACCGAATAAGGATTGGTTCTGACTGGCTGTTATGGCTGGAGGTCCTTTCGAGAGGAAAAGGAAAAATTTGTTATTTAGATGAGGTTCTTGCCAGGTATCGTCGTCATGCCGGCAATCTTACAAATGTTTCCGGTTGGAAATATGAAGATCAATTAATTACTCTGGCACTTGTTGAAACAAAATGGCCCAGCTTGTTATTTCCGGCTCGCATGCGAAGATCGGAGATTCAATTTATGGTGGGGATGAGCGCCTTCTCCCAAAAAAGATTTAGGGATGCAAGCAGATATTTTGTGGAATCATTCGTATTGGGTTTTCCATTTCTGCCCTGGATGAGATTGATGTGGAGAGAACTGTTCTTTTGGCTTCGGCACAGAAAAATGAAGGATGATATTCTAGGCAGCGTGGTTGCCACTAAGTAAACTCCAGAAAAATTGTAAATGAATCTTCCGCTCGGTAAACGATATGCCTTCAACGACCAGCCGTAAAAGCGGTGTATCTTCCATTTGGAATTTTATAAAAATCGTTTTGGCTCTGGGACTGGTCATTTATGTGCTTTCCAGGTCAGAACCATCCAAATTGATTTCAGCGCTTCAAAGCGCCTCTGTCTTTTGGCTGCTCATCTCTGGGGTACTTTATTTACTGCTGACACTGCTCAAAGCACTTCAGTATTCTGTCCTCATGCGCGGGAAATTAACATATCCACAGGTGTTGAACGTAACCATCTGGCAAAATGCAGTTTCTAATTTCTTTTTAGCGGGCGCTGGAGTTGCAGCTTATATCACGTTGACGCGTCTTGAGCATGAAGTGAAAATCAGCCGGTCTGTAACAACCTTCATCCTAACAAAGATGGGAGATCTGATCGCGATTTGGTTGGTGCTTATTATCTCAAGTAGTCTTGTTTGGGCAGGGATTGGCATCCTGCAAACCCCAGTGATTATCCTGATTGCAGGAATCGGATGTGTCATCTTGGTCTTTTTCCTGACTCTTTTATTTCGTCAGAGATTCGTTTCGCTCATAGGCGGAAAGGTTAAGCTTATTGAAGACGGGATGAATTATCTTCAGGGTCTGGCACACATGGAGCAGAATAAAGTTTTGACCACATTTGGCATGTTGCTCCTGTATTCATTTATGTACCTGGCTGTTACGATCTGTTTCATCTATGCAAATCTGGCAATTTTTCACGTACAACCTCAAGTCCCTGCCGTCATGTTCGTAAGTGCCTTAATCCAGTTGGTTTCCTATTTTCCCGTAGGTGTTTTTGGCGGACTTGGGATCACAGAAACAAGCGCATTGTACTTTTGGAGTTTCTTCGAAATTCCTCAGGGGTTACTGGCACCGGCTCTGATTGGCATTCGGCTCATCTTTTATCTGTTCAACCTGATTCCATTGATATACTTGCCCCTATATTCGGCTTTCCTCAAGCCAAAAGAACAAGCCCAAAATGAACAGTAAAAACTACGCGATCCTATTATCCCTTGCCTTGGTCGGGATGATGATTGGGGTATGGTCTGAAATTTCCACGCTCTGGACAATTGAACAGAATTGGGCGCAACTGCTTTCTCTGAAGGGGACAGTTGCGATTAGTCTTTACATTGTACTTTTGCTATTCGGTCTTTTTTTCATAATAAACGGTTCATGGCGCGTCGAGACACTTAACAATCTAACGCGCAAGCTAAACCTGTCACTTGCCATCCGATGGACGCTTGTTGTTGGATTGCTGTTTGTCTTTACTTACATTTATCTTTTCTCGGTCTGGCAGCCTAGCCTCTCGCAACCATGGATTCAATTGCTCTTCGCAATGAGTTTTGCCCAGATCATTCTATTTGTCATCGCGCCTCAGTGCGAACAAAAGTTTGGCTGGAGTGAGGTTGCCTCCGCACTTGGTCTTTTTCTTTATCCGCGCATGATCCAGGAGATGCGGGCTCTCTTTACAAACGCAACTATTTATAGGGCAGCCACACTTACAGGGTTTGCGATCATTCTGGGTCTCATTTTTGTTTTATATTCAAACTATAGCGAAAAAATACGTTTTGGGTTGGTTGCATGGCGTGAAAGACTAGGTTCTGTCCGTTTCGGGGTTGTTGTTTTATTATGTCTGACGCCTATCGTTCACCGTTATCTTGTTAGCCCCGAAACATATATCATTTATGACGATATTCGCTTCAGCATTTTAATAGTTGCGGTTTGGCTGGTGGCCTATCTTGGTTTAACGGGATCAGACCGTCTTGTCTCGCCTGAGGCGCTGGGGCTGAGTTTGGGTGTCTTGTCGTTTACATCTTTCCTGGCGCTCTCTTCCCTCTTCATCATTAATTATCCATTCTCGCTTTCCTGGTCCGAAGGAAATCGCTTCTATGATTATTCATTGGTATTTGGACAATCGCTTTACAACTATAAGGGGCAGATTGTAAGTCCATATGTTTCTCCCGGCCGATATGGGTTATGGGGTATTCCGTTCTTGTGGCAAGGTTTGCCGATCTGGGCGCATCGTCTGTGGAATTTGCTCCTGCAAACCGTGCCTGTGCTGATATTTGCCATATTGCTCACGCGGAAGCTGACTCCACCAGTGTTGCGCTATGGGGTCTTGATATGGATTACTTTATTTCTGACCATGCTTGCGCCGCTTCATCCTCCCTTTGTCATTGCTTCCGTTATCGCCGTTTTATTTGCCTTCGAAAGTTCTCTTGCAAAGCGCGGCATTTCACTCGCCATCGCCAGTTTCTACGCAGGGTTAAGTCGCTGGACGTGGGCATTTGCTCCGACAGCCATCGGTGTGCTTGTAGAGTTAATGTTATATTACCCGAAACGGACAGGTCCATTCTGGCGTCGGGTTCTGCCATTGGTCCTTCTTGCCAGCATTAGCCTGGCGGCAGGGTTAATCCCGAGCCAGGACGAGTACCTTTCTGTTGCCCAGGGTGAATCGACTGCTTCCGGTCAGCCCTTGTTATGGTATCGTCTTCTCCCCAACAATACCCTTGGACCAGGTGTGCTCTTTTTGGCATTGAGGTACACATTGCCTCTATTGATCATTCTGGCATGGTGGATGATGTCACGTCGTTGGCGCTTGGACTGGGTTCAGAAAGTTGCCCTGTGGGGTGTGCTGATCGGTTTCTTTGGTATTGGTTTGGTGATCAGCACAAAGATCGGTGGGGGTGGCGACCTGCATAACCTCGACATGTTTTTGATTACTGCGCTGGTTGCGGTCGTGCTGGGGTTGATGGCATTTGATATCAGTTCCGTACAAGGGCGGTGGCCGGTCTGGGCAGTTGGGTTGATCTTTTATTTGGTTTTTTGGGTGGTCTATCCATTTACGCCATTACATCCAAGTTCTTCCTATCATCCTTTCCTGGAACTTCCAAAGGAAGAGCAGGTGGCTGACGTGCTTTCCATTACCCAAAATGAAGTTGCAAAATATGCCAAATCGGGTGAAGTGCTTTTTATGGATGACCGGCAACTTCTTGTTTTTGGTTATATTCCCTCCATTCCCTTTGTCCCCGAATATGAAAAGAAGTATATGATGGATCAGGCCATGGCAAGTAACGCCAGTTATTTTCAGTCCTATTATCAAGATCTTGCCAAAAAACGTTTTGCTCTGATCGTGACCGAGCCTTTGAAAACCCGCCGTAGGGAAGACCTTGGTGGTCCGTTCTCAGAAGAGAACGATGCCTGGGTATTATGGGTCTCCAACCCAACTTTATGTTTTTATGAGCCGGTCTATCTAGCGACGGCTGTGAACGTGGAACTGCTGGTTCCCAAACAAAACCCGGTTGGATGTGAACAATACTTAAAGCAATAATCTCGGAGAAAAATTTTGAATCTGCCTTATCTGATCCCGCGCCTGATCCGTCGTTTATTGCCTGAAAAACTGGTGCGGACATTGCTTTTGCGGAACATTATTATTCACCCCGGCCTGGAGACCGACAATCCACTCGCAGCCGTAAAGCGCTATGTCGATGTGCTTTCTGAGCGCGGGCTCTCCTTTCGGGGGAAGCGCGTTCTGGTCTTTGGCTATGGCGGACGATTTGACATTGGCTTTGGCTTGTTGAAGGAAGGTGCCGCTCACGTGATCCTCTGTGACAAGTATGCACCTCCCGATGAAGCTCATAATCGTGAAATGTTTGCCACAGAGGAAAAATACTTCCTTATGGAGACCAAAGGACTGCGTCCGCGCCCGGAATGGATTACTCTTTTGGAAGCGGATATTCGCGATGTCCAAGTGACGAATCAAATTGAACCTGTCGATTTCGTTATTAGCAGTTCCGTTTATGAGCACCTGGACGATGTAGAAGGTGTGACACGCGCATTGGCAAAGCTAACAAAACCTGATGGCATGCATATCCATTATGTGGATTTGCGTGATCATTTTTTTAAATACCCGTTTGAGATGCTGCGTTTTTCAGAAACTATCTGGCGCAGATGGTTAAATCCTTCCAGCAACCACAACCGCTATCGCTTATGGAATTATCGCGACGCGTT
>WNFU01014122.1_pt1 | contig 12108 bp, 10 predicted proteins | sample 5400121 | NCBI WGS metagenome assembly WNFU01 (sample SAMN13153360, study PRJNA577476) | soil metagenome | isolation source: 100 cm soil or saprolite under grassland replicate 1 | place: USA:California | collected 2016-06-15 | reverse complement strand
ATTTGAGAGTGACCGAAATCATGCCAGTAACCCAGCTGCGGGGAGTTCATTTCCTCAAGCAGCTCCATCAGTTCGCGCTCAGTTGGAATTTGTTCATAATCGCGCCGGGCTTCCAAAACAATCCTAACATTTTTCGAAGCAGCATACTCGATGATGCGGCGTAGGCAGTCTTTCACGTGCTGTAGCGATGCAGGCGCTATTTTCTCCCGTTCTTGCACTGCACTGATTTTCATCCTCACGTATTCGCGCGAGAGGTATCGGCCGGCTTTCGCCATCGCGATCAACCGCTCGGTTATCGGCGACATGTTCACCTCTCCGAGATGCAATACAACAAACGGAGCGTTTAATCGCTCGGCAAAATCAATCGTCCTCAACGTTTGCGTGACGGCTGTCTCACGTTCCACGGCTGATGCGGCGGAGAATTTGTAACGGTCGAGCGAAGCCGGCGCGCCTTCGGAAGGCAATGGACAAAAATTATGCAGGCTACTGACGCGAATTTCTCCGGCATCGAACATTTTTTGAATTCCCGGCACTAACGGTGTGCGGATACCTTGACCGAGCTCAATCAAATCAAACCCAAGCTTGGTTTTGATCTCGCGCAGCATCGCATCACCAGCGGTGTGCCGTCCGGAGTTCCAACAAGTGGAGAACGAAATCATCGGCCTAACGAACTGTAAGGTGCGTCTTGTATCGGTTTAGCGCCAAAGGCGCTTGTCTGATGCTAGCCTGGGGCATCGCCACAGGAGTTCAAATCCTCGGATAAACGAGCTCTGAAAGCGCGTTTCAACGGCGCCGGAAATGAATCGCGCTTTCAGCGCTGGTGCTCTTGGGGACGATGAATGCCTGGGGCGTCTGCCCCAGGTTCGCCACAGCGAATCCGTCGCGTGGCGGACTGGCGCTGAGTGTCGCGCCCTTGGTGCTAAATACGTACTGCAAAACGCCATTCCCCATGCTCAGCAGACCGGCTCAATCTCTGGCGCGGGCGCGGGCGAAACTGGGCGATCGCAAACATGGCGCCCGGCGAGACTTAAAACTGACGCTGCAGCAATTCCATAAATCACTGAAGCGATACCGAGTGTCGTTCGCATCCCGATTAAATCAGAGAAGCCGGGCGTGATCAGACCGGCGATCGGCATTAATCCGAAAAAGCTCATGCCCACGACCGCAGAAACCCGGCCGCGCAAGTGCGCTGGCGCCTGCTCCTGCACAATCGTGTTGGCCAGACCGAAGTTCATCGAGAGTGCGATGGCAATGGCTCCCATGGCACAGGCCGTAAGAAGGAAACTTTGTGACCACGCCATCAGGAAAACTCCCAAAGCGATGGCGATCACGTTTCCACTCATGAACTTCAAGCGGTGTTCGCGCGCGACGCTCAGCAAGCCAATCGATCCAAGGAATGCGCCGCTACCCGATACCGCCATCAGTCCTCCCATGCTCTCCGCACCCAAATGAAGAATATTGCGCACGTAAAGTGGCAGCATCACTGAGATAGCTGGAAAAACAAAGATCGTGTTCAGCGCAATCAGTGCGATTAGCGCCACAATCATGCGATTCGAGCGAACATAACGAAAACCTTCCAAAATGCCGCTGCGGCGTTGTTCTTCTTCCTCGGGAGTGCCAATCGCCCGCTTGGGCAACGAGATGAGCGCCACGATGAGCGCCACGAAAGAAAAGGCGTTCGTGAAAAATGCCGCTGCTGCGCCCCACCATGCCACGAAGAATCCAGCCAGTGATGGTCCGATCAGACGCGACCCGTGGAACACGGATCGATCCAGAGCAACAGCCGCTGCGATCTCATCACGCTTCACCAGCTCAGGCACAAGCGCTGAGATCGCTGGCATTTCGTAGGAGAACGCAACGCCCAGCAGAAATGCAAAAAAGATAATATGCCAAATCTGAATGTGCCCGCTCATAACCAAAAATCCCAAAGCGACCGCAAAAATGATCTGTAGAATTTGCGTTGCGACCAGGATCTTGCGCTTGTCCCACTTATCGGCGAGCGAACCCGCGGTTGGAGCGAGCGCAAGTGCCGGCAAGCCAGCGGCAAAATTAACCAGGCCAAGCAGGATTGCCTTGTTCGTGAGCCCGCTCATAACCCAGCTTTGCGCCATCATTTGCATCCACGTGCCGCTGTCGGAAATCAGCGAACCAATGATGTAGCGGCGAAACGCCCCGGGCCTCAAAAGCGACAGCGCTTTCGGTCCAATCCATTTTTCTCTCTCGTCCATCGCAAACACTCATCGGTGTAGAGGCGTTTGTGTCAAACGCTGGAGCGTTCTTATTCTTGCTCTGCTCGCGCTCATGCTCGCGGCATTGAACAATGACGAAGCACGAATGACGAATGACGAAGGAATGACGAAGCCTGAATGTCGAATCCACGTTGCAGGGCCTCGGGTAGTGCACGCTTCCTCGCGGGTTGGCGATTGTGGGATAAAGCGCTGGGTGCGCCAATGAACGAGCGCAATCAGCGCTCTCACGGTCATCCTGAGCACAGCGAAGGACCTCCCAAAAATTGTTGAGCACACATTTAAACTTGTGTGATCCAAGCCAGGACTGATGAGGTTCCTCGCTTCGCTCGGAATGATAATCGCGCGTGATTGCCTGAGCGGATTCCGTTCATTATCTTTGCAGAAATGCGTATCGACAAATACACGCAGAAGATGCAGGAAGCGCTGCAGGGAGCGCAGGACCTGGCTTCCCAAAGTAATCATCCGGAAATTACGAATGAGCATTTTCTATCCGCTCTTCTGGACCAGGGCGAGGGGGTAACCCGGCCGCTCCTCGAAAAGATTGGGGCGAATGTAGAGCAATTGCGTGACCGGCTGCGCTCCGAGTTGGAGCGTCGGCCAAAAATCCACGGCGCCGCTGCCGACGTACGTCTCTCAAACGAACTCCGCAACGTTCTGGAGTCGGCGGAGAAGGAAATGTCGATACTAAAGGATGAGTTCACCAGCGCTGAGCATTATTTGCTGGCCTTGGCTGGCGCCAATGTTCCGGCTGCAAAATTACTTAAGGAAGGCGGCGTCACGCGCGACAAAATCATGCAGGGCCTTCAGCAGGTACGCGGCTCCCAGCGGGTGACGGATCAAAATCCTGAAGGCAAATATCAGGCGCTGGAAAAATATGGACGCGACCTGACCGAGCTCGCTCGACGCGGCAAGATCGATCCAGTGATCGGACGCGACAATGAAATCCGTCGGATCATGCAGGTGCTGTCCCGTCGGACGAAAAATAATCCGGTGCTCATCGGCGATCCGGGCGTGGGCAAGACGGCGATCGTGGAAGGATTGGCCCGGCGAATCATCAGCGGCGACGTGCCCGATTCACTCAAACAAAAACGAGTCATCGCGATGGACATCGGCGCAATGGTGGCTGGCGCAAAGTTTCGTGGTGAATTTGAAGATCGCCTGAAAGCGTTCTTGAAAGAGGTAACCGATTCGCAAGGTCAGGTCATTTTGTTCATCGACGAACTGCACACCATCGTCGGCGCAGGCGCCGCGGAAGGTACGGTCGATGCATCAAACATGCTTAAGCCGATGCTGGCGCGCGGCGAACTGCGCACCATCGGCGCAACCACGATCGATGAGTACCGCAAATACATCGAGAAAGACGCTGCGTTGGAGCGGCGTTTCCAGCCGGTCTTGGTGAATGAGCCGACCGTAGAAGACACGATCGCAATTCTGCGCGGACTAAAAGAACGTTACGAAGTGCACCATGGCGTGCGCATCACTGACAGCGCGCTGGTTGCAGCAGCCGTGTTGTCGCAGCGTTACATCACCGATCGGTTTCTGCCGGACAAAGCGATCGATCTGGTCGATGAAGCGGCGTCGCGTTTGAAGATTGAGCTCGATTCGATGCCGACAGAGATCGACGTGATCGAACGCGAAATTATGCAGCATGAAATGGAGCGGCAAGCGCTCAAGAAAGAAAAGGATCCGGCCAGCAAAGAGCGTTTGAAAAAACTCGAGAAGGAACTGGCTGGATTAAAAGAAAAATCTTCGGCGCTCAAAGCTGAATGGCAGAAAGAGAAAGCAGTCCTCGACGAGCAGCGAAAATGGAAGGCGGAACTCGATCAACTTCGCACCCAGCTCGAGCGCGCGCAGCGTCGCGGCGAGCTGGCCAGGGCGAGCGAAATTCAATACGGCAGGATACCTGAGCTCGAAAAGAAATTGGCTGACGCGACGGCAAAAAGTGCAAAGACAAAAAAATCGCTCCTTCGCGAAGAGGTAACGGAAGAGGACATTGCGGAAGTCGTCTCGAGCTGGACACACATTCCCGTCTCGCGATTGCAGGAAGGTGAACGCGAAAAGCTGGTTAAACTGGAAGAGCATTTGCACTTGCGTGTTGTCGGCCAGGACGAAGCGATCAAAGCGGTCTCCAACGCGGTGCGCCGAGCCCGGGCTGGCCTGCAGGATCCAAACCGTCCACTCGGATCATTCATTTTTCTCGGACCCACTGGTGTCGGCAAAACGGAATTATCCCGCGCGCTAGCGGAATTTTTGTTCGACGACGAGAACGCCATGATCCGGATCGACATGAGCGAATACATGGAGAAACACACCGTCGCACGATTGATCGGCGCGCCGCCGGGATACGTCGGCTACGAAGAAGGCGGCCAACTCTCCGAAGCAGTCCGGCGCAAGCCGTACTCAGTAGTGCTATTCGACGAAATCGAAAAAGCGCATCCCGACGTGTTCAATGTACTACTGCAAGTCCTCGATGACGGCCGCATCACAGACGGGCAGGGCAGAACGGTCGATTTCAAGAACACCGTCATCATCATGACCTCAAACATCGGTTCGCAGTACATCACTGAAGAAGAATCGAAGGAAGCGCGCCGGCGACTGGTGACGGACGCGCTGCGCGCGCATTTCCGTCCAGAGTTTCTCAATCGCGTGGATGAGATCATCATTTTCGACCGGCTCAGCGAGGACGATCTGAAAAAGATTGTTGAGATCCAACTCGCCCGGTTGTCGAAGCGTCTCGAGCAACAGAAGATCACCCTCAAGCTCTCCGATTCTGCCAAGGAACTGCTCGCGCGCGAAGGTTACGATCCAGTTTACGGCGCGCGTCCGCTCCGGCGCACCATTCAAAAAGAAATTCTCAATCCGCTCAGCATCGACATTCTCGAAGGCAAAGTCCGCGAAGGCCAGACCGTGCAAGTCGATGCAAGAGACGGCGCTTTGTCATTTCGAGCGTGAGCCAGAAATCCATTACCTTTATGCTTTTAGACGAAGAAATATTCGTCTTTAAATGCGAACCTTCGTCTAATTATAGTTAGATGAGCAACGTCGCCCGCTTCGCTCTCGCGCTGTTGCTGATTGTAGTCGCGTTCACCGAGTGGTTACTCGCACGCGCAAGGCGCGGCTTAACCATTGAAGACAAGGCGAGGCTTACCGACGCTACGTTTCGGCCGTGGTGGGTGATGCTCGTATTCGCGGCGGTGCTGCTGGTCTGGTCCTTCAGCTTTGAAGCAGTTCCGCGTGAGTGGCAGTGGTGGTGGCTCGCCGCATTCGTAGTCACCATTTTCGTGCTCAGCGTCCTATCCGCAGCGATCCAGTGGATATTGCTGGTCCGTTCGGGGGTCGCGCACGGTTATGTGCGCACACAGCTTTGGGTTTTTGTCGCGCTCTACGTCGGCATGCTACTCTTTTTCAGCGCCATACTTTTATGATGCTCGTATTCTTGCTCATCACTAGCCCGGCTCATCTAACCAATCGATGAAGCCAACTCCGAAAGCGTTCGCGAGCAAGCTGCCCCGATTACGGAATAAGTCGACTCGTTCGCTCCCGTTCTCTCGGCCTTCGGCTTGCCCATCTATGTCGCCCCGCTTCCCGCTGGCTCCATTCAGCGTGTTTGCAACGTTACCCTGCCGTGGCTTATCTCTGTCTCGTTAGATGTCATCATGAGAGCCGCCTTTCTGTTCGCCTGTGCGCTTCTATCAGCAATCAGCTATGCCGAAGATCAGACGAGAATTGAGGGCACTCCTGCAAAGTCAATATCGGACGTTCCAAAGGAACTTGCCGGCTTATGGGCCGTTCGCATCGAGAACTTGCAGTATCAAGTTGTAACCACGATGACGATTGAGTTTACGGGCGAGCAGGCAACGTCATGTATGAGCGGTGATTGGAAGCGCGTAGTCGTCAAGTCTCATGACACATCGAATAAAGACTTCTTCCCAGTTACTGAACCGCTGTCTTATCAACTCGAGAACGGCGGAATGGTCATTGGGCGGAACGAAGTTTGTGATGGTTACCTGTATCTGAAGGGTGACTTCCGAGATTCGGCAGCGCATGGCGAATACGTTGCTTTGGGACTCGGAAGCAGCGAACGCCTTGGTTATTTCTCGTTGAGCCGAAGTCCATAAATGACTTTATGTCATCTAACCAATCGATGAAGCAAACGGCCCCACCCCGAAATACGTCCAGTGTGTTTGCCACGACACCCTGCCGTGGCTTATCTCTTTCTCGTTAGATGCATAAGCGCAGCGTAACAGCAGCGGTCGTATTCGCCATCGCACAAAGCGCATTCGCGGCAGACGCTCCGCAGGTGACACTCTCTGTGCCTCCGCCGTTCGCGACTGAAGTCACGGTGAAGCATTACCGCGAAGGACAGGATCTCCTGCACGACCCGATCTTTCACCTTATCACAGTGGCTCCTTTGACCGAGTATCACGGCTTTTTTGGCCCGCGCGTGGCACGTCAAGCGGACATTCACGCTTGGAGAGTCGATGTCTTTGCCCATTTCAGCCCGAAGGTAGCCGCCGCTTGCGCGGCGGCTAAAGACGGCTACGAAGCCGATCTGAGCATCGAGCCGGAATTCTTCGGCCTAAACGAGCGCGCCTATATGTTCGCGCGTTTTGAGCGCAAGCGCTTCAGCTGGGGTAGTGCGGTCTCGTTCCTCAGCCAGACAGTACAGGAGGTCGCGCTGTACGTACCCCACAACGGTCATTTAGAGTACGAGGTCTGGGGCGTTACACCCGATAGAAAATTCACGGTCGTCGCGAAGCTTTTTGCCAGCCACCCGAAGCTCACCGGCTGGGGCCCAGAGGTGCGAGTCGCATCTTCTATGGACGCTTTGAAGCGCGACAGAGACTACAAGCGCGTCGAGAAATGTGATCCAGAAGAGTTCGAGCCGAGCCTCACTGCTTTTGACCGGATGCTAGAGACACTGGTGATTCGATGAATGCATCTAACCAGACGCTGGAGCGAACGGCCACCCGCTTTGGCTCCACGTTCTGCGTGGCTAAACCGTTTTCGCTTCGGGCGACGCTCGCTCCCGGTGGCCGTCGCTCATCTTGTTCTCGTTAGGCCGCTTCCCATGCACCTTGTCATGTTCGACATCGACGGCACGCTTACCGAGACCATGAAGGTTGACGAGGAGTGCTTCGTTCGCTCATTCAAGGACGTGTTTGGTTTCGCCGACATCGACACCGATTGGTCACACTATCCACGCACGACGGATTCCGGTATCTTTCACGATGTTTTCACGGCGCGCATTGGCCGGTCACCGACAGCGCAGGAAGTTTCACAGTTTCGCCAGCATTTCACCCAATTGCTCGCCGCTGCTTCATCACAGTCTCCATTTGCACCGGTTGCAGGGGCTGACAGGTTGTTGTCCCGGCTCGCACAGGGCGGCTCGCATCGCGTGTCGCTTGCTACTGGAAGTTGGCGTGATTCCGCCCGCCTCAAGATGGCCAGTGCCGGGATGTGCTTTGACGACCATGCGGCGGCATCAGCGGATGATGCACTCGACAGGGAGTCCATTATGAGGCTTTCCAAGCAGAGAGCAGCCGAACGCTATGGCGAGTCATTTGCCTGCACCGTGTATGTCGGTGACGGAGTTTGGGATGCTCGTGCCTGTCGCAGTGTTGACATCCCGTTCATTGGCATTGGCACGGGGAGTCGAGCGACACGATTGTCCGCGGAGGGTGCTGTTTGTGTCTTCCCTGACTTCAGTGACGCGGATTTGTTTTTGAGCAGTATGTATGAGATTACGCGTTAGGCCATCACTTCCCAGAACGCTGTCAGAAAGACTTCCATCTCGGGTTTTTTGCCGATGGTCCCGCCTGCGGCCAAGCGCTACGGCGTGGCAAGGAGGCACTATGTCATGCGATGACTTCTCGGAATGCCGCTAGGAAACTTTCCATCTCTGACCTCTTTCCAATCGTTAGACGCATGTAGTTCGGCAGTGCTGGAAACAAGCGGCCGACTTGGACATTGCGCTCCTTCATCGCCTTAATGATCGGCACGACCGGTTTCTTGCAATCGAACATGATGAAATTGGCCTGCGATGGAATTTGTTTATAGCCCATCTTGTCGAGCTCGGATGTCGTAAATTGTTTCGCTTCTTTGTTTAAACGCTGACCATTTGGCACATGATCTGGATCATTCAAGCTCGCGGTCGCGGCAGCCAGCGCCATGCAGTTGACGCTGTCCCACATTTGGTTTCGTCGCATCCGTTCGATTGTTTCCTTTTGCGCGACACAGTAGCCGCAACGCAATCCTGCCATTCCGTAAATTTTTGAAAACGTGCGGGAAACAATCAGGTTCGGATGCTCTTTCACAAGTGGGATCACACTTTCGTATTCAGGGCTGTCCGCGAAATGGAAATATGCTTCGTCCACCAGAATCATTGTCTCGGGTGGAGTTTTTGCGATGAAGTCGCGCAATTCGTCCTTGGCCGTGATGCTGGCAGTGGGGTTATTCGGATTGCAGACGTAAATCAAACCGCCCTTTGCAGCAGCGAGCATTTTTGGCAGATCATGCGCGAAGCTGCTGGTCAGCGGCACCTTTACGACTTCAGAACCATTCGCGCTGGCGTTATTGAGTATCGCTTCGAAAGTCGGGTCAGCAGCGACAAGCTTGCCATTCTGGGGTCCGGTAAATGTTTCCGCGCAGAGTTTGAGAATCTCGCCAGAGCCGTCGCCCAGCAGGATTTCTTTGTGGTCGACATTGTTCAGCTTCGCCAGCTTATCGATCAGCACATTGTTGTGTTCGTCTGGATAACGGCAGGCGAGGCCGAATGAATCCGTCATGGCCTGCAATGCTTTCGGACAAGGTCCGTAAGGATTTTCATTCGCGCTAAGGCGGACGATGCTGCCTCCTTCCGCTAAAGGCGTGGTAACGGACTGAGTCGGCTTGGCGAGAGAAAGCGAGGGCCTAACGATTACCGTTGCCGCACCTATGCCTAGTAACTGTGCAAATTTACGTCGAGAAATAGATATCGTATTCATTTTTGAACGCCTCCCTAGTCGATTGTTAGGCTGATCCGAACGAAATGCCAGACCGAATTGCATCAACCGCCGTTTTGCTGGCTGCTGTGGTCGCGCTCGCAACGCCCGGATGCGACAAGTCACGACAGGAGGAGCATGCGCAGCAGCTCGCTGCGCGTGTGCGAACTGAATTTCTCCATGCCTGGAATAATTACGAGCGTTATGCGTGGGGTCACGACGCGTTGCGGCCTTTAAGTAAAACTGCGCATGATTGGTACGGACACTCGCTGTTAATGACCCCCGTCGATGCGCTCGACACACTCATTCTGATGCATCTCGACGCCGAGGCCGAAAGGGCGCGATCGCTGATCGTTACCGATCTCTCGTTCGATCGCGACATTTACGTCAAAAATTTCGAGGTAACGATACGCCTGCTCGGTGGGCTTCTCTCCAGCTATCAACTGACGGGTGACAAACGCCTCTTGAGCTTGGCCGAAGATTTGGGCGACCGACTGCTTCCGGTTTTTAATTCACCGACAGGGCTTCCTTATGTTTACGTGAATCTGCGCACTGGCCAGACACGCGATCCGGTGACGAATCCGGCAGAAACCGGCACGCTGCTGTTGGAATTTGGAACTCTAAGTAAATTAACTGGCAGATCCGTTTTCTACGAAAAAGCGAAACGCGCTTTAGTCGAGACCTTCAAACGACGTTCGCCGCTCAGCCTCGTTGGAGAAAGCATCAACGTCGAGACAGGTGCGTGGACGAACACCGACAGTCACATCAGCGGCGGCATTGATTCGTATTACGAGTATCTCTGGAAGTGCTGGCTTCTGTTTGGCGATGGGGATTGTCGCGACATGTGGAACGCGAGCATTCCCGCGGTTAACAAATATCTTGCAGACGAAATCCGCGGCGAATTGTGGTACGGCCACGCTGACATGCAAACAGGCAAGCGGAATAAGGCAGAGTACGGCGCGCTCGATGCATTCTTTCCTGCATTGCTCGCCCTCTCCGGCGACCTGGAACGCGCGCGTCGCCTGCAAGCTTCGTCGTTCAAAATGTGGAATCTGCACGGTATCGAGCCGGAAACTCTTGATTACAAAACGATGCGCGTGGTCGCCTGGAGTTATCATCTGCGCCCCGAGATCGTTGAATCCTCTTACTACCTTTATCACTACACGGGTGATCCTGAATATCGACGTATGGGCGAGAAAATATTCGATGACTTTGTTAAATATTGCCGCACGGACTCCGGTTACGCGGCGCTCGCGGATGTGATCACGAAACAAAAGCGTGACGAAATGGAGAGCTTCGTACTGGCCGAGACTTTCAAGTATTTCTATTTACTCTTCGCGCCGTCTGAAACCTTGCAATTCGATAAAGTTATCTTTAATACCGAAGCGCATCCGCTAGAACGAATGTGGTGAAAGGGCCTGCTCACATTTTCATATGATCCTTGAGTTCCTCAAGCAGCAAAGGCGACGTCGCCTGCGAGCTCGGCCGTTTCCGAAAGAATGGCTGGCGTTGGTTCAGCGTCACGTTGTTTTTTTTCACAAACTATCCGGGAGCGACCGCGCGGAACTACTTGGTCACATTCAAGTATTTCTTGCCGAAAAACGGTTCGAGGGATGTGGCGGGTTCGAGATCACGGATGAGGTCCGCGTGACGATCGCGGCGCAAGCTTGTCTCCTATTGTTACATCGCAGGACGGACTATTTTCCACATCTGCTCACGATCCTTGTTTATCCATTGACATACATGGTGCAGGAAGACCACCGGATTGGTGAGCATGTCTGGGAAGAAGGAACCGTCGGTCGGCTTGGCGAGACCGGCCGAAGGATGGGATCGCTGGTCCTATCCTGGGGCGCCGTCAAACATGGCGCGGCCGATCCTTCCGATGGCAAGAACGTTGTTCTTCATGAATTTGCTCACCAACTGGATTACGAAAACCATGCAGCCGACGGCGTCCCGGGATTGGCGACCCGCGAGCAACAATCCGCGTGGAGTGAAGTTATGAAATCCGAGTTTGTGCTCGATACGTACGGAGCTACTGATCCCGTTGAGTTTTTCGCCGTATCGGTCGAGGCATTCTTTGAGCAGCCGCGTGCGTTACAGGCTCGTCACCCGCGGCTATACGCGGAATTGCAAAATTATTTCCAGCAGGATCCCGTGGAATATTCGGCTGAGCAATAATGGCATTCCGCGTCTGCGATTAGCGCCAAAGGCGCCCGGTCATGTTGAGCCTGGGGCGCCGCCCTAGGAAATCAAGTGGCCGAAAGCATTAGCGCTGAAAGTGCGATTCACTCCAGCAGTGCGCTGAAATCCGGGTTGGAAATGAATTGCGCTTTCAGCGCTTGGTTATCCTGCAATCGAATTCCTGGGGCGATGCCCCAGGCTAACGTGAGACCGCGCCGTTGGCGCTAAACGAAAAGACCTAACTATTGCGGTTGCGGCACGATCCGGAGATACGGCTTAGGCGCTTTCCAGCCTTGCGGATAACGCTTCTTTGCCTCCTCGTCGGACACCGAGCCCGCAATGATCACATCGTCCCCTTGTTTCCAATTGACGGGCGTTGCTACCTGATGCTTCGCGGTCAATTGCAATGAGTCGATCACCCGCAGCACCTCGTCGAAGTTGCGGCCTGTCGTCATCGGGTAGACGAGGATCAATTTAATCTTCTTGTCCGGGCCAACGACGTAGACATTGCGCACGGTCGCGTTATCGGCGGGTGTGCGCTTTTTTGGGTCGCCCTCGACGTCCGCCGGAAGCATCCCGTACATTTTTGAGATCTTGAAGTCGGCATCACCGACGATTGGATAGTTCGGCGCCTGTCCTTGCGTTTCTTCGATGTCCTTTGCCCAGCCTTCATGATCGCCAGTCGAATCGACGGA
>WNFU01008209.1_pt1 | contig 12108 bp, 12 predicted proteins | sample 5400121 | NCBI WGS metagenome assembly WNFU01 (sample SAMN13153360, study PRJNA577476) | soil metagenome | isolation source: 100 cm soil or saprolite under grassland replicate 1 | place: USA:California | collected 2016-06-15 | reverse complement strand
TACCGCCGACGCTTGGGTGTTCCGCTCCGAGCGCGGGCTTCGCCCGCGCCCCGAAAGGGGGAGGATTCGGAGGGGGCCGTCGAGGCCCCCTCCGAGAGAACGCAGCAGATGGGCCTTTTTCAGCAGCCTGCTAGAATCCCGAAAGGGCTCGCTCGGTGAGCTGGCGCAGATCCTCCAGCTCGAACGGCTTGGGCAGGATCGGGACCCCGGTCTCTTCGAGAAATCTGCGGTACTGCTCGGTGGTGCCCGAGACGAAGATCATCCGGCGCAGGAGATCTGGCCGACACCGTTCCAGCTCGCGGTAGAGTTCGAACCCATCCAGCTCGGGCATGAGCAGATCGCTGAGGATGAGTTCGTAGGATTGCTGCTTGATCTTCTCGAGCGCGAGCCGGCCGTTGGCCGCGGTGTCGACCTGGTAGCCCTCGGCGGTCAGCATGTCGACCATCATGTCGGCGATGAGTGGCTCATCGTCAACCACCAGTATCCGAGTCGGGCGGTCAAGCGCAGTGACCATGGCTCCTGTCCCGAGTACGGAGCAATAGGCGAGCCATCTCCTGAGCCCAGCAGAATCAAGGGGTTGCGGAATACCCGCCAGGGACCCGTTCCGCGGAGCGTCACGCGCCCGCCGGAAATGAGCACCTTCGCCCGGCAGGAGGCGGGCCGAGATCAGCCGGCGCAGGCTCGCGCGGAAGGGCCGCGCGGCGATGCGATAGCCGGCCGGGACCGGTCTTCACGTTCACGCCGCCTTGGCCCAAGCATCGCGAAGAAGCCGGCCCCGCCATGCCGGGCCGGGAGCATTTCGACTTCGCTTTGCCGTGAAGCCCTTCACCCCCGGCACGCGGCTCACTTTCCCTCCCACGCCTGGAGGCAGGCGAGCGCATCGGCCTTTCCGCGCTCCAGCATCCGGGCCATCCCCTCGGCCTCGAAGTCCAGCGGGCGCAGCAGGAGCGGCGCTGAGGGGGTGAGGAGCTGCACCTCCACGCCCGGGTACTTGAGCCGCGCCAGCTCCGTGTCGCGCCGGATCTGGTAAATCATGCTCATCTCGAAGGCCTCCTCGATGGTTCGCCGCATGGTCGTGGGTCGCTGGCCGCGCTCGTCGGGCGCATAGCTCATCACGACCACGACACGCCCCACCGGCGTCCCGGACTCGAGCGCTTCCAGCACCGGCGCGCGGCCGATGAGCCCGCCGTCCACCAGGAGGGCACCGTCCACCTCGACCGGCGGGAAGGCGCCGGGGACCGCGCCTGCCGCCATGAGAGCTTCTACCGTCACCGTCCGATTGTCGAACACCCGCCGTTCGCGGCGCGCCAGATCCGTGGTCACGACGAGCAGGCGTACCGGCGAGGCGCGGATGCGGCCGAGGTCGAGAGAGGACGAGATCAGCTCGCGGAGCGGCTGCGGATCAAAGAGCGAGCCGGCGGCGTCCAGCGCCCACAGCGTGAGCCATCCCGGGAGGAGCCCGGCCAAGAAGACCGATGCCCGGAGCATGTAGACCTGCTCCCGCGTGAGGCCATGCCACCGCGCCTCCAGATTCTCCGCGCGGCCGTCGGCGAGCATAGCGGCGTTGAGCGCGCCGGCCGAGGAGCCCGCTGCGAGTCGGATCGGGAGGCCACGTCTCAAGAAGGTCGCGGCGACGCCCGCTTCGTAGGCGCCCTTCGCGCCGCCGCCGGACAGCACCAGGGCCAGCGGCGTATCGGGCGGCAACGGAGAGGGCGCGCACGCGGCTCCGCCGACGCCGGGCCAGCCGACCGCCGCGGTCACGATGAGGGCAACGATGCGGCGGCACTGTCGCATCGCTCCCGATGATCGGAGTTCCCCATGGCGCGGGTGCGACGCTCTCATGACTGCCTCCTCCGACGTCTGGTGTATCCTGAGGGGGGTGTCACAGGCGGTCTAGAGCCGCCGGATATGGAGGTGCGCGATGGCGCGGTACATCTCTTTGGGAAGGCTGACCCGCGAAGGCGCCATGACCATCAAGGACGCGCCCCAGCGCCTCTCGAGGATCCAGGGCTACTTTCAGGAGCTCGGCGTCACGATCATCGAGTTCTATGCGACCCTCGGGCCGTATGACTACGTCGTCATCACTGAGGGACCCGATGATCTGGTGACCATTCTCAAGAGCAGGGCCTTCGCGGCCATGTTCGGAAGCGTGCGCTGGACCACCCTGCCGGCGCTGCCGTACCAGGACTTCATGAAGGCGGTGATGGACGTTCCCACCCGCTGAAGTCGCTGGGCACCCCAGAGGCCGTGGTCGCGATCGTGATGGACCCCTGCGGCGACCACCGCCGGCCGGACCCATGTTGGCCTCCCCGATTCGCGGCGCCTCGGGGCCCAGTATACCGCCCCATCGGTCGCCGGGAAATGAGCGCCCGACCTCCCCGAGGCCGCTCGTGCCGCTCGGAACCTGCGTTCACACCATGAATATCAGGATAAGATGAGGATCAGTCGGGGTCGCGGCAGATCAACCATTTCTCCCGAGGAGGCGTCTATGTCGCGTTGGCCGGGCGTCAAAGTGGCTCTGTCGGTCGGAATGCTGGTGTTCGCTGGAAGCGCGCAGGGGTATAACGGCGGGCCGTTGAGAAATGTCACGGATCTCACCCCGCAGTGCGCCGGGTGCCATTCATCGATGAGCAAGGAGGATCTACGCGTCGAGCCGGAGGCCTTCGCCACGAGCCAGCTCGTCGAGGCCAAGCACTACAAGGCGATCGAGGAAGGCAGCGGGTCGTACAAGGACATGAGCCCGGGGGACCGGCAGAAGCTCCTGGCGGACGTGAAGCTGATGGACCAGAACGCGTCCGTCACACTGACGGTTCCCTCCACGGCCAAGCCCGGCCAGGAGATCCAGATTACCGCCACTGTCCGCGGTGGCTACGGCGTGGTCGGCGTCTGGCTGATGGAGAGCGACCTGCGCTTCCAGGGCCGCCCGATCCAGAGCGATGGCTGGCTCATCGTCGGCGCGCCCAAGGTGTGGGGATCCGACGGCAAGGAGCAGAGCAAGTGGATCGATAGCCGCGGGCCGAACCTCAAGAAGAACCTCAACTCCGCGCTCATCTTCGACCAGCAGGCGGACTTGGCGGCCAAGAAGTTCCCCGAGGGCAAGGTCACCTGGACCGCGCAGGCTCCTCATGCGCCGGGGACCTACACGGTGGCTGCCGCATATCACTACGGCACCGAGAAGGTGTCATCGGTCGGGCGCGTGACGACCCCGGCGGGCGTCATCCTCCCCAGGGGCGGGCCGGCTGGCCCATCGGGTCACATCATGTTCTCGAAGGTCGCGACCGTCACGGTCCGCTAGGAAAATCGGAGGGGGGCCTCGACGGCCCCCTCCGAGGCGTCCCCCAGGAACAGGATTGCGCCGGCGAAGCCGGCGCTCGAACCTTGATGACTACTGTCGCAGGAGCTTTCTCCGACACGCCGCTAGATCACTGGGAGGGGCCTCGACATCCCCCTCCCATGCCTCCCACATGAAAGGGTTGCGCCGGCAAGGCCGGCGCTCGAACGGCGGACAGCCCGGTGAGCGCGCTGGAGATGTTGCGAATCTCCGACATACTCCTGACCGCGGCGGGGCCCGGCTGGTGCGCCGCATGCTCGCCTGGGGCCTGGCCGCGCTGGCAGGGCTCGCCGTGCTCGTGCCGCTGTTCTTGGTCGGGCTCGCCGCCAAGGAGCGCGACAACAACTTCTGCGTCTCCTGCCACCTGCACGGGGAGAAGTTCAAGCGTTTCACGTCGGTCCCATTCACCGATCTGACCGGCCCGCACCATGCCAAGGACGTGCGCTGCATCGATTGCCACGGCGGCGCGGATCTTGCCATGCGCCTCCGCGTCTGGACGGTGGCGGGGATCGACTCGCTGCGATACCTCGTCGGGCGCTACCGCGAGCCCGACCACATGCGCCTGCCGCTGCGCCCGAAGGAGTGTAGCCGCTGCCACACCCCGATCCTGAAGAACGCGCCGCCGCTCAGCGCCGAGCAGGAGGAGGCTCTCGAGGGGCGCGCGGGGAACACCTATCACTCAATCGGGGCACACAGCACGGTGCGGATCACCTGCCTCCGCTGCCACCCCGCGCACATGACGGACAGCGAGCCCCGGCTTCAGTTCATCGCGCGATCGCGGGTCCAGCCGATCTGTCGCGAGTGTCACGCGACACTCGGCGAGTGATACCGGAAGGGGGTCAGCTGTGACGAATGCGCCGGAGCGTTCGGCGGATCTCCGACGCGCTGCTGGTCTGGTGTCTCGAATAGTGCGGGCTAGGACTGGTTCGCGATCATCTGCTCGACGGTGGAGCGCAGATCCTCGAGCGCCACGGGCTTGGTCAGCGTGGGCATGCCGCTGTCCGCGAGGAAAGTCCGGTGAGCCTCCATGGCATCGGGAGTGCCGAGGAAGATGAATCGCGCGAGGGCATCGGACCGGCGCGCTGCCAGCACCTGGCAGAGCCCCGGGCCGTCCAGTTCGGGCATGCGCACGTCGCTGATGATGAGGTCGTACGCGACCCGGTCGAGCTTCTCCAGGGCCTCCCGGCCGTTGTGGGCGGTGTCCACGTCATAGCCCGCCGTGACGAGCCCGGCTTCGATGAAGCTCAACACGAGGTCGTTGTTCTCGACGGCCAGAATCCGCTTGGCTGCCATGGCGACCCCTCTCCTCGATCGTGCAGATTTCGCCGGGCTTCAGTCATCCGGCCAAAATGTCCGTCTCCACTTTACTTCACGCGACACGGGTACGGCAACTTTTTCCTCCTGCTCGCGCTCTCACCCGGCGAGACCGGGCGAGATCGACCACGAGGATCGCGGGCGTGGCCCCGGCGTCCTCCTCACCCGCGGTTACTCGGCCACGGGGAGGATGTGGCCGCCCGAGCGGCCCGCGATCGAGCCCCGCTACAGGCTCACCACGGGAACATGCGCGGGCACGGCCAGACCCGGAGAGCGCCTACTACGCGGCCGGCGCGAGCGCGCGGATGGCGGCGAGGAGCACCTGTCGCTTGCGCGCGGGGTCGGGCTCGAGGGTAGAGAGGGAGAGGAAGGCGGTGTCGATGCCGGCGTCCATGTAGCGACGGATGCGGGTGCGGATGTCGGCTGTGGAGCCGCGAATGATCAGGTCCTGGACCACGCCTTCTGGGATGGCCGCCACCGCGGCCTTGCGATCGCCGCGACTCCAGGCCTCCCACATGGGCGCGAGGGCGTCGCCGCGGCCGAGCCACTCGTGGAAGGCCCGGTACACGGGCACGTTGAGATATCCGGTGATGTGGCGCCGCACGACGAGATCCGATTCCGGCGTCGGCGGGTCGACATTGATCATGAGGCGCGCGGTGATCTCGATAGCATCCGGGTCGCGCCCGGCCTTCTGCGCGGCCTCGCGCACCACGCTCACCGACTTCGGCACATCGTCGGGCGAGAGCCAATTCAGGACCGCGCCGTCACCCGCCTCGCCCGCCAGCCGGAGCATGCCGGGCCGGAGGGCGGCCAGGTGGATAGGGATCGGATGCGCCGGCGGCCGGGCCAGCCTGAAGCCGTCGACCGAGAACGTCTCGCCCTGGAAGACGACGCGCTCACCCGCCAGGGCCGACCTCAGGAACCGGACCATCTCTCTCACACGGGTCGCTGGCCGGTCGAACTTCCCCCCATTCCACGTCTCGACGATCGGCTGGGAGCCGGCGCCGATGCCGAAGCAAAACCGGCCGGGCGCGATCTCGGCGAGCCCGGCCGCGCACAGGGCGAGGGTCGCCGGTCCCCGGGTGTAGACATTGGCGATGGCCGTCCCCACGCGCATCTCCGTCGCCATGCCGACGACGGCCAGCGGCGAGAAGCAGTCGACGCCATCCACCTCGAAGGACCAGGCATCGGTGTAGCCCCAGCGCTCCGCGTCGCGGGCGATCTCCGCGTGCTCGGCCAGCGTGAAGCCGTCCAATGGCACTGACAAGGACCACCGCTTCTGAGCCATGCGCGCGAGTTTGCCCCGGCCCGGGGATCTCGTCAACCGCGTAAAGAACGCCGAGCCCAATCGCTCCATCGTCGTCCGCGACCGTCAGCGGCTCGAGGTGTTCGCCGCCACGGACCCCTTCGCCCGTTGGATGGCGCGCGCCCCGGCGGTGATCGTCATCGTCCAGACCGCTCGACTCCCACCCGTGATATGCTCCCGCCCGGAGCCGGCCCGCGTGTCCGGCGGGGCTCACCACGCGGTGTGCCGGGGCAGAGGAGGAGCGCCATCCTGGGCGATATCGTAGAGCGAGGATCTAGAGCCATGGCGGCCTTTCACTTCGAGCTCCTGGATCTGCCGCCGCCGAGGCGCTCCGGTCGGAGGTGCGCGAGTTCCTCCGCGAACCCCTTGGGAACCCTCGGTTGACGGCCTCGACTTTCGCCGCTAAGCTGGGCCGACTCCATACCGGGCAGGGGGAGGTGACGCCATGACGACAGCGCAGTCAGCCGCCGCCCGGCGCGTGTCCTACCAGCTCGACACGCTCTGGGACTTCGACTACGAGCCTACCCACCACGAGCTCGAGTCGCTCTACGAGACGGCCAAGAAGAACCAGTGGAACGCCTCGACGGCGATCGACTGGCGCCGGCCCGTCGGCAAGGAGGGGCCGGTGCTGAACATCGCCATGGCCTTCGGCGGCACCGCCTTCTTCGAGCGCTTCACCGAGGAGCAGAAGAGGGAGGCAGAGGTCCGGGTCTCCTCGTGGCGGCTCTCCCAGTTCCTCCACGGCGAGCAGGGCGCCCTCCTGGTGGCGAGCCAGCTCGTCAATCCGATGCCCGAGCTCGACTACAAGAAGTACGCGTCAACCCAGGTGATGGACGAAGGCCGCCACGTCGAGGTCTTCGAGCGCTACGTGAAGAAGCTCCACAAAATCTACCCGGTGGACCCGCTCCTGAAGGGTCTCATCGACGAGATCCTGGCCTCGGAGGCATGGGAGCTCAAGCTCCTCGGCATGCAGATGCTCATCGAGGGCCTGGCCATCGCAGCCTTCAACGTCATGCACAAGCAGACCGGCGACCCCACCCTCCGGGACGTGCTGGACTACGTGCTCCAGGACGAGGGGCGGCACGTGAACTTCGGCTACTTCGCCCTCAGGCGCGCCATCCCCGAGATGGAGCCGGGCAAACGGGAGCTGCTCGAGGACTTCGCGCTCAAGGCCTGCGACGCGATGTACGCCCGCGACGAGCGGACGGGCTTTCAGTCCGTCAAGACGGTGTGGGCGGAGATGGGCCTGGACGGGGACGCGATGTGGCGCGACTCGATCGTCAACTCGCTGACGGTCAAGACCTTCAACCGGTTCCTCTTCACCGAGGTGCTGATCCCGCGGCTCCAGCGCCTGGGGCTCATGTCCTCGCGGGTCGAGCCCCACTACCGGGAGATCGGTCTCCTCGACTGAATGCCGCGGCTCGTCCTGGGGGTGCTGATCGTGTTCCTGGTGGGCTGTGGAGGTGCCAGCATTCCACCGCTCTACACGCAGGAGGAGCTGAAGCAAGAATGTGAGCGGCGGGGCGGCTGGTGGCACGCCGACCAGCTGATGGGAGGATTCTGCGAGTTTCAATCGCCCGGGTTTATCTGAGCGACCGCGCCAAGGCCGCGGGACCCGGGGTTTCACCGTCACGCTGACCTCTGGTATATCTGAGCTGCCATGCGCCTCGGCGTGCGCCAGAAGCTTGTCCTCCTCAGCATCGCGGTTCTGATCGTCATCTCCTTCGGCTTCACCGCCTTGAGCCTCAGCCTCAGCCGGGGATGGGTCGAGGAAGACCTGAAGGACCGGGCCATCGCGTTCGCCCAGGAGATCGCCGCCACGATCGGCGATCAGCACGAGTTCGAGTCGGGGGCCCTGCTCCAGGACCAGGTCCGGCAGATCCTGGCCATCCGTCAGAACGTGAGTCAGCTCGACATCCTCGCCTTCGAGGGCGACGGAGCCAGGGTGCTGGCCACCACGCGACCTGCTTCAGTCTGGCCCAAGCAGGCTTGCGGGTGGCGCGAGCGATACGCCCCAGCTGGCCCATGCGCCCGCCGACCGAGGTGCCGTGCGGTCGAGGCTAACCGTTACCGGTTTCCGTCAAGGGAACGCACGCCGCGGGCGCGATTGTGAGACTGACCCGCTCGCCCACGCGGGCGTGTGGCGGAGCCGGGCCGGTCACTCGCAGGACGACGTCGCTCTCCTCGAGCTGGACCTGATAGTCCACCGCATCGCCGAGATAGCTCGCGCGCCGCACCGTCCCCGTGAGAGCGTTCGCATCGGGAACGGTGGGCATGGTCGGCTCGCTGGGAGCCATCTCGATCTGATGGGGCCGGATGGAGATGACTACCGGAGCGCCGGGCTCGAGATCGCCCGAGGCGACCCGGAGGCGCAGGTTGCCTCGCGCGGCGGTGTTCGGGCCCTCCGCGATCCCGTCGACCAAGTTGGTCTTCCCGATGAACTCGGCGACGAAGCGGGTCCGCGGCTGCTCGAAGAGCTCCTCAGCGGTGCCGATCTGGACGACGCGCCCGGCCTGGAGCACTGCCACGCGGTCGGAGATCACCATGGCCTCCGCCTGGTCGTGGGTCACGTAGAGAGTGGTGATCCCGAACGTCTCGTGGAGCCGTCGGATCTCGAATCGCATCTCCTCGCGAAGGTTCGCATCGAGATTGCTGAGCGGCTCATCCAGCAGGAGAATCTCTGGTTCCACTACCAAGGCCCGCGCCACTGCGACCCGCTGCTGCTGGCCGCCCGACAGCTCGCCGGGATAGCGGGAGCCGTAGCCCTCGAGCTGGACCACTCTCAGCATATCCCTCACTCGTCGCTCCCTCTCGCCCCTGGGGACGCCATTGAACCGAAGTCCGTAGGCGATGTTCTGGGCAACGGTCATGTGCGGCCACAAGGCATAGCTCTGGAAGATCATCGCCATTCGGCGCCGCTCCGGTGGAATCACGGTCGTCGCCGAGGACAGGCACCGCTCGCCGACCCAGATCTCTCCGGCCTCAGGCTTGAGGAACCCCGCCACGAGCCTGAGCGTCGTGGTCTTGCCGCACCCCGAAGGCCCGAGGAGGGCCACCAGCTCGCCGGGCTTCACCTGCAGGTCGAGGCCCCTGACGGCGGCGACATCGCCGTAGCGCTTGGTCAGGCCTCGGATCGTCACGCCTGGCATGGCGCCTTACGAAGCTCGGAGGGGGGCTTCGCCCCCCTTCCGAAGCCTCCCCCCAAGAGAATCGGAGGGGGCCTCGACGGCCCCCTCCGAGGCCTCCCCCAGGAAAAGGTTGCGCCGGCAAAGCCGGCGCTCGAACAATGCCGGCACATCGCACGGAGTTTTCTCGGGCGGCCCCCCAGGGCGCAGTGCGAGCCGCAGGACGGCGCGGGGCTGGGGCCCCGCCGTCCGAGGCGAGCAGTCCGGAAAGCCGAGCCGCAGGACGGCGCGGGGCTGGGGCCCCGCCGTCCGAGGCGAGCAGTCCGGAAAGCCGAGCCGCAGGACGGCGCGGGGCTGGGGCCAGGCAACGTTCCGAGGCGAGCACCCAGAAGCTTGCGCTGGCAATGCCGGCGCTCGAATGTCGATTTCGTCGCGCAAGCTTTTCTCCGACAGGCACTCACCCCGCCACGCTTCCGGATTGCCGCGCCCCCAGGACGTCACGGCCGAGCAGCGCCTGCATCAGGGCGACCGTAGCGAAGGTCATGGCGAGCATGAACAGCCCGAGGACCGCGATGGCGCCGAACTGCCCCTCCTCCTTCAGATCGAAGATCACCACCGATATGACCTTGGTATTGGGCGTGAACAGGATGATCGAGGCCGACAGCTCGCGAATCACCCCGATGAAGACGAAGCACCACGCCGCGATGATCCCGCTCCGGGCGAGAGGCGCGGTGATCCCTCTGAGGACGCGGAGACGGCCCGCGCCCAAGATCCGTCCCGCCTCTTCCAGCTCGGGATGGATGCCGCGAAACGTGGCGTCGGACTGGGAGTAGCCCACTGGCATCTCCTTGGTGAGATAGGCGACGAAGAGGATCCAGAGCGAGCCGTAGAGGAGAAAGGGGGGCCGCGTGTAGGCGATGAAGAGCGCGACGGCCAGGACCACGCCCGGGATGACGACGGGCGCGAGAGCGAGGAAGGCCAGGAGCTGGTGGCCCGCGATGATCTTGCGGTTGCTGATGTAGGCCAGCAGCGCGGCCAGCCCCGCGCCCACGCACGCCGTGAGGATGCCTAACTCGAGCGTGTTGAGGATGGCGGCCTGGGTGGAGCTATGGAGGAAGGTGAACGACCAGTTGGCCAGCGTGAAGTTCTCCCATGTGAGCGGCTGGGCCCAGGCGCGCGAGAAGGCGGCCTTGGCCAGGATCCCGTAGGGGAGGAAGACGGCACAGGCGAGCACCGCGAGACAGCCGAGGAGAGCCGGATAGCGCCAGGGTCCGAGCGGGATCGATCTCCGCTCCGCGCCCTTGCCGCCTACGGCCGCGTACCCGCGCCGTCCGAGGAGCTTCTTCTGCATGACCAGGAGCAGGGCCGTGGCCAGCAGGAGAGGGACGGACAAGGCGGCCGCCATCTCGACCTTGGGCGGGTACTGGAAGAGCGCCCAGATCTGCGTCGTGATCGTATGAAAGCCGGCCGGCAGCGCGAGAATGGCGGGCGAGCCGAACAGCGCCAGCGCCTGGAGCACCGCGAGGATGAAGCCGCTCAAGATGGCGGGGAGGACCAAGGGCAGCGTGACGGTGAGCGCCACCCACAGGCGGCTGGCGCCCAGGAGAGCGGCGGCCTCCTCGAGGTCGGAGGCGATCAGCTCGAGCGTGTTGGCGATCATGATGTAGACGTAGGGGAAGGTGTACAGCGCCACGACGAAGATCAGCCCCGTCATGGTGAAGATGTTGACGAGCGGCTCCTCGGCGCCCGTGAGGCTCCGGTAGAGCTTGTTGAGGTAGCCCGCGTTGGGACCGGCGAGCATGACCCAGGCGAAGGCGCCGAGGAAGGGCGGCGTCACGAAGGAAGCCATGATGAGGCTCTTGATCACGCGCCGGCCGGGCAGGTCGGTACGGGCGGAGAGCCACGCCATCGGCGCGCCGAGCCCGAGCGCCGCGAGCCCCGACGAGAACGCGAGCACGAGGGTGTTCCACAGCGCCTTCTGCAGCTGGGGATCGGTGAAGACGCGGGCATAGTGGACGAGCGTGAGGCCACGCTCGCCGCTCACGCTCATGTAGCCCAGCCAGCCGAGCGGGAGGAGGATCAGGAGCCCGAGCGCGGCCGCCGTCAGCGCCCACACGGGAGCGGAGCGATCCATGCCCTCGAGCCGCGAGGGAAAAACCCGAGACGCGCCGTCGAGGCCCCCTCCCGGTTGTCTACGCACCGAAGAACTCCACAAAGCGCGTCTTGATCTCCTCGTTACGCTTCTCCAGCTCCTCCGGGTCGACCTGGAGGAGATGCAGCTCGCTCAGCTTGGGCCGGTCGGCCGGGTACCTGACTCCGGGATGCCCCGTGTAGAGCCCCTCCGTGTCGGCGAGAACCTGCTGGACCTCGCGGCCGAAGATGAAATCGGTGAAGAGCTTGGCCGCGTTCGGATGCGGGGCGAAGCTGGCGATGGCGCTGGGCGAGACGACGAGCGGGACTCCTTCCTTCGGGAACACAGTCTCGACCGGGTTGCCCTTTTTCTTGGCCTGGTAGAAGGTGTAGTCGCCACCGTCGACCGCGATGGGCCGCTCGCCGGAGGCGACCACGCCGGAGGGATCCACTGCGGACTGGACCAGCATGAGCTTGTTCTGCCCGAGCTGCTTGAAATAGTCCCAGCCGTAGAGCTGCACGAGGGCCAGCACATGGGTCGCGATGACGCCGCTGTACCCCGGGTGCGCCGTGACCAGCTTGCCCTTCCACTTGGGATCGAGCAGGTCCTTCCAGGTCCGGGGCGCCTCGGCGGCCGGGATGATCCTCGAGTTGTAGGCGATCACGTTCACGGTGGCCCGGAGCCCGTAGTGGTAGCCGTCCTTGTCCTTGAAGCCCGCCGGGAAGCCCTCGACGCCGGCCGGCGTGTGCTTCATCAGGAGCTTCTTCTCCTTCAGCAGGACGAAGTGGCCGGCGTCGGAGGTGTGGATCACGTCCACGTTCTTGATATTGGCCTGGAGCTCCTGCATCACGCGCTGGAGGATCCGCTGCGATCCCGTCCGATGCACCTCGACCTTGATCCC
>WNFU01008208.1_pt1 | contig 12108 bp, 13 predicted proteins | sample 5400121 | NCBI WGS metagenome assembly WNFU01 (sample SAMN13153360, study PRJNA577476) | soil metagenome | isolation source: 100 cm soil or saprolite under grassland replicate 1 | place: USA:California | collected 2016-06-15 | reverse complement strand
CACGCGAGGACGACCGATGGCGCGGCGGGCTGCCGCATCACCACGACCGGCGCTTCCTTCCTTCGAATCCAAGCCCTCACCTTCGCGAGACGTCCCGGCCTTCCGCGCGCCGGATTCTCTCTGGATTCCGGAGTCGCGGGAGACGTACGTTCGTTCACCCGTGGACTTTCGACCGCGGTCCTCCACTCCCCGCACCGGATATCGGCTCGGGACGGATAAAGGTGGGCGACGTTTCCTGCGGTCAATAATGAGAACGTGATGCGGTGCGTCACAGCCGAATCGTTTGCGATCTCGTCGATGGCACCGGCGACGGCGCGGTCGCCGCGGGTTCCGCGCGGAGCCGATCGAGTGCGTCCTCCAGGACCTCGATGACCCGGTCCCGCTCGGAGGCCTGATCCGGATACTCGCAGCTCCAGCGACGCCAGTACGGCCGCTTGTGGGCGATCTTGTACTTGAGGCCGGACATGAACGTCGCGTAGGTGTCCTCATCGATCTTCCGCACGCGCTGATGCGCGAGGAGATACCAGTGATAGAGCGTGTCCGGAGGCACGCCGGATCCCGGAGGCGCCGGCTGCCCTCTCCGTTTCTTGCTCTTGAACGTGAACTCCCAACGGTCCGGCGCGACCTTCTGCTCCCGCCAGATCGCGTCCGTGTAGCGCCAGCTGTGGGATGCGCCGACGGCCATCCCGCTGTACGATTGACCGTTGAACTCCTTGAGGTCGTCGAAGGACATAGCTCGAGCCCCGAAATGCCGAGGTGTACATGGCACTTCTCGGGAGGGAGATGGGTGAAAGTGAGGACGTGGGGGGCATCGCGGGCTTGCACCGAGGCACGACGCCGCAGTCGATTCGGGAGATCAACCTACCAGGGGAGCCCCATCGCTCCCGCGAGGAACCGATTCAGCGGATCCATGGACGTGCACGCTTCGATGAACGACTCGAAGAACGTCTCGTTGGTGACCTCCGTATCGTGGAAAGAGCGCGTCCCGACGAAATCCTTCCGACGGAGGTCCTGGATGAGAGGATGGTTCGGGTCGATGCCAGGCGGCGGCCGCTTGAGCGATTCGCCTTCGAGGCGCACCTTGCTCCGGAGGACTTCCTTCCACCGATCCGGTTCGTCGAGGATGCGACCGCGGATCTTCGAGAGGATCGGCGGATCCGGATGCCAGACGCCGGAGTACGCGGCGCTCTCGCCGGGTCCCAGGTGCAGGAAGAGCCCGGGCGTCATGTGCTCCGGTCCCACGGCCTTCGCATGCCAGAAATGGATCCCGATGTGGGTCTTGTACGGGCTCTTGTCCGGAGAGAAGCGGATGTCCCGATAGATCCGGGAGAGGGATCCGCCGAACGGTCGCGCGTCGCCGACGAGGTAGGGGCTGAGCTTCTGCAGTCGCGCGCCGGCATCTTTGATGAATCGGACCGCCGGCTCCTGGACGACCCTCTCGTATCGTTCCTTGTTCGCCGTGAACCACGGCTTGTTGTTGTTCTTGCCCAGCTCCCGGAAGAATCCCATGAATTCCGCGGTGAAGTACCGCGCGCGTTCTCCCATGATTCGTCCCCCTACGACTCGCCGCCTCGCGGAATGCCGCGCCGACGGTTCAACGTTCGCGTTGCGGACCGCTTCTCCGTTGAACAAAGAGGACGAATACGTCGAATAAAGGGCGTCAGCCCGCGGGCCGGAACTTGTATCCGTAGTGGATCACGCCGGCCTCGCCTTCCTGTCCGAGCTTCCGGAACGCGGCCTGGACCTTCATCCCGATCTTGACATCCTCGGGTTTCGCGTCGATCACCTGGGACGTCAGCCGCACGCCCTCTTCCATTTCGATGATCGCCATCACATACGGCTTCTGCATCTCGAATTGGGCGGGGGCGTCGTGAATCACGGTGTACGTGACCACGGTCCCCTTCCCGGCGAGCTTGACGCGTTGCATCTTCCCGATCGACTTGCGGCCGCAATCCGGGCACACGGCCCGCGGGGGGAAATCGACCTTCCCGCAGCTGCCGCACTTCGTGCCGATCAGGTTGTAGCGGCTGGCGATTTCCCGCCAGAAACGCGGGATGGCCATCTCAGTCCCCCCGCTCGAACAGATGGACGACCGCCGTGGCGCCGGTCCCGCCCAGGGTGTGCGTCAGGCCCCGACGCGCCCCGACGACCTGCCTCTTGCCTGCCTCGCCGCGCAGCTGGTGGACGATCTCGACCGCCTGCGCGACGCCCGTCGCACCGACCGGCTGGCCACGGGCCTTCAATCCGCCCGACGTGTTCACGGAGATCTTGCCGTTCAGCGCCGTGACCCCGTCGAGGGTCGCGGGGCCGCCCTTCCCCTTTTCGACGAACCGCAAATCCTCGATCGCGAGAATCTCGGAGATCGTGAAGTTGTCGTGGACCTCGGCCACCTGGACGTCTTTCGGCGTGAGCTTCGCCTCATCGAAGGCGCGTTTCCCCGCGACGACGGTCGCATCCATCGTCGTCAGGTCCCGCCGGTCGTGCAGGGCGAGGAAGTCGCTCGCCTGCCCCGATCCGCGGATCAGAATGGGCGTGTCGGTGAACTTGTGGGCCTTCTCCGCCGCGCAGAGGACGACGGCCGCCGCGCCGTCGCTGAGCGGGGCGCAGTCGAACAGCCCGAGCGGCTCGGCGACCCAGGGGCTCTGCAGGACCGCGTCGATCGTGATCTCCTTCTGGAACTGGGCTTCCGGGTTCAGCGCGCCGTTCTTGTGGTTCTTCACCGCGACCGAGGCCAGGTGCTCGCGCGTCGTGCCGTACTCGTACATGTGGCGGCGGGCCATCATCGCGTACAGCCCGGCGAACGTCGCGCCGAAGACGCTTTCCCATTCCTGGTCCGCTGTCGACGAGAGGATCTCCGCGGCCTGGACTTCCCCGACGTCCGTCATCTTCTCCGCGCCGCCGACGACGACGATGTCGTACATGCCGGAGGCGATCGCGAGTCGCGCCTGCAGGAGGGCGATCGCGCCGCAGGCGCCTCCGCCCTCGACACGCACGGTCGGGAGGTGCATATCCGCGAGGCCGGAATAGTCCGCGACGAGCGCTGAGACATGTTCCTGATCGATGAACTTCCCCGCGGACATGTTGCCGATGTACACGGCGTCGATGTCCTCGGAGCGGAGCTTCGCGTCCTGGATCGCCTTCAGGCCCGCCTCGATCCCCAGGTCGCGGAAGGAACGGTCCCACAGCTCGCCGAACTCCGTCTCGCCGACGCCGATGACGGCCACACTGCGCACGGCCTCAGCCCTCCCGCATCAGGATCTTGCCGCGGTACTTCGCGTACGTCGAGTACTCGATGAACACGTGGTCCTCGATCTGCGCCTTGATCGTGGGCGTCGCATCGCGCCGGATGCGTCCAATCTCGTTCGTCACCGTGATGTCGAACCCGTCGGAGCCGGCGCCGCTCCCATACCCGACGGCGAAGATCCGGTCGCCGGATTCCGCCTCGTCCAGGATGGCGCACAGCCCGACCATGATCGCGCCGCTGTACGTGTTCCCGATCTCCCGCACGCACAGGCCCGCGTCGATCTGTGGATCCTTGAAGCCGAGCTGCTTCGCCGCGCGGACCGGGAACTTCCCGTTCGGCTGGTGGAACACGGCGTAGTCGTAGTCCTCCGCGGTCGTGCCGGCCCGCTTGAAGAGGAGCTGCGCGCAGGCGATCACGTGCTTGAAGTACGCCGGCTCGCCGGTGAAGCGGCCGCCATGACTCGGGTACCGCTGGCCCTCTCGCCTCCAGAAGTCCGGGGTGTCGGTCGTGTACGACACCGTGTGGTTGATGTCCGCGATCGTTCGGTCCGTGCCGATCAGGAAGGCCGCGCCGCCCGCGGACGCGCTGTACTCGAGCGCATCGCCCGGCGCGCCCTGGCTCGTGTCCGAGCCGACCGCCAGGCCGTACTTCATCATCTTCGAGAGGGTGAGTCCCATCGTGGTCTGCATGGCGGCGGTCCCCGCCTTGCACGCGAACTCGAAGTCGGCCGCCGTCATGACGGGGGCCGAGCCGATCGCCTCCGCGACGATTGTGGCCGTCGGCTTGACGGCGTACGGATGAGATTCCGAGCCGACGTAGATCGCGCCGATCTCCGTGGGGTCGATGTCCACCTTCGCCATGCACGCCCGCGAGGCCTCGACGGAGATCGTGATGACGTCCTCGTCCGGGCCGGGCACGCTCTTCGCCCGGATGTTGAGCCCGCGGCCCATCGCTTCGCCGTCGGCACCCCAGACGATCCCGATGTCCTTCGGCCGAATCCGGTATCGCGGGATGTACCCGCCATAGCTCACGATGCCTGCCTTCATGCGATCGCCTCCAGGCGCGAGATCAGCTCGGGCTGATCGAGGTCCGTCCGCGCGAGGATGATGCTGTCCAGCTCCGCCAGCTTGACCGCCAGCTCGTCGACGTTCTCCGGTTGGACGTAGACGACCATCGCCGGCTTGAGCGGATGGGCCTTGATCGCGATCATCGGTGATCGCCCGTACTTGACGTCCGTGAAGAGCAGGGCCCTCTCGCTCGACGTGCCGTAGATGCGCAGGTAGTCGCTCGCGTCGAGCGTCGTGATCGCCTTGATCGAGTGGATGACCGTGTATCCGTTCACGAGCCGCCGGGTGTTCAGCCGTTGCGTGAGCAACTTTCCGTCGATCTTTCGGAGAAAGTCCGCGGCGCGCACCCCGACGGCCCAGTCCCGCATCGACGGGATGACGTCGGAATATTCCTGGAACCGCTTCGAGAGCTTCTGCCCTGACGCCTGGTCGATATCCAGGAGGGCCTCGACGAGCCGGCGGATCGTCTTGATGCCGGGGGATTCCCTCCGGCCGGCCTCGTAATCGCTGATGACGCTGGGCGAGACGCGCATGTGATTCGCCAGGTCCGTCTGGGAGATGTGCAGCTCCTCGCGCCACTTCCGCATCGTCTTGCCCGGCTGGTCCGACAAGGCGATCTCGCCCGCGATTTTCTCGCGGAGCGGGAACTGCATGTGCGAGCGAGATATGGAGCGCTATATAAGCGTGTCGAAGAGACTATCGACGTGTGACGAGAGGCCGACCCGCCCTCCGCATTCTCGGATTCGGCCGCGGCTCCGCGGTTTGTCAACCCGCGGTCCTCCGGATTGACAATCCCTTTACCCGCCCGACAGAGCGATGCGACGCCGCCCTACCCATCGTGTCCGACGGCTCTCCCCCGCGAAAATCAAGGCGTACGCAACGGGCCGCGAGGAAGACCTTCTATCTGGTGGTGTGGTGGATGTCGCAGAATCCATACGCCGCCATCTTCGAGAACCGCATCGCGGCGGAGGCTGCCGCGAACGTGCGGAACGCGATTCTGATCACGGTGCACGGCGGCGAGACGGAGATCCCCAAGATCGTCGACTGGTACCGGCGCGATCCCGAGGGGAATCCGATGCCGGTGGAATGGAGGGACCTCGCAGGCCAGGTGCGGGCGCCGTGGACGTTCAAGACAATCGATCAAACTGAGGTCGAGCAAGCCGCATAGGAAGCGCAGATGCCGGCGCCCTCGCACGTCGAAGGACGCCGATGGGTCCGTCCGGATTTGAACCGGAGTCTAGTGGTCCCGAACCACCAAGGATAGACCAAGCTACCCCACGGACCCAGCGCGAGCCGCCGTAAGAACGGGGCCCGCATAAGGGTTGTGCGCGATCGATCGGGTACGGTGGAGCCAAGAGGGAACCCGAACTCCCCGCGGACCGGGAACCCATCGTCTCGGGCCGCCGAGGCCACGAATCCTTATCCTCTTCGCATGCAACCGCGGGCGAGAGGTTCACCATGCAGCCAGGGTCTCCTCCCGAGACGCCGCAGCCGCCGTGGGGCGGCCCGCCAGCCGGTCCGCCGTGGATGTGGGCCGACACCCGTGGCGGGGGATGCGGTGGCGGGCGAGCGCGACGATCCTGATGATCACCGCGTGGCTCGTCTTCATCCGGCTCTATGCGGCGCTTTGGTCCGGCGGGTTCACCCTCTTCCAGAACATCGTGATCTTCTTGGCGACCCTCATCCTGTTGATGGGGAGCATCGGCGCGCTGTGGGCCGCGTGGGGCATGCGCTTCGCCGGCGGCGGATGGGATCACTTGCGCTGAAGCGCGTCAGGCGAGCCGTTCGACGCGCACCGAGCGGATCCGGCCGCGATCGACGGAGAAGACGCCCCGGTAATGTCGGGTCCGACTCGTGTGGTAGAGCGCGAGGACCTCGCGGCCGCGATCTTCAAGCCGCTCGAGCGACACCGAGTTCGGCTTGCGGTACTCGAGGAGGGATGCCGCGATCTCCCGGATGCCCTTCGATTCCTTGCCTTCTTCGTCCGTGAAGGTGGCGTCCGTCGAGAAAAGGTTCAACGCGTCGACGACTCGGCCCTGGGACAGGGACTCGTAGTACTCCCGCACGACATGAGCCGCCTCCTTGGGCGACAGCTGGGTTGCCATTGCGCACACGTTCGCCTCAACGAATCCGTTGGGCTAAGGGTTTACGCCATATTTTCCGGAGGCCTACGGAGTTTCCGTACCCCGGGCGACCGCATAGTCGATCGCGATCTCCGCGATGTCGGTCGCGTAGCTCGCCGTGCGGCCCAGGCTGTCGACGATCGTCGCGAGCGCGAGGAGCTCCTCCCCCTTCTTCGTCGCGACGTGATGTGAGAGGCCGTCGATCAGCTTCTGATGCCGCGCGACGTCGTCCACCGCCGCGTTCGCCGCATCGACGTCGGCCGTCAGGAGGGCCATGAAGGCCTTGTCCAGGATCGCAATCGCCGACTCCCGCGCAGCGTCGAACTCCCTCAGGAGCTTCGGGTCGAGACCCCGCTCCGATAGCACGGAATACGTGCGGGCGATGCGCTCCGCGTGGTCCCCAATCCGCTCGAAGAGCTTCGCGATGAGCCGGTAGTTGTGGAGTTCTGTCTTCGCCTTGGGGTCGGACGCGCTCACGCCCGGCATGTGCGCCACGTTATACTGCTTCGCGACCATCCAGTAAAGCCGGTCGACGTCCTGGTCCCGCTGCGAGACGTCGCGGGCGAGCCCCTCGTCCCGCGTCCGGAGGGCAATCAACGCGTCCTCGTGCATCGCTCGGACCGTCAGGTGCATGCGGCGCAGGCATTTCTCCGCGCTCAGCTCGGCGGTGTCGGAGAGGTCCTGGATCACGACCGCGGTCCGAGTCTCCTCGATCACCTCCGGGCCGATCACCATTCGGCTGAAGTCCCTCGCGACGCGCCGCACGAAGGGCCCCGTTTCAGGCTGGAACCGGATCTCGATGTAGCCGAAGCCTGCGATGTACGCGCCGATCAGCTTCCGCAGCAGGTGATCGCGGCGCTCTTCTCCTTTTTCCTCGAAGATCCTCCGCCGCATCTCAGGCTTCTCCCCGGGCCTCGGGCGGATCGAGACGGCGCCGTCTGTCTGGGTGTCGATGAACACCGTGTCGCCCGCCTTCAGGCCCGCATCCACGACCCACCGCTTCGGCAGCGACACGACGTAGGTCGAACCGCCGGTCAGCTGCAACTTCCGTCCTTCCATTCCCCTCACTCGGAGTCCTCCCACCGTCTATGGAGTCAAAAGGGTTCGCCCTATAGTCTATATAGTCCATCCCTCGACACCGGTTGACAGGGAACATTCCATCGGGAACCGTCATAGAGCGCGGGGACCTCCGTCGGTTCCAGAGGAAAACGAGATTCGAGGCTCAAGAGGAGAGTGTCAGACGAATGGCAGGAACACCAGAAGAGATGGAGCGGCTGCATCGGGCGTCCGGGCCCAGACGCACATGGATCGTTGCCGCGGTCGTTGCGGTCGTCGCGATCCTGGTCGCGATAGCGGCCTTGGCGGGATTGTTCAATCCCTCGCCTGTCCAGAAGACCTCGCTCCTGGGTTCGGGCGCCACGTTCCCGTACCCGTTGATCACGAAATGGTCGAGCGCGTATTTCAACGAGACCGGCGGACGGGTTCAGGTGAACTACCAAGGGATCGGGAGCGGCGCAGGAATCCAAGCGATCACCGCGAAGACGGTCGACTTCGCCGGGTCGGACGCGCCGCTCAACCCGAGCGAGCGGGCCGCGGCACCCGGACTGCTCCATATCCCGGAAACGATTGGAGCGGTGACGGCTGCGTACAACGTGGCGAGCCTCTCGTCGGGCCTCAACCTGACCGGCCACGTGCTGGGGGAAATCTTCCTTGGAAAGATCACGACGTGGAACCACGCGAACATTTCCGCCTTGAACCCCGGAGTGAGCATGCCGAGTTCTACGATCACCGTCGTGCACCGGTCGGACAGCAGCGGGACGACGTTCGTGTGGACCAGCTATCTCCGTCTCGAGAACCCTGGGTGGGACCCGAGGCTCGTAGGAAAGTCGATCAACTGGCCGGTTGGAATCGGGGCGTCCGCCAACGCCGGGGTGGCCGGAAAGATCCTGACGACCCCCGATTCCATCGGGTACGTAGAGCTGGCTTATACAGTCCAGAACTCCATGAAGGTGGCGGACGTTCGGAACCCGGTGGGCAACTTCATCTCGCCGACCCTGGCTAGCGTAGCTGCGGCCGCGGCTTCGGCGCCGGCCCTCCCGAGTCCGGATGGTGACTGGAACAACGTCACGATCCTGAACGCTGCGGGCGCGACCAGCTATCCGATTGCGAGCTTCACGTACCTCTTGGTCTACAAACAGCTGAATACGGTCGGCACATCGATGACTCAAGCCAAAGCGCAGGCCCTGGTCGACTTCCTGTGGTGGGGTGTCCACGACCCAGGCGGGCAGCAGTACTCCGCCGGCCTGGTCTATCCGCCCCTGCCCGCGACCGTCGTGACGCTCGACGAGCAGGCGATCCGGAGCATTACGTTCAATGGGCAAACCCTACATAGCTGAGGAACGGTTCGCGACGGAACGACGAATGCTCCCCTTCCGAAAGTCCCGGGGCGTCGGCCGACTCATCACGGCCGGGGCCCTGGGAGATCCTTTGTTTCAGTGGTTTTCGACGGTCGTCGCATTCGGTGTCATCGGACTCCTCGTCGTAATCACGGTCATCCTCTCTCTGGCGGCGTCGGAGTCCATCCGCGCCTTCGGCCTCGGATTCTTGACGGGTGCCGTGTGGAACCCCGTCCCTCCCCTGGTCTTCGGGTCCCTCCCGTTCGTGTACGGCACGCTGGTCACGTCCGCGCTCGCCCTCCTATTCGGAGTCCCGATTAGCATCGGCATCGCGATCTTCCTCTCCGAGCTATCGCCGCCATGGCTACGAATCCCTCTTACCTACGTAGTCGAACTGCTCGCCGCGGTCCCGTCCGTCGTCTACGGATTGTGGGGCATCTTCGTCCTCGGCCCGGTCATGCGGGCCTCCGTCGAGCCCGTGGTCCAGGGCATCTTCGGATTCTTGCCGATCTTCCAGGGGAATCCGATCGGGACGGACAAGTTCACGGCCGGCGTCATCCTGGCGATCATGATCATCCCGACCATCTCCGCGGTCTCGCGGGAGGCCCTCCTCGCGGTTCCGGAAAATCAGCGAGAGGCCGCGTTGAGCCTCGGCGCAACCCGCTGGGAGACGACGCGCCTGGCGGTCCTGCGATACGCACGCGCGGGGATCTTCGGCGCCGTCATCCTCGGCCTCGGACGGGCGGTGGGAGAGACGATGGCCGTCACGATGACGATCGGCAACCGGAACGCGATCTCCGTCTCCCTGTTCGACCAGGGACAGACGATCGCAAGTTGGATTGCGAACAATTTCCTCAACGCGACGGACCCGCTTGAGCTGAGTGCGCTGATCGAATTAGGACTCGTCTTGATGCTCATGTCGCTCGTCATCAACATCTTCGCGCGACTCATGCTGGGCCGGGTCCTCCGGCGCGGGGAGGGATCCGCGTGAGGTTCCGGTTCGATCATGACACCCGACGGCAGTGGAAGGATCTCGCGATGAACCTCGGGGCCTTCTTCTGTGTCGTAATCGCGCTCATCCCGCTCGGGAGCCTGCTGTTCGAGGCCACCGTCCGTGGAATTCGATCGATCTCGCCCGGGTTCTTCGCGCTCACCACCGCAAATGGCGGGATCGGAAATGCGATCCAAGGCACGTTGATCCTCATCGGGTTGACGGCCGCAATCGCGCTCCCGGTGGGCATACTGACCGGCATCTATTTGGCCGAGTACGGGAAGAATCGCGTCGGCGCCGCGATCCGGTTCTTCGTCGATGTCATGACCCAGATTCCGTCGATCGTGGTCGGAATCTTCGCGTTCTCACTCCTCCTGGAGCTCGGCGCGATCGGAATCGTGAGCTCTCGCCTCGTCTTCAGCACGACCACCGGGGTCATCGCCCTCTCAACGATCATGATCCCCTTCGTCGCCCGCACGTCCGAGGAGGCGTTGCGTCTCGTGCCGATCTCGACGCGAGAGTCGGCGCTGGCGTTGGGCATTCCCCGCTACCGAGCCATCCTCCGGGTCGTGCTGCCCTCCGCCAGCAGCGCCGTGATCACGGGGGCGTTGCTCGGGATCGCGCGGGTCGGTGGCGAGACGGCGCCGCTCCTCATGACGTGCCTTGGCAGCGGGTATTGGTTCGAGGGGCTGGATCAACCGTGCGAGTCATTGCCGCACACGATCTATGTATTCGCGCTCGGCCCGGATTCGGCGTTGAACCAGGCCGCTTGGGGGGCGTCCCTCATCCTCGTCCTCATGATGCTGGGCATTGCCATCGCGTCCCGGGTCGTGATTCGGCTTCGCGCCGGCACGAGGTGAACCGCGTGCCGCCGAAGATTCACACGGAGAAACTGTCCGCGTGGTATGGACCGAAGAGAGCGATTGAGGATATCACCTTGGATTTCGAGGAGCACGCCGTCTCCGCGATCATCGGACCATCGGGCTGCGGCAAATCGACGTTGATCCGCTGCCTGAACCGGATGCACGAGACGATCCCCAAGGCGAGGGCCGAGGGCAAGGTCCTCCTGAACGACGAGGACGTGTACGCGCTCCCCGCCGTGACCGTTCGCCGCCGAATCGGGATGGTCTTCCAGAAGGCCAATCCGTTTCCGACGATGTCGATCTACGAAAACGTGGCCGCCGGCTTGCGGCTGAACGGGGTGAGAGACCGCGACAAACTCGATGTCGCCGTGCTCGAGAGCCTCAAGCAGGCCGCGCTCTGGGACGAGGTGAAGGACTCGCTGGACAAGAGCGGGGCGAGCCTGTCGGGAGGCCAGCAGCAGCGACTGTGCATCGCTCGGGCCCTCGCCGTCCGACCGGAGGTCCTCCTGATGGACGAACCCTGTTCGGCCCTCGATCCGATCGCGACCGCGAAGATCGAAGACCTCATCTTCGACCTGAGGAAGGACTACACGGTTGTGATTGTGACCCACAACATGCAGCAGGCCGCGCGGGTGGCGGACACGACCGCGTTCTTGTATCTCGGAAAGCTCATTGAGACGGCTGGGACACGCGAGCTCTTCGAGAGGCCTAAAGAGACGCTCACAGAGAGTTACATCACCGGGAGGTTTGGGTAGTGCCGCAAGCCGCAGAACGCAAGGCGCTCGAGAAGGGACTTCGCAAGCTGAACGAGAACATGGTGACCCTCGCGGAGCTCAGCGAGCTCGCGATCCGCAAGGCGATCGACGGACTCACACGCTTCGATACGGAAGTCGCCCGGGAGGTCTTCACCCTCGACCAGGAGGTCTACGGACTCCAACTCGAGATCGAGCGGACGTGCATCGACCTCATCGCTTTGCACGCGCCGGTGGCGCGGGACCTCAGGACGATCACGACCTCTTTGAAGATCACCACAGACCTGGACCGGATCGGCCGGTATGCGAAGGATCTGAGCGAGCTCACCCTGCAGTTCGGCAGCGCGCAGGCGCGACCGCGCGCAGACATCGCCCGCATCCGCGACATGGCGGACCACACGATCCACATGGTCGACACGTCGATCGACGCGTTCGTCAAGAGGGACGCCGAGTCCGTGCGGAACATCATGGAGGTCGACGACGAGGTAGACCGGATGCACGACGAGATCTTCATCGACCTCGTGCGTCGAATAGAAGATCGAACTCTCGACACGGAGAGCGGCGCCCGGTACATCCTCGTGAACCGGTACCTCGAACGGATCGCGGATCACGCGGTGAACATCGGATTGCGGGTCGTCTACATGGTCACCGGGGACTGGCTCCCGCGGATCC
>WNFU01008206.1_pt1 | contig 12109 bp, 9 predicted proteins | sample 5400121 | NCBI WGS metagenome assembly WNFU01 (sample SAMN13153360, study PRJNA577476) | soil metagenome | isolation source: 100 cm soil or saprolite under grassland replicate 1 | place: USA:California | collected 2016-06-15 | reverse complement strand
CTGCTCGGCCCGACCGGCTCCGGCAAGACGCTCCTCGCCCAGACCCTCGCGAAGATCCTGAACGTCCCGTTCACGATCGCGGACGCGACGACGCTCACCGAGGCCGGCTACGTCGGCGAGGACGTCGAGAACATCATCGTGAACCTCCTGCAGGCCGCCGATCACGACATCGAGCGGGCGCAGAAGGGCATCGTCTACATCGACGAGATCGACAAGATCGCCCGCAAGAGCGAGAACCCGTCGATCACCCGCGACGTCTCCGGCGAGGGCGTGCAGCAGGCGCTCCTCAAGATCATCGAGGGGACGATCGCGAACGTGCCGCCAAAGGGGGGCCGCAAGCACCCCCAGCAGGAGTTCCTGCAGGTGGACACGACGAACATCCTCTTCATCTGCGGCGGCGCCTTCTGCGGGCTCGAGGGCGTCATCGAGCGGCGTGTCGGCGGGCGGAGCCTCGGCTTCGGCACGGACGTGAAGTCGAAGAGCGAGAAGAACATCGGCGAGCTGCTCGCGATCGTGGAGCCGGACGACCTGCTCAAGTTCGGGATGATCCCGGAGTTCGTCGGCCGCCTGCCGGTCATCACGAGCCTCGAGGAGCTCGACGAGCAGTCGCTCATCGACATCCTCACGAAGCCGCGGAACGCGCTCGTGAAGCAGTACAAGAAGCTGCTCGAGATGGACGGGGTCTCCCTCAAGTTCACAGACGGCGCGCTCCGCGCCGTCGCGCGCGCGGCCACGAAGAACAAGGCCGGCGCCCGCGGGCTGCGCGCCATCCTCGAGAGCGCGATGCTCGACATCATGTACGACGTGCCGAGCCGCCGGAACGTCCGCGAGATCGTGATCTCCGAGGACGTCATCGACAAGCACGAGCCGCCGCTCGTCGTGATGCAGAAGGAGGCGGAGAGCGCCTAGCGCTCCGCCCCGCGCCGGATCCGCGCAGTCCACTCTCGGTCGTTGACTCCCCGCTTCGTCCCGGGCAGCATCGGACTCCAGCACCCCCGGTCCGGGTGCCTGGGTCGCTCGGGGGTCACCGATGAAGACGTCCATCCTCGCGGTCGCGGTCGCGGTCGCGTTCTTCACTCCACGTCTCGCCGCGGCCGAGAACGTGCCGGCGGCCTATCCGGCGAAGGTCTTCACCGCCGTCGACGCGGTGAGGGTGGAGGATTACAAGATCATCATCACCGGCGTCGTGCAGGGAGACGCGGGGTCGTCCACATGGGCGGTCTCCCCCTTCTCCTCCGACGCTGCGCGCGCGGCCCAGTTCCTGAGCAACTGCCAGGCGCAGGCGCTGCTCGCCATGGCGAAGCCCGGCCAGTACCTGCTCGAGGTCTCGAGCAACGCGGGCACGTCCGGGTCAGCGTTCTGCAAGCTGTCGCGCGTCAATCCGTAGCGGACCGCCTCCGCCGCTCATGCGCGCACGGGTCATCCTCGTCGCGGTAGCCGTCGCCGCAGCCGCCTGCGGCGACGAAAGGACGCTCCACGTCGATCCCGGGGCGGTGGACGCCGACGGCGACGGCCACCCCGCGTCGTCGGACTGCGACGACGCCGATCCGAACGCCTGGGACATGGGACAGGCGTACCGTGACTCCGATGGCGACGGCCGCGGAGCCGGCGCGCTCGAGGCCGTCTGCCGCGGCTGGAGCGTGCCCTGGGGATGGTCGGACCAGGGAAACGACTGCGACGACGGCGACTTTTACCGCTCGGTCAGCCAGGCCGCCTACGCGGACGAGGACTTCGACGGCGTCGGAGCGGGCGCTCTCCTGACGCTCTGCACGAGCGGCGCGCTGCCCGCCGGCTACGCGTCGGTGGCCGGGGACTGCGATCCGCTCGACCGGGACGCGTGGCAGGAGCTCGGCTACCTGTACCGCGACGAGGACGGCGATGGCGTGACCGTCGCGAGCGCGGGCGTCGTGTGCACGGGAGGCTGGCTGCCGGCGGGCTACTCGATGTCGCCGAACGGCACGGACTGCGACGACGCGAACCCGTATGCGTGGCTCACGGTGAACGGCTACGTCGACGGCGACGGCGACGGGGTCGGCACGGGGGATCGGGTCTCGTTCTGCGGGGGGCTTCCCGCGGGCTGGGCGACGGTCGCCGGCGACTGCGATCCCCTCGACGTCACGCGCTGGCAGCTCCTGCCGTACGTCGCCGTGGACCGGGACGCGGACGGCTACACCGTCGCCGCGAGCGGCTCCGTCTGCGCCGGCTACTCGCTCCCGGCGCCTTACCGATCGACGGCGAACGGGATCGACTGCGACGACGCGGACCCGGCGAAGTGGCGCCTCCTCTCCGGCTACGCCGACGAGGACGATGACACGGTCGGCGCGGGCGCGCTCGTCGAGGTGTGCACGAGCCTCGCGCTCCCGCACGGCTTCGTCGCGACGGGCGGCGACTGCGCCCCGGCCGATCCGGCGGCGTGGCGCACGCTCGCCTACACGTTCCGCGACGCGGACGGCGACGGGAAGACCGTCTCCCAGGCGGGCGTGCTCTGCGTCGGCGCTCAGGCGCCGCCGGGCTACACGAGCGTGCGGTCCGGGGACGACTGCGACGACACGGATCCCTTCGTCTGGACCACCGTCTTCGCGTACTTCGACGCGGACGGCGACGGCACCGGCGCGGGGGCGCCGCTCGCCTTTTGCACGGATGGAACCCTCCCGGCGCGCCACGTGCGCGCGGGCGGCGACTGCGCGCCCGACGACCCGGCCGCATGGCGCGTGGTCTCCTACGCGTACGTCGACGCGGACGGCGACGGCTACACCGCGAAGCAGTCGGGGCAGGTGTGCACGGGTCCGACGCTGCCCGACCCGTACCGTGCCGCCGCGAGCGGCAACGACTGTGACGACGCCGACCCGGCGCTGTACCGATGGGTCGTGCTGTATCGCGATCTCGACGGGGACGGCGTCGGGGCGGGACCCCGGACGATCCCGTGCCTCGGGGCGACGCTTCCGGACGGCTACTCGACCTCCGGGTACGACGTGAACGACGCGGACCCGGCGATCCAGTCCGTGACGTCCGCCGAGGAGCTCGTGCTCGGCCTCTAGCCGGGCGGCGCGCCAGCGGCCAGCAGGATCGCCCCGGAATCGGGCGTCCGGACGGGGTGCAAACGCCTGCTCGCGCGTCCGCTCGTCGCGCGTTCGCGCGTGGGAACGAGCGGCCCGAACAACCGAGACCGGTTAGGTGTTGCAGGTGTTAGTCTCTCCAGCCGGCGCCGCGACGCGGAGCCGCACGAAGGAGTCATCCGACCGTGGCGATCTTCTCCCGCAGCGACGACGGAAAGAAGGACGGGAAGAAGGCGAAAAGCCTCCCGCTGCTCCCTCTCCGCGACATCATCGTGTTTCCGCACATGGTCGTGCCGCTGTTCGTCGGCCGCCAGAAGTCCATCGCCGCGCTCGAGGACGCGATGGCGCACGACAAGGCCATCCTCCTCTGTGCGCAGAAGAAGGCGAAGACGAACGAGCCGGCGGCCGATGACATCTTCCCGGTCGGCACCGTCGGCCAGATCATCCAGCTCCTGCGGCTGCCCGACGGGACCGTGAAGGTCCTCGTCGAGGGGAAGCAGCGCGCGCGCATCCGGCGCTTCGTCGACTCCGAGAAGTTCCTGCTCGTCGAGGCCGACGACATCGAGGAGGCGAGCGAGCGGACGGTCGAGCTCGAGGCGCTCATGCGCTCCGTGCACTCGACGTTCGAGGCGTACGTGAAGCTGAACAAGCGCATCCCGCCCGAGATGCTCACCTCGGTCGCGTCGATCGACGACGCGGCGCGCCTCGCCGACACGATCGTCGCGCACCTGTCGCTGAAGCTCCAGGACAAGCAGTCGATCCTGGAGACCGAGTCCCCCGCGAAGCGGCTCGAGAAGCTCTACGAGCTCATGCAGGGCGAGATCGAGATCCTGCAGGTCGAGAAGAAGATCCGCACCCGCGTGAAGAAGCAGATGGAGAAGACGCAGAAGGAGTACTACCTCAACGAGCAGATGCAGGCGATCCAGAAGGAGCTCGGCGAGCGGGACGAGTTCAAGAACGAGATCCAGGAGCTCGAGGAGAAGATCAAGAACAAGAAGATGTCGAAGGAGGCCACCCTCAAGGCCAAGAAGGAGCTCAAGAAGCTCAAGATGATGAGCCCGATGAGCGCCGAGGCCACGGTGGTCCGCAACTACATCGACTGGATCCTCTCGCTCCCCTGGTACGAGTACACGGACGACAAGCTCGACATCCCCGAGGCGGAGCGGATCCTCGACGAGGATCACTACGGGCTCCGCAAGCCGAAGGAGCGCATCCTCGAGTACCTCGCGGTCCAGAAGCTCGTCGAGAAGATCCGCGGCCCGATCCTCTGCTTCGTCGGCCCCCCCGGCGTCGGCAAGACCTCGCTCGCGAAGTCGATCGCGCGCGCGATGAACCGCCGCTTCGTCCGCATCAGCCTCGGCGGCGTCCGCGACGAGGCGGAGATCCGCGGCCACCGGCGCACCTACATCGGCGCGCTGCCCGGGAAGATCATCCAGTCGCTCAAGAAGGCGGGGTCCGGCAACCCGGTCTTCCTGCTCGACGAGGTGGACAAGATGTCCACCGACTTCCGCGGAGATCCGTCCGCGGCGCTGCTCGAGGTGCTCGACCCCGAGCAGAACTTCGCCTTCAACGATCACTATCTCGATCTCGATTACGACCTGTCGAAGACGATGTTCATCTGCACGGCCAACACGATGGGCGGCATTCCGCTCCCGCTGCAGGACCGCATGGAGGTCATCCGGATCGCCGGCTACACGGACCTCGAGAAGATCTCGATCGCCGAGCGCTACCTCATCCCGAAGCAGAAGGAGATGAACGGCCTCTCCGGCGTGTCGGTCGGGTTTCGGCGCAGCGCGATCAGGATGCTGACGCACCGCTACACGAAGGAGTCCGGCGTCCGCTCGCTCGAGCGCGAGATCGGCTCCGTGTGCCGGAAGATCGCGAAGGACGTCCTCAAGACGGGCGGCCCGAGCGAGCTGAAGAGCTACGACGTCTCGAAGAAGCTCGTGCAGAAGTTCCTCGGCCCGACGCGGTACCGGTACGGCACGGCGGAGGAGAAGGACCAGATCGGCGTCACGACCGGCCTCGCGTGGACCGAGCTCGGCGGCGAGCTGCTCACCGTCGAGGCGCAGGTGATGCCCGGCAAGGGCAAGCTCATGATCACCGGGAAGCTCGGCGAGGTGATGCAGGAGTCCGCCCAGGCCGCGATGAGCTACGTGCGCAGCCGCGCCGAGCCGCTCGGGCTCGACAAGCGGTTCCTCGAGAACGTCGACATCCACGTCCACGTCCCGGAGGGCGCGATCCCGAAGGACGGGCCGTCGGCCGGCGTCACGATGGCGACGACGCTCGTCTCGGCGCTCTGCCGCATCCCCGTCCGCAAGGATGTGGCGATGACCGGCGAGATCACGCTGCGAGGGCGCGTCCTGCCGATCGGTGGTCTCAAGGAGAAGGTGCTCGCGGCGCACCGCGGCGGGATCAAGAAGGTCCTCATCCCGAAGGAGAACGCGAAGGACGTCCGCGAGATCCCGAAGAAGGTCCGGGAGAAGCTCGAGATCGTCTGCGTGGAGCACGCGGACGAGGTGCTCCGCGAGGCGCTCCTCCTCGAGAGGCCGGAGGAGTTCCTGAGGAAGCCGGCCGCCGTCCCGCCGCCGGCGCCGTCCGAGGCGGCCGCGCAGGCCTGACCGGTCCTTCCGTCCGAAGTGCGACGCCCGGCCGCCGCGAGGGGGCCGGGCGTTCGTGTGTGCAGGGAGTTGCGGCGGCGCCGCCTGTCCCGGGTTCACGGGACGTCGCGGGCGAAGCACTCGCCGTGTGACGCGAGTCATCGCGCCGTCCGGCTGGGTAGGGGAGGAATCCTGCTACGGTGGCAATCTGCCACGTCGCGAGGTTCCGAAATGCGCCGACCCGTCGTCGTCCTGTCGCTCCTCGCCGCCGCGTGCTCGGCGCGCGTCGAGCCGACGAACCCGTACGATCCCGCGACCCCGCCCGACCGGCAGGCGAGGGCGGTCGTGCGCGGCGCCCTCGCGGCGCCGACGCTCGCGTCGCCCGGTGGGCTCACCGTCTTCCTGCGCGCGAACCACCAGATCGTGAAGCAGGTCCAGACCGCGGGCGACGGCGCGTTCCTCCTCGACGAGATCGTGCCGGGCAGCTATGCCGTCGAGGCGGCGCCGCAGGGCTTCGTTCCCGTCACGATCCCCGTGGCGCTCGCGCCCGGGCAGGACCTCGAGCTCGGGGCGCTGACGCTCACGCCGCTGCTCGGCGTGGACGCCGCGATCGTCACCGGGCAGGTCACGCTCGAGTCGCGGACCTTTCACGGAGGCACGCTCATCGAGGCGGTCGGCCGCGGGTTCACGGCGATCACCGACTCGTCCGGCGCGTTCAGGCTCGAGCTGAGCGAGGGCACCTACGATCTCCGCATGACCCACGAGGCGTTCACGACGGTGGAGGTGAACGCGCTCGCCGTGTCCCGCGGCGAGCAGCGGACGCTCGCACCGGTGCAGCTCGCCGGCAATCCGGCGACGATCGAGGCGACGTGCTGGCCGAGCTGCCGGCGGGAGGGCAGGGGCCGCTCGCGGACGCGGTCGTCTCGGTCGAGGGAACGTAGCACACCGGGCTCACCGACTCGAACGGCCACTTCGTCCTCACCGGAGTGGGGCTCCTCGACGCGAAGACCGCGCCCCGCCTCGGGCAGATGGCGGACGCGCAGGCGCTCGTGCTCGGGTCGGTGTCGGACGTCGGCGGCAAGTTCCTGGTGAACGCGCGGATCGTGAGCGCGGACGGGGCCGAGACGCTCGCGGTCGCGCAGGAGAGCATCCCCGCCGCGACGCTCGTCGCATTCTCTGCCGACGCGGTGGTGCTCCGCTCGCGGAAGGACGCGGTCTTCCGCTCCATGCTGCTCCCCGGCTTCGGGCAGCTCTACAACCGCCAGCCGGTGAAGGCGGCGGCGTTCGGCGTCGCAGAGCTCGGGCTGCTCGGCGGCGCGCTCGCCTACCACCTCTCCGGCGCCGCCGCGGAGAGCGACTACCGTTCGAAGTCTGCCGCCGGCGCGCTCGGGCCCGATCCGTCGGGCACCGCCGCCGCGCTGCGCGCGCGCGCCGAGGATCGCTACCGGACGCGCAACGTCCTCCTCTTCGCAGCGGCGGGCGTGTGGGCGCTCAACGTCGCGGACGCCTACTGGTCCGGGGTGGACGGCGACGCCGTCGTCGCGGCGCCGCTGCCGCTCGCGGGCGGCGGCGGCCTCGCCCTCGCCGGCCGGTTCTGAGCGGCGGGTCCGCTCCTCGCATACGATGCGAGGCGTGTCTCCCGCCGACCTCGACGACGTCCGCGCGCGCGCCCGCGCCGCGTTCCTCGGGCTCGCCCTCGGCGACGCGCTCGGCGCGACGGTCGAGTTCATGACGCCTGGCGAGATCCGTGCCACCTGCGGCGTCCACCGCGAGATCGTCGGCGGCGGGTGGCTGCACCTCGCCGCCGGACGCGTCACCGACGACACGGAGATGTCGCTCTGCATCGCGCGGGCGATCGACGCGGCGGGGGGATGGGACCTGCGCGGGATCGCCGACCGGTTCGTGGCGTGGATGCGCGGCGGGCCGGCGGACGTCGGCTCCACCGTCCGCAAGGGGATCCGCCGGTACATGCTCGACGGCACGCTCGCGGGGCCGCCGAACGAGGGCGACGCCGGGAACGGCGCCGCCATGCGGATGGTGCCGGTCGCGCTCGCGACGCTCGCGGACCCCGCGCTCCTCGCGCGGTGCGCGCTCGAGCAGGCCCGCCTCACGCACCATCACCCCCTCTCGGACGTGGCGTCCGCGCACGTGGGCGAGCTCCTCCACCTCGCGATCCTCGGTCACGGAAAGCCGCGACTGCGGCGCGCCTCCGACGCGCTCGCCGCGCGCTCGCCGAAGCTCGCCTTCGAGCCGTACCGCGGCCTCGCGACCGGGTACGTCGTGGACACCCTCCAGACCGTGCTTCATTCCTTCTTCACGACGCGCGGCTTCGAGGCGTGCCTCGTCGACGCGGTGAACCGGGGCGGCGACGCCGACACGACCGGCGCGATCGCCGGGGCGATCGCGGGCGCCTACTACGGCGAGGAACAGCTTCCGGGCCGCTGGCTGCGGCGGCTCGACCGTGCCGTCCGCCAGGAGGTCGAGGCGCTCTCGGATCGGCTCGTGTCGCTGTCCCCCCTCGGGCGCGGGGTCTAGGCGAGCACCCGCCGGACCCGCAGCTCGCCGCCGACGACGAGCAGCTCGCGCTCGCCCTTCAGGATCGATCGGGGGAGGAGGTGCCCCGCGAAGAAGATCCGCGGGATCGCGACGCGCGCCTCGAGCACGACGTCGCCGAACTCCCATGCCCGCTCGCGGTCGTCCGTGAACGAGCAGAGGTTGTTCATGCGGAGCACCCACTCCCGGCGCCCGAGCTGCTCGACGATCTCGTGCGCGGCGAGGTCGTTCTGGCCGCGCCAGAGCAGGAGCGTCTCCTCTCCGGGAAGGCGGCGCCGCAGCTCGGCCTGGGTGAAGGCGTAGACGAGATCGAGCTGGGCGTCGATCGCGCTCGTCCACGCGTGGCCACGCGTCCGGTCGGCGACGTACCGCCCCCACGCCGGGCCGTCGCGGGTCTCCAGCCGCTCGCGGTGGAAGGTGGGCGGGATCCCGAGGCGGCTCTCCACCCACCCCTTCAAGACCGCGGCCTCGACGGAGGAGGAGTCCATCCCCCACCCGCGCAGGAAGCGGAGGTAACCGTTCCGCAGCGACCGGCGCGCGCCGGCCGTCGGCTGCTCGCGCCATTGGTGGAGCTGGAAGCGGACGTCCATCCAGCCGTCGAACCGGCGCGCGCGCTCGTCCGGATCGTCGATCGACGAGAGCAGGTCGAAGAGGAACCGGTTCTCCTCGCGCACCCCCTGGAGCTCGATCTCCTGGGGGCGCTCGTCGAAGTGGCGCGACGCGATCACCCAGGGCGGGAGGTTGCAGCGGTTGAACGAGGTCCGGTTCACGTGCAGCCCCTGCCTGCGGATCGCGCACGGGTTCTCCCGTCGCGGGCGGCTCGGCCCACGGCGGCGCGTCTTGCGGCCCGCGGGCGCGTTGCAGCGTGCGCTCCTGCAAGCGGCGGGCACCCGAGCCGAGATGGCACTCCGATTGCTCTTCCCCGGGGAGGATGGAACCCCGCCGCGCGACGCTCGAGGTCGAGTCGCTGCACGACATCTCGAAGGTCCTCTCGGTCTCGACGGACCTCTCGAAGGCGTTCACCTCGGCGCTGCTCGTGCTCCGCTCGCACCTCGGGCTTGAGAACGGCACCGTGTCGCTCTTCGACCCGGTGACGGGCGAGGTCTTCATCGAGGCGGCGCCTGAGATCCCGGACGCCGAGCGGATCCTCGGCCGGATGCGGCCGGGGGAGGGGATCGTCGGGCGCGTGTTCCGCACCGGGGTGCCGGTCGCGATCCCGGACCTCGCCGAGGAGCCCGTCTTCCTGAACCTCACCGGGAGCTGGCGCGACCACCGCGAGGACCGGCGCGCGCTCTACGCGGTCCCGCTGCGCGAGGGGCGCGGGACCCTCGGCGTCCTCACCGCGGAGCGGCGCTGGTCGGCGGGGCCCTTCTCGTTCGACTCGGATCTGCGGCTCCTCGCCATCGCCGCCTCGATGCTCTCCGCGCGGCTGCGGCTCCACCGGCTCGAGGACCCGAAGGAGCGGACGCTCGCCGAGTCGCGGCCGGTCCTGCCCGATCGCGAGCGCTACCGCGGCGTCGTCGGCGCGAGCGCCCGCTGGCGCGCCGTGCTCGACGTCGTCTCTCGCGTCGCTCCGAGCCGCGCGACCGTGCTCCTGCGCGGCGAGAGCGGCACCGGCAAGGAGGTGGTCGCGCGCGCGCTCCACGATCACGGGCCGCGGGCGGCGCGCCCGTTCGTTCCGGTGAGCTGCGCGGCGCTTCCGGAGGCGCTCCTCGAGAGCGAGCTCTTCGGCCACGAGAAGGGCGCGTTCACCGGCGCGGCGCAGGCGCGCGCCGGCCGGTTCGAGCTCGCGGACGGCGGGACGCTCTTCCTCGACGAGGTGGGCGAGCTGCCGCTCTCCGCGCAGGTGAAGCTCCTGCGGGCGATCCAGGAGCGCCAGTTCGAGCGCGTGGGCGGCCGTCGCACGCTGACGGTGGACGTCCGGCTCGTCGCGGCGACGAACGCCGACCTCGAGGAGGCGGTCCGCGCCGGGACGTTCCGGCTCGACCTCTTCCACCGGCTGCAGGTCGTCGAGATCGAGCTGCCTCCCCTGCGCGAGCGGCGGGAGGACATCCCGCTCCTCGCGGCGAGCTTCCTCGAGGAGCTGTGCGCGGAGCACGGCCGGCGGCTCGAGCTCGCGCCGGACGCAATGGAGGTGCTCGCGGCGTCCGCGTGGCCGGGGAACGTGCGGCAGCTGCGGAACGTCATCGAGCGGCTCGTCGTCGCGCACCGCGACGGGCCGGTGCGGGCGGACGATCTCGGCTGGCTGCGGGTCGAGCCGACCGCGGCCCCGACCCGCACCCAGGCCCCCACCTCGACGTCCGCGCACCCCGAGCGTAGCGCCGCCGACGGCGGCGCGGAGTCGAAGGGGACCCCGACCGAGCGCGCCCAGGTGGTGGACGCGCTCACCCGCGCCGGGCACGTCCAGGCCCGCGCGGCCCGGCTGCTCGGGATGTCGGTGCGCCAGCTCCGCTACCGGATCGCGAAGTACGGCATCGCGGTCGAGCGCTTCTGATGGAGCGCGCGAGCGACGTCCGGATCCGGTGCGCGCAGGAGCCCGACCTGCCGGCGCTCATCCGTCTGCTCGGCGTCCTCTTCGCCCTCGAGGCGGACTTCGCGCCGGATCCGGCGCGCCAGCGCGCCGGGCTCGCGCTCATGCTCGACGACCCGCTCCGTCGAGCGGTCCTCGTCGCCGAGCGGGACGGCGTCGTCGTCGGGATGGTGACCGCCCAGCTCGTCGTCTCCACCGCTGAGGGCGCCCCGTCCGCGCTCGTCGAAGATCTCGTCGTCGCCGCGGCGGAGCGCGGGCGCGGCGTGGGACGGGCCCTCGCCGCCGCCATCGAGGCGTGGGCGGTCGGGCGCGGGGCGACCCGGCTGCAGCTCCTCGCCGATCGCGAGAACGGGCCCGCGCTCGCGTTCTACGCGCGGCTCGGCTGGCGCACGACCCAGCTCGTCTGCCTGCGCCGCGGCGGACGCTGAGCGCGCGGACGCGCAGGACGCGCGCGTCCTGTCCGGAACCTGACACGGACGCTGTCACGATCGGTGCAGTCGCCGCGGTCGCAGTCGCCGCGAGCGGGCGCGGACGCCGGAAAGCGGCCTCGATCTCCCGGAAAGCGCTGCCGCGCCATCGTGTCGCGCGCCGGTACGCCGCTTGCTCAAGCGTCCATCGTCCAGCAGCCAACGACAGGGGAGACCAAGGGTCATGAGGCAGATCGCGATTTACGGCAAGGGCGGGATCGGCAAGTCCACGACGACGCAGAACACCGTCGCGGGCCTCGCCTCGCTCGGCAAGAAGGTGATGATCGTCGGCTGCGATCCGAAGGCCGACTCCACCCGCCTCATCCTGCACGCGAAGGCGCAGGCGACGGTGATGGATCTCGTCCGGGATCGCGGCACGGTGGAGGACCTCAACCTCGGCGACGTGCTCAAGGTCGGGTACGGCGACGTGAAGTGCGTCGAGTCGGGCGGCCCTGAGCCGGGGGTCGGCTGCGCCGGCCGCGGCGTCATCACCGCGATCAACTTCCTCGAGGAGAACGGGGCCTACACGCCCGAGCTCGACTTCGTCTTCTACGACGTCCTCGGCGACGTGGTCTGCGGCGGGTTCGCGATGCCGATCCGCGAGAACAAGGCGGAGGAGATCTACATCGTCGTCTCCGGCGAGATGATGGCGATGTACGCGGCGAACAACATCGCCCGCGGCATCCTCAAGTACGCCACCACGGGGAAGGTCCGGCTCGCGGGCCTCATCTGCAACTCGCGCGAGACCGACCGCGAGGCCGACCTCATCGAGGCGCTCGCGAAGCGGCTCGGCACGCAGATGATCCACTTCGTCCCGCGCGAGAACCAGGTGCAGCGCGCGGAGCTGCGCCGGATGACGGTGATCGAGTACTCGCCCGAGCACAAGCAGGCGGAGGAGTACCG
>WNFU01013970.1_pt1 | contig 12120 bp, 10 predicted proteins | sample 5400121 | NCBI WGS metagenome assembly WNFU01 (sample SAMN13153360, study PRJNA577476) | soil metagenome | isolation source: 100 cm soil or saprolite under grassland replicate 1 | place: USA:California | collected 2016-06-15 | reverse complement strand
CGCAGCTAGCGCGGTCAGCCAGTGTGTACAGACGGCGTCGGAGGGGTAGAGCACCACGACGCCTGGCTGCGCCGCCATCATGGCCAGATCCTCGAGTCCCATCTGCGACGGCCCGTCTTCGCCGATGGACACCCCGACATGTGAGCCCATGAGCTTGATGTTCGACCGGCTGATGGCAGCCATGCGGACAAAGTCATAGGCCCGGGTCAAAAAACAGGCGAAGGTGCCGGCAAACGGAATCTTGCCCTGGCTCGCCAGACCAACCGCGATCCCGATCATGTTTTGCTCGCCAATCCAGGTCTCGAAGAACCGCGCGGGAAACTTCTTGGCGAACTTGTCGGTAAACGTCGAGTTCTTCACGTCGGCGTCGAGGACGACGACCAGAGGATTCGCTTCTCCCAGTTTGACCAGTGTCGCGCCGAAAGCCTCCCGCGTGGCCGCGGAGTCCGTGGGGGCGTATTCCGGAGGGGCGATCGGATGGGCCGGCGCCGGCGAGATGGCAATCGGATCCGGCTTGCGGATCTCCACCTTCGGCGGCGTGGGAAGGAGCTTCGAGCTGAGCTCGGCCAGAGCCTTGTCGGCCTCCTCACCTTTCTTCAAGGGTTTGCCGTGCCAGTCCGGCTTGTCTTCAACGAACGAGATCCCCTTGCCCTTGAGCGTGCGGGCCAGGACGACTGTGGGCCGGCCTTTCGTCCGGGCCGCCTGGGCAAACGCGTCCAAGAGCTTGGCGATATCGTGCCCGTCCACGGGGATAGCATTCCAGCCAAACGCGCTCCAGCGCGTACGGTACGCCTCCACATCGTGCTGCAGGAGGGTGGGGTCGCTCTGGCCGAGGCGGTTGATGTCCACGATCGCGCAGAGATTGTCGAGCTGGTAGTGGCGCGCGATCTCGGCAGCCTCCCAGTTGGAGCCCTCCAGGGACTCGCCATCGCCCATCAGGACGTACGTCCGGTAGCTCGACTTGTCCAGGTACTTGGCGTTGATGGCCAGCCCGATGCCGGCGTTGAGCCCTTGGCCGAGCGAGCCCGTCGCCACGTCCACGAAGTTCAGGCGCGGGGTGGGATGGCCCTCAAGGTCCGAGTCCAATGTCCGCAGGCGCAACAGCTCCTCCGGATTGAACGCGCCGGCTTCGGCCCACGCGGCGTACAGCAGCGGCGCCGCATGGCCTTTGGACAGGACGAACCGGTCGTTGTTCGGATGCTTCGGATTGCGTGGATCGAACCGCATGACCGAGAAGAACAGGGTGGCGACGATGTCAGCCGCCGAGCAGCAACTGGTCGGATGGCCGCTGCCGGCTTCGGTCGTGGCGCGAACGCTCAGGATCCGCAGCCGGGCGGCGGAGTGAGACAGCGCGGCAACAAGGGTGTCAGCGGATGTGGATGTCGTTGGCACGGGGGGCTCTCCTACCGGAGCCTAGCAAATGGCGTCGAGTCAGTCAATCCGGAGTCTCGGTGTTCATTGACAATCTTTCGCCACATTTGTTAGGGTGAAACCCCTCCGATGTTCTGATCGGGAGACCGCAAGTGTGACCCTTCAAAATCTGCTCCTCACCTTGCATCATTTTTGGGCCGATCAAGGCTGTGTGATCCACGAACCCTATGACCTGGAAGTCGGGGCGGGGACGTTCCATCCAGCCACGTTTCTCAAGGTGTTAGGCCCCGACCCCTGGCGCACGGCCTACGTGCAGCCCTGCCGGCGGCCCACGGACGGGCGATATGGAGAAAACCCCAACCGCCTCCAGCATTACTACCAGTACCAGGTCATTCTGAAACCGTCGCCGGACGACGTCCAAGACCTCTATCTCCAGAGCCTTCGCGCGCTCGGCATCAATCCCAAGCAGCACGACATCCGGTTCGTGCAGGACGACTGGGAGTCGCCCACGCTGGGCGCCTGGGGGCTCGGGTGGGAGGTGCGGCTCGACGGGATGGAGATCACTCAGTTCACGTATTTCCAAGAGGTTGGCGGGATCGAACTGAATCCGATCGCGGCCGAAATCACATACGGGACTGAGCGGATCGCCATGTACCTGCAAGGCGTGGACAATGTCTTTGACCTTCAGTGGACGGACGGTGTGATCTATGGCGACATCCACCATGAGGACGAAGTTCAGTTCTCGAAATACAATTTTGAGGCCGCCGATGTGAAAGTGCTGATGTCCACCTTCACGGCCTATGAGGCCGAGCAGGGCTTGGTCCTGCCGGCGTATGATTGCTGTGTGAAGACCTCGCATCTCTTCAACCTGCTGGATGCGCGCGGCGCCCTGAGTGTGGCGGAACGGACCGCCTATATCGCTCGCGTCCGCGGGCTCGCCAGGCTCTGCGCGGAAGGCTATGTCGGGATGACTAGTAAGTCGACGGCATGACACGCAAACCGGAGAAAGGCCGCGAGCTGCTGCTGGAGATCGGCAGCGAGGAATTGCCCGCGCAGTTCGTGGCGCCGGCGCTCGCCGAGCTGAAAGCGCGGGCCACCCAACTGCTCAAAGACGCTCGCCTCCACCACGGGACGATCAAGACCCTGGGGACACCCCGTCGTTTGACGCTTTGGGTGCAGAATTTGGCGGACCATCAGGCGTCGGTCTCCAGGGAAGTGATGGGGCCGTCCAAGGCTGTGGGGTTCGACGCGCAGGGTCAGCCGACCAAGGCGGCGATCGGCTTTGCGGGCTCGCAGGGTGTGCCGGTGGCCTCGCTGGAAGTCCGACCGACTCCCAGAGGCGACTACCTTTTCGCCGTGAAGAAGGAGCCCGGTCGCACGACGACGGTGCTTCTGCCCGGATTTCTCACCGAGTTGGTGAGCGGTCTTTCGTTTCCGAAGGCCATGCGGTGGAACGAGACGAACGTCCGATTCGCGCGTCCTGTCCGCTGGCTCTTGGCCCTCTACGGCGGTAAGCCGGTCCGGTTCCAGTTGGCCGGGTTGACATCCGGCGATCGGACCTTCGGTCATCGGTTCCTCTCGCCAGACCGTCCGCTTCGGGTGAAAGACTTCCGGTCCTACGAAAAGACTTTGGAAAAAACTGGAGTGATTGTGGACCCGGCCAAGCGACAGGCTACGATCGTTTTCCAGATGGACCGGATCGCCAAGCAGAAGAAGGGACTTTTGCACGCGGATGAAGTGTTGTTGGAACAGGCCGTCTTTTCGGTGGAGTTGCCGCAGGCCATCATCGGATCCTTCGATCCCCGGTATCTCGACCTGCCGAAGGACGTGCTCATGACTGCGATGAAGGAGCATCAGGGCTACTTCTCCCTTCTGGCCAAGATCGGGAACCTGCTGCCCCACTTTGTGGCCGTGGTCAACATGCGCGGGAGCGAGGCGACGATCCGAGCCGGCAACGAGCGAGTGTTGGCGGCGCGTCTGGCTGATGCGAAGTTTTTCTTCGACGAAGATCGCAAGACGCGGCTGGAAAGCCGGCTGGAGAAACTCAAAGGGGTGACCTTCCACCAAAAGCTCGGGACCCTCTATCAGAAAGTGGGGCGCGTCATGGCCTTGGCCACGAAGCTGGCCGACACCCTCGGGGACCTCGACGCGGTCGAGCAGTGCCGGCAGGCCGCCAAGCTCTGCAAGGCCGACCTCGTGACCAGCATGGTCGGGGAGTTCCCGATGCTGCAGGGCGTCATGGGACGGGAGTACGCCCTGCATGACGGCGAGCCCAAGGCGGTAGCCGACGCGATTGCAGAGCATTACCGGCCGCGCTTTGCGGAGGATGCCATTCCGGAGAGCCTTGCCGGGAAGATCCTCTCGCTCGCAGACCGCTTGGATACCGTTGCGGCGTTCTTTTCCGTGGGACTGGTACCGTCCGGATCGGAGGATCCGTTCGCCCTTCGGCGCAACGCTTTTTTAGTGAGCGGCTGCGGTATTATGCTCAGGAGGTCGCCAAGCTGCGTGGCGAACTGGTCGGGGCGGTGCTGGCTCGGTGGCAGGCCGGGGCGTTTGACCCGCGGGATATCTTGGTCCGAAGTCAGGTCCTGCAGGCCTTCGCGGCCCGGCCGAAGTTCGAGGCGCTCGTGATCGCCTTTAAGCGAGCTGAAAACATCACGAAGACCCAGGTCGAGGACAAAGTGGACGGTGTGTTGCTGAAGGAAGAGGTCGAGAAGAGCTTGTACACAGCCGTGTGCGCGGCTGAAGAGGTAGTCCCTGGACTAATAAAGGATGCGAAATACAAGGACGCCCTCGAGGCATTGGTCAAACTCAAGGCCCCTATCGACGCCTTCTTTACCGGAGTGATGGTGATGGTCGAGGAGGCGGCGCTTCGGCGTAATCGGCTGGCCTTGCTGGTCCGCGTGCGGAACCTTTTCCGTCAGTACGCCGACTTTTCCAAGGTCAACGCCGAGCAGACATAATAGCCGGATTCAGGATGGTTATAGTTGAATAGTTCAACCGAGCATTTAGATTTTATACGAGGGAATCGTGGCCACTAAGAAATACGTCTACTTCTTCGGCAACGGCAAGGCGGAAGGGCACGGGGACATGAAGGACCTGCTAGGCGGCAAGGGCGCCGGCCTGGCGGAGATGACCAATCTGGGCGTGCCGGTCCCCGCGGGTTTCACGATCAGCACCGAAGCCTGCGTGGTCTACTTCAAGAACAAGCGGAAATATCCTCCGGGCCTTTGGGAAGAGGTCCTGCGGTACATGAAACGGCTTGAAGCGGCCATGGGTGCGAAGTTCGGCGCCCCGGCGAACCCTTTGTTGGTTTCGGTGCGATCGGGTGCACGGGCCTCCATGCCCGGCATGATGGACACCGTGCTCAATCTGGGGCTCAACGACCGGACGGTCCAGGGTCTCATCAAGAAAACCAAGAACGAGCGGTTTGCCTATGACGCCTACCGGCGGTTCATCGCGATGTTCTCGACGGTCGTGATGGACCTCAAGCGCGAGCGGTTCGAGGAGGTCCTGAAGGAGAAGAAGGTTGAGACGGGTGCGGTCCACGACACCGATCTGACGGCCGCGGCGTTGAAGGACCTGGTCGCACGCTACAAGCGGATCGTGAAGGAGGAGACCGGGCGCGAGTTTCCGGACGATCCGTACGAGCAGCTCAAGATGGGAATCAATGCGGTCTTCAATTCCTGGTACGGGGCGCGTGCGGTCACCTACCGGCGGCTGTACGACATCCCGGACACCTGGGGCACGGCAGTGAACGTGGTGGCGATGGTGTTCGGCAACATGGGGGAAACCAGCGGGACCGGCGTGGCCTTCACGCGGGATCCCGCCACGGGGCTCCCGAACTTTTTCGGCGAGTGCCTGCTGAACGCCCAGGGCGAGGACGTGGTCGCCGGGATCCGCACGCCGCTGCCGATCCAGGCCCTGGCCAAGCCGCTCCCGCAGGCCTATCAGGACCTCATGAGGACCTATAAGAAGCTCGAGCGCCATTATCGCGACATGCTCGACCTGGAGTTCACGATCCAGGAAGGCAAGCTCTACATGCTCCAGACCCGGGTCGGCAAGCGCACGGGCATCGCGGCCGTGCGGATTGCGGTGGATCTGGTCAATGAAGGCGTGATCTCCAAGCGCGAGGCGGTGATGCGCGTCGGGCCGGAGCAGCTCGCGCAGTATCTCTATCCCATCTTCGATCCTAAACAGGAAAGTATGCATCAGCCGGTGGGCAAGGGCCTGCCTGCCGGGCCCGGCGCCGCGGCCGGCAAGGTCGCGCTCACCCCGGATAAGGCGGTGGAGATGAAGGAGCGGGGCGAGCGTGTGATCCTCGTCAGGCGCGAGACCAGCCCGGACGACATTCACGGCATGAATGCGTCGATGGGCTTCCTGACGGCAAGGGGAGGAGTAACGAGTCACGCCGCCGTCGTGGCGCGCCAGATGGGGAAAGTCTGCGTGGCGGGCTGCGAAGCGGTGGACGTAAGAGACGATGGGACTATCCGCTTCGGGTCGTTCACGCTCAAGGAAGGCGATTATCTCTCCATCAACGGCTTCACGGGCGCCGTGTACGCCGGCCAGATCCCGGTCGTCGAGTCCGAGATCATCCAGGTCATCCAGGGGCATCTCAATCCGGCGGACTCTGAGAAGTACCGGTATTTCTCCACCCTGCTCACGTGGGCCGATGAGTTCCGTGCGCTCGGCGTGCGAGCCAATGCCGACATCCCTGAGCAGGCGATCATCGCGCGCGGCTTCGGTGCGGCGGGGATCGGGCTCTGCCGGACCGAGCACATGTTCTTCGCCGAGGACCGCGTCCCGATCATGCAGCGGATGATCCTGGCCAAGACCCGGGAGGACCGCGAGCGTGAACTGGCCCAACTCCTCCCGCTGCAGAAGAGCGACTTCATCGGACTCTACCGCGCCATGAAGGGCCATCCGGTCACGATTCGGTTGCTGGACCCCCCGCTGCACGAGTTTCTCCCCAAGCGCGAGGATCTGATGGTGGAGATTGCCCGCATGGAGCTGAACCGCGCGGATGCGGCCAGCATCGAAGCGAAAAAGAAATTGCTGGCCCGCATCGAAGAACTGCACGAGTTCAACCCGATGCTGGGCCTCCGGGGCTGCCGCCTCGGCATCACGATGCCGGAGATCACCCGGATGCAGGTCCAGGCCATCATGGAAGCGGCCTGCGAGGTCACGAGGGAAGGCATCAGAGTCGTGCCCGAGATCATGATTCCGCTGGTCGGCCTGGCCGCCGAGATGAAGGCCCAGAAGGACCTGGTGCGGGAAGTGGCCGCCGACACCATGCGCCGCTACCAGACGATGTTTCCCTATCTCGTCGGGACTATGATCGAGTTGCCGCGCGCGGCGATCACCGCGGACAAGATCGCGCGCGAGGCGGACTTCTTCTCGTTCGGCACGAACGATCTCACCCAGACGACGTTCGGCTTCTCCCGCGACGACGCCGCGAAGTTTACCGACTTCTACATGAACCGGCGTGATCGCTGCCCGCGGTGCCTGAGTCGCGAGGTGGACCAGAAGACCATGCAGTGCCGGGCCTGCGGCCTGCGGCTCAGCGAGACTCCCGACAACATCCTCGACGCCGATCCCTTTGCCACGCTCGACCAGGAAGGGGTGGGAGGCCTCATGAAGCTGGCGATCGAACGGGGCCGGATGACGCGGCCGGATCTCAAGCTGGGGATCTGCGGCGAGCATGGAGGCGATCCCGCGTCCATCGCCTTCTGTCACACCCTCGGCCTCGACTATGTCAGTTGCTCGCCGTACCGGGTGCCGATCGCGAGGCTCGCCGCGGCACAGGCCGCCATCAAAGCCGCAGATGAAGCGAAAGCCGGTCCCCACGCTTCGCGGCGTCCGGTTCGGCGACGTAAACACCGTTGACCCTCACACAAGACGAGCGTTTCATGGCACAGGCCCTGGCGCTGGCCTGGCGCGGTGCAGGTCAGACCAGCCCGAATCCACCGGTGGGCGCAGTCGTCGTGCACCAGGGCAAAGTCCTCGGCACGGGGTATCACCGGCGCGCCGGCGGCCCCCATGCTGAGGTGGTGGCCTTGCGGCAGGCGGGACGGCGCGCTCGGGGCGCGACTCTCTACGTCACACTGGAGCCCTGCTGTCATCTCAACAAGCGCACGCCGCCGTGCGTTCCGCTCATCATTGAGAGCGGCATCAAGCGGGTGATGGCGGCCACGCGGGATCCGAACCCCCAGGTCCGTGGTCGCGGGTTAGCCGCGTTGCGGCGGGCCAAGCTACAAGTCAACGTAGGCGTTGGGGCCGAGGAAGCCGAGCGGCTCATCGAGCCATACCGCAGGCTGATCACGACCGGCCGGCCGTTCGTCACGTTGAAGGTCGCAGCGACCTTGGATGGCAAGATTGCGACGGCCAAGGGCGAGTCCCGCTGGATCACCAGCGTTGAAGCGCGCAGGAAGGTCCACGCTCTGCGCGCGCACGCGGATGCGATCCTGGTGGGCATCAGGACTGTCCTGGCGGACGACCCGAGTCTGACGGTCCGGACGGGTTCTTCGCGCGGACGGGCACCGCTACGGATAGTGCTGGATCCCTCTCTCAGCATTCCCTTGACGGCGAAGGTGCTCACTGACGGTCAAGCCGCCACGCTGATCGTGACCACGTCCCTGGGTCCGCCGAGCAAGAAGGCGGATCTCGAGCAAAAAGGAGCCGACGTTCTGGTGCTGCCGGCGCGACAAAGGCGCGTCGCGTGGCGTGACTTGCTGAAAGAATTGGGGCGGCGCGGGATCGCGTCGCTCTTGGTCGAAGGCGGTGCGGAGGTAAACGCCTCGGCCTTGCGCGAAAGGGTCGTGGACCGGGTGCTCTTTTTCCTGGCGCCCAGGATTCTTGGAGGGCGAGACGCGCTCAGCGCAGTCGGCGGAGAGTCGCCCAAGAATCTCAGTGAGGCGTTGCCGCTGAAAGTGACATCGGTCACCCGGGTCGGACCCGACATCCTCATCGAAGGGAGGCTCACCGGAAAGGGCATGTCTTGGCGTGCCTGGGGTCTTGTGGGTGTGATGTGAAGAAGCAGTTTGCGCTGCTGTGCGGCGTCGGACTCTTCGCCTTCATCAGCTACAACCTCGTCCGCATGCCCGTGCTCTCGCTGTTCGCCCAGTCGCTGGGCGCCAGCCCGGAGGCCATCGGCTTCATCGTCGCGGCCTCCACGCTGACAGGGGTCTTTCTCAAATGGCCGGCAGGGGCGCTCTCGGATTTGTATGATCGCCGCTGGCTCTTGCTGGTCGGCCTGCTGGCTTTTGCGCTCCCGCCGTTCAGCTACCTGCTCATCACTGATGTATCGTGGCTGATCGCGCTGCGCTTCGTTCATGGCATGGCGACGGCGGTGTTTGCTCCGATCGCCTTGGCGGTTGTGGCTGATCTGCGTCGAGAGGCGCGTGGCGCCGCCTATGGGGCGTACACGGCGGCGACGCAGGCCGGAGCGATGCTGGGGCCCCTGCTGGGTGGTTGGCTCCTGTGGACCAGGGGATTTTCCATCACGTTCGTGACAGCCGGCACGCTGGGCGTGATCGCCGTGTTGCTTTTTTTCCTGATGCGATTGCCGCCGCAGGTGCACGCCCCTCACCCTGACCCTCTCCCCCGGCCGTGGAGAGGGGAGGGTGAGGGGGGCAGTCTGGTTGCCGTGCTCCACGATATGACTCGAGGGGCGCGCACGGTCTTAGGGAATGTCCGTGTCGTGGTGACGAGCGCCACCGATGGCGCACGCCAGGTGGCAAACGGCGCGCTGATGGCGTTCCTGCCGATCTATGTCATCGGGATCGGGCTGGACGCGGCGCAGGCCGGCATGTTGTTCGGGGTCCAAAGCGTGACTTCGTTCGCGTCCCGTCCCACAATGGGGTGGGCGTCCGACCGGATCGGCCGGCGCCCGCTGATCCTGCTGGGACTGGTGGTCTGCGCCGGGTCGCTGGCCGCGATCCCGTTTACCGCTCAGTTTGTGGGGCTGATGGCGCTCTCCGCGCTCTTCGGCTTCGGAGAGGCGATCGTGAACGCGGCGGCGGCGGCGCTCGTCGCCGATCTGTCGGAGCTCAAGACGCTCGGGTCGGCGATGGGTATGCAAGGGGCCATCATGGACGTCGGACATGCCTCGGGCCCGATCCTGTCGGGCGTGCTCATCGGCGCACTGGGATTCCAACTGGCGTTTCCGATCCTCGCCGGGATTGTCCTGGTAGCGGCGGGCGTGTTCCGCGCCTCGGTTGGAGCGGAACGTCCGGTCGGGTCAGCTTCTTGACGGGGTGGGTGGACCGTATTAGGCTCTCTGAAAATGGGAGAATGGGGCGGGATGTTCACCGGCATCATTGAGGAAATGGGGGTCGTCAAGGAGGTAATCAAGACGCGGCAGGGGAGCAGCGTCTCGATCCTGGCGAAGACTGCCCTTGAGGGCCTGAGGGTCGGGGACAGCGTGACGGTGAACGGCGTGTGCCTGACCGTGGTCGGATTCGACCGCACGGGGATGAAGGCGGACATCTCACCCGAGACGGCGAAGGTCACCACGCTGGGCTCGCTGAAAGCCGGCGATCCCGTGAACCTCGAGCGTGCCATGCGGCTGGGGGACCGCCTCGGCGGGCACCTCGTGACCGGCCATGTGGATGCGATCGGGACCATCCGCGCCCGTGTCCTGGAGGCGGACGCGCTCCAGCTCATGATTGAAACGCCCCGCGAGGTCCTGCGCTATTGCGTGACGAAAGGATCGATCACGGTGGACGGGATCAGCCTGACCCTCAACGAGGTGACCGATCGAGGATTCCGCGTCACCATCATTCCACACACGGCCAAGGTCACGACGCTCGGGATCAAGCAAGTGGGCGATGCCGTGAACCTGGAAGCCGATCTCGTCGGCAAGTACGTCGAGCGACTCTTGCCCGGCCGGGAGAGCGGAGGCCAGCCCGACATCAAGATCGACAAAGATTATTTGCAGAAGCGCGGGCTGATCTAGATTCTCTTCGAGGGAGGGGGTAAACCCCTCCCCTACGTAGGGGCGGCAACCCGGCCGTGCAGGCCGGGCAATCAATACCCCGCCCGATGGGTGACAGGGGCCGAGACTGCTTCGCTTCGTTCGCAATGACAACTGGTTGCAATCGCAATGACAGTCAGGTTGCCCACACTTTTTTCGACGTGTTAAGATCGCCTGGAAAGCACGGAGGGACTTGATATGAAACATCTGAATTGCGTCATCGTTGCCGTCCTGCTGGTCGGAGTGCTGGCGGCCGCCGCCCAGGCGAAGGGCTTCTTCAAGGTGGGCGATCCGGCCCCGAATTTCACGCTGCAAACCATCGACGGCCAGACGATCAGCCTGGCCCAATATAAAGGTAAGGTGGTGGTGCTGGGCCTCTTCCACATTTGCGAGCCGTGCCTGATCCAGGGGACTGAATTGCAGAAGGTTCACGATGCCTTCAAGGGCAGGAACGTGCAGGTATTGGGCGTGAATTCGGCCGGCAACTCCAAGGAGAAGGTCCTGGACTTCCTCAAGGAATTTCCGCTCAAGGTCACGTATCCTTACATGATCGACCCCAAGAAGGAGACCGATAGGCTGTACGGCGGCGGGCGGTTCATCCCCAACGTCTACATCATTGACCAGGACGGGAAGATCCGCTGGCAGCGGGTGGGAACGATGGAGATCGGCGCGGCCGAGGTAATTAAGGCCGAAGTGGAGAAGCTGCTGGCCGCGGGCAAGAGCGGAAGCGCGCTCTGACCGGAGGTAAAGTCTGATGGGCGAGTTTGACGAAGGGAAAGAGAAGTTCGTGCAGCTGGTCAAGAGCATTGACCCGTCGGTGGAGATCGTCATTCCCGTGACTCCGAGCCGGGGCATGTTTCTGATCTCCCTGACCAAGTCAGGACAGCGCAAGTTCTTGACAGTCAGTGAGGAGGACATTCTCGATCTCCCGGAGGACGCCGACATCCTGAAAAAGGTCACCGGCGAAGTCCAGAGCACCATTTCCTCGCTGTGAGGAAGCCGCATGAAGACGATCGCGCCCGGCATCCAGCAATGGTCCTTCTTTTCCCAGGAGAAACAGCTCGACTTCAATGGGCTGCTCCTCACCGTCAACGACCATTGCATCCTGGTGGACCCGCCGCCGATGGAGGCCGCCGACCGCACTGCGATCCTTAAAGGACACCCCGTAGACTACATCCTGCTGACGAACCGGGACCATGTCCGGGAAGTCGAGGCCTGCCGGCGCGACTTCAAGGCGAAAGTCTACGCGCCCGAGGCCGACGCGCCCTTGATGGAGATTCCCGTCGACAAAACCTATAAGGACGGCGAGCTGCTACCGGGCGGACTATGGGTCATCCACCTGAAGGACATGAAATCGCCCGGCGAATCGGCGTTGTTCCTCGACATGGGCAAAGGCTACCTGATCCTCGGCGACGCGTTGATCGGCAGACCGGCCGGCCAGCTCAATCTGCTGCCGGCCGACAGGTTCGCCGACGTGAACAAGGCCAAGGCATCCCTCAAGCGGCTGCTCAAGTACAATTTCGACGCGGTCCTGGTCGGAGACGGGGCCGTGATCCTCTCGGGAGCCAAGGAGGCGGTGCGGCGGGCGATCGGGTCTTAGCCCATGCCCCCCTCGTCATCCGACCGGCTCAATCAGATCGGCAACGAGTACTTCGGGCGCGGTCTCTATACGGAAGCGTACGACTACTATCAACAAGCGATGGCTTGCGATAGGCAGTCCGGCGACCGGCGCGACCTGGTGGTCACCTTGGGCAACTTGGGCAACGTCTGCGGGG
>WNFU01008188.1_pt1 | contig 12126 bp, 13 predicted proteins | sample 5400121 | NCBI WGS metagenome assembly WNFU01 (sample SAMN13153360, study PRJNA577476) | soil metagenome | isolation source: 100 cm soil or saprolite under grassland replicate 1 | place: USA:California | collected 2016-06-15 | reverse complement strand
CGGCAGTGTGGTTGCGACCGGGCCGATCCCGGCGCCGTTTCAGTTACGCTTGGAGGATGGTGAGGGCAGACCTGCTGAGACGGTGCGGTAGACAGCTTCCCACTTCGCGGTGATCACATGCCAACTGAAATGAGTGCGCAGCCGCTCCCGTCCCCCATCGGCTAGGCGCTTTGCGTATGCGGGGTCCCTGGCGACGCGTTCGATCGCCTCTGCGAGCGCCTCCGGGTCGGCCGGCGGCACGAGCAACCCCGACACGCCGTCTTCGATGATGTCGGGAATGCCCCCGACGCGGCTGGCGATCGTGGGGATGCCATAGCTCATCGCATCGAGTAACGCGACGCCCAGTCCTTCCGTATCACCGCGCGCATCGATGATGGACGGCAGGACGAGTACGTCCGACGTCACGAAGGCCTCGTGCAGCTCGGCGTCTGGGACCTTGTTGCGGAAATCGACCTCGACGTTTCGCTCCCGGGCCAGCACCTCCAGCCGCTCCCGCTCCGGGCCGATCCCGATCGCGACAATGCGCACCGGCACTCGGCCATCCAGCCGGGCGGCGGCTTCGATGAGATACGCCAATCCTTTCAGCTCCACGAGCCGGCCGATGAACAAGATCGTCAATCGTTGGCCCTCAGCGCCGGGGAGCGCGCGCGTCGCAGGATGCCCTGCAAACGGCGTCGTGTAGGGAATCACGTCGACGGGCACGTCGACGAGCTCGCGGATCTCGCGCGCCGTTTCCGATGAGATCGCGACGACGCGATCGGCCCAGCGACAGATCCAGCGCACGAACCCCTTGAGGAAGGGCAGGGAACGCTTCACCCAGCGCAGCTCGATACCGTAGAAGGTCAGCACGACGGGGGTTCTGCGCGCGCGTCGCGCGGCCCATCCCCAGAGCGCCAGCGGCACCGGCCAGTGCACGTGAATGACGTCGTATCGCTCGCGCCGACACAGGCGCCAAGCGGCGAGCATGCCGGCGATCACGAACGGCGCCGGCATCAACCTGTAGAGCAGCGAGCGCTGCATGCGGTCGGCGGCCGATTCGTCGTGGGTGAGCGCTTCCCAACGCGCCAAGAAGTAACGGAACCGGTGCACCGGGATGCCGGCGAACCGGTGGTCGCCCGACCCGTGGTATGCCGCGGTGAACACCTGCGCATCATGCCCGGCCGCGCGTTGCCGCTTGATCAGCTCGACGAGCCAAGGCGCAATGATGTCGCGCTCGTCGCGGGGAAACGCGGTCACCAGATGCAGGATGCGCATGGCCTCGAAGATAAGTAACTTTGACTTCCGTTCGAATCCATGTCATACCGAGGAGCTTGACGAATGGCGAAACGCGTAGCCCCGGCCTCGCCTGAGCTGGCCGCGTTTTATAGTGAGCGCGCCGGTTGGCGGAACTGGGGCGAGGAGAGTATCCGCTATCGCCTCGCGCAGAAGCTCGCGCAGACCCAACCCGGCCATGCGGTGCTGGATATCGGCGGCCGCGAGGGCGATATCCGCAAGTTCCTCCCGCAAGGCATCACGTATCAGGGACTCGATATCGCGCCCGAGTTCGCCGGCCCCGACGTCTTGATTCACGATATCACGAAGGGCCTGCCGTTTCCCGACGGGTCCTTCGACCGCGTCTTCATGATCGAGGTGCTCGAGCATACGCCGACGGCGTTTCAAACCGCCGGCGAGGTGTATCGCGTGCTCAAGCCCGGCGGCGTGTGGGTCGTCTCGGTGCCGAATCCGTATCACTTCAAAGAGATCATCTGGAATCTGTTCGGCGTGCCCGATAAGTGGGGGCATGTCTACAGCTGGACCAAGCAAACGATGACGCGGCTGGGTGAGATGAACGGCTTCCGGCGTGCAGACTACGCAGGGACGTACATCTGGCCGCCGATTCGCGCGCCCTGGTGGCTGCTGGGGCGGTCCATCGCGTACAAGTTCGTCAGAGATTGAAAAAGGGCTGGCTGCAGGCGGGCAAGATCGCCGCCATGCTCCTCGTCCTGGCCCTCATCGCGCGCTCGATCGCGCGCAACTGGGCTGCTTTCCAATCGGTGCACGTGACGCTCGATGTCAAAATCGGGTGGCTCGTAGCGTCCGTGGCCGTCGTTTTCCTCACGTACGCGATCCAAATCGAGTCGTGGCGCCGCATGCTGCGGGGATGGGACCAGCGACTTCCCTACACGAGGGCCGCGCGCGCGTGGACCATCGCGAACCTCGGCCGCTACATTCCCGGCAAAGTGTGGAGCGTCGCGGGACTCGTGGTGCTGGCAGAGCGCGCCGGCGTGCGCCGCAGCGCAGCTGCCGTATCGGCGTTTGCCATGCAGGCCGTGGTGCTGGGCACAGGCGTCGTCCTCGTCGCGGTGGCCACACCCCACGCCGCTTCGCCGTTGCTGCTCGGCGGCGCCGTGCTCGCGGCGCTTGCGCTGATCGGCGTGCTCGCCTGGCGCCGGACCGCGCTGTGGCTCGGCACCCTCGCGGACGCGACCGCGCCGCTGCCGCCGCTGCCGGTCTCTGCCATACTCGCCGCGAGCGCCCTGATGCTGGTCAGCTGGGCCACGTTCGGTCTCGCGTTTTGGATGCTCATCCGGGGCCTGATCTCCACGGCGAGCGTGCCGATATCGGCCGCGATGGGTATGTTCGCGCTCGGGTATGTCATGGGGATCGTCGCGGTCTTCGCGCCCGGCGGCATGGTGGTGCGGGATCTCGCGCTCGTCGGGTTTCTCACACCGTTTGTGGGCAGCGGGGGAGCGCTGGCGCTCAGCCTTGCGTCGCGCGTGCAGTTGACACTGACCGAAGCGAGCGCGGCGGGAGCCGCATTGCTTCTCGAGCCGGCCGCCAAGGAGGACCCAACTGACCGCCCCGACTAGTCAGACGCCGCCGTACGAGCCGAGGCGTCCCACGCTCTACGCCGCCGGGCTCATGGTTCTCTTCGTGGCGGTGCTTGCGTTCCCCATGCTGCGAGGACGCTGGCTGGCGGCACCGATGAGCGATCAGTATGAAAGCGGCTACGCGGTGCGCGAGTGGCAGGCGGAGCAGTGGCGCGCGTCGGGTCAGCTGCCGCTGTGGAACCCGATGATCCTGGGCGGTCTGCCGTATATCGCACCCGTGACGCACGGCGACGTGCTCTATCCGACGTCTTTCTTGCGGCTGTTCCTGTCGGCCGACAAGGTGACGAATCTCGGATTCGTGCTTCACTACATCCTCGCCGGTCTGTTCATGTTTCTGTTTCTGCGACGCCTCAAGGTCCCGTGGGTCGGGTCGACCGTCGGCGGACTCGCCTACCAGCTGTCGGGGATCATGATCTCCTACGCCCGTCCCGGTCACGACGGCAAGCTGTTTGTCTCGACGATGCTTCCGCTGGCATGTCTCGCGCTCGTCGCGGGGCTGCGCGACCGGCGGGCGTGGGGGTATCCACTCCTCGCCGTCGCAGTCGCGTTGTGCCTGCTGAGCCCGCACGTGCAGACGACGTATTACCTGCTGATCGCTACAGGCCTGTTCGCGCTGCACCTGACATTTGGCGAGCCGACGACCGACCCGCTCGGCCCGCGCCTCACGCGGTTGGGAATCGTGCTCGCGGCCGTCATCGCCGGCTTCGGCGTCGCGATGCCGCAGATCCTGCCGTTCCTCGAGTATATCCCGCACTCTCCGCGAGCCGTGGCGTACTCGGGCGCGTTCGAGAACGCCGCTTCGTATGGCATTCCGTGGGACCACGTACCGAGTTTCCTGATCGCGGGATTCACCGGGGAGTCCTGGGCGGGCACGTATTGGGGATCGAATCCCATCAAGCTGCACTCCGAGTATCTCGGCCTTCCAGTGATCGCGCTCGCGATACTCGGCCTCGGGTTTGGACGAGAGCGGCGGCGGCTGGTTTGGTGGCTGGGCGGCATCGGCGTGCTGTTCCTGCTGATCGCGCTCAGCAACGCCACGCCGTTTTACAAGCTGTGGTGGAGCGTGATGCCGTATGTGAAGAAGACGCGCGCGCCGGGCATGGTCTTCTTCATTGTGGCGTTCTGCACGGCTGCATTCGCGGCCTTCGGTGTGGAGCGCCTCGAGCGCAGGGAAGGGGCCTCGCATGTGCGCGCGTGGCTCATCACCGCCGGTGTCGTGGCCTTGCTGGGAATCGCGGGCGTGTTCGGCCACCTGGCGGAGTCGCTCGCGAGCCCGGCGATGCGCCCCTTCGCCCAGGCATTGGGCTCCTCAATTCGGCTGTCGGCGTTGGTCGGCGCCGTAGCGCTGTTCGCCGTCGCGCTGCTGACGTTCGGCTATCTGCGGGGCAGTGTCCCAGCCCTCGCGTTCGCCCTCGGGCTACCGCTGCTCGTAGGCTTCGATCTATGGCGGGACGGGCAACGGTTTTGGGCTTACTCTGATCCGCCTAACCAAAGCTTGTATCGACCTGACGCGATCGTGACGCGGCTGCGCGCCGAGCCAAAACCCTTCCGCGTATTCAACCTTGATATTGACCCCCGGAACGTCCCTTACCCACAGAATGTGCTGATGGGACACGGGATCGTGCAGGTTCTGGGCTACCAGGGAAACGAGCTTCGCTACTTCGATGAGCTCATCGGTGGCCGACCCGGTACACAGGGGCAAGCGCGTTTTCTCCTCACGTCTACCCGCCTTTGGGAGCTGCTCGCCGTTCGTTTCGTCGTAATCCCCGATACGGTGCCTATTCCCGGTTACCACAGGCTGCTAGGGCCCGTCGAGACTGCCGCGGGGGGCCGAGCGTATCTCTACGAAGCCGACACCGCACCGCCGTACGCGCGCGTCGTGCCCGCGGCTGTGAAGGTCGATGGCGATTCGCTCGTTCCTCCGACCTTGGCGGATCCACGGCTTCCACTTGACCGGGTCGTGCTGCTTCCATCCAGCGCGCCGATCAATCCGCCGCCACTGCGCGCGGTACCGCCCGCGTCGCCTTCACACGCTCGTGTGACCGCCTGGGATGCGGGGAAGATGACCATCGAGCTGGAGCCACCGCCACGCGACTCGAGCTACGTCCTCATCTCGGAAGACTGGTATCTCGACTGGCGGGTCAGCGTCGATGGCCACCAGGGGCAGGTCCTTCGTGGCGACCACGCGCTCCTGACGGTCCCGGTAGCGCCAGGCGCCCGGAAGCTCGAGCTGAGCTATTACTCGCGCTCGTTCGCGCGCGGGAAGGGGATCGGCCTCTTCACGCTCCTGGTCGTGACAGCTGCCTTCGTCGTACCACCGGTTTGGCGGCGGAGGCAGCGGCGTGCCTGAGCGGGCGCTGGTCGTCATCCCGACCTACAACGAGGCGAGCAACGTTGCTCAGCTCGTGCTGCAGGTACTGGAGCAGGATCCGCGGCTGGAAGTCCTCATCGTCGACGATGGATCACCGGACGGCACGGGGCAGATCGCCGACGACATGGCGCGCGCCAATCCGCGCGTGCACGCGCTACATCGCCAAGCCAAGCTGGGGCTGGGGACGGCGTACATCACGGGCTTCAAGTGGGCGCTGGAGCGGGGGTATGATTACATCTTCGAGATGGATGCCGATTTCTCGCACGATCCGGCACACCTCAAGGAATTTCTCAGGGCTATTCAGGATGCGGACCTCGTATTGGGGTCACGCTACCTGGACGGAAAGGTGACCATCGTCAATTGGCCGATGAGCCGCCTGATGCTATCGTATTTCGCCAACATCTATGCCCGCTGGTTTACGGGCCTCAGGATTTGGGATCTGACAGGTGGGTTCAAGTGTTTTCGCAGGCGTGTGCTCGAAGCGATTGATCTTTCCGTGGTCGGTTCGAACGGATACGCCTTTCAAATCGAAATGAGCGTTCGCGCATGGCGAAAAGGGTTCAAGCTCCGAGAGATTCCGATCGTGTTCGTCGACCGGGCCGAGGGGCAGAGCAAGATGAATCGGGCCATCGTCCGCGAGGCGGTGTGGAAGGTGCCACGCCTGCGGCTCATGGCCTGGTTCGGCCGCATCTGATCGGCCTGCCAGTCTACAAGATGACGGGATCGGGGAACGATTTCGTCATGCTGAACGCGCGTGTGTCCACGCCGGCCGATTGGACTGCGGAGGACATGCAGGCCGTATGCGCGCGCGGAACGGGCATCGGTGCCGACGGCGTCGTCTTCGTCGGACCGGGCTCGCACGCCGGCGCGGCCCGGATGATCTACTACAACGCTGACGGATCCCACGCCGCCATGTGCGGCAATGCCGCCCTCTGCAGCACAACGCTGGCCGCACATCTGGGTCTTGGGACGCCCGAGGGAATGGATCTCGAGACCGATGCCGGGACCTACCGGGGCCGCGCCGTCGAGGCCGGGCGGGCGGAGCTGCACCTGGCGCCCGTCGACCCGCCGGCGGCCGTCCCGGGGCTCATGCTCGTCGCTGGTGAGCGACAGGCGGTCCTGAGCCGGGTCGGTGTGCCGCACCTCATCGTCCTCGTCGATGACGTCGACCAGGTCGCGCTGATGGAGCGCGGACGAGCGCTGCGGTTTGACCCGGCGCTCGCGCCTGAAGGAGCCAATATCAACTTCATTTCGCAGGACACCAACGGCGTGTGGCGCATGCGGACGTATGAACGAGGCATCGAGAGCGAAACATTGGCCTGCGGTACGGGTGCGGTGGGCGCGGGCTGCGCGATTCAGGGCTGGGGCTTGGGGCAGCTGCCGCTCAGTATCCAGAGCCGCAGCGGACGGATTTTGGGGGTGCGAGCTACACGGGCCCAGGATGGCCGCTACGACGACGTCTGGCTCGCTGGAGAGGGAAGAATGGTGTTCAGAGGTGTGATTACTTGACGAGGTTTGTCCACATTCATACACGTGTCAACTTAACATAACATCTATTATACGAACTACGCTGCTACGAAACTGTCCCTTTGGTGAGCTCGGCCAGGCGCACCTTCGCCTCATTGGCCATCCCCTCTTTCGCGAAGTCCGTCACGATCCGGCGATAGGCCGCAACGGCCCTGGTGGTGTCTCCAGCGTTGGTCCACGCCCTGCCGGCATCAGACAGCATCTGCGCCTTCAGGAAGTCCAGGCGGGCCGCTGCAGACCCACTCTCGTAGGCTCCTCCCGCCTCACGGAGGCGGCCCATGTTCTCGTACGCGGCCCCCAGGAGCCCATAGGACTGCGCGCGGTACGCCCGCGGAGCACCATCGGCGTAGTCCTTGAGGACCGCGACGGCCTGCTCAGGTTTTTGCTCGAGCAACCGCACGTTGGCCAGCAGGAGCCGGGCCTCGGCAGCCGCGTTGGTGCCCGAGTAGTTCTCGACAACCTTCGCCAGCTCGCTCGCGGCGAGCGGCAGATTCTGGTTCTCAAAAGCAAACCGCGCGCCCTGAAGGTCGCGACTGGCAATCTCCTCGGTGCGGCGCTTGGTGGACATCGTCCAGAGGAACAGCACCGCGCCCACAACCACAATGGCGCCGATCCAGGACGTGATCTGCCGGTGAGCTTTAACCCAGTCGACGAATCGCTCGGAAAGCGGCGCCTTTTCAGTCGTCACCGACGCAGCTTTGCCAGTGAGTGCCGTCGTTTGAGTCGCCATTGCTCCTTCGGAGAATGATCATGCCGCTTCGCGGAATGATCAATGTTCAACGCTCAATGATCATTGGACATTGATCACTGGACACTGGTCATTCGTAGGTGCCCCTGGGGTGACTCGAACACCCGGCCAACGGTTTAGGAAACCGCTGCTCTATCCACCTGAGCTACAGGGGCGTGTTCCGGGGGCGTAAACGACGAAATGTACGTGAGTTAGGCGTAGTGCAGCAAGGCCTCGACCCGCCTCCCTTGCAGGCGCTGGCGGCCCTTCAGGAACTCGAGTTCGATCAGAAAACTGAATCCCGCTACCGTTGCCCCCGTTCCACCAACGAGCTGCGCCGCGGCGTTCGCGGTGCCGCCGGTGGCGAGGACGTCGTCCACGACCAGCACGCGATCCCCGGGTTGGACCGCGTCGTGGTGCATCTCGAGGGCGTCGGTACCGTACTCCAGCGCGTATTCCACACGCTGGGTCGCGGCAGGCAGCTTCCCCGGCTTTCTGATGGGGACGAGCCCTGCCCCGAGCTCGAGCGCGATCGGCGCCCCGAACAGGAACCCCCGTGATTCGATCGACACGATGCGCGTGATGCGCGCCTCGCGGTACGGTTCTGCCATCGCTTTGACCGTCTGGCCGAACAGCTCCACGTCCAGCAGCACCGGCGTGACGTCCTTGAACACGATCCCGGGCTTGGGAAAGTTGTTGACGTCGCGGATCGTGCGTCTCAGCTCGTCGACCAGCTTGGATTTATCGGATATCAAATGACCTCGGCACATCAAGTTCTAGTGGAACTTGAAGACGTTCGACGTCGTCCACACGCGCGTGTGATGGTCCGCGCCGCAGCTGACCCTCCAACGTCTCGAGTGCCGCCTCAGGACCTTGAGAAACTACTTCAACCGATCCATCAGGAAGGTTGCGGGCGAACCCGCCAAGCTTCAGGCGCTCCGCCTCGCGCATGACAAACCACCTGAACCCGACCCCCTGAACGCGCCCTCGGATAACCCAGCGGCGGAGGCTCACTTTGCACGTCGACGCCGGAGGACATAAACCCCAATGCCAATGAGGGTGACCGGTATCAAAACCAGCACGGCCCACGTGGCATAGCGATGGATCTCGTCGGTGCGCAGCACGCCTTCATGCTGGCCCAGGAAGTAACCGATCCATGTGAGGATCGCACACCAAACGGCCGCACCGACCGCCGTGTATAGGATGAACTTCGGCAGCGGCATGCGATGCAGCCCCGCCGGAATGGAGATGAGGTGGCGGATCACCGGGAACAGGCGCCCGATCAGCGTGCTGATCTCCCCATGCTCGGCAAAGAACCGTTCGGAGCGCAGCAGGTTCTTTTCGCCGAGCAAGACGTACTTCCCATAGCGCTGGATCAGCGGCCGTCCGATGAGCTGCGCGCCGTAGTAATTGGCGAGCGCCCCGACGACGCTCCCCACCACACCGCAGACCAGGGCAACGGCGAAGCTCATCTCACCCTTCGCCGCCCAGTATCCCGCCGGCGGCATCACGAGCTCGCTCGGGACGGGCAAGATCGACGACTCCATGGCCATCAGCGCGATGATGCCGGGGTAGCCGAGGTCCAACAGCGTGTGCAGCAGCCCATCGATGAAGCGTTCAAGCATCGAAGCCGTGCTCACCGACCAGCGGGACAAAGCGGGCCTCACCGATCGGTGTGGAACGAATCTCCCCCCCCTCGGCTGTACGACGCACCAACGTGAGGGTCTGGGCCCCCCCCTTCGCACCCAGCGGAATGATCATCCGGCCGTCTGGCGCGAGCTGCTCGATGAGCGGCGGCGGTATCTCGGGCCCGCCGGCCGCGACCAGGATCGCATGGTAGGGCGCGTAGGCGCTCCACCCGAGCGTTCCGTCGCCGACCAGCACGGAGACGTTGCCAACGCCCGCGGCGCGCAGCGCCGCCTGTGCGGCCTCCGCAAGCCGTCGCACGCGTTCGATCGTAAAGACTTGGTCCGCGAGCGCCGCGAGCAATGCCGTCTGATACCCCGACCCCGTGCCGATTTCGAGGACGCGCTCTTTCCCCTTTAGGCCCAGGGTCTCGAGATAACGCGCCTGCGTGAAGGGCTGCGAAATCGTCTGACCGACCCCAATCGGGAGGGCGGCGTCCTCGTAGGCGCGGTGCCGCACCGCCTCGGGCACGAACAGATGGCGTGGCGTCGCCGCAAAGGCGCGCAGCACGGCGAGGTCGCGGATGCCCTGGGTACGCAGCTGCTCGACCAGGCGCGCGCGGTACCCGCCGTACGTGTCGCGGCTCCCTGTCACTTCCCCAGATCCCATTTCCTAACGACTTCGAGCAGCTTGTAATTCGTCAGGTCGACGTGCAGCGGTGTGACCGAGATGTAACCGTCCTTCAAAGCCTGGAAGTCAGAATCGGCGCCACCCGACCATGTCACCCTTCCTCCGCCGATCCAGTGCACCTCCCGCCCCCACGGATCTTTCATCGTGGCGATTTCCTCGTGAAAGACCCGGCTTCCCAGGTTCGTCACCTTCACGCCCTTGACCCGATCGCCGGGGATTGGCGGAAGGTTGATGTTGAGGAGCGTCTCCCCCGGAAAGTTCTCGACGCGCACGATATGCTGGATGAGGCGTTCGAGACCTTTGCGGTGGCTCTCCATGTGCTCGATGTCGAAACTGCCGTAGGAGATTGCGATGCTGGGGACGCCCGCAGCCAATCCCTCCATCGCCGCGGATACGGTGCCCGAATAGAGTACGTCTTCGCCCATGTTCGGGCCGTGGTTCACTCCCGAGAACACCCAGTTCGGGGCGGCAGGCATCAGCGCGCCCAGCGCGAGCAGCACGCAGTCGGTGGGCGTGCCGTCCACCTGAAAGGCGCCGTCAGATCGCCGATGCGCACGCAGCGGCCGGTGCAGCGTCAGCGAGTGCGACGTGCCGCTTTGCTCTCGATCGGGTGCGACGACGGTAACCTGCCCCACGGTGGCACAGACATCAGCGAGCAGCGCGATACCGGGCGCCAGAACGCCGTCATCGTTGGAGACCAGAATTCGCAGATTCGCGTCGCTCACAGGACGATCCGACGAGCATGCCGCGCGAACGCACGGGCCATGCGCCAAGTATCGGCCCAGGGCCGAAAGTGACTGCGTGGGCCGTAAACGGTAGGCACCTCGACGGAGACCACGCGATACCCGGCCCGCAGGGCATCCAGCAGGAAGTTCGCCTCGTACTCGTAGCGGTCCCCGGCCGGTTGCACGCGTTCAGCGACCTCGCGCGTGAAGGCACGAAATCCGGTCTGCGCGTCATTCACGGGCTGCCCGCCGATGCGTGATGCAAGCCTTGCGGATAGCCAGTTGGTGAAGCGGCGAGAGATCGGCATGGCAGCATCACGTTTCCGCGCGCCCAGCACAACGTCGGCTGTGTTAACGAGGATCGGCTGAATCAGACGGGGAATCTCCGCGGGCGGGTGCTGTCCATCTGCATCGACCGTCACGATGACCGACGCGCCGAGCGCACAGGCTTTCGCGATCCCTGTTCGCAACGCAACACCCTTCCCTCGATTGCGTGGATGTGTGACGAGTGTTGCCCCCCTCCCGATCCCCCTCCCCTCGTCCCCCGTCCCATCGGACGAGCCATCGTCGACCACGATGATTTCCGCGTGCGGTAAGGCGTCCCGTGTGCGCGCGACGATGTCACCGATCGTCGCCGCGGCCTGGAATGCGGGAATCACGACCCCAACCCGCACATCAGCTCCCTTCGAGGATGCCGAGCACCGACTTGAGCTGGGCGCGGAGCTCCTTGACGGTTTCGGTGGCTAGCGCACGCCGCGCCTCGGGCTTGAGCTCGCCGGAGCGGCGGTACTGCTCGATCTTCTGACGCGCGCCTTCGATCGTGTACTTCTCGGTGTACAGCAGGTGCTTCACGAGCATGATCAGCTCGATCTCGCGCCGCTGGTACACACGATTCCCCGACCGGTTCTTGGCGGGATTCAGGAAGCGGAACTGACTCTCCCAGTAACGCAGCACGTGCGGCTTCAGGTCGGTGAGCTGGCAGACCTCGCCGATCGAAAAGAACTCTTGAACTGGCTGGGCAGGCGTGCCGCTGCTCATCGCCCCCCCCTCCCCCCCTCCCCTTCCGCCTTCAGCTCGCGCTCCATCAGGTCGCTGACCGCCTGACGCGGCGGCTTGTTCTTGAACAGCACATTTGCGACCTCGCGCGCGATCGGCAGCTCGACGCCGTGGCGTTCGCCCAGGGCTACCGCCGTGCGGGTCGTGTTGACGCCCTCGACGACCGCCGGCTTGCCCGCGAGCGCCTGCTCCAGAGTCTGGCCCTGCCCCAGCGCCACGCCCAGCGTGCGGTTACGCGACAGGGCGCCTGTCGCGGTCAGGATCAGGTCCCCCATCCCCGCCAGGCCCGCGAATGTCATCGGCTGGGCTCCCAACGTCACGCCGAGACGCGTGATTTCGGCAAGACCGCGGGTGATCAGGGCTGCGCGGGTGTTGAAGCCGAGCCCCAAACCCTCGAGGATGCCGGCGGCGAGCGCAATCACATTCTTGAGCGCGCCGGCCAACTCGACGCCAACGACGTCAGTGTGCGAGTAGACGCGAAAGTAGCTCGTGGAGAAGACGCGCTGCGTGCGTTGCGCGACCGCATGATCGTCC
>WNFU01020655.1_pt1 | contig 12127 bp, 11 predicted proteins | sample 5400121 | NCBI WGS metagenome assembly WNFU01 (sample SAMN13153360, study PRJNA577476) | soil metagenome | isolation source: 100 cm soil or saprolite under grassland replicate 1 | place: USA:California | collected 2016-06-15 | reverse complement strand
CGCGGTCAGCATCGCCTTGCTGCGCAGGTCGACCACGCCGAGGCTCGAGGGCCCGACTATGCGCAGCCCGCTGCGCGCGCACACATCGCGCAGCCGCGTCTCCCGCGCCACGCCGGCGGCGCTGGCCTCGGCGAATCCGTCGGCCAGCAAGCTCACTACCTTGACGCCGAGCCGCCCGCATTCCTCGACGGCGGCAACGGCGGCCTCGGTCGGCGTCACCACGTAGACGTGGTCAGGCGGCTCGGGCAGCGCCGCGAGCGATGGCCAAGCGCGCTCGCCCAGCACCGTCTCGCGTCGAGGATTGATCGGGTAGATGCGGCCCGCATAGCCCATCTGCCGCAGGAATTTTAGCGGCCGTCCGGCGGTCTTGCTGGCGTCGTCCGACTGGCCGACGACCGCGACCGAGCGCGGAGAGAACAACGCTTGCTGGAGGTTCACTCCGCCGCCTCGCCGAGTTCCTATGGTCGCTGCAACGCGGCGCGGAAGCGATCGCGGCAAAGCGAGGCGTCGAAGTTGCGCCTGAAGTCGGCGGGTTCGGTCGGCTTCACGCGAGCCACGACGAAGCTGGTGCCGTTTCCCTCGCGCAACAGGCGCGCGCCGTCGGCGATGTCGCCCTCGGCCGCGACCGTACGTGTGCGCTTGATGCCGGCGCCGACCGCCATCTTCTCGAGATCGACGCCCAAGCTGGTATGACTCTTCTGCCAGCCGGTCTCGCCGTAGTGGCCGTTGTCGACGCACAGGATCGAGAGGTTGGGCGGGTTCATCACCGCGATGGCGGCGAGCGCGCCGACATTCATGAGGAGCTCGCCGTCGCCGGTGACGACCAGGACGCGCTTGTCGGGGCGCGCCAGCGCCAAGCCGAGCCCGATCATGCAGGCCGCCCCCATGGCGCCGCCGAGCGAGTAGACATGGGCGCCGTCGCCGGTCACCGCGCCGACGTCGCGTGCCGAGCCGCCGAGCCCGGCGATGAACAAGAAATCTTCGTGACGGCCGATCAGCGCCGGCACCACTTCGCTGCGCTCGAGCACAAAGCCGGGCGCGGCGGCTGCCGCCAAGCCTGATTTGACCTTGGGGAGGGGCATGACAATCACCTCAGAACGGCTTGGCGCCGATCAACCTTTGCGTGAGCAGGACCGCGACTGCCTTCCCGCTCTTGAACACCATGGTGAGCGCCGCGCTCACCGTCGCGATCACGTCCTCGGGGCGCTCGGCCCGCAGGCAGATGACGTCCATGGCCTCCAGCACGGGCTGCGTCGCCTGGCCCATGGGAAACTGCCATGGGTTGCCCTCGCCGAAATCGCCCCGCATGCTCACCAAGGTCAGGAACGGGAAGCGCGCGCCCTTGATCAGCGAGAGCATGTTGATGCAGTTGCCGACCCCGCTCGACTGCATCAGCAGCACGCCGCGCGCGCCGCCGAGATCGGCGCCGGCGATCAGCGCCACGCCTTCCTCCTCGGTGGTCAGCGCGATCGAATGCACATCCGGATCGGCAAGCGAGCGATCGATGAGGATCGAGTGGCCGGCATCGGGCACATAGGCGAATTGCGTGATGCCGCTCCGCCGCAGCAGATCGTACAGATCGTGCTGCCAGCCGGTCTCGGTTTTGGTCTCGACTGCTGCGTCCATGTCTACTCCGCCTTGGCGCCTGACTTCTTCACGACCGCCGACCATTTGGTTTCCTCGCGGTCGATGTCGGCGGCGTATTGCTCGGGCGTCGACGGCCGCGGCTCGGTTCCGTCCTTGGCCATGCGCTCGATCGTGTCGGGTGCAGCCAGCGCCTCGCGCAGCGCCGCGTTGAGCTTGTCGATGATCGGGCGCGGGGTGCCGGCGGGCGCCACGATGCCATACTGGAGCACGACCTCGAAGCCCGGAAGACCCGCTTCCGCGACGGTCGGAAGGTCCGGGAAGGCGGCCGAGCGCTTCGAGCCGGTTACCGCGAGCGCCCGCACCTTGCCATCTCTCACGATCCCGATCGCCGACGGCAATGACGACATGTACATCGCGACGTGACCGCCGATGAGATCGGTCAGCGCCGGGCCGGTTCCCCGGTAGGGAACGTGGGTGAGCTTGATGTCGGCCATGAGCTCGAACAATATCCAGCCCAGATGGATGCCGCTGCCGACGCCGGCCGAAGCGTAGTTGAGCTTGCCGGGCTCTTTCTTCGCAAGATCGATCAGCTCGCGGATGGAGCGCGCGGGCAGTGACGGGTGCACGAGCACGACGAGCGCGCTCTCACCGATCAGGCCGACGGGCGCAAAGTCCTTGCGCGGGTCGTAGCCGGCATTCGCATAGAGCGTCGGATTGACCGCAAGCGTCCCGGTCCCGCCGATCACGAGCGTGTAGCCGTCGGGGGCCGCCTTCGCGACCTGGCGGGTGGCGATGTTGCCGCCGGCGCCGGGCCGGTTGTCCACCACGATCTGGTGTCCGAGCGTCCTGCTCATCTTGTCGGCAACGGTTCGCGCCATGACGTCGTTGCCACCGCCCGCCGCATAGGGGACGATCAGTGTGATCGGGCGGGTCGGATAGTCTTGCGCGGCGGCCGGCGCCGCGAGGCACGCGGCGATCAGCGCGATCGCCGGCAGCGCGAGCCTCGATACAAGTCTCCGCATCGGGACGTTCCTCACTCCACCTTCAACCCGATCGACTTGATCAGCGCCGACCACTTGGTTTCCTCCGCATCGATGATGGCGGCGTGCTCCTCGGGCGTGATGGGCCGCGGCTCGGCGCCTTCCTGGATGAGCCGCTTGCGCACCTCCTCGCTGGCGAGCGCCGCCCGCAGCTCCTTGTTGAGCCGCTCGATGATCGGCCGCGGCGTGCCCGCGGGCGCGACGATCCCGTAGTTCAGGACCGCATCGAAGCCCGGCAGGCCCGATTCCGCGACCGTCGGGAGGTCCGGAAAGTGCGTGGAGCGACGCAGAGACGTTCCGGCCAGCGCACGGATCTGCCCGCTTTCGAGCGCCGCGCGCGAGACCGGGATCGGATTGAAGCCGACCTTGACGTGGCCGCCGATCAGATCGGTGGTCAACGGGTTCGAGCCCTTGTAGGGGATCGGCTGCACCTTCACGCCGGCCTGCTGCGCGAACAGCTCGGCGGCCAGATGATTGACCGTGCCGGTGCCGGGTACGCCGACCTGGAACGGCTCGCTCGAGCTCTTCATCATGGCGATCAGCTCGGCGACGTTGCGGACCGGGACGGTCGGATGCACCAGCAGAAGCGCGGGCGCCGAGGCGCCAGGTTGGACGTATAGCCGAGCAGCAGCGTGTAACCGTCGGGCGCGCTTTTCGCGACCTGGCGGGTGCCGACCGTGCCGCTGCCGCCGGACGGGCGGTTTTCGACCACCACCTGCTGGCCGAGCGAGGAGCTGAGCCGGTCGGCGACGGCGCGCGCCATGATGTCGTTGGTGCCGCCGGGCGGCAGCGGAATGACCAACGTGATCGGGCGGTTCGGATAGGCCTGGGCCGTTGCCGAGCCCGGCGCGGCACAGATCGCGACCAGCACCGCCACCGCGGCAATGAGAACGCTTCTCATGCAACCCGACATCGCCGCTCGCCCCTTCATTCGCCCTTCAGCCCGAGCGCATTCACGAGCTTCGACCACCTCGCCTCCTCGCGGTCGATATCGGCCGCATAGGCTTCCGGCGCGCCCGGGATCGGCTCGGCGCCTTCGAGCGCAAGCCGTTTCTTCACCTCGTCGGTGGCGAGCACGGCGTTGAGCTCCTTGTTCAGCCGCTCGATGACCATTCGCGGCGTGCCCGCCGGCGCCAGCAGCGTGGACCGTTGCACCACCTCGAAGCCGGGCAGGCCGGCTTCGGCGACGGTCGGTATATCAGGCAAAAGGCGCGAGCGCTTCAGGCTGGTGACGCCGAGCGCGCGCAGCATTCCGGTCGAGACATTGCCGTGCGCGGCGGGGATCGGAGCGAACATCATGGAGATATGACCGCCCATGAGATCGGTTATGGCCGGACCCGTGCCCTTGTAGGGAATATGGGTGATCTTGACGTCGGCCATGGATGCGAGCAGTTCCCCCGCCAGGTGATTGGTCGTGCCGATGCCGGGCGAGCCGTACTGGATCTTGCCCGGCGACGCTTTGGCGATCTTGATCAGGTCGGCGACCGATTGGGCGGGTACCGACGGGTGCACCGCGAACACGCTCGGCGCCATGCCGATGAGGCCGATGCCGGCGAAATCCTTGCGTGGATCGTAGCCGACATTCGGGAAAATGGTCGGACTGACGGCCAGCGTTCCAGTGAAGGCGAGCAGGATGGTGTAGCCGTCGGGCGCGCTCTTGGCGACCTGGCGGGCGGCGATCGATCCGCCCGCTCCGCCGCGGTTGTCCACGACGATCTGCTGGCCGAGCGCGTCGCTGAGCTTGTCCGCGATGATCCGCGCGATGATGGTGGCGCTGCCGCCGGGCGGGAACGGCACGACCAGCGTGATCGGCCGGGTCGGATATTGCTGGGCGGCCGCGGGCGATGCCGCGGCGGCTAGCGCTGCGATGAGCGCAATCGCCAAAATCGTTCTGTGTCGTTGGGTTCTGGCGCCCATGGCTGGACCTCTCACTCGGGCTTGATGCCGACCGCCTTCACGAGATTCGACCACATGGTGACCTCGCGGTCGATGATGGCGGCGTAGTCCTCCGGCGTGCCCGGCTGCGGCGCGGCGCCCTCGACGGCGAGCCGGTGGCGCACGTCGTCGGTGGCGAGCGCGCCGTTGAGCGCCTGGCTGAGCTTTTCGATGATCGGGCGCGGCGTGCCGGCCGGCGCGGCGAGCCCCCACCGCAGCGGCACGTCGTAGCCGGGAAGTCCGGCTTCCGCAAATGTCGACACGTCGGGAAGGAGCGGGGCCCGCTTGGCGCCCGTCACCGCGAGCGCATGGATCGTGCCGGCGATGATGTGGCTATGCGCGTTCGGGATCGCGCTGATCAGCACGCCGATATGGCCGCCGAGCAGGTCGTTGAGCGCTGGTCCGGCGCCCTTGTAGGGAACATGCGCGAGCTTCATCCCGGTCCGATAGGCGAGCAGCTCGACCGTGAGATGATTGAGAGTGCCGACGCCGGGCGACCCGTAGGGGATCGGCGTTGCCGCTTCCTTGCCGATCTTGATCAGATCGGCGAGCGAGCGGGCGGGAAAGCTCGGATGCACCGCGATCAAGTTCGGGGTCGCGGCGATGATGCCGATCGGGTCGAAATCCTTGCGCGGATCGTAGCCGACGTTTTGCAACAGGCTGGGCGACGTCCCGACCGTCGCGCTGGTCACCACCAGCAATGTGTAGCCGTCGGGCGCGGCTTTCGCGACCGAGCGGGTCGCGACCGTGCCGCCGGCGCCGCCGCGGTTGTCGATGACGATCTGCTGGCCGAGCGTCTCGCTCATCTTGTCGGCGACGCTGCGCGCCGCGGTGCTGGCGCTGCCGCCGGGCGCGAACGGAACCACCAGGGTGATCGGGCGGGTGGGATAGCTCTGCGCAACCGCAGGTCCGGATGCAGCAAGCAGGCCGATTACGCCGATGAGGGCGGATATGGTCCGACTGCGCATCATGACGCCTCCAGGCTTGTTGGCCGCGCGCGGCGACACACATCCTCGCATTCTCTTGCATCTTTGCAACCGGGTCGCAGATGGGGTAGGGGTCGACGGCGTGACTCTTTATCTCACCGCGTCGAGCGGCCGAGGGCGGCGCGCGAATGAGGCTAGTCGAATGAGTTGGGCGGACACCTTTCTCCACGCGCTGAAGGACAACGACGTCAGGCTCGTGACCTACGTCCCCGATAACGTGCTCACCCCGCTGATTACGGGTGCAACGGCCGACAACTACTTCATGCCGGTCTGCGCGACCCGCGAGGACGAGGCGATCGGCACGCTCGCCGGCGCCTATATGGGCGGCTTGCGCGGCGTGGTGATGATGCAGACCTCGGGCTTCGCGCTCCAACATCGGGCAAACGCTCGTTGCTCGCACCATGCGGCCGGTGCTCGACGCACTGGGGATCACGCACCATACGCTCACCGACGAAGCGACCATGCCGTTCATCGTCGACAAGTCGATCAAGCAGGCTTTCACCACGCAAAGCCCGGTTGCCTTCATCCTGTCGCCGCTGCTGACGGGCGGAAATCCGGCCGCAAACGCAAAACTGGCGAAAAACTGATCTGCAAGGAATTCCGACCGTGGCCCAATCTGCTGCTGCGCCCAGCGAGCAAGCGCCGAAAGTGCTCAACCGGGCCGACCTGTCCAAACGGCTGGTGAACAAGCTCACCCGCGCGGAAGCCGTGGTCGCGGGCATCGGCAACACCAATTTCGATCTCTACGCCGCCGGTCATCGGCCGCAGAATTTCTACATGCTGGGCAGCATGGGACTGGCCTGCCCGATCGCGCTCGGTGTCGCGCTCGCCCAACCGGAGCGCGGCGTGATCGCGCTCGAAGGCGACGGCTCGATCTTGATGGCGCTCGGCTGCCTCACCACCATTGGAACGCTCAGGCCGCGCAACCTGACCATCGTCATCATGGACAACGGCATCTATCAGATTACCGGAAAGCAGACGACGGCGACCGGAAGGAACACCGACATCGTGGCGGTCGCCCGCGGCGCCGGGATCGAGAACAGTCAATGGGTGCGCGACGAGGCGCACTTCGATGAGCTCATGGATCGGCGCTTCGACGAAGGTGGGCCGGCTTTCATCGCCGCGAAGATCGACAGCCAGCCCGGCGTCGGCCAGACGGTACGCGACCCCGCCCTGATCCGCCACCGCTTCATGCGAGGGCTGGGGAGCGGGCGGCGCAGCGCGCTGGACGAGTAGTTAGGGCTGGATGATTACGATCTGGGAAACCGGCGGCGGGCCAAGGTTCTTCCCGATCGCCGTTGAACATTGCGGTTGCGGCTGAGCCGCTTGTCGAGCTTGTCGATCTGCAGCGCCAGCCGCTTGGTCCGCAGATAGGCTTCGAAATCCTGCGCCGGCAGCGGCTTGGAATAGAGAAAGCCCTGCGCTTCCTGGCACCGCTCGTTCAGCAGGAACGCCGCTTGCGCATGGGTCTCCACCCCCTCGGCGATCACTTCGAGCTCGAGATTGTGCGCCATGGCAATGAGCGAGCGGACGATGGCGGCGTCCTCGGCATTTTCGGTGATTTTGCCGACGAAGCTGCGGTCGATCTTGATGCGCGAGACCGGGAAGCGGGTCAGGTAGTTGAGCGAAGCATAGCCGGTGCCGAAATCGTCGAAGGCGAGCCTGACGCCTTTTTCCTGCAGCTTCAGCAGCGGCCCGGTCGGATCCTCGTAGTTGAAGGCCGCGTATTCGGTGATCTCGAGCTCGAGCGCCTCGGCCGGCAGGCCGGTTGCCGCGAGCGCCTCCTCGACGTCCTTCGGCAACGCGTCGTCGCGGGCCTGATTGGGGAACAGGTTGACGGCGACCCGGCTGAGCGGAAGTCCCATCGCCCGCCATGATGCGGCTTTTTCGCACGCCGTTCTGATGATCCAGCGGCCGACCTCGGCCGCGAGTGCGCTTTCGGCGAGCGTGTCGATGAAGGCGCCTGGCGCCAGGATGCCGCGCACCGGATGCCGCCAGCGTAGCAGCGCTTCGGCGCCGACCACCGCCTCGTCCACGAGCCTGATCTGCGGCTGGAAATAGAGATCGAACTCGTTCTCGGCGAAGGCGCGCCTGAGCTCGAGATCGAGCCCGCGCCGGGCCTGCGCCTGCGCGCGCAGCACCGGCAAGAAGAAGCGATAAATACGGCCGCCGTCGGATTTCGCCTGGTAGAGCGCGAGGTCGGCATTGGCGATCAATTCGTCGACGTTGGCGCCGTCATTGGGCGTGATGGCGACGCCGGCGCTGGCGCCAATGTGGAGAACGTGGTCGTTGATGGTGAAAGGCTCCGCCAGCCGCTTGAGGATCGACTCGACGATTTCGGCAACCACCCGCGGATCCCCGCAGCCGGGGATGATCACGACGAACTCGTCGCCGCCCAGCCGGCACACCAGACCCACTTCACTGCGGACTTCGGCGACGTTGATCAGGCGCTGACCGACCTCGATGAGCAGCTCGTCGCCGGTCGAGTGGCCGAGCGTGTCGTTCACGTCCTTGAAGCCGTCGAGGTCGAACAGCGCAATGGAGGTCGGCCGGTTGCGCTTGTCGCCGGAAAGGAGCCGCCCCAACTCCTTCTGCAACGACAGCCGATTGGGCAGGCCGGTCAGCTGGTCGTAGTGGGCGAGTCGCCGCAACTGCTCTTCCGCCTTCTTGCGGTCGGTGACGTCCTCATAGGCCCACGCGACGTTCCGCACCGTGCCGTCGAGATTGTGCATCGGAGCGGCGGTGAGCCTGACGTCGATGCGGACGCCGTCCTTGCGCATCCGCTTCAACTCCACGTCGCGGATCGTCTCGCCCTTGAAGGCGCGCTCGAACAGCGCCTGCGACTCCGCCTTTCCTTCGGGTGGCACGAGAACAAAGGATCGGCCGAGCGCCTCCTCGGGGGCATAGCCGAACATCCGCTCGGCGCCGCGGTTCCAAATCACGATGCGCCGCTCGCGGCTGGAGCAGACGATGGCAACCGGCGAGGCGTCGATCACGGCCGCCAGCGTGTCCTTGGCTTTTCGCACTTCGTCGGCGGCGGCGCGAGCCTCTTCCTGGCGGCGTTCGAGCGCCTCCGCCATCCGATTGAAGTTGTCGGCGAGAGCTCCGACCTCGTCGCGGGTATCGACCGCGCTGCGATGGCTGAGCTCGCCTGCTGCGAGCACCGATGCATCCTTGCCGAGCTGCCGCAGCGGGCGAACGATGCGGCCCGACAGCATCCAGGCGATGGCGAAGGCCGCCAGCAGCGCGCCGGTGATGAACAGCGCGGCCCAGCCCAAGCGCCGGACGACGGCTTCGAACGCGATGTCCGTGGGCAACCCGACCGACACCAGCCAGGGTGCTGCGTAAGCGGTCGCTGAGCCGGTGATCCGCTCGACGCCGTCGGGCCAGATCACGACTTCGCTGATGTCCTTCGCGGCCAGGTGCCGCCTGACCTGCTCCGACTTGCTGATGTCGCGGGCGATCCAATTCGGGCCATCGACGCTTCGCGCAATCACGATTCCCTTCTGGTTGACGATCGTGACCACGCTCCCGGGGGGCAACTCCTTGACCCTCAGCGCGTCCTGGAAATGCTCGAGGATGGTGCCGACCACCAGGACGGCTCGCAATCGACCCGCTCGATCCTCGACCGGGCGCGCAATGCTGACGACCAACTGCTTGCTCTGGCGGCCGCGGATGACGTCGCCGATGACCAGGCGTTGACCTGCCAAGACCTGCCGAAAATATTCGCGATCACTGATAGGGGGCCGTACGTTCTCGTCCGACCCGCTTCCGATATTGGTGCCGTCGGGCGCAAACAGCAGGACGTTGCTGATGTATTTGGGCAGCTCGGCCTTGACTTGACGCAGCAGCAGGTCGTTCGCCTTGGCGTCGGCCGGGTTGGTGGAGACCGCCCGGCTGAGCCCGATCAGCAGGTTCTCGAGATTGCCGATGTGGTCGTCGACCTGGGCCGCCAGCAGCCGCGCCTCGTTGACGGCGCGCGCGATCGCCGCGGCCTGGTCGCTCTGCCACTCCTTCCAAACGCCGAACCCGATCAAAGCCGTGAACGGGACGACAGTGGCGAGCACCAACCCGAGCAGTTGCGATCGAATGCTGCGAAGCAGCATCAGTGTGCCCCATCTCCAAGGCCGAGGTCTTGTGCCCCGCCGACGCCGCCCCGGTTATCCCGCGAACTCATTTACAAATTGGCATCCGCCGGCGCGGCAATGGGCAGGATCCCGCCTGTTTTGAGGACGCGCGGCGCCGGGGAACCTAAAAAAAGCTCGCATCACGCTTAATCGAGGCTTAACGCGCGTCGCTCGCGTTGTTGCGTTTGACGCGTTCCGCGGCGAACTCGTTCCCACCCGGATCAAGTCCGGGGCAGGCCTTCGAAAACGCTATACACCGGCGCGGGCAGGTGCTGCGCGGACAATGACGCGGAAGCCTATTTCTTCTTCGGCGTGGAACCGGTCGGAACGCCGGCCCGGCGCGAGAACCCGGCGATCCTGCGCAGCAGCAGCTTGAGCGGGTCGTCGACCCAAGCCCGTGTCATGAAATCGACGTGCTTGATCTCGTCGTTGGCGGCGATGAAGGACACGCTGCCGCGCGCGAGGCTTCCCGGCAGCGTGGTTTGAAAGCGCACGCCGCGCTCGGTCAACATGCGTTGCAGCACGGCGTTCTCGTCGCGCGCCACCTTGCCGAAGGCGCTGACGAAAAAGGCAGGCGGCCGGCGCGCGAGCCAGTCGGCGAACTTCTCCATCTCGGCGAACAAGCCGTCGAGCAGGATGATCCCGCGCACGCGATCATCGACCCTGCCGGAATGCAGGATGAACGCCACCGGATTGTAGCCGCCGCTATAGGCGACGAACACGACCGGAGCGCCGTAGAAGGCGCCTCGCGCACGCTCATCGCCGTAGAGCTGGGTGAGCCGCTCGCTCGCCTCGTTGAGAAACTGCGGGAACACGCCCGGTTCCCAAAATCGCCCGGCGCTGGAGTCGAGGGCGTTGACGGCGAATTGCGGCGCCACCAACACGGCGTTGAGCCCGGATTCGGCGAGTTGCCGCGGCACCTCCTGGCGATTGCGGACGTCGCGCGTGAGCGTGGCTTCGTTGCCGTGGAAGAAAACCACCACCAGCGCGGGCCGCCGAGGATCAAATCCGCGCGGGATGTAGAGCAGCGCCCGGCGATCGCTGTAGGTCTGGTCTTCCCAATAGATGCCGCCGCGCGGCGAGGTGTGGCCGAGCCGGTCGCCCTCAATCACGTCGATGAACGGTTTGTTCTTCTCCGGGACTTCGCCGCGATAGGGGAACGGCGAATTCTCGAACGCCACGAGCGCGATCTTGGGTGACGACAACGGCGCAAGCTCCCGTTTCGGTGCTTGGGCGAAGGCGGCCGTTATCGCGGCTTGCAGCGCCAGCGCGGCGACGACGATGAAACCAAAACTAAGTCGCCGCAACGGCCGCGGTCTCATGCGACACCGAAGAACGTCTAAGCGGCAACAGCACCGCGAAGAAGGCGGGGATGGCCACCAGGTAGGCGCCGCCGGCGACCATCAGCACCGCGGTCAAGCCGAACGACGTCGAGACGATCGGAACGATGGCCGCGCCGATCACCGAGAAGCAGCCGTTGATGCCCCAGGCCCACAGGAACATGTGGTCCTTGCCGAGCCGCGCCAGCGTGGTCATGGCCGTGGGCATGGGGAAGCCCATGAGAAAGGCGGGCGGGAAGATCAGCGCAAAGCAGCAGATCAGGCGCAGCGCATAGGGCAGGGTGCCGATCAGGTCGAGCACGCGGTCGAGGAAAAACCCGTAGCCGATGAGCAGCGCGCTGATCGCGATGAATATCTTCGGCATCACCGTGCGGACGCGGTCGAGGTAGCGTTCCGACACGAAGCTGCCGAGGCCGGAGAACACCAGCATTCCGGTGATCAGCACCGAGGCCGACACGGTGGCGTTGCTCAAGGCCAGGATGAATTCGGAGATCAGCCCGACCTCGACCATGATGTAGCCCGCGCCCAGGCAGGCGAAATACACGATGGTGCGGAATTTTCCCGGGTTGTGGCTGAAGATCGTGCGCCACCCGAATATCAGCGGCAGCAGCACCAGCGATGTCGCGGCCAGGCATGCAATCGCAAGCGTCGCCCACAGCAGCAGGTAACCCCATTCGTCCTGGAACAGCTCCAGCCGGTCGGTGGTGCGCGGCAGATCGCCGGGTTTGACGTAGGCCGCGAAATACGGCCGGTTGTTGGTCAGCATGCGCGTGTCGAAGACGTAGCGGTCGGCGATATCCTCGAAGCCTCCGCGCACGAGGAAGTGCCAGGCCAACTGGCCCATGGTGGTTGCCGGAACGACCGAGGACGCCGGCTTCTCGGGCGTCGATGCCTCTTTCTCGCCGCCGGACGGTTCGGCGGGCGCCGTCAGGTCGTTGTCCTTGAGGCCGTCGGGCTCGGAAAAGACCTGCGCCTGGTAACCCTCGAGCACGTCGGCGGTCTGGCTCTGGTCGTATTCGAAGCCCGGAGAATAGATCTCGTCGAACGACATGCCGCGCGTATGCTCGCGCAGCTTGGCGACCTCGTCGGCGCTGAAGCCGCCGCGCTTGTAG
>WNFU01008180.1_pt1 | contig 12134 bp, 11 predicted proteins | sample 5400121 | NCBI WGS metagenome assembly WNFU01 (sample SAMN13153360, study PRJNA577476) | soil metagenome | isolation source: 100 cm soil or saprolite under grassland replicate 1 | place: USA:California | collected 2016-06-15 | reverse complement strand
TGATGTCGGCGGTCGCGCTGCTCGTCGTCATGAGCAAGGCCTACATGCGCGCGCGCATCTTCAGCTTCCTCGATCCCTGGCAGGACGCGCAGGGTGCCGGCTTCCAGATCGTGCAGGCGCAGATCGGACTCGGCTCGGGCCACTTCCTCGGCGAGGGCCTGGGCCAAGGCGTGCAGAAGATCCACTACCTGCCCGAGGCGCATACCGACATGATCTTCGCCGTCATCGGCGAGGAGCTCGGCCTCGTCGGGACCGCCTCCGTGCTCCTCGCCTACGTCCTCTTCGCGTGGGCCGGCCTGAAGACCGCGCTCGAGTGCCGTGATCCGTTCGGCAAGCGGCTCGCCGCCGGCCTGACCGCGCTCGTCTGCTGTCAGGCGGGGATCAACCTCGCCGCCGTCCTCGGCCTCGCGCCGCTGACCGGAATTCCGCTCCCGTTCGTGTCCTACGGCGGCTCCAGTCTCGTTGTCGAGCTCGTCTCTGTCGGAATCCTCCTTAACATCGCGGGAAGTGGCGCTCGAGCGGCAAGTCAGATGCCTGATCGCGGCCGGGGGGACGGCAGGACACGTGCTGCCGGCGCTGGCGGTCGGGGACGAGCTCCGGAGGCGCGGCGTCCACGTGACCTTCGCCGGGTCGCCGGATCGCGTCGAAGCGCAGCTCGTTCCTGACGCCGGTTACGAGCTCGACACGTTCCGGATCACGGGCCTGCCGCGGCGCCCGTCTCCGGCTCTCGCACGCGCGGCGCTCCTCGCGGGGCGCGCGCCCCGCGCGTGTGCGCACATCCTCGAGCACCGGCGGCCCGACGTCGTCTTCGGCGGAGGCGGGTACGTCGCCGGGCCGATGGTCTACGCGGCCTGGCGAAAGAGAACGCCGGCAGCACTGTCCGAGAGTGACGCACGGCTCGGGCTCGCCAACCGTTTGGCCGCACGCTTCGCACGGCGGATCTTTCTCGCCTACGAGCTGTCCGGCCGTCACGGGGCGAAATACCGCGTTGTCGGTCGGCCCATTCCCGAGCAGGCGCGGCCTCTCGACCGCGCCGTCGCCCGCGCCCAGCTCGGGCTGCCTGCGGACGGCCCCGTGCTGCTGGTCGCCGGTGCACGTGCCGGGGCGCAGGCGCTGAACGAGCTCGCGATCGAGGCTTTCGGTGCCGTGGGGCCGGCCGTTCTGCACGTGTGCGGCGAGCGCGACTTCGACTCGCTGCGTCGGCGTGTCTCGCGTCCGGAGTACCGGCTCGAGCCCGTGCTCGACGGCCTCGGCGCAGCGTATGGAGCGTGCGATCTCGCGATCATGCGCTCCGGCGGGACGGTGTGGGAGCTCGCCGCCGCGGGCATGCCGGCGATCCTCGTCCCGTATCCGTTCGCGACGGCCGACCACCAGACGCTGAACGCGCGTCACTTCGCGCGTGGCGGTGGCGCAATCGCGGTGCCGGAGACGGAGCTCGGCGTCGTACCGGAGCTTGCGCGCTCGCTCCTCGACGATCCCCATCGGCTCCAGCTGATGGCCGAGCGGATGCGCGGGCTCGCCAGGCCGGACGCCGCGCGCGTGATCGCCGAGGAGCTGATCGGGCTTGCCTCCGCTTAGCGGGCGTCGTATCTGGTTCGTCGGAATCGGCGGCGCCGGGCTGTCGGCGTACGCGACGATCGCGGCGGCCTGGGGCGCGGAGGTAGGCGGCTGGGACCGCGTCGACACGAGCTATCTCGAGCCGCTGCGCGGGCACGAGCTCGTGATCGCGCCGGAGCCCGTCGTCCGCGACGGCTGGGAGGTGGTCGTCTCGAGCGCGTATCGCGCGGTGCCCGGCAGGTCGCGTGCCGAGTTCCTGTCCGAGCTCGTCTCCCTGCGCGAGTCGGTCGTCGTCGCCGGCGCACACGGCAAGACGACGACGACGGGCATGATCGCGTACGTCCTCGCGCAGCTCGGACGGGATCCCGCGTTCGCCGTCGGCGGCGAAGTCCCGCAGCTCGGCGGGAATGCGGGCTCGGGAAGCGGATGGTTCGTGGTCGAGGGCGACGAGTCGGACCGGACGATCGCCGCGCTGCGCCCGCGGGTTGCGGTCGTGCTCAACGTCGAGCTCGACCACCACGCGGAGTACGCCTCGCTCGCCGAGCTCGAGTCGCTGTTCGACGACTGGCTGTCGCACGTTCCGCACGTGGTCCGGGCCGAGCAGCTCGGGCCGGTCGATTTCGAGCTCGCACTGCCGGGCGAGCACAACCGGGTGAACGCGGCCGCCGCACTCGCCGCGCTCGAACACTGCGGCGTCCACCCGCGCGACGCCAAGCCTCACATTGCCGTGTACACGGGAGTGGCCCGCCGTTTCGAGCTTCGCGGCGAGGCGCGGGGAATCCGGATCTACGACGACTATGCGCACCACCCGACGGAGATCGCCGCGACGCTGGCAACCGCGCGTGAGCTCGGCGCGCGGCGCGTGCTCGTCCTCTTCCAGCCGCATCTCTACACGCGCACTCGCCATCTCGCCCGCGAGTTCGGCCGGGCCCTCGCTGCCGCCGATGTCGTTGCCGTCACCGACGTCTATGCGGCCCGCGAGCTGGACGCGGGCGACGTTGCAGGGAAGGTTGTCGTGGACGCGGTGTCCGACGCGCGGGCGGGAATGCGAGTCGGCTGGATGCCGTCCGGCGATGAGGGAGCACGCTGGCTCGCGAGCCTCGCGCGGCCCGGCGACGTCGTCCTGACGATCGGCGCCGGGGACGTCGATACGGCGGTGCCGGTGCTGCTCGAGGCGCTCGCGTGAAGATCGAGGAGGGCGTGCCGCTGGCGCGGTACACGACGCTCGGCACTGGGGGGCCTGCGCGCTGGCTCGCGCGGCCGAAGACGCTCCCTGAGCTCGAGGAAGCGCTCGCGTTCGCGGAGCAGGAGCGCGTCGCCGTCACCGTCGTCGGGCTGGGCTCGAACGTCCTCGCCGCAGACGACGGGATCGACCGGCTCGTGCTGAAGCTCGGCGGCGAGCTCGTCGCGGTCACGGCCGCGCGTGAACGCGTCACGGCTGGTGGAGGCGCGACCAACGCCGTCGTCTTGCACCGCGCCCGCGAGGCGGGGCTGGGCGGCTTCGAGTTCGCGTGTGCGATCCCGGGGACGACGGGCGGCGGCGTGCGGATGAACGCCGGCGCCTACGGCGGAGATTTCGCCCAGGTGCTCGAGCGGGCGCTCGTCGTGACGGCGTCCGGCTCGGACTGGCTCACGCCGGAAGCGCTCGGCCTCACGTACCGGCATTCCGATCTCCGTGACGGCCAGGTCGTCGCCCAGGTCGAGCTGCGACTCGAACAGCGGCCTGTCGACGAAATCAAGGCGACGATCGCGCAGCTCCAGTCGCAGCGCAAGGCCGCCCAACCCACGAACAAGCGGACGTTCGGCAGCGTCTTCGAGAATCCCGAATACGAGCTGACGGCGGGGCGGATGCTCGAAGCCTGCGGCCTGAAAGGCCATCGCATCGGCGGCGCGCAGATCTCGCCGCTGCACGCGAACTTCATCGAGAACGCCGGAGGTGCGCGCAGCTCGGACGCCGTCGCGCTGATGAACGAGGCGCGGCGGCGCGCCTTCCTGCAGTTCGGAGTCGAGCTCCGGCACGAGGTCCGGTTTCTCGGCCTGCCGGAGCTCCCCGCCGTGACGTAGGAGGGCCTCCGGCGGCGGCGAAGTTCGCTGCGTGAGCCGCGAACCGCGTCAGTCCGCTGCGCGCGCAGCCGTCGCACGGCTGCCGCCGCTCCCGCGCGACCTTCAGCTCGTTCCCTCCGCCCGGTCGGTCGTCGTGAGCCTGCTGCTCGGCGTGCTCGCCGTGCTCGCGTACGTCGGAGCGCGCGAGACGCCGGTCTTCGCCGTGCGGACGATCGAAGTCGAGGGAGCGCGTTCGCCGGTCGCCCGGCGCGTGGAGGCCGCGTTGCGTCCGCTCGAGGGTGAGAGCCTGCTCAAGGTTCGGAGTGACGAGGTGACACGGCTCGCGACCGCGCTGCCTTCCGTCGCCGGCGTCAGCTACGACCGGGCGTTCCCGAACACTCTGCGCGTGCGCGTCGTGACGGAACAGCCTCTCGCCGTCGTGCGGCGGGGTGTGGAAGCGTGGCTCGTGTCGCGGCGCGGGCGCGTGCTGAAACGAATCGCACAGGGAACCCACACCGCGTTGCCGCGCGTCTGGCTGGCTCAGCCGGCCCCCCTCTCACCGGGCGCGACCCTCGCCGTCGGCGGCGGCGCCGAGGAAATCGTGATGCTGGACGCGCTGCACACGGCGGCCGTCGCCGACCGAATCGCGAGCGTGCACGAGGTGGACGGCCAGTGGGTCTACGTCCTCCGCGGCGGCCTGGAACTGCGTGCCGGCACGCGTGCAGAGCTGCCCTTGAAGCTCGAGATCGCCCGCCGCATCCTTGCCCGGACGCCCGTCTTCGACTACCTGGACGTAAGCGTTCCCGAACGCCCCGTGTCCGGACCGGAGCCTCAAGTCTCAGGTTGAGGTCGAGATTAAGAGGAGAAAGCTTGTTGACAACGCAGACACACGGCCGTACATTGAAGCGTTGCACAACGCTCGACTGCCCCTATCCTCCACTACAGCTTGAGGTCGAGGCGACTTGAGATGAGAGATCAGAGTGGCAATTACCTTGCGGTGATCAAGGTCGTCGGCATCGGCGGCGGCGGCACGAACGCCGTCACGCGCATGGTCGAAGCGAGCCTGTCCGGTGTCGAGTTCATCGCCGTGAACACCGATGCGCAAGCGCTGCTGATGGCGGAGGCGGACGTCAAGATCCAGATCGGCTCGCAAGGAACGCGCGGCCTCGGCGCCGGCGCGGACCCGGCCGTCGGTCTCGCTGCAGCTTCCGAAAGCGCCGACGAGTTGAAGGAGGCGCTCAAGGGTGCGGACATGGTGTTCGTGACTGCGGGCGAGGGCGGCGGTACGGGCACGGGCGGCGCGCCGGTCCTCGCCGAGCTGGCGAAGGCGGTCGGAGCCCTGACGGTCGCGGTCGTGACGCGCCCGTTCTCCTTCGAAGGACGGAAGCGCGCGGAACAATCCGAGCGTGGCCTCGAGAACCTGCGCGACCACGTCGACACGCTGATCGTGATCGAGAACGACCGGCTGTTGCAGGTGGTCGAGAAGCGCACGTCGATCGTCGACGCGTTCCGGATGGCCGACGACGTGCTGCGGCAGGGTGTGCAGGGAATCACCGACCTGATCACCGTGCCGGGTCTCGTCAACCTCGACTTCGCCGACGTGCGGACGATCATGACCGACGCGGGCTCGGCGTTGATGGGAATCGGGAGCGCGTCCGGAGAGAACCGTGCAGCCGAAGCCGCACGTGCGGCGGTCTCGTCGCCGTTGCTCGAGGCGTCGATCGAAGGCGCGACCGGGATTCTGCTGAACATCACCGGCGGGCCGGACATCGGGCTGTTCGAGGTGAACGAGGCGGCCGAGGTCGTAACGAGCGCCGCCGACGCGAACGCAAACGTCATTTTCGGTGCGGTGATCGACGAGGGGAAGGACGATTCCGTGACCGTGACGGTGATCGCGACGGGCTTCGGCGGAGACCGCCGCCGGCGCCGCCGCGCCGAAACGCCGTCGATCCTCGAGGAGCCGCTCGCCCCCCGAGAAGAGAGGCTGGAGGGCACGGAAGACATCCTGGACGTCCCGAGCTTCCTCCGAGACGAATAATCCGTCCGCCGGCAGCCCGGCTTCGCCGGGCTGCTCACAACGGCCTCGAAGAAGCCGAAAACCCCACAACAAAGCCAATCGACGCGCGCGCGGAGCGCGCCCGGTCCGGTCTTCTCGCAAAAGTGCGCAGCACTTTTTGCGAAAGGAGGTTTAAACGCCGCCCCAGGCGGCGAGAAACCTCTTGCCCTCATAGGGTCGACGCCGCAGTTGACCCAACGACCCGGTCCAGCCGCCCCGACCGTCTCCCGCGTTAAGCGGGGAATGGTCGGGGCGGCCCCCATTTATCCTTCGCTCGCCCGCTTCGCTTTCCGCTCGGGGCTCTGCTTGTCCCTCGCTTCGCTTCGCTCGCGCTCGGGACTCGCGCCTGCGGCGCTCGCGATTGGTGGTGGTCGGAGGGTGGGTGTCTTCGGGTGGCGTTCGCTTCGGCGCGGCGTAGCCGCGCCTTGGGCGAAACGTTCTCATTAGCATCGCTCGTAATGGCGCAGACGCTTCAGCGGACTCCGCTCTTCGAGCGGCACGTCGCCTTGGGCGCTCGGATGGTCCCGTTTGCAGGCTGGGAGATGCCCGTGCAATACGACGGCGTCATTCCCGAGCATCGCGCTGTCCGCTCAGATTGCGGCGTCTTCGACGTGTCGCACATGGGTGAGCTCGAGGTCGAGGGAATGCACGCCCTCGACTTGCTGCAGTCGCTGCTGTCTAACGACGTCTCGAAACTCGGTGTCGGCGACGCGCAATACACGTTGCTGACGAACGAGCGCGGCGGCATCGTCGACGACCTGATCGTCTACCGCACGGACCAGTACCGCTACCTGCTGATCGTCAATGCCTCGAATCGAGATGCGGATTATCGGTGGCTCAAGGACCGCGAGATTCCGGGCTCGGACGTGCGCGATTTCTCGGACGAGTACGCGCTGCTCGCCGTCCAGGGGCCACGGTCCCTGGAGCGCCTCGAGTTGTCCGATGCGAAACCGTTCACGTGGGCGATGGGCGAGCTCGACGGCCTCGAGGTCATGGTCAACCGGACCGGCTACACCGGTGAGCTCGGCGTCGAGTTGATGTGCCCGGCCGAGGACGCGCCGGCCCTCTGGGACGCCGTCGTCTTCCGGGGCGCGAAGCCGTGCGGCCTCGGCGCCCGCGACACGCTCCGGCTCGAGGTCTGCTACCCGCTCCACGGCAACGACATCACGCCTGAGACCGACGCGATCTCCGCCGGACTGGGCTGGACCTGCGCGCTGGACACGGACTTCACGGGGGCGGACGAGCTCCGGCGGCTCAAGGCGGAGGGACCCGAGCGGAAACTGGTCGCCTTCGTGATGACGGAGAAAGCGATACCACGTCAAGGGATGGCGATCGAGCAGGGCGGAGTCGTCACGTCCGGAAGCCATTCGCCGATGCTCGACGTCGGCATCGGCATGGGGTACGTCCCGGCGGCGGTCGCCGAGCCGGGGGTCGAGTTGACAATCGACGTCCGCGGCCGCCCGCGAGGCGCGCGAATCGTGAAGAAGCCGATCTACAAACGAGAGGAGCGCTAGTGCCGGCGCAGGAGGCGTATCCCGACGAGCTGAAGTACCACGCGGAGCACGACTGGGCCCGCATCCAGAACGGCGAGGCCACACTCGGGATCACGTGGTTCGCGCAGGACGCGCTCGGCGAGCTCGTGCACTACGAGCCGCCGGACGAGGGCTCGACGATCTCGAAGGACGAGTCGTACGGCGAGGTCGAGTCGGTCAAGGCCGTATCGGATCTGGTCGCGCCCCTCTCGGGTGAGGTGCTCGAGGTCAACGCCAAGGTCGTCGACGCGCCCGAGACCGTGAACGACGACCCGTACGGCGAGGGCTGGCTGGTGCGCATCCGGCTTGCAGATGCGTCAGAGGTGGACTCGCTCCTGGACGCGGCCGCGTACCGCACACAGCTCGAGACTTCGTGAGCTACCTCAGCTTGACCGACGCGGATCGCGAGGCGATGCTGGCGGCGATCGGCGTCGAGACCGTCGACGAGCTCTTCCGTGACATCCCCCGCGGCGTGCGTTATGGGCGCGAGCTCGCCCTCGAGCCTCCGCTGACCGAGGCGCAGCTGCAGCGCCACCTCGAGGAGCTCGCCGCGCGCAACGTCGATATGACGCGAGAGCTCTCCTTCCTCGGCGCCGGCGTGTACGACCACTACGTGCCGGCGATCGCCGACGCGGTGTTGCAGCGCGGTGAGTTCCTCACCGCGTACACGCCGTACCAGCCGGAGATGAGTCAGGGCGTGCTGCAGGCGATCTTCGAATACCAGACGGCGATCTGCGAGCTGACCGGCATGGACGTCTCGAACGCCTCCGGCTACGACGGCACGACGGTCGCCGCCGACGCCTGCTACGTGGCGAAGCATGCGACGGGGCGCTCGAAGATCGTCGTCACCGAAGCGACGAGCCCGCAGGTTCGCCAGGTCGTGAAGACGTACGCGCCCGGATTCGGCCTCGAGGTCGTCGAGGTGCCGCATCGTGGCGGATCGACCGACGCAGACGAAGTGTCCGCTGCTGCACAGGATGCCGCGGCAGTGCTCTTTCAGCAGCCGAACTTCTTCGGCGTGCTCGAACCGGCACCGAATCTCGCCGCTGCAGCAAGCGCGGCAGGTGCGCTCGCGGTTGCCCACGTCGACCCGATGTCCCTCGGCGTCCTCGAGGCGCCCGGCGCGTACGGCTGCGCGCTCGCGATCGGCGAGGGGCAGGGCACGGGCAACTACGCGAGCTTCGGAGGTCCGCACTACGGCTTCCTCGCCGCGCGCAATGAGTTCATCCGTCGCATGCCGGGACGGATCATCGGCGAGACCACCGATCTCGACGGCGAACGCGCCTATGTCTTGACGCTGCAGACCCGCGAGCAGCACATCCGCCGCGAGAAGGCCACCTCCAACATCACGACGAACCAGACCCTGCTCGCACTGCAGGGGCTGGTCTCGCTCTCGTGGCTGGGTCCACAGGGGCTCCGCGAGGTGGGGGAGACCTGCATGAGCCTCGCCGCGTACGCGCAGGAGAAGCTCGGACTCGAACCGGTGTTTCCAGAACGGACAACGTTCAAGGAGTTTGCCGTGCGTGTCGGACGGAGCGCGCGAGAGGTGATCCGAGCTGCGCGAGCGCGAGGCGTCCATCCCGGCTACGCGCTCGGGCGCGATTACGCCGGGCTGGATGACGCGCTGCTCGTGTGCGTCACAGAGAAGCGTACGCCGGCCGACGTCGACCGCTTCGCGGAGGTCTTAGCCGAGGTCGCGGCATGAAGCTGATCTTCGAGAAGTCGCAGGCCGGACGTCGCGGCGGCGAACCGCCCCGCTACGACGATCTGCCGCGTGTCGACCTGCCGGAGGAGTTGCGCCGCTCCGAGCAGCCCCGCCTACCCGAGCTCGCCGAGCCGGAGATCCTCCGCCACTTCACCGAATTGTCGACGCGCAACTTCGGAATCGACACAGGTTTCTACCCGCTCGGCTCGTGCACCATGAAATACAACCCGCGCATTAACGAGCGGCTCGTCACTTTGCCGGGCTTCGCGCATCTGCATCCGCTGCAGGAGGAGGACGGAGCGCAGGGTGCCCTCGAGCTGATGTGGCGGCTGCAGGAGATCCTCGCCGAAGTGACGGGGTTGCACGCCGTCTCGCTCCAGCCTGCCGCAGGCTCGCAAGGCGAGGTCACCGGTCTGATGCTCATGCACGCCTACTTCGCCGACCGACGCGAGGACGCGCAGCGGCGGAAGATCGTCGTCCCCGACACGGCACACGGAACGAACCCCGCGAGCGTGACGATGGCCGGCTACGAGCTGACCAACGTGCAGACCGACGCGCGCGGGAACATCGACGTCGACGACCTGCGTGCCAAAGTGGACGAGCACACCGCCGGGCTGATGCTCACGAACCCGTCGACGCTCGGGCTCTTCGACGAGAACATCGAGGAGATCGCGCGCATCTTCCATCGCGCCGGCGCCCTGATGTACTACGACGGCGCGAACCTGAACGCCGTGTGCGGCATCTCGCGCCCCGGCGACATGGGCTTCGACATCGTGCACATCAACCTGCACAAGACCTTTTCGCAGCCGCACGGCGGCGGCGGGCCGGGCGGTGGGCCGATCGCGGTCCGGGAGATGCTCGAGCCGTTCTTGCCGGTCCCGGCGGTCGTCCGGGACGGCGACGAATTCCGCCTCGATCACGATCGGCCCAAGTCGATCGGCAAAGTGCGCGGCTTCACAGGGCCCTTCGGCGTCTTCGTGCGCTCGTACGCGTACATCCGCACCTACGGGCCGCGGCTACGGGAGATGTCGGAGGTCGCAGTCCTGAACGCGAACTACCTGCTCGCTCGACTGAAGGACACATACGACCTCCCATTCGACAGGCTCTGCATGCACGAGTTCGTGCTCTCCGCGCGCCCGCTCAAGCGTGAGCACGGCGTCACGGCGCTCGACGTCGCCAAGCGGCTGATGGACTACGGCTTTCACCCGCCGACGATCTACTTCCCGCTGAACGTGCCGGAGGCGCTGATGATCGAGCCGACCGAGACGGAGCCGAAAGAGACGCTCGACGCGTTCGCCGACGCGATGCTCGCCATCGCGCGCGAAGCAGGCGAGGAGCCGGAGGTGGTGAAAGGGGCGCCGACCTCGCGGCCCGTGCGGCGCGTCGACGAGGTGAAGGCTGCGAAGCATCCGGTCGTCCGCTACCTCTTCGAGGAGCACCCCGCGGCGCAGCGACCGGTGGAGGCCACGGTTGCACCCTCGGGCTAGTCTGAACGTAACGCGGGACCAGGTCCCGGGACTGAAGAGGCGGATGGGTTGCCACTTTGAGGGACCTGGTCCCGGAAAGGAAAGCGTGGAGAAAATCAAGAAAACAGAGGAGCAGTGGCGCGCCGAGCTGACGCCCGAGCAATACCGCGTGCTCCGCGAGAAAGGCACCGAGCGCCCGTTCACGGGCGAGTACGACCACGTCTTCGAGCCGGGCAGGTACCTCTGCGCCGGTTGCGGGGCCGAGCTCTTCCCCGCGGAGACGAAGTACGACTCCGGCTGCGGCTGGCCGGCCTTCTACGCGCCCGCGTCAGAGGACGCAATCGAAGAAGAGACCGACACGACCTACGGGATGGTGCGGACCGAGGTGATGTGCGCCGCGTGCGGCGGGCATCTCGGGCACCTCTTCCCGGACGGTCCGCAGCCGACCGGAATTCGCTACTGCATCAACTCGGCAGCATTGAGATTGGAGGAAGAGTGACGAAGAAGGCAACGTTCGGCGCCGGCTGTTTCTGGGGCGTCGAGGCGGCGTTCCGCCAGATCGACGGCGTCACGAGCACACGCGTCGGCTATGCCGGCGGCGCGCTCGAGAATCCGACCTACGAGGATGTCTGTTCGCACACGACCGGCCATGCCGAGGTGGTCGAGGTCACGTACGACTCCGACACGATCTCGTTCGACGAGCTGCTCGACGTGTTCTGGCGCAAGCATGACCCGACCCAGTTGAACCGGCAAGGCTGGGACGTCGGCGACCAGTACCGCTCGGTGATCTTCGTCCACGACGAGGAGCAGCGCGCGGCGGCCGAGCGGTCGAGGCAGAACGAGCAGGGCTCGTACCGCAAGCCGATCGTCACGCAGATCGAGCCCGCACCCACGTTCTACGAGGCGGAGGACTATCACCAGCAATACCTCGAGAAGCGTGGCCGCTCGAGCTGCACGCCGGCACTGCGTCAGACGGCTTGACGGTCGACCACCGCCGCGCTCTGAGGCATCGCTTGGAATAGTCGGCTACACGTCTAGCGTGTGGCTGCGAGTTGCCCGCACGCGGCCGCGATGTCGCGGCCGCGTGTGAGGCGTACCGTCGCCGGCAACCGTTCGTGATCGAGCACCGCTTTGAACGCGCCGATCGCGTTTCGCGTCGAGCCCTCGAATGCGCCCGTTGGGTTGTACGGGATCAGGTTGATCTTGAAGATTCGCGAGTCGAGCAGCCTCGCAAGCTCGGCCGCGTGCTCGACGCGGTCGTTGACGCCGCCGAGCATCACGTACTCGATGAACACCTTCCGCGCGCGCAGCTCGAAGTAGCGTCTGCACTCCGCGAGCACGTCCTCGAGCGGGTAGCGGTCGTTGACGGGCATCAGCTCGCTCCGCAACGCGTCGTTCGGCGCGTGCAGCGAGAGCGCGAGCCGGACCGGCTCCTCCACCTCGTCGACGAACCGGCGCAGTCCCGGCAGCCAGCCGACCGTGGAGACCGTCGTGCGCCGGTGCGTGACGCCGAGATCCGGAAGGCGCCGTGCCGCCTCGACGACGTTGTCGAGGTTCAGCATCGGCTCGCCCATCCCCATGAAGACGACGTGGTTGATCGGCTCCATGCGGCGGAAGTGGAGCGTCTGGTCGAGGATCTCCGACGCGGTTAGGTTGCGGCCGAAGCGCATCTGGCCGGTCGCGCAGAACGTGCACGTGAGCGGCCAGCCCGACTGGGACGACACGCAGGCGGAGCGCCGTCCGTCTCGGTAGCGCATCAAAACCGCTTCGACGGG
>WNFU01011107.1_pt1 | contig 12135 bp, 8 predicted proteins | sample 5400121 | NCBI WGS metagenome assembly WNFU01 (sample SAMN13153360, study PRJNA577476) | soil metagenome | isolation source: 100 cm soil or saprolite under grassland replicate 1 | place: USA:California | collected 2016-06-15 | reverse complement strand
AACGCTCGAGCGCGGGATGTGGATCGAGTTCGAAGGCGAAGACGGTCAGCTCGCGTTCGCCAAGCTGGCGTGGGTGAGCCCGCTGCGCGGCACGTATCTTTTCACCAACCGGCAGGGCCAGAAGGCCGTGTCGCTCACCGCCGACGAGCTCGCCGATCGTTTCCGCAACGATCGCGCCCGCCTCGTGGAAGCAGAGCCTCTGGTGGACCGCGCCTTCGTCAGCATGATGGCGTCGCTCGAAGAGAGATTCGGCGAGCAACCTGCGTAGCCCGGGCTGACCCCGGACTTGATCCGGGGGATGCCCGGGTCATGGGTGCGCGCTGAATGTTCCCGGGCATCGCGCTGCGCGCTCAGCCCGGGCTACGCGGCCAGCGCAGTGGCGATCTCTCCGATCAGCTCTGGTCCCTTGTAGATCAAGCCGGTGTAGATCTGCACCAGCGTCGCACCGGCCGCGATCTTCTCCCGTGCATCCGCCGCCGACATGATCCCGCCGACGCCGATGATCGGTACGGCCCCAGCGAGTTCCGCGGCGAGCGTGCGGATGACCGCGGTCGCCTTGTCCTTGAGCGGACGGCCCGAAACGCCTCCGGCTTCGCCTCCGTGCAAGAGCCCTGCGACTGCGCTGCGGTCGACCGTCGTGTTGGTCGCGATGACGCCGTCGATGCGATGCGCGCGCAACGCAGTGGCGATTCGCCGGATGTCGGCGGGACCAAGGTCCGGCGCGATCTTTACCGTCAACGGCGTGTACTTGCCGTGGCGATCGGCGAGCTTCGCCTGTTCGGCCTTGAGGGAAGCGAGCAGCGCGTCGAGCGCGGTGTCGGCCTGCAGCTCGCGCAAACCCTCGGTGTTGGGCGAGGAGATGTTGACCGTCACGTAGCTCGCCTGGGCATATACCGCGCGCAGGCAGGTGAGATAATCGTCGACGGCGCGTTCGTTAGGCGTGTCGAAATTCCTGCCAATGTTGAGCCCGAGTACGCCGCCGCTCTTGGGTCCGAAGCGGGCTCGCGCGACGTTGGCGACAAAGCGATCGAGGCCGTCGTTGTTGAAGCCGAGGCGGTTGATCAACGCTTGAGCCTTGGGCAGCCGGAACAGCCGCGGGCCGGGATTGCCCGGTTGAGGCCGCGGCGTCACCGTACCGCATTCGATGAATCCGAAGCCGAGCGTAGCGAGGCCGTCGATGTGCGCGGCGTTCTTGTCGAGCCCTGCCGCGAGACCGATCCGGTTGGGAAACGTTATGCCCATCGCCTCTACCGGCGACGCCGGCGCGCGCGGCGCGGCGAGCTGCGCGACTCCCAGCGAGGCGGCTGCGTCGAGGCCCGCGAGCGTGAGCTCGTGCGCGATCTCCGGGTCGAGCGCGAATAGCAGTGGACGGAACAGCGGATAGAGCATGCGTAGAGCCTCTAACGCAGTGAAGCGCGTGATGCGCTGGCACGATTTGGGCTCAAGCGCGCGAAGCAAGCCACGCCGCTTGGTAGGCCCCAAGCAAGTGGCTTGCGCCAAAGCCGGTGGGCCCAAATCGCGGCCAGCCCTTCGGGTTGCGGCAACGCACACGCGCTTTACTGTGTTAGAGGCTCTGAAACAACATGGGCGGCGAGCCCGAGGGCAAGCGGGCCGATGATACCATCCGTCGCGGCCTTGGAGCCTGTCGGGCTTGCTCTCACGCGACAGTAAGCCCGACAGGTTCCGAGGATCGACGACGATGCTGAAGCGCAACACATGCGGACATCCACCGTTCGCACGACTTGCCGCGGGTATGTTTTTCCTCTCTCTCGCCGCGGTCGCGCTGGCCGCGCCGCGGCCGGCGGATGCGCCTGCCAATTACGCGCAGCGACCCGAGGTGCGCGCGTTCATCGCCGAGCTGGTCGCCGACCAAGGTTTCGATGCGCGCACGCTGCGCAGGCTGTTCGCCCAAGCGCGTCATCAACCGAAAGTGGTCGCGGCGATGTCGCGGCCGGTGCTGTCCCCGCCCAAGTGGTACGAATTCGCGCCGAGATTCCTCGACTCCGCACGCGTCGACGCCGGCGTCGCATTCTGGCACGAGCACAGCGACGCGCTGAACCGCGCCCGGGACGAGTTCGGCGTTCCGCCGGAAGTGATCGTCGCGATCATCGGCGTCGAAACGTATTACGGCCGCAATACGGGCAGCTATAGGGTGTTCGATGCGTTGACGACGCTCGCTTTCGACTATCCGCGCCGCGCGGAATTCTTCCGCGGCGAGCTGAAGCAATTCCTGCTCCTTGCGAAAGAACAAGGCATCTCACCGCTCGCTCCCAAGGGATCGTACGCGGGGGCGATAGGCCTGCCGCAGTTCATGCCCGGGAGCATTGCCGGCAAGCTCGACGGCGGTATTGCGGAACGGCGCTCGCTCGCCGAATGGGTGCACGATGGGATCATCGGGTTCGCTTTTCCCGGCGATCTCAGCTCCGATCCCGTCGGGCTGCTGATGCTGGAAGAAGAGACGGGCCCGACCTATTGGCTCGTGTTCAACAACTGGTACGTGCTCACGCGCTACAACCGCAGTCGATTGTATGCGTCGGCGGTATGGGAGCTGGCGCAGGCTATTAAGCTCGCCGCGGACGGCGGATCGAAGCTCACTTACGTTGCGTCACACGCGGCGCGACAGCGTTCGCACGTGCGCGACCAGGCCGCGCGTCGACGCGTCGGCGTCGGCGGAGCCGACGCCGTCGCGCACTGCGGCGACCAGTGGCCCCGCCAGCGCCTTGCCTAGCTCCACGCCCCATTGGTCGAACGAATTGATCCCGTAGAGCGCGCCTTCGACGAAGGTGCGGTGCTCGTAAAGCGCAAGCAGCTGGCCGAGCCGGCGCGCGTTCAACTCCGGTAGCAGCAGCGTCGTCGATGGGCGGTCGCCCGGGCAGACGCGGTGCGGCGCGTCTCTGTCGATCGCATCCGGCGCCATGCCTTTGGCGGCAAGCTCGGCCCGCACCGCGGCGAGCGGCCTGCCGGTCATCAAAGCCTGCGCCTGCGCGAGTGCGTTGGCGACGAGCAACGCCTGCTGATCCGATAGCGGATGCGTCGCGCGCACGGGCACGATGAACTCGACCGGGACGGCTTGCGTTCCCTGATGCAGCCATTGGAAGAACGCGTGCTGGCTGTCGGTGCCCGGCTCGCCCCAGAGCGCGGGCGCCGTCGGGCGACTGGACGGCGCGCCGTCGCGCATGACCGATTTGCCGTTGCTTTCGAGCACGAGCTGCTGGAGATACGCCGGCAGCCGCGAGAGCGCATGGGCGTAGGGAACGACGACGCGCTGGCTCATGCCGGACGCCTGGGCGTTCCAGAAATCGACCAGCGCTAGCAGCGCAGGCAGGTTGTGCGGCAGCGGTGTATCGCGGAAGTGCGCATCCATCGCCGCGGCGCCGGCGGAAAGCTCGGCGAAGCTCTCCCATCCGCAGCGAATTGCGATCGCCAGCCCGGCCGCGGACCAGAGCGAGAAACGGCCGCCGACCCAGTCCCATATCGGTAACACGTCAGCGCCGGCGACGCCGAAGGCGCGCGCGGCGGCAGCATTCGCCGTGACGGCGATGAAGTGCGCTCCCAGCGCGGGGCCGCCGCCGAGCTGCGCGGCCAGCCACTCGCGCGCGGAAGTCGCGTTCTTGAGCGTTTCCTGCGTCGTGAAAGACTTGGATACGACCACGAACAGCGTCGTCGCCGGATCGGCGCCCGCCAACGCGCGGGAAAGGTGCTCGGGATCGATGTTCGACACGAATGCGACATCGATACCATCGCCACGCACCGCGCGCGGGCCAGCGAGCACGTCGCAGACGAGCCGGGGCCCGAGATCCGAGCCGCCGATTCCAAGATTGATGACATAACGGATCGGCCGGCCGGTTGCGCCGAGCCGCGCGCCGCCGCGCAGCTGTGTGGCCAGCATGCGCATGCGGGCCTGTGCGGTGCGGATCGCGGGAATCACGTCGGCGCCGTCGACGGCGAGCGGAGCATCGCCTTGCTGCCGCAACGCGGTGTGGAGAACCGGCCGCTGTTCGGACAGATTGATCTTCTCGCCGGCGAACATCGCGGCAATCCATGCGGGCAGATTGCGCTCGCGGGCATAGGCGACGAGCAAGGCCATGGTCTCGGCGGTCAGGCGTTGCTTCGACCAGTCGGCGAGCCAATCGTCCCAGGCGAGCGACAGCTGCGCGAAGCGCTGCGGATTCGCAGCGAAGAGCGCCGTGAGCGAGCGGCCGGCGAGCGCGCGCCGGTGATCGATTAGCGCTTGCCAGCCGGGAGAGGGCGCGATTTCGTTCATGCCGGATCGAGTCGGGTGAGGATGAATTCTCGTTGAGCGGCGTGATGTCGCATGCGCCATGGGCACCGCGACAGTGCGGCGAGGATAATCGATCGAGCCCTTCACAGGCAAACCGAGGCAAACTCGTTACAATCGGCTCCACCGGACTTCGCGCCGAAGAGCGATGGACGCCCCCACCGACAAGGACCTGCCGCTCAAGGAAGACACGCGCCTGCTCGGCCGCCTTCTCGGCGACGTGCTGCGCGCTCAGACCGGCGAGGAAGGATTCGCGCGGATCGAGTCGATTCGCCAGACCGCGATCCGCCTGCGCCGCGCCAGCCAGAATGACACGGCCGGTATCAAGGACGAGCTGGCCACGCTGCTCAACGATTTGCCGATCGCGCAGACGCTCGATGTCGTGCGCGCATTCAGCTATTTTTCGCATCTCGCCAATCTCGCCGAAGACGTCCACCAGAATCGGCGGCGGCGCGCGCACGCGTTCGCCGGATCACCGCCGCAGTCGGGCAGCATCGCGCATGCTTTCCTTCGCCTGCGCGAAGCGGGGATCGAAGGCGCGGCGCTGCACGCCTTTTTTGCCGATGCGTTGGTGAGTCCCGTGCTGACCGCGCATCCAACCGAGGTCCAGCGCAAGAGCATCCTCGACTGCGAGCGGGAAATCGTCCGCCTGTTGCAATGGCGCGATCGCAGCGCGCTTACGCCCGACGAGCAGGACGCAATGCAGTCAGGGCTTTTTCGGCAGGTGCTCGCCCTGTGGCAGACCGCTATGCTGCGGCTGACCAAGTTGCAGGTGAAGGACGAAATCGACAACGGCATCGCCTACTACCGGTATACGTTTCTCGACGAGATCCCGCGGCTTTATGCCGATCTTGATGAGCGACATGCGCGCCACTTTGGCGGCGAGGCGATCGTTCCCGCGTTTCTGATCATGGGCTCGTGGATCGGCGGCGATCGCGACGGCAATCCGTTTGTCGTGGCCGACACGCTGCAATACGCGAACCGCGCGCAGGCGAGCGTCGCGCTCGCGCATCACCTAAGCGAAGTGCACCAGCTTGGCGCCGAGCTCTCGCTCTCCATGCGGCTGGTCACGCCGACGGCGGAGCTCTCCGCGCTGGCCGCCGCGGCGCACGATCCCAATCCGCACCGCGGCGACGAGCCGTATCGGCAGGCGCTGGTCGGCGTCTACGCGCGACTTGCGGCGACGGCCAAGGCGCTGACCGGCTACGAGCCGCCGCGGCCGCCGCACGCGGAGATGCCGCCCTACGCTGCTCCTGCGGAGCTTATCGCCGACCTCGATGTGATCGCCGTATCGCTCGCGTCCCACGGCTCGCAGCGCCTCGCCGAGGGCAGGCTCCGGCACCTGCGCCGCGCTGTCCAAGTGTTCGGGTTCCATCTTGCCACGCTCGACCTGCGCCAGAACTCGGACGTGCACGAGGCCGTCGTGGCCGAGCTGCTGGCGCGCGCCGGCGTGCACGCCGATTACGCCGCGCTCCCCGAGGCCGAGCGCGTTGCGCTGCTGGTGGCCGACCTCGCGAATCCGCGCCTCCTCGACACGCCGCACGTCGCACGCACGCCGCTGCTCGATTCCGAGCTTGCGATCATGCGCGTGGCGGCGGAGGTCCATCGCCATTTCGGCCCAACTGCGCTGCCGAACTACGTCATCTCCAAGTGTCAATCGGTCAGCGATCTGCTCGAGGTCGCGGTCCTGCTCAAGGAAGTGGGACTTCTGACGCCCAGCCGGCTCATGGTGAACATCGTTCCCTTGTTCGAGACCATTGCCGATCTCGAGCGCTGTGCGGACATCATGCGCTCCGCGTTCCGGCTGCCATGCTATCGATGCTGGCTCGAGTCGCGCGGCCGCTGGCAGGAGGTGATGCTGGGGTACTCGGACAGCAACAAGGATGGCGGGTTCGTCACCGCCAACTGGGCGCTCTATCGCGCGGAGCTCAGGCTGGTCGACGCGTTTCGTGACTTCGATGTCAAGCTGAGACTCTTCCACGGTCGCGGGGGCAGCGTCGGCCGCGGCGGCGGACCCAGTTACGAGGCGATATTGGCACAGCCCTCGGGGAGCGTGAACGGCGCGATTCGCATCACCGAGCAGGGTGAAATCATCGCCAGCAAGTATTCGGACCCTGAGCTCGGCCGGCGCAATCTGGAAACGCTGGTCGCCGCGACGATGGAGGCGAGCCTGCTGCCCGCGCCAAGCGGCGACGGCGCAATGGCGGATTATTACGCCGCAATGGACGAGCTTGCCGCACTGGCGCTCACGGCGTACCGGGCGCTCGTCTACGAAACGCCGGAGTTCCTGCCGTATTTTCGTGCCTCGACGCCGATCGCGGAAATCGCCGAGCTCAACATCGGCAGCCGCCCTGCCTCGCGCAAGGGATCGCAGAAGATCGAAGACCTGCGGGCGATCCCGTGGGTATTCAGCTGGAGCCAGTGTCGCCTCATGCTGCCAGGCTGGTACGGATTTGGCACGGCGGTGGAGGAGTGGCTGGCGCAGGAGCCTGGAAAGCGCGACGCGCGGCTCGGGCGCTTGCGCGACATGCACGCGCGCTGGCCGTTCTTCCGCAGCATGCTCTCCAACATGAGCATGGTGCTCGCCAAGACTGATCTTGCGATCGCCTCAAGGTACGCCGAACTGGTCCCCGACGCGGGAGTGCGCGAAGCGATCTATCCGCGGCTCGCCGCCGAGCACGATCGGACCGTGCGCTGGGTCCTCGCTGTCTCGCGCAGCATGACGTTGCTCGACGACAATCCGACGCTCGCCCGCAGCATCCGCAATCGCTTTCCCTACCTCGATCCGCTCAACCACCTGCAGGTCGAATTACTGCGCCGTTTCCGCGCTGGCCAGACCGACGTGCGCACGCGACGCGGGATTCATCTCACGATAAACGGCTTGGCCGCAGGGTTGCGCAATAGCGGCTGAAGGCAGCCGATGCCGGCGAATCGGGAGGGAAAACGAGCCGCGTACGCTTCTGCGGTCGCGGCGATACGCGACCGTGTGCTACGCTCCTCGCGCTCATGCTGCGCACGTTTGCTAGATGATTACCGTCGACCTTCTTCGCGGCGTCCCGCTGTTGGCGTCGTTGCCTGCGTCCGAGCTCGAGACTCTGGCCGCGCGCGGGGCCGACATCCGCTTGCGCGCAGGTGATTGGCTGATTCACGAAGGCGAGCTGCCGTCGTTCTTCGTGCTGCTCGAGGGGCGCATCGAGGTGCGCAAGGCGATACACGGTGTCGATCGCCTGCTCGCCACTTATGAGCGCGGCGAGTACTTCGGCGAGCTGCCGCTGCTGCTCGGATCGCCCGCCGTCGCGAGTCTGCGCGCGCTGGAGCCGGTCCGAGTCTGCGCGTTCGAAGCGGCCGACTTCCGCGAGCTTATCGCCGGCTGTCCCTATCTCAACAGCGAGCTTTTGAAGACGATGGCCACGCGCGTCGGCCGCCTGCAGGAAATCACGAGTGAACCGCCGGCCGCCACGGCGACGATCATCGGCCATCGCTTCGACCTCGCATGCCATCACGTGCGCGATTTCCTGGCGCGCAACCACATCGCGTTCAAGTGGCTGGATCCGACCCGGCCCGATCGAAACGCCGAGCCCGTGCCGCCACCGCGTCCCGGCGACGCATTTCCGGTTGTCGTCCTTTCGGATGGCACGCGGCTGGTCACTCCGAGCTTGCGCGAGTTGGCGGAGAAGCTCGGTCTGCAGACCAAGCCGAGGACCGCGATCTACGACCTCGCGATCATCGGTGCGGGTCCGGCCGGACTCGCCGCGGCCGTATACGGCGCGTCCGAAGGCCTGTGCACGGTCCTGATCGAGCGCGAGGCGCCGGGCGGGCAGGCCGGCACGTCGTCGCGCATCGAGAATTATCTCGGCTTCCCGACGGGCGTCTCTGGCGACGAGCTCGGCTCGCGCGCGTTGCAGCAGGCGAAGCGCTTCGGCGCCGAGATTCTCGTCGCGCGGCAGGTGATCGGCATCGAAGCCGATCCTGCGGCGCGCGAGCGCGCCGTGCGGCTCGACGGCGACGAACGCGTCGGCGCGCACAGCGTCATTCTCGCTACCGGCGTAACCTGGCGTCAGCTCGAGGCGCCGGGTTGCGACACCTTTCTCGGGCGCGGAGTCTACTACGGCGCGGCGCGTACCGAGGCGCCCAACGTGCGCGGCCAGGACATATTTCTGGTCGGCGGGGGGAATTCGGCGGGCCAGGCGGCTATGTTCTTCGCCAATTATGCACGCTCGGTGACGCTGCTGGTGCGAGGGGCCTCGCTCGCAGCATCGATGTCGCGCTATCTCATCGACCAGCTCGCGTCGAAGGACAATATCCGGGTGCGCACCGAGCATCGCGTCATGCGCGTCGAGGGCAGCGATCACGCCGAGCGGATCGTCGTCGAAAATCGGCGGACCGGCGAGATTCGCACCGAGCCCGCCGCGGCGGTATTCGTTTTCATCGGCGCCGACGCCGAAACGTCGTGGTTGCCGGACGCCGTCATTCGCGACGCGCGCGGCTACGTCTGCACTGGTCGCGACGTCACCGATCTCGTCGCGCAGAATAACGGGCACTGGGCGCTAGCGCGCGACCCGTATCTGCTCGAGACAAGCGTGCCCGGCGTTTTTGCCGCGGGCGACGTGCGCCACGGGTCGATCAAGCGCGTCGCCGCGGGCGTGGGCGAGGGCAGCATGGCCATTGCCTTCGTGCACCAGTACCTGGCCTGAATTTGTACGGGTCGCCGAATGGGGAGGAAACAATGAAAGGATTGCGTGAACGCTTCGGTCGCCCGTTGCGGCTGGCGCTGATCGGCGGCGGCCCGGCTTCGTGGATCGGACGCATGCACCAGACTGCGGCCGAGCTCGACGGCTATTGGCGCGTCGTCGCGGGCGTGTTCTCTAGCGATCCGACGCGCTCGCGCGATGCCGGCGCCGAGCTGGGATTCGACCGCGCGCGGAGCTACGGCGAAGTGCGCGAGCTGCTCGACAAGGAGAAAGCGCGCCAGGACGGCATCGATGCAGTCGCGATCATGACGCCCAATGACACGCACTATCCGTATGCCGTCGCCGCGCTCGACGCCGGGCTCGACGTCGTATGCGACAAGCCGGTCACGCACGACTTCACGCAGGCCTGCGATCTCGTCGCCCGCACGCGCAAAGCGGAGCGGCTTTTCGCGATCGCGCACGGCTATTCGGCGTATCCGATGACGCGTTACGTGCGCGAGCTCGTGCGCGACGGCGTGTTGGGCGAGTTGCGGCTGGTGCAGGTCGAATACATCCAGAGCGGGCTGGCGACGAAGATCGAAGACACTCCGCAGAACAACCGCCTTCGCTGGCTGCTCGATCCGCGGCGCAGCGGGCTCGCGCTGGTGATGAGCGCGATCGGCTGCCATGCGCAGCACCTGGCATGTTTCGCGACCGGCCGCAACGTGACGCGGTTGTGCGCCGATGCGCGCGCCGTGCTGCCCGGCCGCGAAGTGATCGACTATGTCTCGGCGCTGTTCGAGCTGGAAGGCGGGGCGCGCGGCACGTTTACCGTAACGCAAGCCGCGGCGGGCGGCGAGAACGACATCCGTCTGCGCGTGTATGGCGAGAAGGGCATGGTCGACTGGTCGCATCGAAGCGCAAGCTACCTCCGGCTGCAGATCCAGGGCGAGCCGGTGCGCGTTGTCGGCCGCGGCGACACGTTTCTCTCGCCCGAGATCATCGCGGCGGGTCGCACGCCGCGCGGCCATCCCGAGGGCTTGCGCGAAGCGTTCGCCAATATCTACGCCGAGGTCGCGCAGGAACGCATGGCGCGCGCGCTCGGCGAGGCGCCGGCTGCCTTCCCATATCCGAGGATCGAGGAAGGCGCGCATACGATGGCGTTCACCGAGGCCTGCATGGCATCACAGGCAAGCGGCTCCTGGGTCGATGTCTCCAGCGCGCCCCAGGCATAGCGCCATCGCAGTGCGTTACTTGACAACTGATATCTTACGACATATCTTTAGACGTGTCTTTCGATCTCAATGGGTCTTCAAACCATGCATTGGAATTCCTGTGGATATGACCGCGACTGTGGCGGCCGGCATGCGCGCCGCCATGGTTTCGGGGCGTTGTTCGGTGGCGTCGTCGGGGGGCGCGGCTTTGGTTGGCATGGCTTTCGGGCCGGGCGCAAGCTCGGCGCCGACGATCTGCAATTGGTGATTCTGGCTTTGCTCGCAGACAAGCCGTATCACGGCTACGAAATCATCAAGGCACTGGAGGAACGCTCGGGAGGCTTCTATAGTCCGAGCCCCGGGATGATTTACCCGGCGCTCACTTACCTTGAGGAGATCGGCTACGCATCGGTGGCAGCCGAAGGCGCGAAAAAGCTCTACCGCATTACCGACGAAGGACGCGCGCATCTGGCAGAGAATCGCCCCGTCGTCGACGCAATTTTCGCGCAGCTCGCGTGGATCGGCGCCAAGATGGAGCACGTGCGGCGCGTCTTCGCGGGCGACGATGCGCGCTCCGACGAGGGCGACAGCAGGCATCGGAATTGGAGCGCCGAGCTCAACGAGGCGCGCCGCGTGCTGCGCGCCGCGCTCGCTTCGATCATGGACGCATCTGCGGAGGAGCAGCGCAGGGTCGCAGATATCCTCGAGCGCGCGGCCCGGGAAATCCGCGGCAAGTAGGGCGCCGCGCGAGCCTGGGTAGAGCTTCTGCGAATCTTCGGCGAGCTCCATCCGCGGCGTCACGGCCAACGCGCACAGAACTCCGCCTCGGTCGTTACGACCTAGGCAAGCGCACGCGAAGCATTTACGTCGTCCGACCACGGCATGGCGTGCGTCGTGATGCGGCCCGCGAACGTCGCGCGGGGCACCGCGCGGATAAGCTATGGTGCCGCCCCATTGCCCGTCGGGAGCGCTGGGTTCTTCGCCTTTCCAGGCGGATATGCGTCGCGGCGCGAGTCTTGCTCCGTACGCGACAGGTGGCCCCGGATAGGTGTCGTTTGTAATTTTTGCGCGCATTTTTGGACGTAAGCACCGTCTCTGTCCGGCAACGGCCGGTAAGTATCGGGCGTTGCGAATCGGTGTCACTCGACGATGGCTGCGTAAGGGAAAAACAAGGGAGACGGGCATGACAATGAATCTGGTATGGGTCGTCAGCCTGCTGCTGGCGGCCTTGGCGATGGTTCCTGCCGCCGCACATCTTCTCGAGTTGCCCAACAAGATCAGGCTTTCGGGTAAGGAATATCTGACGGCGCAGCGCCTTTACCGAGGATGGGCGCTCGCCGGGATCGTGGTCGCCGCGGCCTTGCTGTCTACGCTGGTGTTGCTGTTCATGGTGCGCGACTGGCCGACTGCGTTCGCGCTCGCTTGGGTCGCGTTCCTGTGCATCGCCGGAACGCAGGTCGTGTTCTGGACCTTTACCTACCCGGTGAACCGGATGACGGCCAACTGGACCTTTCTGCCGGGCGACTGGCCCGAGCTGCGCAAGCGATGGGAGTATTCGCACGCGGCGAGCGCGGTGTTGAATCTGGTCGCTCTCGTCGCATTGATCGTCTGCATGTTCTGGACGAACGAAGTGCGTTCACTCGACATCGATGCGGCACGCCACGGGTACGCCGACGCCGCGAATTGGCCGGCCCAGGGCGAGCGCGACTACGGCGAGCCTTACAACGCGGATCGGCGCGGCGACGTCGCGCGCTACATCTGACCGCGCGTCGCTTCAGGCAACTGCTGCGGCAATCTGCGGCAAGCGCAGGATTGTTCCGTGCGCCTGGCACGAGCACGACACCCCATGCACCTTCGCGAGCATCTGCACGTCGGCCCAAGTGAACCTTCGCTCGTGCTCGGCCGGGGGCAAACTGGAACGGCGGTCGGCGGCGCGGGCATGAAGCCTGAGCTCGACATCGTCGGCGTCGGC
>WNFU01010019.1_pt1 | contig 12135 bp, 13 predicted proteins | sample 5400121 | NCBI WGS metagenome assembly WNFU01 (sample SAMN13153360, study PRJNA577476) | soil metagenome | isolation source: 100 cm soil or saprolite under grassland replicate 1 | place: USA:California | collected 2016-06-15 | reverse complement strand
TTGGAGTCATACCTTATCGAAATAACGGCGAAGATTCTGCGCGTTAAAGATCCGGAAACCGGGAAGCCGCTGGTTGACCTGGTTCTCGACAAAGCCGGTCAAAAGGGGACCGGCAAGTGGACGAGCCAGATTGCCCTGGATTTGGGCGTGCCGATTCCCACCATCGATGCCGCCATCGTGGCGCGAACACTCTCATCACAGAAGGAGGCGCGAGTCGAAGCAAGCAAACAGATTAAGGGGGTAACAACGGGTACATCAGGGCAGCTGAGCGAGGCAATGAAAAAGTATGTCCACGACGCGCTTTACGCGTCCAAAATCTGTTCGTATGCACAGGGGATGAATCTGATCAAGGCTGGGTCGGACGAGTTTGGATGGAGCATCAACCTAAGCGAGGTCGCGCGGATCTGGCAGGGCGGCTGCATCATTCGGGCAAAGTTTTTGGGAAAGATTAAGGAGGCCTACCGGCGCAACCCAAACCTTGTGAGCCTTCTACTCGATGCCGAGTTCAAATCAAAAATGGAGCAGGCTCAATCGGGCTGGCGCATAATGGTAGCTACAGCTCTGCAACAAGGTATACCGATCCTGGCCATGTCATCGAGCCTGGGATACTTTGACATGTATCGCACTGCAAACTTGCCGCTCAATTTAACCCAGGCGCAGCGCGACTTCTTCGGCTCGCACACTTATGAACGAGTCGATAAGCCGGAGCTGGGTTTTGTTCATACTGAGTGGGAGGAGCTGCTGGAAAGACAGTAGGCAGAAGGCAGAAGGCAGAGGGCAGAGGGCAGGAAGGCGGAGGGCAGAGGGCGAAACGTGGAGAAGCCTTCTAATGTTTTTGTTTTCGATACACCCGAACAGCTTGCGATCGCTGCGGCGGAACGGTTTGTCGACTACGAGTATGCTTTCCATGGCGAGCCCGACCGGTTTAGCGTTGCGTTGGCGGGTGGCAATACGCCGCGACGTGTTTATGAATTACTTGCGAGCGAGCGGTTCAAGCATCGAGTGGAGTGGGCTCAGGTTGACCTGTTCTTCGGCGATGAGCGTTGTGTTCCGCCAGATCATCCGAATAGCAACTACGCAATGGCCTACGAGTCGCTGATTTCGCAGGTGCCAATTCCAGCAAAGAACGTGCACCGCATTATTGGCGAAGGCCATCCTGACGAGAGCGCCAAACTTTATGAGAATCAGCTAAAGGTATTCTTCGCCGGGAGCACCTGGCCGCGTTTCGATTTAGTCCTGTTGGGAATGGGTGCTGACGGGCACACTGCCTCTCTTTTTCCAGGTAGCGACGCGCTGGATGAAAAATCAAAATGGGTTGTGCCAACAACGGCCGAGGGGTCACCAGAGGATCGCATTACCCTTACCGTCCCCGTTTTTAATCAAGCAGCCCGCGTGCTATTTCTGGTAGCGGGACCAGGAAAAGCCGAGCGTCTTGCGCAGGTATTGCACCCTCAATCGGGGTCAGAACCAAAACCCGCCCAGATGATCCAACCAGTTGAGGGATCCGTGGAATGGTTAGTCGATAGCGCCGCGGCGTCGCTGCTCTAGAACCGGATGTTTGTACGCAGGTTCGTCGACCCGAGCAGCCGGTCGCTACCGGAGGGAGTTGCAGCCGGTCGCTAGCGAAGGTATGTGAAAACCGTTAGTGACCGATCCAACCTGCGATACATAACGTAGTTCAATGTGTACTGCCGTACACTGTGCGCAGTGGCGAAGCCATGGCCCGCAACGTGGGTCAACAAATACGGAACCGGGAGCGATAGCGACCGGCTTTAAACAGCGATACACAAAGAAGCAATGAATACTTTTGTTGACGGCACGTGTTCGTATTGAGCCATGCGCCCGGTCGCTATCGCTCCCGGTTCCGTATTTGTCGATTCACGCTGCTAGAGTCTGTTGCTACGCATTGTGGGCCAGGGGAGATTGCATGGTCGGTAGTGTAGACCCAGACTTGCGGCCGGTCGCAACGGCTCCCGGTTCTGATTTTGTGCGGCTTGTCAGCAATGGACGTGACCGAGCAGCCAATAGACAATTATGAAAATGATTATCGTTGAAAGGCAGCCGCCACCAAACTTCCAGGCAGCCGCTCCCGCCAGGCATCCGCGCAAAGGTCCTTCCATATTCTTCTCTCCTTGCCTCAGTGGGCACTGACCGGAATAAATCTTTCTTCGGCCTGCGGTGGCACCGCTTTGGTTTTTGGCTTGACGCCGCACTCCTGAGTTTGAGCGAAGACACCGGCCGCGTCAGGTCGCGACATAACAAAAGCGCTGATTAGTCCGCGCAAATCCGAAACGGGGCTAGATCGCCTCTGGTCTAATTTCGAATTCTTTCTCGGTCCCTGCCTGGAAAGCCGCAAAACGAAAAACGAAGCTGCGGTCTAAGTCCTGACTGTTTGCGCGAACAAATCAAAATGGCCGTCGTTCGCACGCTTACCGAACAGTTAACGGGCTCACTTCACAACCGGGGCAAAAGGAATGCCACGCGACGCTCGAGTGGAAACCTCGATGCAATGAAATTGACAAAGCGAGTACCGAGACTCCTGCCTTAACAGACAAGCGGAAGTTTTAACTGACCGCGTTTCGTTTCAGAAAAGCGAGCAACGATCTTTCGGCAGCATGCAACTTTCTTCCCCGGTAGGCAATCAGTTCATCAAGCGTATTAAAGCAATTGTTGATTACCTTTCCCTTTTCGAAACTATTGATGATTTCTGGACAGATGTAAGAACTGCGGCAGACAGCCGGTGTGTTACCAAGGAGCTCAGCCGTTTCCTTAATCGCTTTGACGACTTTCCGCCTTCGCGAGGTCCTTCCCTCAATGACCTCTTTGTTCATCCTGGCCAGAGCGCAGGCACAAACGAGCGTCCCGGCCCAGGTACGGAAGTCTTTAGCGCTGAAGTTCTCGCCCATTACTCCGCGGATGTAGTCGTTGATGTGATGGCGAGTGACGTTTACAAAATCACCATTGCCGTTTTTATACTTGAAGACCTCGCGTGACGGATGCCGGAGCAAGCTCCTGACAATCTTGGCGACCTGATGGTCCTTCAGTTGGCGCTGCTGCTGTACTCCGGATTTACCAGCGAAGTCGAATTCGATGATATTGCCTTTAACTTTTACGTGTTTGGGCCGCAATGTGGCTAAGCCAAAACTCCCGTTTTCACTTGCGTAGACCTGGCTACCGGGCCTGAGAAAACAGGTGGAAAGAATCCTAAGTATTGAGGCCATCACTGCCTCTCTTCCCAATCCTGGCTGCTTGATATCAGTAGCTACGGTTGCACGCATTTTCGGCAGAGCCTCAACAAATTTGATCAGTCGCCGAAACTTCTTCGCCTCCCGCCGCCGGACGTGATTTGCGTGATAGATATACTGCAAACGACCGGCAACATCTCTCCCGATCGCCTGGACAGCGCCCCCGGCCGCTGAGTTGATTGCAACATCGCTCCAGCCCGGGGGAATTTTCAGTTCTGCTATTCGCTTTAGATCCGCGGCGCTGACCTTTGTGCCGTCAGTTCGTTTGTATTTAAAGCCGCGTGCCGGAGTTCCGAGGCGATGGATGCCTGTCCTCTGAAATCGTTCAAGTTGGGTCATGAAAAGTTAGTGTAGTGGATACCGGCGAGCGGTAACTTCAGGGTTTCTGACCCTATCGAGACACGACTTATCCGTCCACCCCAGCTAACTCGCTGAAGCGATGGCAACGGAAAGCCAGCATGGGCCAGTGAACCTAAGGTGGCACTTGCCGTGTTCGCGGAAACTTATAGGCCGATGCTCTTCCGGCCGTAGCTATTTTCGTTTCTGATCGCCACGGTCCCCCTGGCCGACTTTCACTTTGGTTTTGGCTTCACGTTTTACGTCCTGACGTAAAGAGCGTCCCTGATCGTCAGATTCCTTGAACTGTCCTCCGGCATTGCGGCGAACATAACGTTTATCGCTACCCGTATCTATCAACTCGCGTTTGCCAGCTTCGCTCTTTCTTGGCATGTCACCCTCCTGGAACTTGTGTAGGCTTCCTGTACATCTGGCGGAAGCACTTGTTTAGTAACAGACCACCTTTTGCCTGTTTATGAATACGACGCAAGACTCAGCGGCAAGCGTAATGCCAGCTTTTTTCGTCGAAAAACTTGTAGCTGGCGAAGTTGGCCCACCTCATCAATACCTCGGAAGATCAGATTCACGGGCACAGGGGCTCAGTATTTGCAGAGATCTTAGCAAGTGATCATTAGCAGGGTAGGAATGCCAAGGGGACATAAAGGTTCGTATACCGACAAACAAAAACGAAGGGCGGAAACACATCGAGGGAGGCTACGAAGATCGCGGCGTATCTAGTAAGGAAGCGAAAGCCCGCGCCTGCGCCACGGTAAACAAAGAATCTGGCGGCGGTAAGAAAAGTGATTCGGGTAGCGGCAAGAAGGAGATTCGCAGCGCCTCCAGGAAAGGTGAAAAGAAGGGCGGGAACAAAAGGCCGAAAGAGGGGTGGACGGAAATCCTCAAAGAACTCGTAATTCATTATGGCGACGAAATCCAGGAAGTCAGCGGCTGGCAGTGAACGCGCAAAAGGAAGAACTTCAGACCTGAGTAGGCGGACGTCTGTAAAGCGACGACGCTCAATACGTTCAACCGGGGAGGCTGCCGGCGCGATGGGCCAACTCAAGGAGCCCAAGTCGCCAATGCCCGCTCAGCATCAACCGAAGCCGGGTCTTGAATCGAAGGTTAGTCCGCGGCCACGATACAAAGCATCGCACTACCAAGGGGCGGATAAGCTCAGACAAAAAGTCGCACTGATTACCGGAGGCGACTCCGGCATAGGACGCGCCGTGGCAGTCCTGTTTGCGAGAGAGGGGGCCGACGTCGCGTTTACACATCTGCCGGAAGAGGAGAGCGACGCACGCGAGACGGTGCAAGCGATCGAGGAAGAGGGACGCGTCGCCTTGTCAATTTCGGGCGACATTGAGGACCCGGATTTCTCCCGTCATGCCGTGAGGGAAACCGTGGCAAGGCTGGGAAAACTCGACATTCTCGTGAACAACGCTGCTTATCAGCAACACCGGAAGTCAATCGACGATATTTCCGAAGAGCAATGGGATCGCACTTTCAAAACAAACATCTACGGCTACTTTCGGATGACTAAGGCGGCGATGCCTCACCTAAAGAAGGGGAGCGCAATCGTCAACACCGGATCAATTACCGGTCTCGAAGGAAGCAGACATTTGCTTGATTATTCAGCGACCAAAGGCGCGATTCACGCCTTTACCAAGTCCCTGGCCCAAAACCTTGTCGAGAAAGGCATTCGCGTAAATTGCGTTTCACCGGGACCAGTGTGGACGCCTTTGAATCCTTCAGACAAGCCGGCTAAGGAGGTCGCCGAGTTTGGCGCGGACACGCCAATGCAGCGTCCGGCCCAGCCGGAGGAAATCGCCCCGGCGTTCGTCTACTTTGCTTCGGAAGTCGACTCGAGTTATGTGACAGGAGAAGTCCTGACACTTCTTGGTGGCGAGACTACGGCAGGTTAAGTTTTGAAATTTTCATAGGAGGAAAATCATGGGAGACAATGATGGTGGAGGCAGTGCAGGAGTCGTAGCGGTGCTGGTTATTTTTGTAATTATCGTGGTGGCCGCGCTATTTGTTTTTGGTGGCCGCTTCTTCGGCGGCAATAAGAAGATCGACGTCAATATAAGCACGCCTGCGAAGTAGTCACGGCGAAGAGCTGCGATAGGCAGATGGCGGCCTTGATTGGCAGGACCGTCGCGACCCTGATTTTCAGATTTCCGATTTAGGCGGAGGCAGATTTAGGACTGGAAGGTTTTTCCAGTAGCGGATGCGGTGCCCTGGGGCTGGTCGCTCTAACGGCTGGCCCATCGTCCGCTGTTACTCGTAAACGTGCCGCGTGACGATCAACGATCAAGCTCACGCGGCTTTTGTTGTGAACTGTTTTTGACTATTGGAGGAGCGCTGACATGTTTCGCAAGTTTTCGCTCGCCGCTGCAGATGCACTCGGCTCATCCTGGATGTTCACTGCGAATGTCTTGTTGATTTTGATTTGGTTATTGGTCGGTCCGTTTTTCCATTATTCGGACACATGGCAGTTGGTTGTTAATACCGCGACGACTGTGATCACCTACCTGGCCGTTTTTCTAATTCAAAACACGCAAAACCGCGATGCCAAGGCAATTCATTTGAAACTGGATGAATTGATCAAGGGAGTCGGCGGCGCTCGAACACATCTTGTGAACCTGGAGAACTTATCTGATGACGAACTGGCGTCGTTAGAGGAGGAATTTACAAGGCTGAGAGCGAGACATGAAAAGGCCGTCGCTAAGGAAAATCCTCAGCCAACGGCCGAGTGAATGTGAAATAGCGCCCGGTTGCGCAGCAACTGCCTTTTGCTATTCACTGCTCCGGAAGTGGAAGTTGCGAGGTATTAGTAGTTGTTTATCTTCATCAGCGTGAAATTATGAAACAGTTTGCCAGGAAATCCGGTCCGTTTTCGATCGTCCGCTCATCCGCCGAGCCGGTCGCCAAAACATGCGTGGAGGAGAACACAGTTGCACTGCGAGAATCATTTGACGGGTGGCTCACCTCGGTAGCCCCGACACTCCTCCAGGCAAAATCCTCCCAGGACGAACCAAAAAACACCTATCGAGGGCGGAAACCTCTTACCCTAACCGACATTATTCGCGTTAAGCGCGCGACTATCCGTGAAAGCATAGCTCCGCGAGTTTGGCCTCCCGATGTTGTCCTAAGTTTTCTTGCCGCGGAAGTTATCAAGCGAAATAGATCAGTGTCAGATTAAGCGGCCAGAACCCCCATCCAAATGTCGCGACATTCTAAATCCGACGAGTTCCAGCTTGGTGTTGAATCCCAGGTCCTTAGTCTCAAATCAGTCTCAATTCTGAAGCTTCAAACCTCAAATCTGTAATCTCAAATTTCAAATTTGAGATCTGGATTGCTTACGGTTTCTTATTCTGGTCATCAAGCCAGGTCTTCAAGGGGGCGAAGTAATCAATGATAGCCGTTGCATCCATTTTGTCTTCGCCAGTCATTGTCTTCAGTGCTTCGGGCCAGGGTTTGCTGAGACCCATCGCCAGCATTTGATTCAGCTTCTCGCCCGCCTTCTTGTTGCCGTAAATAGAGCATTGATACAACGGTCCGTTGAATCCGGCTTCGCGGCACAAGGCACGATGAAATTGAAACTGCAAAATCGCCGCCAGAAAATAGCGCGCGTAAGGTGTGTTGGCTGGCACGTGGTACTTAGCGCCCGCGTCAAAATCCTGCTCGCTGCGCGGCGCCGGCGGCGCTACGCCTTGATACTTCAAGCGCAGATCCCACCACGCTTTGTTGTAATCGTTTGATCCAACCTCGCCCGAGAAAACCTTCCAGCGCCACTGATCAACCAGGTACCCGAAGGGCAGGAATGCGACTTTGTCGAGAGCGCGCTGCAGCAAAAATCCGATGTCGGCACTTTGATCCGGCACTTTGTCGATCAAACCGATTTGCTTCAGATAAGGCGGCGTCACGGACAGAGCCATTGTGTCGCCGATGGCTTCATGGAAGCCGTCGTTGGCGCTGTCTCGATAGAGAAACGGCTGCTTCGAATAGGCCATCTGGTAATAATTGTGTCCCAGTTCGTGATGCACGGTCGTGAAGTCTTCCTCATTGATCTGGATACACATCTTCAGCCGCACGTCTTTTTCATAGTCAATGTCCCAGGCGCTGGCGTGGCAGACTGCTTCGTGGTCTACCGGCTTGACCAACATGGAGCGCTCCCAGAAAGTCGGTGGCAGCGGATCGAAGCCGAGCGAAGTGAAAAATGATTCACCGTAATGTACTAACTGCTTTGGCTCGGTATTACGCGCTTTAAGAATTTGGGTGAGATCGTAACCACGATCACCCGTGCCCTCCGGTTTCAGCAATGGATAGATATTTCCCCATTGTTGTGCCCACATGTTGCCCAACAGGTGCGCGGGAATTGGCCCATCCGGCGGCACAATCTCTTTGCCATACTTCTCCGAAAGTTTGCGACGCGTGTAGGTATAGAGCGAATCGTAAAGCGGCTTCACTTGCTGCCACAATCGCTCCATTTCGGCTGCGAAGGCGTCGGGCTCCATGTCGTACTTTGAGCGCCACATCGCCCCAGTATCTTTGAAACCCATTTCGCTGGCGCCCTTGTTGCTGAGTTCGACGAAGCGCACATAGTTCTTTCGATAGGGCACCGAAACCTGATGCCAGCCGAGCCAGATGCGTTTCAATTCTTCCGGGTCGCGGCTATTCGCCATGATCTCTTCCATGTCGCCGAGGCTGAGACACTTTCCTTTGTCGCCATCAGGACAGTATTTTCCTTTGCCGTAATCGCCTTCCAATGATGCCGCGAGCCTGGTCAATTCTTCACGTTCAGTCGGGTCTTTGGGCGCCGGTAATGTTAACGACAACTTCAAAAGCTTTAGCTTGCGGGCGACGTCAGAAGGCAAATCAAGTCCATCAAATCGACGCGACTGATCGGCGAGTTCGGTCGTTGCAGCTATTACATCTTTGTTGGCGTCTGCGGACAGACTTTCCGTGTCGTCGGTGATGAACGTGCTCTTCACCCAATCCGCGCGGCTGAATTTCACGTTCAGATCAGACAAGCGTTTCTCAGCATCGGTAATAAACTGTTGCGCTTCTGCCGGTGTGCCCTTCGCATTTGAGACTGAAACCGAGTTAGGGTTGTTCGTGCAAGACGACATAAGCGCGACACCTAAACTTACGAGTAGAAAAGCGCCGGTCCACACGTGGCCGGTGCGACAAGTTAATTTCATGCTGCCTCCATTGGCTACTATACGACTGAATTAACAGGGGATGCGTGCGATTGTAACCAGACGCGAGAAAGTTTGAAAGCACTACTGTTTCGCGCTGAGGCTGGACTTCGTTATTGATGGTTTAGCGTTTTGGGTTGGAGTCAAAGACACCGCGTCTGGTTCAAACGCTGATTGGGAGAACCCTTCAAAGTCATTGAATTAACCCCGGGCTAAGGTTCGACCAAACCTTTCTTGATGTTTCGCTGCCAGGCTTCGTAGTTTCGCACGCGGCGCTTTGCCTGCTTGCGCGTCAACCTCAACTCCTGCGCTACGGAGTCAATGCGAGCAGTGCGATCCTTTTTTTTATCGTAGCGATCGCCTGGAGCTCGCAGGTAGATCTGGTAAGCACGGGTCCACTCCGACTTAACATCGGCGGTTGCCTGTTTACCACGTTGTTCCGGCATATGTTGTCCCTTCGCGAGCGAGTTTTGACTGAATTCTAGCAGCGATGCGTTTAGAGCGGTAGAGGAAAATTGGTGGTGTGCTAATTTGAAATTCTCTGTGCTTCCTTTGTGTTCTCCGTGTCTCTGTGGTGAGTATTTGCTTAAGGCTTATTCACCACAGAGGCACAAAGCACACGGAGGTTGCACAGAGAAGACCTCAAACTAAGACACAAGTGCGCCAAGCAAAGCTTGGTGTTTCTGACTGGGTGAAAGTCCCAGTCGAGAAAGCTGATCCGGGTGAGACTGCGGCCAAAATACACTAGCGAGCAGGGCCCTTCGGAAACATGACTTTATCAGGTGCGTTGTTTAGTGTGGCCAGCATTTTCTCTATCAATTTACTCTTCACTCGGCCTGCCTGTTTAGGTTCGACGAGATAACGCACGATCGCTTCGAGCCAGGTGTTGTCGCTCACGCGAAACAAAACCGCTGGATATTCTCTAACCTCCAATTGATCGACCGGAGTTTCTGAAAGCAAAGACCGGAAAGTCCGGACGCGTTCGAGCATCGCCTCGCCAATTTCTTCCTCTGCGATTTGCCGCATAGTTTGGGCGAGGAAGGCGAGGTCGGATTCGTACGCTACGTTGAATTTGATTTCATTCCAGATGTAGGGAAACAGCGGCCACGAATAGTTGTAAACAGCAGAACTAAGCACATTCGAATTGGGAAACTTGATCACCCGCCCACTGGGATGATCGGTCGATAGGTACTCACCGCCAAACTCCCAGAGCGTCGTATCGAGATAGCCGACGTCGATAACATCGCCGGATGCGTCGCCTATTTTAATGCGATCGCCGACACGATATGGAGTGCGCACCAAAATATAAATCCAGGCAATGAAGCTTGTAATGGGAGTCTGTAGAGCGAAGCCAAGCATGAGCGACACCAGCCCAAGAGAAACGACCGCCGTATACCAGTTGGCAAACAACATAGAGACAACGATCAAGACCAATACTAAAGCAGTAAGGAGTTTGACGATGCGCTTGATGTTGTATTCAGAGGCGGAGTCCTCGACACGGCTGATAAAGTAGAAATCCGACGCCTGGGCGACTATAAGAAGTAAGAGATAAGTTCCCAGGAAGAATTTGTGCTTGCGGTCGACGGAAACGCCTGGAGTTGGTTTTGGAGGGGCAGTCTGCTCCAGAGCCTTTTGGATCTCGGTATCCTGTTTGAGTCGTTCTACCTTTTCTTTAGTTGTGACAACACTCCGCATGGTCCACATCTACCGCGTCAGGTGGCACACCTTCTCGATAAACCTAATTACTTAACGGGTCACGACCTTCCCAGACGGGTTTCTCGCTGGCACCGTTTACCGCTTACGCTCATGAACTTCCGTCCACATGAAGCAACGCTCCCCCAATTACTGAAGAAGCGTTGCCTGCTGTGGACGACGCTCTGGCGTTGCCGCCAGGGCTTTTTAAGAAACCCGGCGGGCGTGCAAATACACCGAGCTTCTATTTCGTTCGCTCCACCGGCAGCCGCGAGCCCTGCACCTGTTTAACCATCTCCGGAGAGAAGGCGGACGCTAATGCACCTCATTCAAGAGAAGAGCCGCAAACTATACAGTTCGTCGGCCCGATACGATGTTGATAATGAAAATGATCAGCGCGATTACAAGCAGCAGGTGAATTAGACTACCGCCAACTTGACCAATGAAACCCAGCAGCCAAAGCACCAGCAAAATCACGAGAATCGTCCACAACATAGGCTATCCTCCTTCGTTTTTAACCTTGAAATCCCCAAAAATCCTGGAACAACGAGCATGGGAGCAATGAGTATGCCAATTGGAGAGAAGGCCGACGGTTGCAAGAAAGGCCGAAGAAACCCGCACTTTTTACTGGAATCAAAAAGGCAAGACTTGCAAACTCAGGCAGGGCGATTATGAACGTCTGCATTAGAACCATCCGCTCAACGTTTCAGCGCATCTAAAGGATTGTGCGAATTTGATTCAAGCACTGCTGTAGGGGTTTTGAATCTCTGGTCCGACAGGCTCCAAGGCTGGGAAAGCCACCAATTTAAGGGGCTACGGTTACTTTGGCTGCCTGGAAAGATGTCATGGACCGGTTTTGAGATCGGCCTCGGTAAAGGTCTTGACAAATCCGACAACTGTAACTATATTGGTTACAGACGGATAAGCGACTCAGTTTTGATTTCTTATGTCAACCAGTAGCCGGTTTGCAGTGGCGGTTCATGTCCTCACCCTGATGGCGTGGGCGGACGACGAGCCGCTCAAATCAGAGCACGTAGCGGAGAGTGTAAACACAAATCCGGTCGTGATCCGGCGGATGCTGTGTGAGTTGGCCGAGTCGAAGCTCGTGGTTTCGCAGACGGGTGCGATGGGTGGCTCTAAGCTTGCCCGTCAGCCCGAGCAAATCACGTTGTTGGACATCTACCAGGCCGTAGAGACGCGGGGCGTTTTTTCGCTGCATCGCCATCCTCCGAATCGTCATTGTCCGGTAGGAGTGAATATAGGAACCGTGCTCAACGAGGTTCTTGACGAGGTGGATTCCGCAGTGGAGCGGGTGCTGGCAAACATCACCATAAAGGATGTTGTGTCACGTCTGAAGCCGTGTGTCAGTACGGCAGTAAGTAAGAGGAAGCCCTCCGCCAAAGCGCAGGTTTTGTCGGTGAGAAACTAGTAAATGGCTGGATTCGTATTACTACTGCGTGGCATTGAAAATTAGAGCTTTGTAGGGAGTTGCCGTTGCGGGACGGCTCTCTACGTCGAAGGTAAGTCTCGCATGAAAGGACGGTCTTCAATTGAGTAGGCTTCAGAAAGATCAGGATGGTGTTGAGCCAATGGATTCGGTTAAGCCGAATTTTTCAGGGGCTCATGAAGAACTGCTGGAAGATGCAGTCTCGATCGAGGAT
>WNFU01008179.1_pt1 | contig 12135 bp, 9 predicted proteins | sample 5400121 | NCBI WGS metagenome assembly WNFU01 (sample SAMN13153360, study PRJNA577476) | soil metagenome | isolation source: 100 cm soil or saprolite under grassland replicate 1 | place: USA:California | collected 2016-06-15 | reverse complement strand
GCACGAGATCGGCAACGTCGTTGAAGAGGCATACGCTCTGCTCGGCCGCGGGCGCTGCCTGCACCGCCTCGGTCGCCACGACGACGCCGAGGACCCGCTTGCCACCGCCGGAGCCATCTTCGAGAAGCTGGGCGCGTTGCCCCTCGTCGCCGATGTTGACGAGCAAGTCGCGCGTACGCGCGCCAATACCAACGCGTGATCTGCACGCCCGGCGTAACGCCGAACCCAATTGAGATCTGACCGAAATCTGCTACCAGCAGCGCGGTAGAAGCTCGACGCGATCGACGACTGCCGGGGACGTCCGACTCAGAGCGAGCGTCGAGGGCGGCGCGGATGCTGGCGGCAGCGGAGCGCAACTCGAACGACCGAAAAGAGAGCGAATCGCACGCCGTTCGTCAGTCGTTCGCCAGCGAGGACGCAAGATAGTGGACGGCCGGCGGACGCTGATGAACTTCTCCGGACCGTGGGTTGTGGTCCTTTAGAAGCGCCGCACGCTTAGAGCGGTGCCCCTTCCGGAGCCGCACCGCTCTATTGAGCGGAGGGGGAGGGATTTGACCGCTCGAGGAGCCTAGCGACCGCTGGCGACCGCCGCACCGCCGCAGCGGGGTTGTCGAGCGAGCGCAAGCGTGGGCGTGCTGCGCGTCCCGGATCGGACGCGGTTAGACGCAGGGCGTGTGGCAATAGGACTCGAAATCTCGGTGGCAAACACAGCAAAAGGCGAGACAAAGGGAGCGGCGCGAACCGCGGCTTGTACCACCCATCCATGCTCGATGGTCGTTGCCGCGCACGAAATCCCTGCAAATCGATAGGCCGGGCAGGACTCGAACCTGCGACCTCGGGATTAAAAGTCCGGCTCGACTAGCTGCAGCGAACTGCGCGAGAGTGAAACGTGCTGCAACTGCCGCGGATCACTGTTGCAACGAGCTGCAGCAAGATGCACCCTGCGGAGACAAGCCTGTACGCGCACTGTACGCGCAGGCTGTTGGCGTTGTGGACAACGAATCTCGAGATGCCTGAGAGATGTCCGCGTCAGCAACGGCACTGAGTGAGAGCACGCTCGTCCACATAACAGCCTTCGGTCAACGGGCGGCGGTAAGTACCTTTGGCGGCACACGGCGGAAGGTCGCCGGTTGAGGCGACGGCAGGACGAGGCTCTTAAGGTGCGTTAGGTAGGCGAGGGGACGTCGGCGCTCGACAGCCTGGTCGCGGTGCTGTAAGACTTGTGCTGCGCCCAACCGAGGGAGGGCCGTGCCGGCGAAGCCCAATTCGCCTGCGGCGCAAGACGAGGCGGTGACGCGCGCTCCTCTCGCGCGCGCTCGTAGGGTCGCAACGGAGCGCGCGACGCTCGTTCCTGAGACGTCTTCGCAGCCGATCGTCCCGCGGCCGCGTCTGTTGCGCCGTCTCGATGAGTCGCTCACGCGCCGAGTGACGATCGTGCTCGCGGATGCAGGCTTCGGGAAGTCCGTCCTCCTCGGCGCGTGGGCGGCGACGGTTCCCTCGGCGTGGTACGGAATCGGGCCGGACGATGCGAGCCTCGCTGTATTCGTCCTCGGGCTCGCCGCGGCGTTTCAGCGCCGTTTCCCTTCGCTGAGCCGGGATCTCCGGCTCGTCGTGCAGACATCGCTCGGGCCGGACGGGGACGAGTCTGAGCGCGCCACCTATGTTGCGACGCTCGTCTGCGAGACGCTGCAGCAGCGGCTGCGTGAAGAGCTCGTCCTTGTCTTCGACGACGTGCACGAGCTTGGGCGCAGGGGGCCGTCGGTCCGGCTGTTAGCGGAGCTCTGCCGACAAGCGCCGACGCGATTGCACGTCGTGCTCTCGACCCGTCTGGAGCCTCCGTTTCCGATCCAGCGGCTGCATGGCCGCGGCGAGGTGCTCGAGATCGACGCGGCGGCGCTCGCGTTCAGCCCCGAGGATGTCCAGGTGCTGGTCGCGGCCGAGCTCGGTGGCGACGCCGAGCTCGCCTGCACGGTGCACGAGCTGACGGGCGGGTGGCCGGCAGCAGTCCGGCTGACGGTCGAGGCGCTCCGCGCAGTCCCTGCCGATGGCCGCCGCGACACGATCGAGGCGCTTCACCGTCCGGGCGGCCGCTTGTTTGCGTACGTCGCAGAGGAGGTGTTCGGACGCGCCGCCCCGGGCATCCGGCAGCTCCTCCGCCGACTTGCGCCGTTCGAGCGGTTCAACGCGGATCTCGGCAAAGCCGTGGGCGTCCACGCTGCGGCCGAGTCCCTCGCCGCCCTCCGCCGCGCGGGGCTCCTCGAGGCGCGCAGCGGCGACGGCGAGTGGTTCGGCCTGCACGCGCTCGTCCGCGAGTTCGTCCGCGAGCGCTGGCCCCTCAGCGAGAAGGAGCAAGAGGAGGTGCACACGCGTGCGGCCGCATGGTTCCAGACGCACGGGTGCTTCGACGAGGCGATCGAGTCGCTGCTCACGATCGGCGAGACAGCAGCGATCGCAGCGGTGCTCGAGACGCACGGGCCGGCGCTGCTCATTGCGGGGAAGGTCGAGACGACGATCAGGGCGGCACGGCAGTTGCCGCCGCGGCAGCGCAAGGCTTCGATTGAGCAGCTCGTCGGAGAGGCGCACGAGATTCGCGGCGAGTGGGACGAGGCTCTCGCCTGCTTCGCGCGTGCGGCCGGGCCGGCCGAGCGCCTCGACGCGGGTTTGGCATGGCGACTCGGACTGATCCACTACCTCTGCGGCCGGCTCGACGAGGCGCTGCAGGTGTACGAGCGGGCACAGGTCGACGGCGCCGACGCGGGCGACGCGGCGCTCCTGCTCGCGTGGAAAGCGAGTGCGCACTGGCTGCGCGGCGACGCCGGCCGCTGTCGAGCGGCAGCGGAGCAAGCATTTTCACTTGCGAGCGCTGCAGGTGACCATCGCGCGCTCGCGGCCGCACACACGGTGCTCGCGATGCTCGCGGCGCTCACAGGCGACCGCCTCGCGAACGACGCGCACTACCAACGCGCGCTCGAGTACGCCGAACGCTCTGGTGACGTGCTCCAGTCCCTCCGCGTACGAACCAACCGAGGCTCTCAGCGGCTGGAGGAAGGCGAGTACGAGGAAGCGCTCGCTGAGCTCGAGATCGCGACGCGGCTGGGCGACGTGACCGGGTTCACGTACTTCCGCGCGCTCGCGCTCTGCAACCGGGGCGAGGCGAGGTTCCGCCTCGGCTACCTGGAGGAGGCGACCGCCGACCTGGAGGCGTCGAAGTCGCTCTATCAACGCGCCGGCTCACGGATGGTCTGCTATCCACTCGTGCTCCTCGGCGATGTCTACCGGGAGCGCGGCGATCAGGCGCTGGCGCAGGCGTTCTACGAGGAGGCGCTCGCGAGGGCGGAGGAGTCACGGGACGTCCAGGGGCTTGTCCCCGCTCTCGCCGGACTTGCGCAGCTGCTCGCCGTCGACGACCCTGAGCGCGCGCGGGCTCTCGGGGACCGCGCCGTCGCGCAAGGCGAAGGTTTGGCGGAGGTCGACGCCCTGTTGGCCGCGGGATCCGCGGCGCTCGCTCAGCGCGACAGAGCCGCTGCGGGCAAGAGCGCCGAGGCCGCAGCAGCTCGCGCCCGGCTGCGGCGCGACCGTGCCGGCCTGGCGCGCGCCCTCGAACTCGGCGCGCTCGCCTCGGGCGATCGCGAGCGGCGGGCGATCCGGCTGGAGGAGGCACTGTCGCTGTGGCGTGGAATCGCCAATCCGCTCGGCCAGGCACGCGCGGAGCTGCTGCTCGGATTGACGGCCGGCGACGCTGCCGGCGCAGCACGCGCAGAGCAGGCCGCGAAGCGGCTGCGCGGGCTGGGTGCGCAGGCATACCCTGCGTTCCTGGCGGCCGTCCTTCCGTCTGCGGCGCGCGGTGCCCGCGCGCCCATCAGCGTCTCGACTCTCGGACGGTTTGCGGTCGAACGCGACGGCGGGCCCGTCGGCCGGCAGGAGTGGCAGTCGAAGAAGGCGCGCGACCTCCTCAAGATCCTCGTGGCCAGACGCGGCCGCCCCACGCCGCGCGACGTGCTGATGGAGGCGCTCTGGCCGGGCCAGGATCCTCGCCGCGTCTCGAACCGCCTCTCCGTCGCGTCCAGCACCCTTCGAGCCGTACTCGACCCGGAGCGACATTATCCGGCCGATCAGTTCGTCGAGACGAGCGGAGACGCCATCCGGCTCCAGCCGGCGAACGTCGACGTCGACCTCGAGGAGTTCTTCGAGCATGCGGAAAAGGGGCTCGCGCTACGCGAGCGTGCGCAAGGGCAGGAAGCGCGAGCTCAGCTCGATGCCGCAGAGACGGCATACCTGGGCGACTTCCTCGAGGAGGATCTTTACGAAGACTGGGCGGCGCCGGTGCGCGAGGAGGCTCGCACGCTCTACGTCACCGTCGCGGCTGCCCTTGCGGAGCTCACCGATGCCGCGGGCGAACGCGACGCCGCGATTCGCTATCGCCTCCGCATGCTCGAGCGCGATCCCTACGACGAAAGCGCGCACCTCGGGATTGTGGCCGCGCTCATCAACGCCGGCCGGCACGGAGAGGCGCGGCGAACCTACCGCGAATACGTCGCGCGGATGGAAGAGATCGGCGTCGAGGCGGCGCCGTTCCCGAACCGAAAGGAGCCATCGTGAACAGGTTCTCGACCACCTTTTGCCGCGGCTGCGCTTGGCGCCGCATTCGCACTCGCCCTCGCCCTCGCCCTCGCCGCACCGACATCGGCCGCCGAGGGCACCTGCCCGGCCGATCGTGGGAACGGATCCGCCGAACTCGCGGATCCCTGGCTCCTGACGAGCGACGCATCAGGCTACCCGACCATCCGTGACGCCGACGCCAACGGGGACGGCTACGCCCACGTCTTCGACCGGTTCCTCATCACAACCACCACCGTCATCGCGGACGACGGGCCGCAGCAACTCGCGGGCGGGCTCCGACTAATCACGCTCGCCGACCTCCGCGAGCTGGAGAACGTCAACTTGCTCGCCGAGGCCGTGCTCGCCGATCGCCACGGCAACGGCGAGGTCGTTCTCAAGTTCACCGAGGGCGAGCCTGACCAGCTGATCGTGCTCGACAACGTGTACCGGGGCGATCGGGACCGCAGCTGACCCGGCTTCAACGCAGACGACGACCCCGCAGCGTCCGGGGCGCCGCGTCGAGAGTCGCCTCCAGCATCCGCAGAAGCTCGTCCGCGCTCCGAAAGGCTTGCGCCTCGTCGTCGCCAACGCGCTGCGCGACGCCGTGCACACCAGGCGGGCGCTCTTCGCCGTCCGCCGGTGTCCAGATGCGGACGACGAATGTTGCCGCCCTCCCTTGCCGCCGCCGCGCGTGCTTCACGCGGGGAGCTTCGAACATGACTCTTAAGGCCGGATTAAGGACACGACTGCGCGCCCACCGATGATGGAAAGGGGGTGACGCGCTAGCCGGGAACGATCCAGGTCATCGCGATCTCGGGCGAGACCTCGGGCGAGTTGAGGACGGCGAGCGTGGCGCCGCTCGACTGGCGGACGGACAGGCGGATCGCCGCACCCGCGGGCAACAGCACCTGCGTCGAGATCGTCTGCTCGGTGGTGCTCGGCCACCCGGCCGCGTCGACCGTCTGCCGTGCGACCGGGACCGGCGATCCCAACAGCGGCACCTTGATCAGTGCAGTTGCACGGGAGCCGCCGGTGGGTGTCGCCGCCCACGTCACGTTGGCGGTTACGTCGTAGACGCCGGCGATCGGCGCGTTGAGCCGCCCGTTGTTGACGAAGACGTTGTGCATCGAGCCGACGTCCCAGCGCTCGCTGTCGAACCCGAGTGTCGTGCCCGTCGAGTCGGCGATTACCTGAGCGGCGGAGTTGTACGCGCGAACCGTTGGCACGCCCGAGAGCTTGGTCGGCGTCACGGCGCCCGCTGCGAGCTTCCTCTCGGTGATGCTTCCGTTGGCCACGGTCGGATTCGGGTACGTGCCGGTCAGGTCGCCGCCGGCAGACCCGCTCGGCGTGCGCGCGTCGGAGAGGCGTGGATCGTTTCCGGCGGTGGCTTCATACGCGCCCTGCCGAGTGTTCGCAGCGACGGCGTGCCGGCGGCGCCGTCCTTGTTGGCCGCCGCGACCTTGGCGTTGGTGACCTTCCCGTCCCCGATGACCGGGTTCGGGTAGGTACCCGAGAGGTCGCCGCCCGCCGGATCGTCGGCTGCGATGAACTGATTCGTTGCGAGCGCGCCACCGGTGAGCGCGAGGAACAGAGCGACGCTGGCGATCAAGGTTGCCGGTGACGGCCGAAAGCGAAGCAAGCGGTGCATTTGCGTTCCTCCTCGTCGAATGCACGGAGTCTCCGAGGTCGACCTTCGAGTGCGCTTAAAGCCCCGTCCTCGACAGGAGGCGCTCGGCGATACGGCTACCTTTCGGGTCGGCCCTAAGGCCACCCAAAGCAGCGTCGGCGCGACTCGGCGCGTCCACGTGACGCGAAGGAGGAGACATGCGTCGTACGATCGTCATCGTCACCGACCTCGTCGCAGTCGTGTCGAGCGCCATCGCTTCGCTCTTCGCGTCCCGGCAGTTCGCCGAGGCAGGTCCGGCGGCGGGCTCCCGTCGACGAGCGGAACCTCGACACAGCCGGCTGCTCGCCACGGCTTCCGCGCGGAAGATGGGCGTCCCGTTCGCATCGTTCCTGACCCTCGGCGGTGTTGTCGCGCTCTTCGCCGGGCAGGACCTGCTCGACGCGTACCTGGCGCCGTACGAGCCCGCCCTAAGGCCACTTTAAGCCGCAGCTCGTAGCGTGATGCCGGTCAAGCAAGGGGGTTGAACCATGAGGCTGCACAACGGCACGTCGCTGGTAACCGTGATCCTCTGCGCCGTCCTCGCATTGGTTGCGGGAGCGTCGTCCGGTGCAAAAGGGGCAATGACCGAGGTGGGCCTGCCCGATCCGATGCTGCCGGCGCTGGAGCGGCTCCAGGCGGCTGCGTACGGGCCGACTAACGTCTCGTTCGCGAATCGCTTTCCTGCGGTCGTGACAACAAACGTGCGCGTGGACGGAGCGGACGCGGTCCAGCGAGCGATCAAGTTCGTCCGGCGGTACAAGGGACTCTATGGGCAGTTCATGCCGAACCCGTTCCAGCGCGTCCGCGACGCCCGGAACCAGCTAGGCATCCCGGATCCCGACGACAAGGTACGCGACTTCTACCGTCTCCTCGACAGCTATCAGGGCAAGGCGACCTCGACGCCGGACCTCACGCTCGCCGTGCGCGGAACGCAAGGGCCGAACGACGAGGTAGTCGCCTTCTACCAGAGGTACAAAGGCGTCGAGGTGTACGGCGGCAACCTGCTCGTCTTCGTGCACGGCGACCGTGTGCGAGCAACCGTTGGCGCGCTTCTCTCCGACTTGGACGTGAACGTGAGACCCAGGCTGACGGATAAGGAAGCCGAACAGACGGCTCGCGACGCGCTCGAGTTGCGAAACGTTCCTGCCCTGGCGCGCACGGAGCTCGTCATCCTCGACCCGAGCTTGCTCCCAACGAGGCAGTTCAGGTCGCCGGCACCGAGGCTCGCGTGGCGCGTGGTGCTCGGACGCGCGAACGCGAACGTGGTCTTCGTCGATGCCCGGAACGGCGACGTCCTCTTGTCCTCTCCCCTGGCCGCCTCGCATATGGACGATGCGGACCTCGACTTCGAGGACGTGAACGGACTGAACGCCGAGACGACGAACTGCTTCTCCGACACGACCGAGGACGACCAGATCGGAGACGAGGACGGGGTCGACGCCGGGGCTCTCGACGACGCAATGGACGGCGACACCCAGGGCAAGACGGAGGCGTGGGCCCTCTGGAACGACTGGTTCGAGTCGTACGCCTTCTACCACAACGAATTTGGCCGGCACGGGTTCGACGGCGACGACGGTGAGCTGGAACTCGACGTCCGCGCCCCGAACTCCGGCGGCGCCGCCTGGCAGCCGGGGTGCCCGCTGATCGAGGTCGGGCCCGGCTTCGTCGGCTTCGACGTCCTCGTCCACGAACTGGGTCACGCGGTCACGGACTACGGCCTCCTCGGCGGGCCTGTCTACCAGGGCCAGGCCGGCGCGCTCGACGAGAGCTACTCCGACACGATGGGGGCCGTCGCCGACGGAAACTGGACCGTGGGCGAGGGCCGCATCGGCGGCGGTGGGCCGATCCGGGACATGAGCAACCCGCCGGCGTTCGGCGACCCCGACAGGATGAGCAACTTCGTCCCGTCGCCCAACACGAAGGCGGGGGACTTCGGCGGAGTGCACACGAACAACGGCATCCCGAACAAGGCGCAGTTCCTGCTCTCCGACGGCGGCATCCACCCGGGGACCGGCGTCATGGTCAACGGAGTCGGGAGGGATCTCATGGGCTGGTTCGCGTACGAGGTCATGAGCATCTATCCGCCCAACTCGTCGTTCCTCACGGCCCGCGGACTGACCCTCGCCTTTGCCACCGCCGAGTACGGAAACTGGCCGGGCGTCCTCTGCGCCGTTCGAAATGCCTGGGGTGCTGTCGAGGTCGGCAATACCGATGGGAACTGCGACGGCGTCGAGGATCAGGGAACAGATCCCGATGAGGACGGCGTCACATCGCAGCAAGGCGACAACTGCCTGAATTTCTTCAACCCGTCCCAGAATGACTTCGACGGCGACGGCCTCGGCGACGCTTGCGACGTAGATGCCGATGGCGACGGCGTGACGGAGAAGCCGACGCCGCCGCAGGTCATCGGCGACAACTGCCCGCTCTTCTACAACCCGGACCAGACGGACGCGAACTACAACGGCATCGGTGACGCGTGCGATCCGGCCGCCGATTCGGACTTCGACGACGACGGCGTGCTGAACACGAGTGACAACTGCCTGCTCGATCCCAATCCCACGCAGGCCGACAGCGACCACGACGGCCAGGGCGACGCATGCGACCCCGACTCGGACGCCGACGGATGGAGCAACGACAACGACAACTGTCCGTTCACGGCGAACGCCGACCAGAAGGACTCGGACGGCGACGGTCTCGGCGATGCCTGCGACGCGTGCCCCCAAACGCACGACCTGGTCACAGCCTGGACGACCGGTGTTCCCGACCTGGGGATCGATCCAAAGCCGATTCAGCCGGAATGCAAGAGCGATGTCCGCGTCAACGGCAGCCTCGCGGGCTCGACCGGGCTCAAGGACGACGGAACATCACGTGTGATAGACGCGAGCGGCGCTCCCGGTGGCTCCCTGGAGCTCCCACTCTCGCCGTCGACCGCCGGCGTCGCGACGTGGTTCGGGCAGGCGGAACGCCGGACGCTGCGTCTCGACGGCGTCGAGCGACACGTCGATACAACGGTGATCGACGACGAGGGCCGCACGGTCGCGGGGACGAAGCCGCTGCGGGACGGCACCCGGCACCTGCGCTTCCGACCGCTTGCCGGCCGCCGCTACTACCTCGTCCTCGACTTCAGCACGCTGTACGAGCAACGCCGGCAGGAGACGTTCTCGGCGACGCTCACACCCGAGCTCGTACGGCTCTCGTTCCCGCCGCCGCCTCCGCCCGCGCGGGCGCCGTAGCGGCGTCTGGACCGGGATGCGTGATGGGCCGCCGTTAGGTGGCCCATCACGCGCGGTCCTCGACGGAACGTCGCCGGTCTCGAAGCATCACGTCCACGCCACTCGCACTTTCCGAGCCTTCTCCGAGGGCACAGTAATCGGGACAAAACCGAAACCCACCACGGGAGGGGTGCGGGGGAAGGTCGCGGTCCAAGCGACGCCGATCAAGGTCGCCGGTCGGACCGCCGAGGGCGTGCGCGTGATCGAGCTCTGGCGTGACCGCGATCACTTCGCACGCTATGACCACGAGCTGCTCGGCGCCGCGCGAGCGCGCACACCCTCGCCGCTCGTTGCGGAGACGGTGCGCGAACTGGTCGTCGAGCACCTGCTTCAGCCCGGTGAACGACGGTCGCCTGCCGAGCTCGCGGGACTCGGCGCTGACCGGAGCGACAAGCGGACGGCACCCGCTGCCGGCCGTCACACCAACCAGAAGGAGGAGTCATGCTGAGACGGATCCTTGTTTTCGCTGCGGTCGCGGCGTTCGGTGTCGGTCTGGTGGCAGTCGCACTCGGTACGCCGCCCGTCGGCGCCATCGGCTCGCCGCCCGTGGGCGGAACGACCGACGAGGCGTTCAAGGTGAACGAGCTATTCGAGCTCAAGACGAAGGGCCCGATCGACGTCGTCCAGCAGTCGCTGACGCTGCAACCTGGCGGTCACAGCGGCTGGCACTCGCACGCGGGCCCGGTGCTCGTCGTCGTGAAGTCCGGAACCGTGACGAGGTACGAGTGGGACGATCCCGGCTGCACGCCGGAGACGTACACAGCCGGGGAAGCGATCATCGACACCGGCGACGGCCACGACGCAAGGAACGAGGGCGGCGTCGACGCGGAAGTCTTGTTCACATACCTGCTCCCGCCTGGCGCTCCACTGCTAACCGAGCTCCCGGATCCCGGAACGTGCCCGTTCCACGATTGACGCAGATAGCCCGTAGAAGTTCACTCTGGCGTCACGAAAAAAGTCTGGGGGAGCGAAGGCGCTCCCCCAGACGGCTCATTGACGGGCACGGATTGCGCAACTCGAGCCGAACACCGACGATTCGCGCGCAGCGTGTCCTATCGCTGTTCAACTCCCGACTATTTAGACGGTCGTGCGACACAGAGAAAGGCGAAGCCGTGCCACCTGAGATTCGCGGACGCGACCGGTAGCGGCAGCGGTCCTGACCGGATCGACTGAGGAGGGAACCAAATGGTCACGCAATCAACGAAGAAGGCTCAGATGCACAAGCTCGTCATAGTCGCGCTTCTCGCCGCCGGGGTCGCAGCCGTCTTTGCGATCCCAGCGGCAGCCAATGCGCGCGGCACCAATGGCAAGATCGTCTTCAACGCCGATAACTCGGTCACCGGTCAGGAGCAGGTGTACGCCGTCGACCCGGACGGGACCGACCTCAAACTGCTGGCCAACGACACCGCGGCAGGACAGTGGTCGCCGGACGGGACGAGGATCTCGACCGGCGGCGGGATCATCGACTTCGATACCGGTAGCTTCACGGATCTCTCGCTGGGCGCGCTCTATCCGGACCTGTTCCTCGGCTGCGGCCCCTGGTCACCCGACGGGGCGAGGCTCACCTGCGAGGGCGGTTTCATCGATCCGAGTCTTCAGGGCGCGTACACGCTCCGCTCATCGGACGGTGGTGACCTGCAACGAGTGACCTCGGATCCCGGCGGCGACGACTGTCCGGGTGACTACTCCCCGAACGGCAAGCGGATCGTCTTCGTCCGTGCAGACGACACCGTCTTCGCGCTCGTCACCGTCAAGCTCGACGGCGGCGAACCGCGACAGATCACGCCGTCCGGAATGGCGATCAACTTCAACTGCGGCAGCTGGTCGCCGCAGGGCAACGAGATCGTATTCTCGGCCCACGTCCCGGCCGACAACCGCAGCACGATCTGGGTCGTCCACTCCGACGGCACCGGCCTGCGACAGATCCCGGTTCCCGGATGCGGCGGCCTCACTTCGAACCCGACCTCGATCGGCTGCTTCAACCCGAGTTGGTCACCGGACGGCCAGAAGATCGTCTTCGGCCGCCAGCCGGGGCAGGGTCAGCGAGATCTCTACATCGCCAACGCCGACGGGAGCGGCCTCTTCCGGGTCACGAACGCGCCGGACCTCGAGGAGTTCGGCGGAGACTGGGGGACGCACCCGGTCACGCCGTAGCAACACGACTTCGGCCGTGCGACGGGCTTCGGCTCGGCGCGCGGCCGCTCCCTCGTCGTTCGGCGAGCCCCTCGGCCGAGGCAACTGTGAGCGTGCCCTGGATATTTCATTTGACAGAGGACTCAAAATCCCCTTCAACAAGCTGAAACGAGCTGCAACAAACGGCGACGGGCTGCAGCCAGCAGCATCGTCTTGTACGTCATTTCGTACGCACATGAGCCCGTTTAGGGGAATGGTTCGGCCCAGAAGATGCCAATTTGCAGGAGTTTCTAGATGGGCCGGGCAGGACTCGAACCTGCGACCTCGGGATTAAAAGTCCCCTGCTCTACCAACTGAGCTACCGGCCCGCCGCCTAAAGTGTGACAGCGATGAGCAAGGGTTACGCAGAAGGTTCTGCGCTCGAGGAGCGGCTCGCCGATCTCGAGCGGGCGCAGCACGAGCGGC
>WNFU01010584.1_pt1 | contig 12140 bp, 12 predicted proteins | sample 5400121 | NCBI WGS metagenome assembly WNFU01 (sample SAMN13153360, study PRJNA577476) | soil metagenome | isolation source: 100 cm soil or saprolite under grassland replicate 1 | place: USA:California | collected 2016-06-15 | reverse complement strand
GTCTGCACACCGCGTCCTTCCTCGCCGACGAGCCGTGCCCACGCCGCCTCGAGCTCAATCTCGCTTGATGCGTTCGAGCGGTCACCGAGCTTGTCCTTGAGCCGCTGGATCCGGAACCCGTTGCGCGTCCCGTCCTCGAGCACGCGCGGCAGCAGGAAACAGGAGAGTCCACGCTCTGCCTGAGCGAGCACGAGAAAGGCATCGCACATGGGCGCGGAGCAGAACCACTTGTGACCGACGAGCTCGTACTCGGCTCCGCCGAGTGCTCTTGCAACGGTCGTGTTCGCACGGACGTCGGAGCCGCCCTGCTTCTCCGTCATCGCCATTCCGCACAGCACGCCGCGCTTCTCTACCGGCGGCCGCAGCCCCGGCTCGTAGACGAGCGAAAGCAGCCGCGGCTCCCACTCCGTGGCGAGCTCTGGGTCCGCGCGAAGAGTGGCGACTGCGGCGTGCGTCATCGAGATCGGGCAGCCGTGCCCGGCCTCAATCTGCGCCATCAAGAAGAAAAGCGCCGCGCGGCCGACGTGAGCACCCGGCTGCGTCTCACGCCACGACAGCGAATGCAAGCCGTGCTCGATGCTCGTCCGCATCAACTCGTGCCAAGCGGGATGGAACTCGACCTCGTCGATGCGATCGCCGAAACGATCGTGGGTCCGGAGGCGCGGCGGGTGCTCGTTCGCCAGGCGCCCCCACTCGACGGGTTCGCCGGTCAGAAGCGCACCGAACGCCACCGCGCGATCGGACGCCCAGCCCGCGCCCTCCCGGTCGAGCGCCTCGACGAGCGGCCGGTTCTCGAGGAAGAGGTTGTATCCCTCGAGTGGTGGCGGCTGATTCAGGGAGTCGCGCGTTCCATCGGGTCGGGACACGGTCGCCATACGCGTGACGATACTCACCGGGCGTCGGATGTATTCCCAACAGCCAAGCCCGGAACTGGCCACGTCCCGTCAAGTGGTGTACGAGGCTGAGCGCGTCATCCTCGCCTGACGTCTACGCGGCCGCTTCGATCGCCATCACCTCCTCGGGTTCGTCGGCCTGGTCGGTGAGCGCCTTCGCGATCGACTCGACGCTCATGTAGCGGCGGCTTGCGACGGCCCACTCGTCGTTTTGTTCGGCGAGGACGGCGCCGACCAGGCGGATCACCGAGGGCCGGTCGGGGAAGATGCCGACGACGTCGCTGCGGCGCCGGATTTCCTTGTTGAGCCGCTCGAGCGAGTTGTTGCTCCAGAGCTGCCGCCAGTGCTCCTTCGGGAATGCGGTGAAGGCGAGCAGGTCGGGCGCCGCCTCTTCGAGCAGCGCCGCCGCTTCTGGGAAGCGCGTGGCGAGCTGGTCGACGATCCGCCGGTGCTGCTCATGCACGGTCGGGGCGTCGGGTTGCGCGAAGATCGTGCGGACCATCGTCGCGACGAAGCTCTGCGCGCTCTTCGGGACGCGGGTGAGCAGGTTGCGCATCGCGTGCGTGCGGCAGCGCTGCCAGGCGGAGCCGGGAAGGGTCGCGGCGATCGCGTCGACGAGGCCCGGATGCGCGTCGCTGGTCACCAGCCGGACGCCGCTGAGGCCGCGCGCCACCAGCGAACGCAGGAACGCGAGCCAGGCGGTGCCGTCCTCGGCGGTGACGACGTCGAGGCCGAGCGACTCGCGGAAGCCGTCACGGTTGACGCCGACCGCATGCACGACGCAGACGTTGACCGTGCGGCCGCCCTCGCGGCACTTCGCGACCAGCGCATCGAAGGTCACGTACGGGTAGGGACCACCGTCGAGCGGTCGGGTGCGGAAGTCCTCGACGATCCCGTCGAGACTCTTCGCCAGCCGCGAGACCTGACTCTTCGACATCCGCTCGACGCCAAGCTGCTGCACCAGCTTCTCCACCCGCCGCGTCGAGACGCCGGCGAGATACGCGTCGGCGATCACAGACACGAACGCCTGCTCCGCCCGCCGGCGCGGCTGCAGCAGCCAGTCCGGGAAGTAGCTCCCTTCGCTCGAGCTGCTTGCGCAACCAGCCCGTGACGTCCATCGTGTGCTCGACCACCGTGCTCCTCCTCGCGCTTGTCTTTGATCGGACTTCGCGAGGATGACGCGGTGGTCAGCTATCACCCGGACCCGCGGCCGTCGCTCCGCGCTCGCCTACGGCTCGCGCTCCACGACGGCCGCGGAAGACAACCTCAACCCGGTCGTACACCACCAGCGGGGACGCTACTCCGGAACTTCCTCCCGCTCACCGGACAAGTCGTCACGGGTGGGTGATCGCGGGACACGCGGACCCTGCGCGCAGCTGTCGCCGTTTGTAGGAAAGGCGACAGGGGCGCAGTCGGACCGTGTCCCATGGTAGGGAAGCGGTGAGGGCGCCGGGGTCGAGTCAGTCGAGCAGGCTCGGGTCGACCGGCTTCTCCATCCGGACGAGGGGCACGGCGGCTCCGCCGGTAGCGTCTTCCCAGCCGCTCGAGCGGTCGGAACCCGTACGCGGTGTAGAGCGGCTCGCCGGAGAGCGTGGACATCAGCTCGAGTCGCGTGAACCCTTCGGTCGCGGCAGCCGCCTCGCAGAGCGACAGGATCAGTCGGCCCACGCCGCGGCGGGCATAGGCCGGATTGGTGTACATCGCCCGCACGCGCGCGGGGTCGACCGCCGGATCGAGCAACTGGTTGTCACGGCCCGGCGTCTGGTTGCCGCCGTACAGCGTCGCGCGACGGCTCCAGCCACCGCAGCCGGCGATTGGGTGGGATGCGGAGAAGGCTCGTCGTCGAGCCTTCTCCGCATGGTTGGGTCACTCGTACTGCAGCGCTGTGAGCACGTTCAGCCGCGAGGCGCGGCGTGCGGGCAGCACGGCCGCTGAGATGCCCGCGATCACGGCGACGAAGGTGAAGATCACCAGTTGGGTCAGGGGAAGGTGGAAGGAGACGCCCTGGCTGGACAGTCCTCTGGTGAGGATCGCGGCCAGGAGGACGCCGAGTGGTAGTCCGAGCGCCGCGCCGATCAGCGCGGTGATGACGCTCTCGTGGCGGATCATCCGCCGCACAGCGCCGGGGCGGAGTTTGTGTCGCAGTTCCAACAAACCGCGACAACCAGTGGTGCACGCGCGGCGAGTATCGGCGAACGCACCAACCGTGGCGACGATGTCACCCGCTTGTTGGCGGTACACACGGCATGTTGTGCGCCAGGGCCGTGCGCTGCGGCAGCCACGTTAACCCGATACGGCAAAGGGCTGCTCACCGATCCAAACGATCGTCTGGGTGATCCGCTCTTCGGCGAGCCAGCGGCGGACTTCGGCGAGGAGCTCAGCAGCCGGCCCGGGCGTCGGCGGCCGCTTGTAGTCGAGGTACCAGCTGTCGTCGCTCTGCTTGCCGATGCGGCAGCGGTCGCGTCCCAACCGGTCGGCGAGCAGGACAGCGCTCAGCTCGTCCGGTGCACCGACCCGCATCCGACATCAGTTTGATGCGTCGCATCCATCCGCGCGGTCTATGTCGCGTTTCCGCCTATCTAAGGATGGTGGGATTGGCAAGCTGCGGTGGAGATCTCGGTGGTAGTAAGAGCGGGGTGCGACCCATGCCTATCTTGGCGCCCGTGGTTTTGCGGCGCAGGTTGTCGAGTCGGGACGGCGAGTGACGGCTCATTCCAAAACGGAGTCGGCGTGTGCCGGGTTCAGGCGGAAACGGGAGCGCGTCAATGCTGTTCGACTTGGTCAGGCTCCGGTGAGCTCGAGCTCGCGCAGGGCGTGGAAGGCGCGCTTGCCGATCTTGCGGGCGACCGTCAGTCGCGCCACGTCGTGTCGCGTCGCTGGCGGGTGGCCCGGTAGAGCTCGAGGTCGGGGCGGTTGCGCGGTGCGCGTGCACGGCCGCTTCGACAAGCGCCCAGCGCAGATGCGGTGAGCCGGCCTTGGCGAGGTGGCCGCGGCGGCGGCTCTCGCCCGACTCGTCGACGACCGGGTCGAGGCCGGCCAGGCGGGTGATCTGCTCGGCGCGGCGGAAGCGGCGCGCCTCGCCGATCTCGGCGAGCAGGTGGCAGGCGAGGATCGGGCCGATCCCGTAGATCGACTGCAACGCCCGGCAGCGCTCGTCGGCGCGGGCGAAGCGACGCAGCTCGCCCTCGACGGTGTCCAGTTGCGCTTGCAGCGCGGCCATCACTGCCAGCAGCGAGTCGACCTGCAGGCGCGCGTGCTCGGGGAGCCGGAGGGCGGCCGCCCAGCGCAGCCCCGGCGGCCTGAGCAGGTTCGAGCGCGAGCAGGGCCAGCCCTCGTGCAGCAGGTAGGCGTGCAGGCGCTGACCCCAGCGGCGCCGGTCCTCGGCCAGTGCTTTGCGTAGCCGCGTGCGATCGCGCAGCTGCTGGATCTGCTCGGGCGGGATCCATGACTGCTGCAGCATCTCTTTCGCGAGCAGGCGTGCAAGCCAGCGCGCATCGAGGCGATCGGTCTTGGCGCTGCGGCGGCGGCCGAGCAGGGCCCGCGTCTGCACCGGCTCCGCCAAGCGCACCTCGAACCCGCGCTCGACGAGCTCGCGCCAGACCCAGCGCCAGCCGGTCGTCGCCTCGATCGCCACCGCCTCGAGCCGGCCTCGCCACTGCTCGGCCCAGCGGGCGAGGCTCTCGCGATCCGCCGCGAAGCGCTCCTCAACCACCTCGCCACTCTCTGGATCGAGCACAGCCGCCTGAAACGCACGCTTGTGGATGTCGATCGCCGCGTACAACATCACGGACATCCTCTCGTCGAGACCAGAGGCCCGATCGTCCCAGCCGTCCGGACAGAGCCCTTATGACATCCAAAACGCGACAGCGATGTGCGTCGACACTCGTCGTGGCGTGCGGTTGTTGTCGTCTTGTCATGGCGAGCCTTGCCGACCGGTGGAGGAAGCATTCAGCCGTGGTTTAGGCTGTGAATCCCTCGTCGAGCAGCTGCTCGTGGCGCACCGACTCGGCGCCCGGGTCGACCAACTTTTCACGATTAAGCGCGCCCGTGGGATGGCTAGGGTCCGACCTGACGCCGCCGACGAGCACATCGGCAGCGCCGACATCGACTTTTGCTTGTCGGTCGCAATCACCCAGGGCGAGACGCGTCAGTACTACAAGTCGATCGAGGAGCTGCTGTCGCCGCATTTCGAGCTCGCCAGCAGCAGTGGCTTTCGGTGGCGCAAGAAGGACGGCGTCGGCGGGCTGCCGTTGGCGATCGACTTCCTCGCGCCGGCGAGCGAGGACGACAGCACGGTCAATGCGAAGACACCCGTAGCCAAAGGGGCGTTGGCGCCCTCGAAACGGTCTCATTCACGTTGACTCCGCAAACTGCGGACAACACTTGGGTAGCACACCGGCGAATCCACCACCGCGCCTCACGCTGGTGCATCCGCAACCCGATCCACCGGCGCGCGACCGCCGCTACGGGCTGACGGTGAACGGCCGCATCATGTCGTTGTCTTCGTGTTCGACGATGTGGCAGTGGTGGACGTAGCTCTGAGGCGCCGTCACGCCGGTCGGCAGCTCGAATTTCGCCCGGATGGTGGTGAACTGGCCGGGGTTGGCTTTGACCGTGTCCTTGAAGCCGCGCTCGCTCGGGTCGGGCGGCTCCATCGGGCCGGTCGCAAACGGGGTCGGGTCGATCCCGCCGGGAACGCCGTGCGCGCCCTCGTACGCCTCCTCGTAGGCCTGGGCGTCGAACGGCGTCCGGCCGACAACCTGGAAGGTGACGAGGTGGGTGTGCATCGGGTGCGTGTCTCCGGTCACGTTCACGTAGACCCAGTCCTCGACCGTCCCGACCGGTGGCGTCTCCGTCACCGGACCTTCGTCGAAGTGGACGCCGTTCAGGTTCAAGAACCAGGTCGGCTCGTCGACGTCGATCTCGTTGAGCGTGATGTACCGAGTCCTCACCGGGTCGTGTAGGTCTGCCTTCCGGCCGCCCATGAGGGTCGTCGGGATCGACGGCGGCATCGGCGTCGTCTTCCCTACCCGGATCTGCATCACCGCCGCCAGCGGCGGCGCCGGGTTCGAGACCGGCGAGGGCGGCTTGCTGTTCTTCACGTGCGTCGTGCGGGTAGGGATCTGGCTGAAGTCGACGAGCACGTCCGCCCGCTCGGCCGGGGCGAGCACCAGCTGCGTCACCGGTACCGGCCGGTCCCACAGGCCGCCCTCGGCACCGATCTGCCACATCCGCGCGCCGCCGATGTCGAGGTTGAGGATGCGGGCGTTGCAGCCGTTCAGGATCCGGAACCGGTACAGGCGCGGCTCGACGTCTAGGAACGGCCAGACCTTGCCCGTGACGAGCATGACGTCGCCGAAGTACTCGCCGATCCAGGTCGCGCCCGGGATGTCGCTGGTCGGGTAGAGGAAGGTTCCATCCGCGTTGAACTGCCGGTCCTGGACGACCAGCGGGATCTCGTACGGCCCGGACGGCAGACCGTTCGCGTTGTCGGGCCGACCGGTGTCGAACTCGTCGTAGAGGATGTACCCGGCGGCCAGCCCGGCGAAGACGTTCAGCCGCGTGGCGCCGAGCCCGTGGTCGTGGAACCAGAGCAACTCAGCCGGCATCTGCGGCTGCTGGTTCGTGTAATGGACGGTCTGGGTGTCGCCGTGGCCGAACCCGTCCGGCGTCACCGCCGGGTTGCCGTCGCTCGCAGCCGCGACGAAGCCGCCGTGCAGGTGCGTCAGCCGCACCTCGTTCCCCTTCGGGGTCAAGCGCTTGTCGACGGGGATCCAGTCCGGGTACGTCGACGGCAATCTGTTCTCGAAGCTGACATCGAGCGCTGTCCCGCTGTGCCCGACCACCGCCATCCGAACGAGCCCGCCTGACCCGCGAGCCCGGAGCCGTCGTCGTACGCCCACAGCGGCGTCGGCGGAAGCTGCGGGTGCAGCTGCCTGCTGATCTCCCTCTGGACGAACGAGTACTCGTTCGTTCCGCTCGGGGTGGCGACCACGATCCCCGCACCTGGCAAAGGCACCGGCTCCAGGTACTTCGTCAGCTTCAGGCCCGGCGCGGCGCTCGCCCCCGGGGTTCGCGCCGCCCACGGCAAGAACAGCGCTGCGCTTCCCGCCGCACCGTACTCCAGGAAACGTCGCCGGGTAAGGGTGGTTGGCATCGCGGGCCTCCTTGCCGCAGTTACCGCAATCCGACAATCCGACAGTCAAAAAGGGACGTCGTAAAGATTCACCGACTACCTGCTCCCTGACATCCGGCCAATCACGGATGCCCGACGCGGGTTTTCCCGCAGTTCCGTGGCACGGTTCGTCAGAAGCCCGGTACGTCGACCAGCGGGTGGATCAACCCAACAGGTGCTCTAGCGATGTCGTGATCTGGTGGAATCGCGACACGCCGCCTCGCCTGAGCGCAGCCGTCCGGATCGTTTGCGGCGCTCGGTCACACCTGAATGAGACCTTGCCCACCGCTTCGTGCGCGCGTCTGGAGGATCTTCAGGTGCTTGCCGCCGAGCACGCGACACCCCCGCAACGCTGCCGGGCAAGCGTGACGGGTCTCTACTTGCCTCGCGAGGTCTTCTTCGGGCGCTTGGTCTTCGCTGGCGCCTTCGTCCCGGTCTGCGCAAGCGACTTCGGCCGCTTCTTTCCCGCCACGTCTGGCTCCTTCCGGTTGATGTGCTCCCGCTGAGACACTAGCGACCGCGGCTACCCCGTTCCGAGCCGCTCGTGCAGGCGTTGCCTTGGCCAGTACCTGTCTTGGAGCCCTTGCCAAACCGCCGACGCCCGAGCTAGAACCTGACCGCCGCATCCCGCAGCGCTACCTAGGAGGGAAGATGACTGAGGCCGCCGAAGATCGATGCTGGAACTGCGGCATGGTGCCGGAGCGCTGGTTCGACGTCACCTCCCCGGGGATCGACGAGCAGCGGCTTCTTTGCTCGAACTGCTTTGCGCGAACCACTAGGCCGCGCATCTACTACGGCTGGCCTAGGTCGCCGTCGCCGGATTGGGACGATGATGACGAGACGAGAAGCCTGTATAGCTTTGGAGCCGGTGACTGATCGAGTGTTGGTGGCTGATCAAGGGTCGGACTTGGCACACGGCCGCTTCCAGCGCGCGATCCGCAACCTACGGCGAGGCGCGATGGCCGCGCGCGAACTCGGCCGCGTAAGCCTCACTGACCTCGTCGCGACGATCGAAGCATTCGCTCCGCCGCCGACGGTCGGCTTGCCGGTCGCCCGAAGGGGCGGCCAGTCGATAGCGCAGGCGCCGGTGCACGCGCTCTTCGTGACGCGAGCAACGGGGCTCGGATCGGGTTAGACTCGTGCTGCCATGGTCGATCCGGGTAAGGGGCTTCGCTTCGAGGCGACCGTCCATCCGGGCGATAGGGATGTCCCGCTCGATAGTGTCGCTGACCTCGACCTCGACCGTGTGCCGGATCCGCAGCGGGGCGTCCGGCTGCTCGTCACGACCGACGAGATCGTGGCGCTGCTTGAGCGCGGTTACGAGGTGCGGCTGCACCGCGTCGCTCGCGTCGAGCCGCTGAGCCCGGAGCTGCGCATCGACAACGACGAGGCGGTCGCCTGGCTCGAGGAGCGCGTCCAGGGCATCCCACGCAAGGAGGGCGAGCCCTGATGTACCGCAGTGTGGCGCAGCTCGACTCGCTTTCCAACCTACTCGCAGCCTGGTTCCCAACCTACTTCATGCGCTTCGCACTACCCGAGCCCTCCGTGCAGGGCCGGGCCGTCTACGCCCTACGCCTGCGCGCGGGCGGCGGAGGTGAGCGCCGCGGTGTCATGGCCGTTGGTGGCACGCATTCTCGCGAACTCATGAACCCCGACGCCATCATCGAGCTCGCCGTCGACCTGTTCGTCAGTCATGTAAACGGCAGCGCCATCACTTATGGCAATCGCACCTGGTCGGCGGCCGAAATAAAGCTGATCCTGGAGACGCTCGATCTCTGGCTCGTGCCCTGCATGAACCCCGACGGGCGCGAGTACGTCATGAACATTGACAACCTGTGGCGTAAGAACCGCCGCGACAACCCTGGGACCGAATGCGATGGCGTCGATCTCAACCGCAACTTCGACGTCCTCTGGGGCGTCACCCAGGGCCAGACGTCGTGCGCGCAGTGCAGCGAAGTCTACTGCGGACCCGAGGCCTTCAGCGAGCCCGAGACCCGCAATATCCGCAGCGTCCTGGACACGCGGCGAGTGAACTGCTTCGTCGACGTGCACTCCTACTCGGAGCTCGTGCTCTGGCCGTGGGGGCACGCGCCGTCGCAGACCGCCGATTCGACTAAGCGCTTCACCACGCTGCCGTCCGGGACGTGTGCCCCGATCGGTGTGGCCGGCTACCAGGAGTACATCCCGCCGCGGGACCTGCAGCGCTTCCAGACCGTGGGGAGTCGCATCGTGAGCGCGATCTCCTCCGTGCGCGGTCGTGCGTACACCAGCGAGCCGTCAATCGCCCTGTACCCGACGACCGGGACGCAGAGCGACTACGCCTACTCGCGGCACATCGCCAACCCCAAACTGCGCAAAACCTACGGCTTCACTTTCGAGACGGGCCCGTGGGCCGGCAACGTCGCAGACTCCTTTCATCCGGCCGACCCGACGCTCATTAAGCGCGACGCGAAGGCCGGGATCATCGCGCTGATGCAGCAGTGCATCTGCGCGATCGAGCTCATCGGCGCCCGCTTCTTTGCGACCGACGCCGAGGTAACCGAGCTGCGCCGGATCCGCGACGAGGTGCTCGCCACGACCGAGGCTGGGCGAGCGTGGATCGCGCTCTTCGAACGCGCGCAGCTGCCGCTTCTCACGACTCTCATGGCGGATGAGCAGCTGTCGTCGCAGGCTGCGGTGTTGGTGAAGCGAGCGGCTGAGCTCACGAAGAGCGCCCGCGCGCGCATGCGCGACGCGGACGTCGATGGCGCGATCCGGTTCGTCCGGACGCTGGGCAAGGTGCCCGCGGCCGTGGAGGTGCGCGCCGACCTGCGCGCGGTCGAGCGCCGGCTCGAGGCCTTGCGCGGCCTCACGAGCGCGCGCGCCCTCGCATCCCTGATGGCCGAACCGCCCCAGAGCCGCAGGCCGAACTCACGCCGCGGGACGCGCGGATAGCGGGCATCTGCGTCGACGCCGCCATGCCGAGCGTCACCGAGATCAGCGAGCAGGTCTTTAGCGGCGCCGGAGTCGTGCGCCACAGCGACGCGACCTACTACATCGTTGGCGAGGGGGCCCGCGAACTAACCCCGGAGCTACGGACTTTGATCTCTACCCAGCAAGAAGACAGTCCCCACCAAAGTAACAATCCGGAGAAGCTCCGCTCGGAAGCCCAGACGAACGGCAACAGAACCACCGGATGCACGGTCGGCCCGGCACTTGCGGCACCTTCAGCGCTCGGAGGAGGGCGTCGCGAGCCATCGGATACCCTCTTTGAGAGACTCGTCCGTGCAAACGTTCAACGTCACCAGCGGACCGGTCGTGGGCGATTACGTTACATCGGACCGCGAAGAGGAACTCCTGCGCGTCCTGGACGCCATCGGCGCACGCGACGTCCTGATCGGTCCGGAGGGCAATCGCGTTGAGATCACGTTCGTGCTGGACGCCGAGAGCTCGAACGCGGCGGTCACAACCGCCGATGGAACACTGACCACCTTCGCCGGGGGCTTCTGGCCGGGAGCGGTGGTGGCCTCAAGGATCGACTAGCAAACGGACGAGAGCGAGCCCAAAAGACCGGGATTTCGCGCAACCCCTACGTCGTTCAAGTGTCGGCTCTGGTTGTCGCAGATGAGCCGAAGAACGACACGCAGTGCCGCTTCGTCTACGCGATCAGCGAGCCAACGGACTACGTCGTCAACATCGACGGCGGTTGCCGCCGCCGGGGGAGGGGGTCGTGGCGACGGCTACTCTGGAGAGGTGAGGCTGGCGGTCGGAGACGTGGTCGTGTACGCCGCCCACGGGGTCGGCCGCGTTGCGGCCCGGGAAAAGCGGATGGTCCTCGGCGCCGCGCAGGAAGTACTCGTGCTCGACCTCGCAGGCGGCCTCTCGGTGACGCTGCCAGTCGAGCGCGCACGTGAGCTGCTGCGTCCGGTGCTCAGCAAGGCGGACCTGCACCGCGTGCAGAGGACGCTACGCGAGGATCACACGCTCAGCGAAGATGTCTGGCCGAAACGAAGGAAAGACACGCAGGCGAAGTTGAAGGACGGCGGTCCGTTTGGACTCGCGGAGGTCGTGCGTGATGGTGCACGGCGCGAGCAGAGACTGATAGCGAAACACGCCGGGTCGCAGCTCGCACCGAGCGAGAGGGAGCTCTACAAGAGAGCGCGCAGACTTCTCTCGGCTGAGATCGGCCTAGCGCGCGACCTCGAGCCGGCAGAGGCAGACGCCTGGATCGAGGAGCAACTCGCCCCACCAGCCTAGAACGCGGCAAACAAGCTCCTCCCAGTAGAGGCTGAGCAGGCAACTCCTGGGTCTCTGCGCGAGAAAGCGACCGCTCAGGCAAGACGACATGCATCGGAACAGGTGAGTGCGATCACGATCGGCGAGTTCCTCCGATCGCTCTAGTGTCGACCGGACGACTTGCCACCGAAGTCGGCTGTCACACCCTTAACCGAACAGTGAGCTCAATCATGCGTCGCATTCTGGCGGAAAGACGACATGCTTGATGTCTGTGGGTCTATCCTCGAAGCCGCAGCCGGCGACCCCGATCTTGGCCCGCTCAAGCCCGCACAAGATCACCGCGGTGCGCGCCCTCCCTCCGAAGCTGGTTGGGGGCGAGAAGCGGCGCGCGTACTACCCTGCGGTTGTGAGATTGGCAGTCGGGGACAAGGTCGTCTATCGCTCGCACGGGGCGGGGCATGTGGCAGCCAGGGAGAGAAGGGTCGTCCTCGGCAAGCGGCAAGAGGTCATCGTGCTCGCGCTCGCGGGCGGGCTCTCGGTGGAGCTGCCGATGGAGCGCGCACACGAGCTGCTGCGGCCGCTGGCCAGCGAGGCGGATATCTCCCGGGTGCAGAAGACCCTGGGCGCAGATCACGCCGTCAGCGGGGATCCCTGGCTCAAGCGCCGGAGGGACTCGCAGACGAAGCTGACAGGTGGCGATCCGATCGAGCTCGCAGAGATCATCCGCGACAGCGCACGTCGCGAGTGGAGGCTCCCCGCGAAGGGCACCAAGTCGCAGCTCTCTCCGGGCGAAAGGGCGTTCTTCGTGAAAGCACGCGAGCTTCTCTCGAATGAGATTGCCCTCGCGCGCGGCGTCG
>WNFU01008172.1_pt1 | contig 12140 bp, 10 predicted proteins | sample 5400121 | NCBI WGS metagenome assembly WNFU01 (sample SAMN13153360, study PRJNA577476) | soil metagenome | isolation source: 100 cm soil or saprolite under grassland replicate 1 | place: USA:California | collected 2016-06-15 | reverse complement strand
GCCGGTCCGTGAACACGCCCACCCCCCGCACGACGCCGCTTGCCTCGTCTCCGAGGATCATCACGGTGTCGAGCGCAGGGTGGTCGGACAGGAACTCCGCTGCGAACGTCGAGTAGAGCCCGGCGACCTCGGCGTAGTGTCCCGGCTTGGCGTGAAGGGTGAACTCGGCCACGTACATCTCGTCCCTCTCGGTCGACTGCGCACGCATCCTACGAAGCGTCGACCACCATGACACTGTTCGCTACCGTGCCCCGTCGTGAAGGCCGTCATGTGCAAGGGCTACGGGCCACCCGAATCGCTCGTGGTCGAGGAGGTCGACGACCCGCGCGCGGGCGATCGTCAGGTCGTCGTCGACGTCATGGCGTGCGCAGTCAACTTTCCCGACGTCCTCATCATCCAGAACCTGTACCAATTCCAGCCGCCACTCCCCTTCTCTCCGGGGGCCGAGATCGCCGGCGTCGTGAGCTCGGTCGGTTCGGCGGTCGACGGAGTCCAGGTCGGCGATCGGATCTTCGCTTCGCCGGGTTGGGGTGGCCTCGCCGAGAAGATCGCGGTCGACGCGGGATCGCTCATCCCGATCCCGGACGGCATCGACTTCGCCGCCGCGTCGTCGTTCTTGTACGCCTACGGCACCTCGCACTACGCACTGAAGGACCGTGGCCATCTGCAGCCCGGGGAGACGCTGGTCGTGCTGGGCGCGGCCGGCGGCGTGGGCCTCGCTGCCGTCGAGCTCGGGGCGCTGATGGGCGCGAACGTCATCGCGGCGGCGTCGAGCGACGACAAGCTCGAACTGTGCCGCGAGTACGGCGCATCGACAACGATCAACTACGCGACCGAAGACCTGAAGCTGCGCATTCGCGAGCTCACCGGCGGTGCCGGCGCCGACCTCGTCTACGACCCGGTCGGCGGTCCGTACAGCGAGCCGGCGCTGCGATCCACGGCATGGGAAGGTCGGTTCCTCGTCATCGGCTTTGCGGCCGGCGACATCCCCGCGATTCCACTGAACCTCGCGCTGCTCAAGGGCTGCCAGATCGTCGGCGTCTTCTGGGGTGCGTTCGTCGGGCGGGAACCCGACCGACACCGTCGCAACGTCGAGGAGCTCGTCGACTGGTGGCGCACCGGGCGGCTTCGCCCGCACGTGTCGTCCACGTATCCGCTCGAACGAGCTGGCGAGGCGCTCCGCGAGCTCGTTGATCGCAAGGCCAAGGGCAAAATCGTCGTCACGGTCGGCCACGGGTAGCTCGGCGCGGTTCGCCGCCGAGCGCGGCGGCGAGGCGCGCCGCCTGCGCGACGAGGTAGTCGCGCTCGGGAACGCTCACCGTGCCTGCGGCCGCGGCCCGGAACTCGTCGACGGCGGCCTCCCGATCGCCGGCCATCTCGTACAGGTGTCCCCGCACCGAGTGCACGCGGTGATGGTCGCCCAGCCGTTCCGCGACGCCGTCGAGCATCTCGAGGCCGGTCGCCGGGCCGTGGACCATCGCCACCGCGACGGCGCGGTTGAGCGACACCATCGGGTTCTGGGTGATGCGCTCCAACAGTTCGTAGAGCGCGAGGATCTCGGCCCAGTTCGTGTCTTCCTGACGCGCGGCCTGGTCGTGGACGGCGTTGATCGCGGCCTGCACCTGGTACTCCCCGATCGTTCCCTGGGCGAGCGCGTCGGTGATGAGCGCCACGCCCTCGGCGACGAGATCCTGGTCCCAGCGCGTGCGGTCCTGCTCGGCGAGCGGGACGAGCTCGCCGTCGGGGCCGGTGCGAGCGGGACGGCGGGCTTCGGTGAGCAGCATGAGGGCGAGCAGGCCGGCGACCTCGGGATCCTCCGGGAGCGCGGCGTACACGAGCCGGGTCAGCCGGATGGCTTCGCCCGAAAGCTCCGCACGCGCGAGTTCGGGACCACTTGTGGCGGCGTAACCCTCGTTGAAGACGAGGTAGAGCACGTGAAGGACCGAGCGGAGCCGCTCGGCCCGCGCCGCCGTCGACGGGAGCTGAAACGGCTCCCCCGACGCCTTCACCTTCGCCTTGGCGCGGGTAATGCGCTGGCCCATGGTCGGCTCGGGAACGAGGAACGCGCTGGCGATCTCACGAGTGGTGAGGCCTCCCACCGCCCGCAGCGTGAGCGGGATGGCCGACGCCGGCGAGAGCGACGGATGGCAGCACATGAACATGAGGATCAGCGTGTCGTCGTGGCCTTGCACGTCGCCCGGCTCGGCCAGCGACCACGACGCCGCGAGGTTCTCCCGGAGACGGCGGGCGTCGTCGCGGTGGTGCTGGTCGGCCATGCGCCGCGACGCGACGCGGATCAACCAGCCGACCGGATTGTCCGGCCTTCCGTCCGTGGGCCACTGGGTGGCCGCCGCGATCAGCGCCTCCTGCACGGCGTCCTCGGCGTCGGCGAAGTCGCGGTAGCGCCGGACGACGGCACCGAGAACCTGCGGCGCCAGCTCGCGCAGCAGGTCCTCGGTACTCGTCTCGGTGCTCACACCTCGGAATCGGCGGGGGCGCCCATCACCTGACGGACTTCGATCGTCTGGCGAATCGGAACCCCGTCGGGACCCGGCGCGGCCGACGCCTGCGCGGCGATCTCGATCGCCCGTTCGGCCGTCTCCACGTCGACCATCCGGTAGCCGGCGAGCAACTCCTTCGATTCCGGGAACGGCCCGTCGGTGATCACCGGCGCGTTCGTCCCGTCGGACACGACGAACTTGGCCTGCTCGGGCCCGGCCAGGCCCTGGGCGTCGACCAGCTCGCCGCTCTCGGTCAGCTGCTCGTTCAGCGTCTGCTGGAACCGGATGTGGGCGGTGACGTCCTCCGGCTTCCACTCGGTCATGGGAACCGAGCAGCCCTCGGTCTCCTCGTAGTTCTGCAGCAGCATGAACCTCATCGCTCCATCCTTCCCGTTCAGGCGCCCCGGCGGCGCCTTGTACCGGGTGTCAGAGCTGCCGACCCTTTTTCGACATCACAGGAAGGAAATCCGCTCGCATCAGGGCCGCTGGCTCACGTTCACGAGCTGGCCCTGGATCGCGGCGCCGCCACCCGGATTGCGCGCTGCGTGCTCGGCGGCGATCACGCCGCCGCGAATCGTTGCGCCCGGCCCGACCTGAATCGCCGGACCCTGTGTCGGCACCGGCTGGTCGTCGGAGAACCGGTTCCGCTCGATCCGCAAGTCGTCGACGTCGTTCATCACCTGGATCGCAGGACCGCGGTCACGCCGGCCGTTCGCTACGAGGTGGTTGCCACCGAAGAGCAACCTCGCGCCGCCAGCTGCGCCGACCACGGCGATCCCTGCCGACCCGTTGCCCGAAACCTCGTTGTCGACGACCGAGATGCTCGTCACGGGCCCGGCGGACGTGTCGAGTTGCAATCCCGTCGAAACGTTGCCGCGGGCTTGGTTGCCGACCAGCCGGTAGCCGGACACCCCGTTGCCCTTCGCCGCCGCGAGGATGACGCCGTGATCGAGGTTGTCCTCGAAGCGCGAGTCGCGAACCTCGCCGCCTTGACCAGGTGTCCCGAGCTCGGATTGCCCGCACGAGAAGCCGCTCTTGCCGTTCTTCATGGATGTCGAGCCCTGCACGACCATCTCGCTGCACCCCGAATCAAGGATCCCGTGCTGCCCGTTTCCGGTCGCGACGGAGTCGATGATGCGCACGCCCCGCGGGAGGTAGGGACTGCCCGGTTGGTGCTCGAAGAAGATTCCATACGATCCGCAGTCGATTGCACGGCAGCGGCGGACCGTGACGTCCTCGACCTCGGTCGCTCCCGTCCCGATACCGATCCCGGCCCCGCCCCCCGCGCCCGGGCGATAGGCCCGGCCACAACGTCGAGCGATGACGCGGTCGACCAGGACGCGTCGCAGGAAGTCGATGCCCAACCCCGTCGCGGGGATGTCTCGGATCGTGAGATCGCGGAACACGACGTCGACCATGTGGTCGATGAAGATTCCCTTCCGCGCCGTGTCGTACGGCGCCGCCGGCATGCCGGCGCCGTCGATGCCGAACCGTTCGAAGCGGGCGTGCCGGAACGGATCCTGGGTGGTGTACGCGCGGTCGCTGGTGATCACGCTCCCGGCGACGTCGACGGCTCGGAGCACCGAGGCTGCCGGTCCGGCTCCGACGAGGCTGACCCCGCTCGCCCAGAGCAACGATCGGCTGGTGCGATACACACCGCGGTCCAGCCGGACCACGCCGCCTCCCATCGAGCGCGCCCGGTCATGCGCGGCCTGGATCGCGTCGGTGTCGTCCTGCTCACCGTCGCCACGTGCCCCGAGGTCGCGCACCCGCACCTCGGGTTGGTGCCGTGGTCTCGCTCGCCACGCGATCGTCGCCGCGCCACCAGCGGCGACGAAGAGGAACTCGCGTCGGCTGAGCCCGCGCACCGGCACAACCTAGGCGGAGGCCACCCATATCGGTCAGGACTGCCGACAATGTGAGCGCCCTGTTCTTCAACGCAGTGAAGTCTTCAGCGGATCTGGCTGAGCTGGACCACGTCGAGTTGGACGTGGTCGATGATCCAGTCCTCGAGGCAGCCGCGGAATTGCCGTTGGTTCGTGTCATCCAGTGCGGGAACCAGCACGGCGCGGTAACGACCGTCGCCGATGCGTTCGATCGGCCCCGACAAGTCGGACTCGACCTCGAGGCGACACGTGAGCAGCTGCGCCTCGACCATCTCCGAGAGCGTCTGATTCTCCTCGCCGCCCTTGGTCTTGCCCGACAGGACAAGGCGTGTGGCTCGAGCATCGACCCGCTCGTGAGTGGACAACGTGGCTTCCCGGAGGGCGAGCACCGCGACGATCCCGACCCCGAGGCCGACGACGCCGAGGATGATCCGGCCGGGCCTGAGCTTTCTCAACGACGGCCGCCGCGGCGTAACAACTGGCGAATCTGATCGTCGTTGGCGCCCGGTACCTCTTGGGCGAGAACGGTGACGTCGTCGAGCAGGAGCCCCCCGGATGGGTAGCTGATCCTGCTGAGCTGGTGGCCGAGCTTTTGCTCACCGGCCGGCGACGACGTCTTCGACGCGATGCGATCGACCATCCACGCGCCGGCGGAGAGGATGACGCCACCCCCGACCAGGAACGTGATGAACACGTTGGTCCGCCCGGTCGATTCTCGTAGCCACGCAAATCGGTCTGGCGATGGCGGCCGCGTCTCACGGAGGACATCAGCGACCTCGGGATCGACCCGCATGCGGTACTCGAGACGAGTGAGACGGCGAAGCACCAGTCCGGTCGCGAGCGCGACTTCGGCGATGAGGACAATCAAACCGAAGAACAACGCCCGGTTCCACTCCCACCGGTTGAGCGACACGATCATGTAGAAGCCGCCCGCGACCAGCGTGCCGATACCAGCGAGCCAGGCGATGACCTTCATGACTGGCGCTCCTTCTCCTGGATGGTGACTCGTCCGGCATCGCCGTCGACGAACACAACCGCGCCTTCGGGAAGATCCTCGGTGGCACCGGCGTAGCCGACGACGGTCGCCACACCGGCTTCGCGCGCCAGGATGGCGAGGTGGGACAGGACTGAGCCCGTCTCGGCCACGATGCCTTGGAGCCGCGACAACAAGGGACCGAGCCCGGGCGAGAGCGTCGTGGTGACGAGGACCGAGCCCATCGGCGGATCGTCGGCGTCGTAAGTGACAGCACCGCTGCCCGTACCGCCGCCGGCGCCGGTACCGCCGCCGACCTCGCTCGCGCATTGCGCCCGAATCGGCTTTCCCAGATCGGAGAGCTGGAACCACGCGGGCAACGGCTCGCCGAAGACGTGCTCGTGCGTCGACACCAGCTTCGGCACCAGCACAGCCCGCTTCGTCGCCACCGACTCGACGTGCTCGAGGCTCATGTGACGGATGAGCTCCGGTTCCGTGAGGTCGCCGGCGGCGGCGAGTCGCACGCCCAGCTCCCACGCGGCCCGGCCCGACACTTCTTGCACCCAGCGCACCCGAAGGCGAAGCGCCTCGCGCGCGATGCCCTCGTCGCTGCACGCCTGGCAGGCCGTCGACACGGGCAGAGCGTCCGTCTCGGCGGGCAATTCGGGTTCGGGTGCCACTCGCGGCGCGGTGAGCGCCAACACCGTCGGGCTCCGAGCGAGAATCTCCTGGTCGGACAGACCGTCTTGACGCGCCTCCGCGAGCATTCGCAGCGCGACCGACGCGCCGGTCAGACGATTGCCGCCGGTGTCGGCGAGCGTGCCGATGAGGATCTCATGAGCGTGAAGGGCCCGCAGGATGACCTGGCTGCGGTGCAGCAACGCGATCAGCTGCCGGTTCGTCAGCTCCGTCAAGGCCGGAACGGCTTCGAGATCGGCGTCGGTCCGGTCGAGCAGAGTCTCGGCCAGACGCGGCAGCGCCGCACGGAGACGACCGACGCGCCACGCTCCTCGCAGACGCCGGAACGCGGGAATCGGATTCAGGACGCGCAGGATGCTCCGCTTCGGCTTGATCTCACCCGCCAGGCGCAAGTCGATCGCGACGTGCCCGTCGACGCAGATGACGACGTCGCTGGCGTCGACCTCCGCCGGAGTGGCGGCCCCGGCCAGCAGCACGGCCTCGCACACGGCTTCGCGAAGCGGAGGGACCCAGAGATCGACTTCGAGCTCGGTGAGCGGCGCGGGGAAGGTCTCGGCGACCGGGCCAGGACCGTAGACGGGCCCTCTGGGCACGCCCCTGATCTCCGTCGTGACCGGGCGTGACTGGAGCAACCACAGCTGCTTGTCCGCGGCGATCGCCCACTCGACGTCTTGGGGCCCGCCGAACACCGAGGCGGCCATCTCCGACAACGAGACCAGCTGCCGGAGATCGGAGCGATCGAGTGCCGGGCCGTCGTTGGCTGCGAAGTCCAGAACCTTGGCCGTGGACGGGTCGAGAACGTACCGCGAGCCGTTGACCTCGCCGCTCACCAGCTGCTCGGGACCACCTCCCACCGCGGAGACGATCCTGCGGTCCGTCCGGCCCGACACTGGATCGACGCCGAACATCACCCCGCCAAACGCCGGCACGATCAGAGGTTGGACCAGCACGGCGATCGGCTGGTCGGTAGCGCCGGCGCGCTCCCGGGAACTCAGCACCACCGTGACCGCCGCGACGAACTCGTCGAATCCGCTTACGCCGATGATCGAATCGAACTGACCGGCCATCGACGACGCTGCCGTGTCCTCGACCACCGAGGAACTGCGTGCCACGAGCGCCTGGTGGTCACCGCCGGCGCGCGCGAACGCGTCTCGCGCCGCGCCGTGGTGGGCAACGTCCGCGCCACCGTCGATCTCGTCGCAGAACGCCGTCGTGAGGACAACGCCGGGAAGCACGGCCAGCCCCGCACCCGCCGCTCGTGCCAGCGCAGCTGCCTTGCCACCGGTGAGCGCGGGATCACGAGCGGCTTCGTCGCCGAGCTCGACGACGAAGGGGCGGTCGGCGGTGACGTCCCGTGGAGCACTCCCTACCTGTGCGTCCGTCATCCCGAGGCGCTCCTCGATCTCTCACCCGTCGTCGCGGGGTTGTAAGGCTAGGCCTGTTGTATGGGAAGGACGACCTGGAACCGTGTATTCCCCGGCGTCGACTCGAGTCGGATCTCCCCGCCGTGGCGGCCGACGACGATTTGCCAGGCGATGTCGAGGCCGAGGCCGGTTCCCTTCCCGACCTCCTTGGTGGTGAAGAAGGGCTCGAACACACGGGTGCGGACCTCATCGGGAACCCCGGGACCCGTGTCCCCGATCTCGACCATCACGCGATCGTCCCCGAGGGTGGCGGTGCGCACCGTCAGCTTGCCGTGCCCCTCCATCGCGTCAGCCGCGTTGTCGATGAGGTTCGTCCAGACCTGATTCAGCTCCCCGGGAAAGGCGGCGATCTTCGGGAGGCTGCGGTCGTACTCACGCACGATCTCGATGTTCTCGCCGAGCTTGTGAGCGAGCATCGTCAAGGTGGCGTCGAGGCCTTCGTGGATGTCGAACGACTGCAGCGGTGCCCGGTCCATCTGCGTGTACTGCTTGGCCGAAGCGAGCAACCCGGAGATGCGCTCGGCGGCGTCGGTGATCTCGTCGAGCATGCTGTCCGACTCCAGGGCTCGGACGGGATAGGACAGGCCGACCGCCAGGTGCGCTGGCGGTAACACTTCCGCGAACTTCTCGAGCCAATCCAGACCGATCCCCGCGGCGACCATCGTGGGCGCGATGTCCCATGCGCCGGCGACCCCGTGGTCCTCCAGCCAGGCGGCGATCTCGTCCTCGCGATCGGACGCCTCCAGCGGCGACAGGCTCGGGGCCTCCCTGCGATGCTCGAGCGCGCGCCCCGCCAGGTCGGCGATCGCTTCGAGCTGGTCGGCGGGGAGCTGGCTGCGAATCATCTCCCCGACCTTCTCCCGCATCTCGGCCAGCATGTCTCGCAGTCTCGCGGTGGCGCGCACGACCGCCGTGACCGGATTGTTCAGCTCGTGGGTGAGACCGGCCGTCACCGAGCCGAGCGCGACGAGCCGCTCGTGGCGCGCGACGGTGTCTCGAGCGGCGTAGCCCTGGATCTGACTTCCCGCCAACAGATGGGCAGCCATCGGGAACCACTCCTTCACCGCGTGGCCCCAGTCGGCGGCGGGCAGCTCGAACAGCCGGCAGTCGGTGATCGCCCGCGCCGTGCCCGGGTACAGCTGCGGAACACCACGTTCGCCCAGATAGGCGTCGAACGCACCGGTGTAGGAGCCGCGGTAGTCGGAGCGGAACAGCTCGATCTCGCCCCCGTGCACGCGGCTCAGCATGGCGAGCGTCCCCGAGAGCAACACGAAGAAGCACGAGGCGGGCGCCCCTTCCGCGTGGATCGTGCCACCCGCCGAATACTCGACAACGCGACCACGCTCGGCGAGCCACGTGAGCTGGTCGTCGCTCAGATGCTCGAAGAGGAACAGGGTTCGCAGCTCCTCCGGCGTCAGGCGTTCGGGTTCGGTCATCGGTGCTCCAGATAGGTATGAAGGAGCTGGATCGCCATGGCGCCCTCGCCGACCGCCGACGCGACCCGCTTGATCGAGTTCGCCCGGACGTCGCCCGCCGCGAACACGCCGGGCGTGCTGGCCTCCAGGTAGTACGGGTCGCGGTCACGGTCCCAGCCCCGCGGCCGTTCCCCGGCCAGAACCAGGTCCGGGCCGGTGAGCACGAACCCTCTCGGATCACGCTCGACCACTCCGTCGAGCCACTCTGTCCGCGGTTCGGCACCGATGAACGCGAAGAGGTAGCCGGCGCGGACCGTCTCCTGAGTCCCGGCCCGGGTGTTGCACAGCGTGAGCTCCTCGAGGTGATCCTCGCCGCGCATTCCGATCACTTCGGTCGTGAGGCGCACCTCGATGTTGGGGATCTCGTCGATCTGGCGGACGAGATAGTGCGACATCGACCGCTCGACCTGGTCGCCCCGCACCAGCAGGGTGACGCGCCGGGCGTTCCGGGACAGGAACACCGCCGCCTGGCCCGCCGAGTTCGCCGCGCCGACGACGTACACGTCCTCGCCGAAGCAGGCGGGCGCCTCGGTCGCGGCGGAACCGTAGAAGACGCCGCGACCGGTCAGCGCGTCCGCGCCCGGGATCTCGAGCTTGCGGTAGGAGATGCCGGTCGCGAGCAGCACCGCGTGGGCCACCACCTCACCACCGTCGGCGAACCGGACAGCGCGCGACGATGCTCGAACGTCGAGCCCGACCACGTCGCGCGTAGTGAGGATCTCCGCGCCGAACTTGTGCGCCTGTCGGCGCGCGCGGTCGGTGAGCTGTGTGCCGGTCACACCGTCGGGGAAGCCGAGGTAGTTCTCGATGCGCGAGCTCTGTCCCGCTTGCCCACCAGTGGCCTGCCGCTCGACGAGCACGGTGCGCAGACCCTCCGACGCGGCATAGACGGCCGCGCCGAGACCCGCGGGCCCTCCACCGACGATCACGACGTCGTAGAAGTCGGTCGCAGGAACCGTCGACAGCCCTACCTTCTCCGCCAGCTCGCCCATGCTGGGCTCGATCAAAGAATCGCCCTCGGCGGTGACCACCAACGGGATGTTGGTCGCCTCGACGCCCGCGGCGGCGAGCAGGCGTTGGCCCTCGGGCTCGTCGGTCGAGAGCCAGCGATAAGGCACGGAGTTGCGGGCGAGGAAGTCCCGCACCTCGAACGACCGGGCCGACCAGCGGTGGCCGACGACTTGGGTCCGGTTCACGGGCTGCTCGTCGGTGTCGAGCCACATCTCGAGCAGGGCGTCGACGACCGGGTACAACTTCTCCTCGGGCGGATCCCAGGGCTTCAGCAGGTAGTGATCGAGGTCGACGACGTTGATCGCCTCGATCGCGGCGTCAGTGTCCGCATACGCCGTGAGCAGCGCCCGCCGGGCACGTGGGAACAGGTCCATCGCCTCCTCGAGGAACTCGAGACCGCTCATCTCGGGCATGCGGTGATCGGCGAGCAGCACCGCTACCGGGTCGCCGCGCAGCTTCAGCTCCCGAAGTGTCTCCAGGGCCTGCGGACCGGACTCCGTGCGCACCACGCGGTAGGTCTCGCCGTACTGACGGCGGAGGTCGCGGGCAACAGCGCGCGACACACCCGGGTCGTCGTCGACGGTCAACAGGATCGGCTTCCGATCGGTGTCAGCGGCCATGCAGCCTCGACGGTATCCGCCTCCGAGCGGGCGCTCAGACGATCGTGTTGAACAGCTGACGGGGTGCGTCGAGGAACCGGCTCACGGCGGTGGCGACCGCGGGCGGGTCGTTCGCTCCGCCACGGTCAAGAGAGCGGATGAACGCGATCTGCTCGAAGGTGAGGACACCGATCGCGAGGCTCTCGCGGAGCGCATCGGACGCACTGCTCTGCCCCGTCGTGACCTTGTAGGCCGACGACATCGTGCCGGCCCGTCCGACCCCTTCACCGCAGTGGAGAAACACGCGCCCCGGGCTCCGGTCGACGACCCGGACGAGCTCGCGGACCTGCCGCGGTGACGGTGGGGTGCCGTCCGTCACGGGCAGGTGGACGACCTCCATACCGAGGGCGCGCAGGTCCGCGTCGCCCTGGCGCGGTCCTGACCCCGGCCGGAGGTCGACGACGGTCGTGACCCCACTCGCGGCGAGTGACCGGAAACCGGTCACGTTGGGTTGCGCGCCCCGCCAGAGCCGTTTGTCGACGACGTAGAGCTTGCGAACTCCATCGAGGTCCGGACCCGGGTGCAGCTCGGTGGTGCTTCGCGCCCACCAGCTCGCCGCCACCAACGCGAGGTTGCCCTGAAGCAACGCTCCGATCGTCGCCGCGACCACCACGAGCGCTCCAATACGAAGTCGGCGCGGCCACGCGTTGGGATGCCGGCGCTCGATCAACTTCGGCTAGGGGCGGACGGCTCGAAGTACACCGAGCAGGGATACCGGCGGTGGCTGATGTCACCCAGTCGCTCGATCACCAGCAGGAAGACGGCGCCGAAGAGCAACGCGCCGATCACATCCGACAGCCAGTGCACCCCCATGTAGACCCGGCTCGCCGCGACGAGCACGATGATCGTGCCCGACACCACGGTGGCCACCCACCAGAGCGTCCGCCGGTGAGTGACCAGCGCCACTATCGGCGGCACCAGACCCCATAGCGCGATCGCGGCCATGACGTGCCCGCTCGGGAAGGAAGGACCGGCGCTGTCGACCAGCGCGCCCACGGACGGTCGATCCCGCCCCACGCCCGTCTTGATCAACCACTCACATACCGGCCGCGCCAGCGTCGCCGCGATGAGCAGCATGGCCATCCCCGGACAGACCCGCCACGCCAGCGCGAGCAGCACGACGAGGCCGATGACCACCACCTGCCAGCTGCCCAACCGCGTCACGTAGAGAAAGAACGAATCGAGCGCGTCGGTGCGGTGGCCCGAGACCCAGCTCCGCACCGGCTCGTCCCACACGCGCAGCAGCGCGCCGTTTGCGACCGAAGCAGCAACCGCCATCCCCGCGAACAGCACGACGATCGCCGGGAGCGTCCACGGGTACCGCAGAAGGACGCCCGCCGGTGTGATCGGCGGGTCGCGGTGGAGGTTCCGTGGCTGGAGAACGTCTGCCGTTCGAAGGTTCATCGCACCTGTGACTTGCTCGTGCAGAAATACGGCAACGAGAGCGCCGAAGCCGACACGAATCGAGACTACTGCCGCCCAAACGCCCCGCGGCTCCGCCATGAGTCCGGA
>WNFU01008170.1_pt1 | contig 12142 bp, 11 predicted proteins | sample 5400121 | NCBI WGS metagenome assembly WNFU01 (sample SAMN13153360, study PRJNA577476) | soil metagenome | isolation source: 100 cm soil or saprolite under grassland replicate 1 | place: USA:California | collected 2016-06-15 | reverse complement strand
TCTGTCTGTGCGAATACACCGACCATGGTCATTGCGGCGTGATTCGTGATGGCGATGTGGACAACGATTCGTCGGTCTACCTGCTGGGAAAAACCGCCGTCATGCAGGCGCGCGCCGGCGTTGACCTCGTAGCGCCGAGCGACATGATGGATGGCCGAGTCGCCGGCATCCGCAAGGCACTCGACGCGGGTGGATTCGCGCACGCTCCCATCATGTCCTACGCCGCGAAGTTCGCGTCCGCATTCTATGGGCCGTTTCGCGAGGCTGCCGGCTCGACGCCCCAGTTTGGCGACCGCCAGTCATATCAGATGGCGGTGGCGAACGGCGACGAAGCCATGAAGGAGATGCAGCTCGATCTCGACGAGGGTGCGGACATCGTGATGGTGAAGCCGGCGGGACCGTGTCTGGACCTCATCCGGCGGGCCAAGGACCGCTTCGGCTCACCGCTCGGCGCGTATCAGGTGAGCGGCGAGTATGCGATGATCAAAGCGGCCGCGGAGCGGGGTATGCTCGACGAGCCAAAAGCGATGTGGGAGTCGGTGACGGCGATTCGGCGGGCCGGCGCGGATATCATCCTGACGTACTTCGCGCCCGCGCTTGCGGAACAGCTCGGCTGACCCCGGGGCGGCGCTCCGGGGTTAGCCGACCCCATTACCTCAGATCAGTCGCACCCGGCGGTAGCAGCAGGTAGCGCCACAATCCTGCGGCCGCCGCTGCGCCGAGCAGCGGACCAATCCAGTAGACGGCTTGCGCGTGCCAGTCCCACGAGACCAGCGCGGGGCCAAAAGCGCGAGCGGGATTCATCACAGCGCCGGTGAGCGCTCCGCCGCCACCCAGCGCGCACACCAGGACCACCAGACCGATCGCGAAGCCGGCGACGCGCTGCGCCTGCGGCGACACGACCGTGCCATAGACGGCGCTGACCAGGAAGAAGGTGAAGAGCGCTTCCAGCGCGATCGCGCTGAACAACCCCATGGACCCTGCGACCTGCGGTGTCCCGAGCGACGACATGCGGACAGCCGACGCGGGGAACGTCGCCTTGATGAGCAACGCGCCGACAATCGCGCCGAGCAGCTGGGCGAGCACGTAACGGCCCAGGGTCATGGCGTCGATCTGCTTGCCGAGCCAGAGCGCGAAGCTCACCGCCGGATTGATGTGGCCGCCCGAGATGGGCAGCATGATCGTGACGGCGAGGGCGAGTCCAATGCCGTTGGCCAATGCGATGGCCACGCCGGCCGCGCTACCTTGGTTTGCGATGACACTGCCTGCCCCGACCAGAACGAAGAGCGCGGTGCCGATGAATTCCGCCGCAGGAGCCCGGAGAGACCGGTAATTCACGAGTGACCTCGGGTTGAACGCCGGGCCAATCTACGGGGTGCCGCTGTCAGGCCGCAACACCAGCGAGGCGTTGATTCCCCCAAACCCGAACGAATTTGAAACGACGGCGGCAGGGGAAGCAGCCCGGCCGCCCCCAGGGAGACAATCCAGGTCGCACTGCGGATCAGGACGTTCGAGATTGATGGTGGGAGGGAGCCAGCCCCGCGATAACGCGAGGGCACAAATCGCCGCCTCGATGGCGCCGCTCGCGCCGAGCGCGTGGCCGTAGTAGCCCTTCGTGCCGCTGACCGTCAGCCGGTAGGCGTGATCGCCGAACACCTGCTTGATCGCCGACATCTCGGTTGGATCGTTGAGCGGCGTGGACGAGCCGTGGGCGTTGATGTAGTCGACTTCGCCAGGTGCGACATCGCCGTCGGCGAGCGCGAGCTGGATGGCCCGGGCCGCCTGCCGCCCATCAGGGCGCGGGGCGGTCATGTGATAAGCGTCGTTGGTGTACGCGTGACCCACGACCTCGGCATAGATCCTGGCGCCCCGGGCGATTGCCCGACGTCGCTCCTCGAGGACGACGACTGCGGCGCCTTCGCCCATGACGAAACCGTCGCGGCTCGCGTCGAAGGGACGGGACGCGCGGGCGGGATCATCGTTCCGGGTGCTCATCGCGCGGATGTTGCTGAACGCAGCAAAGGTCAGCGGCGCGAGCGGCGCCTCCGCCCCTCCCGCGAGCATCACGTCCGCCCGGCCGTCCCGCACCACATGGAACGCCTCTCCCACCGCGATCGTCCCCGATGCGCAGCTCATCGCGTTCGTGGCGTTCGGTCCGGTGACGCCGAATTCGATCGCGATGTTGCAGCTCGCCGCCCCGGCGAACACGGCGAGCGCGAGCGACGCGTCGAGCCCGCGCACGCCTTCGGCCAGGTACTTCGGCACCTGCGCCTCGGCGAACGCTACTCCGCCCAGCGCCGAGCCCATCATCGCGCCCATGCGGTCGCGGTCTTCACGGGCCAGGTCGAGCTCGGCGTCCACCACCGCCAACCGGGCGCTCGTCACTGCGAGCTGCGAGAACCGATCCAGCCGCTTCGCGCGTTTGGCATCCAGATGGTCTTGCGGCCGAAAATCGGGAATCTCCCCGGCCATGTGGCTGCGGAACGGGGTCGGATCGAAACGCGTGATGGTTCGGACCGCCGACGTACGGGCCTGCAGTCCCGACCACAGTCCGTCCGCTGCGGTACCGATTGGGGTGACAGCACCGACACCGGTGATGACGACCCGACGCAAATCTTTCATGCTGCTCCTTGGATTGCGCGGCTAAAGCCGCGAAATCATGATTGGCCGCCCTCAGCAGCGCGTTTGATTCCGGCCAGCGTGCGCGAAGCGATCCCGTGGATGAACACGGGCCCAATCACGAGATTCGCGACAAGGCGTCCGACGAGCGGCCAAGCCGGCCCACTCCACGTGTGCACGATCTCGACGTCCACGCCTCCTTCATGACCTCCACCGACCTCCACCAACCTCCACACAACGTGCATTCCGCGCGTGATACCCCGCACATGGCGGTACCGGATTTCACCCACGGGACGGTCCACCGTCATTTCGGACACCCACCACGTCGGATACTTGAAGAAGGCGCCGAAGGGACGCCACGCGGCCATCTCCACGAGGCCGTCGTCGAGCGTACGGACCCAGCGGTAGTGAGGCAGGATCGCGGGCCAGCGTGTCACGCTGCTGGCGGCGGCAAACACTCTGGCGAATGGCGCGTGAACACGAATCCGATCGACGATGCGCATCAGCGGCTCAGGCCTGCGTACCCTCCTCTATAGTAGAGGAGCGGCCGCCGGTCGGTGACGTCCCCACCGACCACGAGGCCGATGAAGATCGTGTGATCGCCGCCCGGAACCGCCGCCTGCTTCTCGCACTCGAGGTGCGCTACGACGCCATCCAGGATGGCGATCCCGCGCTGATTCTCACGGTAGCTGACGCCGCGGAATCGGTCCGGTTCGGAAGCGGCGAACGCCCGAGACAGCGCCTCCTGCTCGGACGACAAAATGTTGAAGACGAAATGCGTCCCCTCTTCCATCGCGGTGTGCATTTCGTGGCGTTTCTCGACGGAGACGAGCACGAGCGGAGGCTCGAGCGAAACCGAGGCGAGCGAGTTGGCGGTCATCCCGATGGGCGCGCCGTTGGGCGACCGGCTGGTCAACACCGTGACGCCGGTCGCGAACCGGCCCAACAGCTGGCGGAACTGCGGCGGCTCGACGCCGCGTGAGTTCACAAGACCAGTCCGGCCAGGACGCTGGGCGTCAGTGCGGCGTGGGCGGGGATGCAGTTGCCGGTGGCCCGCACGAGCAGATCGGCGAGCTCTGGCCGCCGAATCATTCGTCCCACGACGCGCTCGATCAGCGCGGGCCATCCCACCGCGATGCCGATCAACCGCTCGAGCAGCCATTTGCCGGTGAACTCGCGCCGCCGGGCGCGTGCGTACTGCCGCAAGCTGTCTCCTGTGGTCAGCGTATTGAGAATCGCCGTCGCGGCGAGCTCCGCGCCCCGCAACGCGCTGTAGATCCCCTGGCCTGTGAACGGATCGAAGAAATCAGCTGCGTCGCCGACGAGCAGGGCCCCCCCACCCGCCACCGGCCGGCTCGACCAGCGCGCAAAGGGGCCCGTGGCCAACACCCGGCGCACCATCCGGCGGGCATCGAAGCGGCCGGCAACCGCCGGGAAGCGATTCAGCTCGGCGAAGAACCGCTCGCCGCGCCGTGCCTCGGCGAGCGGCACGACCAAGGCGACCGTCGTCACACCCTCACCGATCGGGCCGAGGCCGACGTAACCCGGTCGTCCGACGTGCATCTCACCGAGGTCGTGCACGCCCGGAACGTCGGCGACGTGCGCGGTGAACGCGATGCGCCGCGGCCCCGCCGTGTGTACCATGCCGAGCCGCCGCGCGACGACGGAGCGCAGCCCGTCCGCGCCCACGACCACACGGGCTTTGCAGGTGTCACGTTGACCGTGACCCGGTACGCGCACGGTCACGCCACCAACTGCTCCGTGTTCGTACAGGAGTTCTTCGACCTTTGCGCCCTCACGCACCTCCGCTCCAGCGACTTCGGCTGCGTCACGCAGAATCGTGTCGAAGCGCGTCCGAGGCAGTGCGAAACTGAATGTCTCGAACCGACCCACGACACCCGTCCCACTCGGCGCGACCACTTTCATGCCAGTGAGCTGTGCCGGCGATGCGGCGGCGACCGCGGCGAGGACGTCGTTGCCCAGTCGCTCGAGCACACGCGTCGATTCGGGACTCAAATACTCGGAGCAGGGTTTCTCGCGCGGGAAGTGCGCGCGATCGAGCAGCAGCACCCGCACGCCCGCGCGGGAGAGGAGCAGGGCAGTGGCCGATCCCGCCGGCCCAGCGCCGGCAACGACAACATCCCAGCGTCGGCTCACGCGATGAGGGCCGCGCAGGCGGCTCCCGAGAGCGTCGCTGCCAGATTCACGGCATCGTTGTCCATCCACCGGACTTTCCCTTGAACCGTGGCACCGAGCACGGAGTCCACCAGCATGCCGACGACTCCCGCGACGGCGATGGCCAGCGCGCCGTGTTGTCCAAACCCATACGACAGCGCCGCGACCAATCCGGCTCCCGCAATTCCGCCTGTGGTACCCAGCAGCGTCATACCGCCGTCCGTCCCGGCGGGGACGGGTGTGCCGTTCGTGATCAGGCGCGGCGGCGTGCGCGAATGCCGGCCGATTTCACTCGCCCACGTATCGGCGGTCGCCGCAGCGAGCGCGCCCCCGAACGCCACCCAGCTTCCAGCGAGGGCGGCAAGTGCGGCGACGCCGCCGTTCGCGAGCACCTGCCGCTCATTGCGTTGCCCGCCACCTTTGGTGAGCAGGCTCCCCGAAATGAGAAAGGCGAGGAGCAGCACCAATCCCCGCCATCCGAATCCCCAGACTGTCGCTAGACCGACCGCGAGCGCTGCCGCCGCGCCTGGCCGGGTCAGCCATCTCACTCGCCGAACAACTCACGCAGCACGCGCTTCTTGAGCTCCGCCGGCGCTCCCTGGGTGCGGCAGCGGGCGCGCAGGAACTTCAGGAACAACTCCTCGAAATCATACTGCTCGCCGCACGGCGGGCAGTCCTCCAGATGATCCCGGATCTCCCGTTCGAGCTCGGGCGTGAGCTCGCGGTCCAGGAACTCGTAGAGATGTTCAACGCATTCGCGACAGTTCATGCGGGACTTCCTCTGATGTATCCCATCTCGACGGCGTAATCGTAGAGCTTGCCCTGCAGCAGCTGCCGGGCGCGAAACAGCCGTGACTTCACGGTACCAACCGGGATTTCGAGAATGCCGGCGATCTCCTGATACGACATCCCTTCGACGTCGCTCAGCACCAGCGTCTCTCGAAACGCCACGGGAAGCTGATCGATGGCGCGCAGCACCTCGTCATCCACGATGCGGTCGAAGAACGCGCCCTGTGGGTCCTCGTCTTGCACCTCCGGGAAGACTGCGTACGGCTCGATCTTGTCCAGGTCGACGGTCTCGGGATGCCGGGTGCGGCGGCGATACTCATTAATGAAGGCGTGCCGCAGAATGGTAAGCAGCCAGGCCTTGGCGTTGGTTCCTTTCTCGTACTGTTCCCAGGCGCGGTAGGCCTTGAGCATCGTCTCCTGCACCAGGTCGTCGGCATCGGCCGCGTTCCCGCTGAGGCGGAGAGCCACCCGGTACAGCACGTCGAGGTGCACCAGCGCCTCCCGCTCGAAGCTCTCACGCTTGAGGTCAGGGGGTGGGGGTGCGTTAGTCATAGGGTTTCTGATAGAAGGCTCGTGAAGCATTGCAAGTTTCGCAATAGGGCGACCCGTAGTAGGTTTCGCGCTCCGTGGTGCACAGCATCGTCCCGCTCGCCGTCCTCGAGGCGGTCAAGAATCTCGATACTCCCGTCGAAGATGGGCTCACGGAGTTCGCTGACGAATTGCTGGTGAAGCGTCTTGGTCTCTCTACCACGGTTCAAATGCAGCTGGCCGAGTTCGAGCAGCTCGTGCGCAAAGACGCGCGCGTCGAGCCGGCGCACGTGGAAGCCCTCCTGCGGCTGGTGGGCCGCAGGCCCGACGCCGATCTGGTGTTCGCCGACGCCGGGCGCCGTGCCGCGCGCCGCGCGGTGCGGCGGATGTCGGGGGTGTCGCGCCTGGCGGTGCATACAGCGCCGCGGCTGTTCGGTCACGGCGCCGCTCGACGTGCGGCGCGCGCGGTGTTGGGCGCGGAGCTGGGGCGCGAGCACCGGCTGCCGGTCGCCCGCGTGAGCGATCCGATCGCGATTCAGGCGACGCCCGATGGGGCCGCCTGCGGGTTTTACGGCGCCGGGCTCGTGGAGCTGCTCCGCCTGCTCGTCGGGTATGAGGGCGCGATGCTGCACGTCGCCTGCCGGGCGCGCGGCGGGGCGGGATGCGAGTGGCGCGCCGCCGGGCCTGATCCTCGGCACCAATGACACTGCTCGATAAGTTCGATTTTGCCGCCCTGCGCGAGCTGCTGGGCAAAATCGGCGCCGACGGCTGGCTGCTGTACGACTTCCACGGCATCAACCCCGCCGCGACCCGTGTCCTGGGCATCAACGGCATGGGGACGCGGCGCTTCTTCGTGCTGCTGCCGCGCGAAGGCACGCCGGTCGCGATCGCGCATCGTATCGAGCTCGCGTCGTTCGACGGATTCCCCGGCGAGGTTAGGGCCTACGCGGCGTGGCGTGAGCTGCACGACCAGTTGCGTGCGCTCGTCGGCGGTAAGACGGTCGCGATGGAAATCTCCCCGTCCGACGCGGTCCCTTACCTCGACCGGGTGCCGCACGGCGTCATCCAGCTAATCGAAGGTTTTGGCGCGCGCGTCGTGTCGTCGGGCACACTCATCACGCGCTTCGCGGCGCGCTGGTCGGCGAGCGAGCTGGCGGGACACCGGCGCGCGGCCGAGGCGATCGCTGCGATCGCGCACGAAGCGTTGCGCTGGGCGGGCGGTGAGCTTGCGCGCGGGGGGAGGGGGGGCGCCGAAGTCCGCGAGACGACGATGCAGGCCCGCGTGATGGAGGCGTTCGGCCGCGCCGGCCTCGTCACCGACCATCCGCCGATCGTCGGCTTCCAGGCGAATGCGGCGAATCCACACTACGAGCCGAAGGCGGGCGCCGATCGCCGACTCGCTGCCGGCGACGTGCTGCTGCTCGATCTATGGGCGGGGGTGGCGCCGGGCAGCGTCTTCGCCGATCAGACCTGGATGGGGTTCGCAGGGCGCGAGCCGACCGAAGACGTGCGTCGTGCGTGGTGCGTCGTGCGTGATGCGAGGGACGCTGCGGTGGCCTTACTCCGAGATCGCTGGAAGAAAAACGAGCCGGTGACGGGTGCGGCACTCGACGACGCGGCGCGCGGCGTGATTCGCGCCGCGGGGTTCGGAGACTATTTCGTGCACCGCACGGGGCACTCGATCGACCGTGACCTGCACGGATCCGGTCCGCATCTCGACAACTTCGAGACCGCCGACGAGCGGACCCTGATTCCCGGTGTCGGATTCTCGGTCGAGCCCGGCGTCTACCTTACCGGGCGTTTCGGAATTCGGAGCGAGATCAACGTGTATCTGGGAGAGTCTGGCCCCGAGGTAACGCCGCGGCAGCCACAGCAGGACCTGTTGCTGGTCTAACTGTTTTCTTTTTCTCTTCTTAGTCATCCAAAGCGAGCGAGCCTGTCATCCTGAGCGGAGCGCGCGATAGCGCGCGAAGCGAAGGACCTGCTTGTGGTGGGTTCCGAACAGCAGGTCCTTCGCGCCCGCGGCGCTCAGGATGACAAGCTGCGCTCGCCATTTGAAAGAAGGGAAGGGTGTGGTGTTGCAGCAATGACGACCCCCGCCCATACTCCCGCTCCCACCGCCGCGTGCGCGCCCTGGAGGGCGCCGGGGAAACCGAGCTGAATCATCATCGCCGCAACCGCGATCTGTAGCGTGACGATCGCGAGTAATCCCCACGCGCGACGATCCGCTGATCGCACTACGCACCAGATCAAGTAACCCGCGAGCGTGTAGGCCAGCAGCCGGTGCGTCCAGTGCACCCATGCGAGCGGCCCGGCGCTGGGGATGATCTGTCCGTTGCACAACGGAAACCCGCCGCACGACGCCATCGCGCCCAGGTTCGCCGTCAGCGCGCCAAATACCACAGTAATGAAGGTGAGCCCCAGCGGGACCGGCTCCCTCGGCCCCGGCCGGGCGACGATGATCAAGGCGGCCAGGAGCAGCATCGCGGTGGCTAAATGAAGGATCACGAGCGCGGGCGTGAGGCCGGTCTTCACCGTCACCGCGCCGAGCAGCACCTGCACGACGAGTAACGCAACCGCGACGTAGGCAGCCCGCACCCGTCCCCCGTCCCCCGTCCCCCGTCCCCTCCAGGCGTACAGCGCGAGCGCGACGACGAGGACCGAGACGACCGCCGCAACCAGTCGGTGACTCCATTCGATCACGGTGGGTATGTCATTCAGGGGCGGAAACAGGTGGCCGTTGCAAAGCGGCCAGTGATCCCCGCACCCCATCCCGGAGCCACTGATGCGCACGACGGCTCCGAGGACGATGAGGAGGTAGGCGCAGGCAGCCGCAATCCAGGCGAGTGTGACGATGCCTCTGGGCATGGGTCGTACGATATGCGTGGGAATGCCAGCGTTTCAAGGCAACGAGACTTTAACACGTGGCCCCCTTGCGAGACCCAGCGCATTGCGACAAAATCCCGTTGATGGTGCAGAACTGGCTGGTCCCGCCGGCCGCGCGCAGGAAGGCCGTCACCTCGGTCGCGCAGCCCCGTCGTGGGTCCTGAAAACCGCAGCTGAAGGAGGAAGGGTATGACCGACAATCGTTGGTTCGTTCGTTCCATCCTCACAATCGGGGTCGTCCTGCTCGGACTGATTCCCGCCGCCCTAAGTGCGCAGGAAGCGACGACGGTGTCCGGACAGGTGAAGTCCAGCCCCGGGGGCGCGCCGCTCGTCGGCGCGATCGTGAGTATCGCTGCGCTGCGCGTGAATGCCACCACGGATAACGACGGCAGATATCGCCTCGTGCTTCCGGCGGGCAGCACCGGCGCGGTGCAGTTGACCGTCCGGCGCATCGGCTTTCAAACGGGCACCGTACAAGTCAACCTCAGCGGCGCTTCCGTCGAGCAAGACGTTTCGCTCCAGGAAGGTGCCATCGAGCTGACGCAGGTCGTCGTGACGGCGCTCGGCATCGAACGCGAGCAGCGCAGTCTCTCGTACGCCGCGCAGACCGTCTCCGGTGACCGCTTGACCGACGTGCCGACCCAGAACGTCGTGTCGGCGCTGCAAGGCAACGTCGCCGGCGTGCAGGTCACGAACTCGGCGAACCCGTTCGGCTCCGCCCGCATCGTGGTCCGCGGCGCGAGCTCGATCCTGGGCCAGAACCAGCCGCTGATCATCGTCGACGGCATCCCCATCGACAACTCGGCCGCCTCGAACAGCGGTTACGGCGGGGGCTCGTTGGGCGGTTATGACGTCGGCAACGCCGCCGCAGACATTAGTGCTGACAACATTGCGTCGGTGACCGTGCTGAAGGGTCCGAACGCCGCGGCGCTGTACGGCTCGCGCGCCGCCAACGGCGCGATCGTGTACACGACGAAGAGCGGCAAGGGCGCCCCGCAGCAGGGCTTTGGCGTCAGCGCCACGTTCGGCGCGAATATGGAAACGCCGCTGCGGCTGCCCGACTATCAGAACAAGTACGGCCAGGGCTTCTACGGTGAGTTCGACTTCGTCGACGGCAACTTCGGTGGCGTGAACGACGGCGCCGACGAGAGCTGGGGCCCGAAGATGGACGGCCGGAGCACCGGTTGCATCATGGTCCCCGGGACTCCGTTGGGCACCAACAACTACGACACGTCGCATCCGTGCAATCAGTTCTTCGGCGTGGGTCCGTGGTCCGCTCACCCGAACAACGTGCGTGACTTCTGGAACACCGGTCTCATCATCAACGCGAACGTCGCGGTGGCGCGCAGCAGCGACCGCAGCAACGTGCGCTTGTCGGTCGGCCGCACGAACGAGAGCGGCATGTACCCGAACAACACCAACAACCGCACCGACATCGCGCTGTCGGGCGGCACGCAGGTCTCCGATCACTGGAGCGCGGAGGCGTCGGTCAACTACATCCGGGACGGCATGGAGAACCAGCCGGCCCAGGCGTACGAAGAGATCGACCCGATGCAGGGATTCATCTGGTTCGGCCGGCAGGTGGACACGCGGATCCTCAAGAACAACCTGTTCCGCAATCCGGCCGACGCCTTCACGCAGCAGATCCTGCTCGGCAATCCGTTGATGCGGACCGACGCGCCGATCCCCTACAGCTGGAACTACAGCTATCACCCGAGCCCGTACTGGATGGCAGGGGTCAAGACCACCGACTATTCACGCAATCGCGGGCTGGGCCATGCATCCGTGACGTACAAGGTGAACGACTGGATCAGCGTGACGGGCCGGACGGGCCGTGACTGGTATCAGAACCAGTTCCGCGCCAACTACCCGGTGAACGACATCTCGCCGTTTTACCAGGGCGGGTTCCTGGACGTGGGCGAGACACGCAGTGAGACCAACAACGACTTCCTCGTCACCGCCAACCGGGCGTTGACGCCGACGCTGAACCTGAGCGTGAACGCGGGCGGCAACCAGCGGATCAACGACTTCAACAACAACGTCGGCCTGGTGAGCGAGCTGGTGATTCCGGGCGTGTATACGCTGGCCAACTCCAACGGCCAACCGGCCACGTCCTTGGGAATCAGCCACAAGAAGGTCAACTCGCTGTACGGCTCGGCCAGCTTCAACTTCCGCGACTGGCTCAACCTCGACATCACCGGCCGCAACGACTGGTCGTCGACGCTGCCGAAGAACCAGAACTCGCTGTTCTATCCCTCGATCGGCGCCGCCTTCGTCTTCACGGACGCCCTGGGGATGCAGAGCAGCTGGTTGTCGTACGGCAAGCTGCGGGCGAGCTGGACTCGCGTGGGTAACGACACCGATCCCTATCAGCTCGCGGCCGTGTACGGCGCGGGTACGGCGTGGGCGGGCTCTCCGAGTTTCACCGCCCCGGACCGTCTCCCCAACGCGAGCTTGAAACCCGAGCAGACGACCGGTGAAGAGATCGGCGCCGATCTCGGCTTCCTGCGCGACCGGCTGATTCTGAACGCGACCCTGTACCAGAAATCCACGACCAATCAGATCCTGCCGGTCTCGATCTCGAGCGCGACGGGTTATAGCAGCGCCGTCGTGAATTCCGGCGAAGTGCGCAACCGCGGCATCGAGCTGGCGGCCACGATGACGCCGATCGAGCGACCGGACTTCCGCTGGAACGTGGTCGTGAACTGGTCGAAGAACAGTAACAAGGTGCTCTCGCTCTACGGCGGCGTGTCACGCATCGTGGTGGGTAATTACTGGAACGTGAACGTGACTGCCGATTCCGGCCAGTCGTACGGCAACTTGGTCGGCTACAAGTGGCAGCGCGACGCCCAGAGCCACATCGTCGTCGGCTCGGACGGGCTGCCTCTTCGCGATCCAACCCAGCAGGTGCTTGGCAATTACAACCCCGACTGGGTGGGCGGCATCAGCAACACGATCAGCTACAAGCGCATGAGCTTCTCCTTCTCGTTCGACGGGCAGGTGGGCGGCCAGGTGTACTCGGTCACCAAGTGGTTTGGCCAGTACTCCGGCGTGCTGGCGTCGACCTTGCTGGGTCGCGAGAACGACTGGAATGACAGCATGGTGGTGGCGAATTCGGTCTACGAGTGCACTCCCGTGCCTCCCG
>WNFU01008163.1_pt1 | contig 12146 bp, 10 predicted proteins | sample 5400121 | NCBI WGS metagenome assembly WNFU01 (sample SAMN13153360, study PRJNA577476) | soil metagenome | isolation source: 100 cm soil or saprolite under grassland replicate 1 | place: USA:California | collected 2016-06-15 | reverse complement strand
CCCGGCCTCGAGTTCTCGCTCGTGCGCCGGCGCCACGACGATGTCGTCGGGTGGCTGCAGAACGAGGTCCGGGTCGCCGAGAAGGGCAAGAAGACCGGGATCCTGCAGCTCACGTTCGAAGGCGAGTCGGCCCGCGGGATCGCCGCGATTCTCGACGCCCTCTCCCGCGCATACCTCCTGCAGAACGTGGAGCGGCGCAGCGCCGAGGCGGAGAAGACGCTCTCCTTCCTCCAGACGCAGCTGCCCACTTTGCGCGCGAGCCTCGACGGCGCGGAGGCCGAGCTGGAGAGCTACCAATCCCGGCGCGGGAGCGTGGACGTCACGCTCGAGACGCAGGCGACGGTCGCACGCTCCGTGGAGATCGAGAAGGGCCTGGCTGAGCTGCGGGTCGAGCAGGCGGCGCTCCGCGAGCGGTTCACCGAGCAGCACCCGGCGTACGCCGCGGTCGCGCAGAAGGCGCGCCGGCTCGAGGCCGAGCGCGCGACGATCGAGACGCGGCTGCGCAAGCTCCCCGCAGCGGAGCTGGAGTCGGCGCGGCTGATGCGGGACGTGAAGGTCGCGAACGAGCTGTACCTCGCGGTCCTCAACAAGGTTCAGGAGCTGCGGGTCGTGAAGGAGGGGACGATCGGGAACGTCCGCATCCTCGACGCCGCGGTCGTCCCCGTGCGCCCGGTGGCGCCGCAGAAGGCGCGCACCCTGGCGCTCGCGCTTCTCCTCGGGCTCGCGCTCGGAGTCGCCGGCGCGTTCGGACGTCGTGCCCTCGCGGAGGGGGTCGAGGATCCCGAGGAGGTCGAGCGCGGGACGTCGGTGCCCGTGAACGCCAGCGTCCCCCTCAGCCTGGCGCAAGGTGAGGCCGAGCGGCGCGTGGGAGGCGACCGGAGCCAGATCCCGCTCCTCGCCGCGGAGGACCCGAAGGACCTCGCGATCGAGAGCCTCCGGTCGCTGCGCACGAGCCTCCAGTTCGCCCTCGTCGAGTCGCGAAATCAGATCGTGGGCATCGGCGGCCCGGCACCGGGTGTCGGCAAGTCGTTCGTGACGGCGAACCTCGCCCACCTCCTCGGCGAGGCCGGGAAGCGGGTCCTCGTCGTGGACGCGGACCTCCGTCGCGGGCAGCTCCACCACCACTTCGGCCTCGATCGGGGTCTCGGGCTCTCCAACGCCATCGCGGGCGAGGTCGCGGTCACGAGCGCGATCCGCACGACGCGCTCGCCCAACGTGAGCGCGCTCACCACCGGCCGCATCCCGCCGAACCCGGCCGAGCTGCTCGGGAGCGAGCGCTTCCAGCGGCTCCTCGCCGACGTCGCGTCTCGCTACGACATCGTCCTTCTCGACACCCCGCCGGTCCTCGCCGTCACGGACGCCGCGCTCGTCGCGCGGAACGCAGGCGTGAACCTCCTCGTCATCCGCTCCGGCCGTCACCCCATGCGCGAGATCGTCGCCTCGCTCCGGGCGCTCGGCCGGAACGGCGTCCGCGTCCACGGCATCGTGATGAACGGCGTTCGGCTGGACCGCGGCCTCGGCCGGCGGAACGCGTATCACTATCAGTACAAGTACGAGTAGCCACGGGCGGCACGTGGCGCCCCTCGACAAGCTCGGGCGAACGGAGGCGCGGGTCGGCCCGGACAAGTATCGCTACCGCTGAGCAGGACCGCGCGGCCCCGCCGGCGCCGCGATCGAGAGCGCCACGCGCGCGCTCGGCTCGTTCCGGAGGAAGTCGCGGTTCCAGCGATACCCGCCGGCCGCCTTCCACGTGATCTCGACCGCTCCCGCCGCGATGACGTGGCGGAGCCCGACGATGATCTCCGTGTCCCGGTCCGTGACGCGGTCGGGCTGCGGCGCGATGATGGCGTCGAAGACACCCACGTTCCGCTCGAGCCGCTCGACGAAGCCGCCGAACCGGCCGCGCGGCCCGAGGACGTCGATAGCGAGCGCGGTCGAGATCCCGCCAGGACCCGCGGACGCGCCGAGCGGCTGGCCATCGTGCGTCCATCCGAGGCCGGCACCGTGCTGGTAGAAGGAGTGCTTGCCGCCCTCGAGCTTGGCGAACTCGACCTGGACGCGCACCCACCGCGACCGCAGGCGCGCGAGCTTCTGCATCCCGAGGAGCCACGCCTGCGTGCGCTCCGTCTCGCGGATGAGGGCGCCGACGCTCGCCGGGAAGTCGTCCTTCCCCCACTCGCCGTACAGCTCGGCCGCGCTCTCCGTGAGCACCCAGCGGAACCAGAGGGCGGCGACCTGGTTGTCCTGCGAGTTGTCCCCGCCGGCCACCTGCGACTTCCAGGGCGACTCGAGGATCGTGAGAAACGCGTCGCCGCGGAGGCTCGCCGCCGTCTCGACGAACGCCCGCGCGGCGCCGAAGTAGAGGCCTGGGACCCAGCGCGGCTCCCAGTCGACCGCGAGCGCGGTGAACCACGGGCTGCCGCGATCCCGACCGTAGCGGGAGCGATCGAGCTGGCCCCACAGTGCGAGCGCCTCGATCTTGCCGATCCCGATCTCCACCGGGTGCGACGTCCCGAGGAAGAGGTGTGGGAAGCCCGGGCCGGCGTTCGTGAGGAGGAGCGCGTTCCGCAGCCCGGGGCCGAGCCAACGGTTCTCGGTGGAGACGCCCACCGCCGCGCCCCACAGGTCGAGCTGGAGGAAGCTCTGGCCGGGCGAGGCGACTGCGAACGGACCCGCGCCGAACCGCTGCGGGCCATCGAAGGCGCTTCGGTACCACGGGTTCTCGAAGGCGAGGTCGCCCGTCCGGCCGGTCGGGACCGTCTCGAACCAGGCGTTCTGCTGCCAGGCGATCTCGGGAGCGAGCGCCGCCGAGAGCGGCCCGAGGCGCGCGTAAATTCCGGCCGAGGCGAGCGTCGAGAACCCGCGCCCCGCCCAGAGGAGCCCGTCGTTCCCGGCGCTCGGGAAGCGCAGGTTCCAGACCGATGCGACGCGGACGGGGAGCACCGCGAGCCGATCGTCGTCCGCGGGCACCTGTGCGACGCGGTCAGCCCACGCGAACCCCTCCCCGCCGGCGCAGAGCTGCGCGCGTTGCGCGCCGCCGCGGCGGATGAGGTCGGGCGCGAGCGGCGCCGCTCCGGCGAGCTGCGCGGTGCGGAGGACCTCGGCCGCGGGCGTGCCGAGCCCGTCCACGAGCAGCTCCCGCCCCGGCTCGCACGCGCCCTCTGCGCGAAGCGGGGCGACGGCGCAGGTTGCGAGGACCATCGCGGCCGCGAGGCGTCGGCGTGAGGGCATGTGGGGACGACTTTACGCTAGTGGGGCGAGGGGCGACGCACTCGCCGGGGCCCGCGCGCGGGCGAGTCCGGTCCCGCCCGGTTGCGCGCTCTCGTGGCGCGCCGCCGTGGTGGGCCGTATGATGGACCCGTGCAGCGCGCCGAGGCCATTCGCCGGATCGAGGCGCACCGAACCGAGCTTCGTTCCCTCGGTGTCCGGAGCCTGTCCATCTTCGGCTCGGTCGCCCGGGACGAGGCGGGTTCGGACAGCGACGTGGACGTGATCGCCGAGTTCGACGTTCCCGTCGGGTACTTTCACCTCTTCCGCGTCCGGCGTCGTCTCGAGGAGATCCTCGGGACGCGCGTCGACCTGACGACGCCCGGCGGTCTACGCCCGGAGCTCCGGGATGGAATCCTTGCGGAGGCGGTTCGTGCCACCTAGAGACTGGCGCCTCCGCGTTCGGGACGTCCTGCGGGCGGTGGAGCGAATCCAGCGGTTCACCCGAGGCCTCACGCAGGAGACGTTCGCCGCGGACGAGCGGACCGTGGCGGCGGTGAGCTACGAGCTGGTCCTCATCGGCGAGGCCGCGAAGAACGTTCCTCCCGAGGCCCAGGCCATCGCGCGCGACGTGCCGTGGCAGGACATGAGCGACATGCGGAACGTCATCGCCCACGAGTACTTCGGCGTGGATCTCGCGATCGTGTGGCAGACGGCGACCCGCGACGTCCCGAAGCTCGCGGCGCCGCTCCGGAAGCTGCTCGGCGAGTGAAGAACCGGCGCCGCGCTACGGCCACGCCAGGACGGTGATGAAGAAGGCGCTGCCGCCCTTCTCCGCCGACACCTGGTGGACGATCCGCTGGCCCTTCTCGATGGTGAGCCGCGACTGCGTGTTCCGCGCCGCGAGCGCCACCTCGATCGTCACGGTGTCGCCGCGCTTTTCCTGCAGCGTCACGCCGACGTCGTCGCCGCCGGGGAGCGACACGAACTGCGGCTGCCCCTGGGCGAGGTCGAGCTTCTTCTCGTCCACCTGCTCCCACTTCACGTACGCGAGCGGCGAGAGCTGGCGCTTCAGGTCGTCGAGCCGCTTGTCCACGGACGCCGGCCCCTGGCGCGAGCCCTTGATGACGCGGACGCGGACCGGCACCTGCGCCTCCGCGAACGCGGGGACTGCCGCGAGCGCGGCGGCGGCGAAGAGCGCGGCAATGGACCTCCGGATCATCTCCCCCCCGGGGCGGCTACGGCTCACGATCCGCTCTCCTCCTGGAGGAGCACCACCGGACCGTCGGCGGTCTGCAGGACCGTCGTCGCCTCGCCCTCCGAGGAGAGCTCGAGCATCGCGATCGGTTCCCGTCCGCCTTCGATCCGAACGTACACGATGACAACGAGGGCCGCCAGAACGGGCACGAGGGACGCGATCGCCGCGGCGCGGTGCCGCGTGAGCCACGCCCAGAACCCCTTCCGTTCGCCCTGAGCGTAGCGAGGCCGCAGGCCGAGCGAAGTCGAAGGGTCCGCGTGCCCTACCCGCGCCATGACCTCGTCCGAGAAAGTCGAGAAGTCGCGGGCGTTCGCGCGCGCGAGGAGCGCCTGCGAGACCATCCCGTCGGTCGCGGCGAAGTCCGCCGCGAGGGCGCGGCACGACGTGCAGCCGGCGAGGTGGGCCGCGAGCCCGCTCGCCTCGTCGGAGGAGAGCTCGCCTTCGCGGGCGCCGATCATCGGAGCGAACCGGGTGCAGTCCTTCATGGTTCCGGCTCCTCTCCGCCGCGAACACGAGGTCCAGGTCCAGGTTCCGTGGCGTCGGGCTTCAGCCCCGCATACCGCCTGAGCGCCGCCTGCATCTTCTTCCGCGCGTGGAAGAGCCGGCTCATCACCGTCCCCTTGTGGATCGCGAGCCGCTCGGCGAGCTCCTCGTACGAGAGCCCCTCCACCTCGCGCAGGATGAGGATCGTCCGGTGCTTCTCGGGCAGCGTCGCGAGCGCCTCCTGGATCTTCTGCGCGAGCTCGCGGCGGAGCACGTTCTCGCGCGGGTCGTTCCCGAGCGCCGTCGCGAGGATGCCCTCGCCGCCCTCGGCGAGATGCGCCTCGTTCACGTCGTCGAGGTCGTCCTTCTGCGAGCGCCGCTCGCGCCGGACCGCGTCGATGGAGAGGTGCGTCGCGATCCGGTAGAGCCAGGTCGAGAAGGCGGACTTCCCCTCGAACTCGCCGAGGTGCGCGTGCACCCGGACGAACGCCTCCTGGGCGACGTCCCACGCGAGGTCCGCGTCCTTCACGATGCCGAGCGCCAAGGCGTACACCTTCCTCTGGTAGCGGACGACCAGGCCGCGGAAGGCATCTGCCTCACCCGCCTGGGCTTTCGAGACCAGCGAGAGGTCGTCGGCTTCCATCGGATGGACGGCGGCTCGGAGGGCGAAATTCACGAGTCCGGGCGGGGACCGTAGCACAGGTCGGCGTTCCCGCCCCAGCCGCGTTATTCTTCGACGGACCGCCGGCGAGCGAGGCGGAGAAAGGTGCGACCGTTCGCCCTCAGCCCGTCGAAGGGCGGACGGGTGTGGGGGTCGAATCCGGCGGATGTCCGTCGCGTACGGTGAGATCGCCCGCGTCCTCGGTGGGGCGCGCAGGCGTCAGGTGTGGGTGGTCCTCCTCGGGGCGCTGGGGTTCGGCGCCGCGGCTGCGCTTCTGTGCCTCCTCGCCGGGGCGTCCGCGCTGGCGCTCGGCGCGCGCCCGTGGGCGCGGTCCCTCTCGCTCGCGGTGGCCGCGCTCGCGCTCGCCGCGACCGCCGGGTTGGCGCTGTTCGCCCTCCTGCGCACCGCCTGGTCCGACGAGGCCGCGGCGCGCACCGTGGCAGGCGGCGAGCCCGCCCTCCGCTCCGACCTCGTCTCGTCGGTCGAGCTCTCGCGCGAGCGGGGGGATATCCAGGCGACCGGCCGGTTCTCGCTCGCCCTCGTCGACGCGCACCTCGCCCGGACCGCGGAGCGGGCGCGCGCGATCGTCCTCCCCCGCGTCATCCCGGCCCGGCTCGCGCACGCGGGGCTCGCCGCGCTCGCCGCCGTCGGACTCGTGAACGCCGTCGCGCTCCTCGCCTCGGGCGGCGCGCTCTCCCGCGGCTACGCCCGCCTGTTCGCGAGCGCCCCCGCTCAGGCCCCGGCGGTGGACCCGATCACGGGCGACATCGAGCTCACCTTCCGCTTCCCCGCGTACATGAGGCGCGAGCCGCGCACGCTCTCCGGCACCGGCGGCGAGATCCGCGCGCCGAAGGGGACCGAGGTGGAGCTGCACACGCGCGCCGACCGGAAGGTGGACGCGGCGGAGCTCGAGGTCGCGCTAGAGGCAGCCCCCTCACCCCAACCCTCTCCCCCGCTGCGCGGGGGCGAGGGAGGTGGGAAGCGGTTCGCCCTCTCCGTCCAGAACGGCCGCGACCTCGCGGGCCGGCTCGTCGTCGAGGAGGGCGGGAGCTACCGGTTCCGCTTCCTCGACCGGCGCGGCCGCGCCGCCGCCGAGGGGCCGCCCATCCCGATCACCGTCGAGCCCGACCTGCCCCCGGAGGCGCGCATCACCGCCCCGGATCGCGAGCTCGAGGTGGACGCGGGGGCCGTCGTTCGGATCGAGTGGCAGGCGGAGGACGACGTCGGCCTCTCCGAGGTCGCCCTCGTCGTGACGCCGCCGTCGGGCGAGGAGCAGCGGCGCGTCCTCCGCGCCGGCGCGCAAGTCCGCCGCGACGCCGGCACCTTCGACCTCGATCTCGCTCCGGAGAAGCTCGCCGAGGGCGAGGAGCTCTCCTACCGGGTCGAGGCGGTGGACGGCGACCAGGTCTCCGGCCCGAAGACGGGAGTCTCCGAGACCCACAAGGTGAAGATCTACTCGGAGGCCGAGCACCGCCGCGCCGTGCTCGAGCGGGCGCGCCAGCTCTTCGAGGAGATGGTGGTCCTCCTCGGAGACCGGCTCGAGACGCTCGCCGCCGGACAGGCGACGACGCCGGACCGGCTCGTCATCCTCGACCAGCTCGACCTCCGCGCGCGCCTGCTGCACGAGCGGCTTCGCGAGGCCGCGCGGGAGCTGCGGAAGGAGCGCGCCGCGCCGCGCCAGCTCGCGGCCGCGCTCGAGAACGTCGCCGCCCAGCTCCGCTTCGCCGAGCAGCGGGTCACGGCCGCGCGCGGACCGATCGCGCAGGCGATCCGGATCAGGACGCGCCCGGACCCGTCCATCCTCCGAACCGTCGCGGCGTTCGACGCGCAGCTCGACGCCGAGCTCGAGAAGGCGATCCTCTACCTCGAGCAGCTCCTCGACAAGCAGCGGGCCGAGGACCTCGTGCGGCTCGCGAAGGACCTCCAGAAGAACCGGCGCGACCTCGCCGACCTCCTCGAGAAGTACAAGGCCGCGCCCTCCGAGGCCGCGAAGAAGGAGCTCCTCGCGCGCATCTCGCGGATGAAGGACCGCGTGAAGGAGCTGCTCGCGCGCATGAGCGAGGCGGCGCGCGGCTTCAACGACGAGCACATGAACGCCGAGGCGCTCTCGGAGCTCGCGAAGGGCCAGGACCTCGCCGGCGGGCTCGACGACATCGAGAAGCTCCTCGCGAAGGGCGACGTCGAGGGGGCGATGCGCGCCCTCGACCAGATGGCGTCGCAGATGGACAAGATGCTCGCCGGCATGGAGAAGACCTCGGGCATGCCGGACGAGAAGGCCCGCGCGCTCATGAAGGACATGCTCGCCTTCAAGGAGTCGCTCGAGCAGGTGAAGGCGGAGCAGGAGAAGACCGCGAAGGACACCGAGGCGATCCAGAAGAAGTACACGGAGGCGATCGCCGAGCGGATGAAGAAGGCGGAGCAGCAGGTGAAGGACCTCGCGAAGCTCGCCGGCGAGGCGCGGCGCGACGTCGAGTCCGCGCAGCCGGGCGTCACCTACCGCGCCGAGCCCGAGTACGATCAGTCGCGCGAGGCGCTCGCCGACCTCGAGCGCGCGCTCGGGATGCGCGAGCTGCAGGCGGCGTTCGAGACCTCGCAGCGCGCGGCGCCGGCGGTCGAGCGGCTCGCCCGCTTCCTCGAGGAGGACGTCGCGCTCTCCGAGCTGAACCCGGCGTACACGAAGCGCGATCCGCAGTCCGTCCGCGAGGCGCAGCGGAAGGCGCGCGAGGCGGTCCCGAAGGCGCGCGAGATCCGCGAGCAGCTCGGGAGGCTCTTCCCGGATCCGCGCTCGATGATGGGGGACGCCGACCACCGGAAGCTCGACGCGCTCTCCCAGCGCCAGCAGGAGCTCGAGCGGAAGGCGGGCGACCTGCAGCGGAAGCTGAACGACCTGTCTCAGCAGGCGCCGATCTTCCCGCCGACGGCGCAGGGGCAGCTCGGCGAGTCGCGCGGGCACATGGGCCAGGCGGCCTCCGAGCTCGGCCAGAAGAACCCGCAGCGCGGCCACGGCGAGCAGGAGCTCGCGCTCGACGCGCTCTCGCGCTTCCAGAAGGGGCTCGAGGAGGCGGCGAAGAAGGGCGGGGGCGGCGGCGGCGGGCAGGGCTTCCCGTTCCCGTTCGCGGACTCGGGCGGCGAGCGGGACGGCAGCGGCACCGACCCCTCGCACGAGAAGGTGAAGATCCCGGGCGCCGAGGCGCACAAGGTCCCCGAAGAGTTCCGCCGCGACCTCCTCGAGGCGATGAAGCAGGGCACGCCCGAGCGCTACCGCGGCGACGTGCAGCGCTACTACGAGGAGCTCGTGAAGTGAGGCTCGCGCTCCTCCTCTCCGCGGCGCTCGCCGCGACGGCGCCGAAGACGCCGAAGACGCCGACCATTCGTCCCGAGCGGAGCGAGGCCGAAGGCCGAGCGAAGTCGAAGGACTCCTCCGGCGCGCTCCGCGCACTCGCCCTCCTCGCCGACGAGGACGTGAACCGCGCGCGCGCCGTAGCGGAGCCGCTCCTCGCCGCGCGGCCGGACGATCCCGGTGCGAAGCTCGCCGTGGGCGTCCTCCGCCTGTACGAGCAGCGCTACGACGAGGCGATCGCCCTCATCGAGGGCTCGGGCGCGGGCGACCCCGCGGGCTACCTCACCGTCGCGCGCGCCGCGCGCGAGGTGACGAAGGGGCACGCGCGGTTCGACGGGGAGCGCGTCGTCGTCTCGTACCCACCCGGCAAGGACGAGGTGCTCGTGCCCTACCTCGTCGACACGCTCGATCGGCAGCGCGCCGCGCTCGAGCGGGCGCTCGGGTACGCGCCGACCGGCAAGCTCGCCGTCGAGCTCGTGAACGACGTGAAGGAGCTCTCGAAGCTCACGACGCTCACCGAGGCGGAGATCCGCACGTCGGGCACCGTCGCGGTCTGCAAGTTCAACAAGCTCATCCTTTTGTCGCCGAAGGCGCTCCTCAAGGGCTACGACTGGCAGGACACCGCCGCGCACGAGTTCACGCACCTCGTCCTCACGCGGAAGAGCCGCAACCAGGCGCCGATCTGGCTGCAGGAGGGGCTCGCGAAGTGGTTCGAGGACGACTGGCGCGAGGGGACGGAGCCGCTCTCGCCCTTCTCCGCCGCGCTCGTGAAGGACGCGGTGCAGAAGGGGACGCTCGTCACCTTCGAGGAGATGCACCCCTCGCTCGCGAAGCTCCCGTCGCAGGAGCGCGCCGCCCTCGCCTACGCGGAGGTCGTGCTCGCGGTCGAGAAGATGGTGCAGCAGGCGGGGCCGGGCGTGCTCGGGCGCGTGCTCGACCTCGTCGCGCAGGGGAAGGACGCGAAGGACGCGGTCGCCGCGGCCGTCGGCATGCCCTTCGAGCGGTTCGCCGAAGTCTGGAAGCGGCACCTCGTCGAGCGGCCGCTCCCGCGCGGCGGCGATCACGAGCTCAAGCGGCTGCGCTTCCGCGACGACCCGAAGCAGGGCGGGACGTGGGCGGAGTGGGCGGAGATCCCGGACGAGAAGGCGCGCGGGTTCGCCCGGCTCGGCGAGCTGATGCGCGAGCGCGGCCGGGTCACGGCGGCGCGGATCGAGTACGGGAAGGCGTACGAGCGGGTCGGAGCGCGGGTGCCGATCCTCTCCGACCAGTACGCGCTCGCTGCGCTCCAGTCCGGCGCCGAGGCGGTCGCCGAGAAGGTGCTCGGCGAGGCGATCTCGTGGAACCCGGACTACGCCGCGCTCCACGTGCACCTCGCCCGGCTCCTCGCGAAGCGCGAGCAGTGGCCGCGCGTACGGGAGCACCTCCTGGTCGCGAACCGGCACGATCCCTTCGACCCGGAGATCCACTTCGGCCTCGCGAAGGCGCTCGCCGCGCTCGGCGACCCCGGCGCAGCCTCGCGGGAAGAGCGATTTGGCCGGATACTCGCCCCGGAGGGACACCGATGACGAACGACACCATGGCGGCGACTCCGGAAGCCGACCTGCAGGCCGTGAAGGAGCTCGCCGAGGCGCGCCGGCTCATCGTCGGCGAGATCGAGAAGCGGATCGTGGGGCAGAAGGAGGTCGTCGACACGCTGCTCGTCTCGCTCTTCGCCCGCGGCCACTGCCTGTTCGTCGGCGTGCCCGGGCTCGCGAAGACGCTCCTCATCTCGACCGTCGCGGACGTCCTCGACCTCTCCTTCAACCGCATCCAGTTCACGCCAGATCTGATGCCGTCCGACATCACCGGGACGGACGTGCTCGAGGAGGACCACACCACCGGCCGGCGCGCCTTCCGCTTCGTGCGCGGGCCGATCTTCGCGAACCTGCTCCTCGCCGACGAGATCAACCGCACGCCGCCGAAGACGCAGGCGGCGCTCTTGCAGGCGATGCAGGAGTACCGGGTGACCGCGGGCGGGGAGACCTACCCGCTCGACCTTCCCTTCCTCGTGTTCGCGACTCAGAACCCGATCGAGCAGGAGGGGACCTACCCACTCCCCGAGGCGCAGCTCGACCGCTTCATGTTCTACGTGACGGTGACCTACCCGTCGGCCGCGGAGGAGCGCGAGATCGTCCGCGCGACCACCATCGCGAACCGTCCGGCGCTCCGGCGCGTGCTCTCGCCCCACAAGATCCGCGACCTACAGGACCTCGTCCTGCGCGTGCCCGCCGCCGACCACGTCGTGAAGTACGCGGTGGACCTCGTCCGCGCGACGCGCCCGGGCGAGCCCGACGCCGCCGACTTCGTGAAGGAGAACGTGTCCTGGGGCGCGGGGCCGCGCGCGTCGCAGTACCTCATCCTCGGCGCGAAGAGCCGGGCGATCCTCGACGGCCGCATGGCGGCCTCGGTCGAGGACGTCCGCGCGCTCGCGAAGAACGTCCTCGTCCACCGCGTGCTCACGAACTTCCGAGCGGAGTCTGAGGGCGTCTCGAGCGAGAAGATCGTGGATACGCTGCTGGAGAGGGTGAAGGGGTGATCGCCGAGATCGGCGGGCCAACGTGGACGTGGACGTGGACGTCGTCGTGGTCGTGGACGTGAGCGTGTCATCGGCACATTTTCGAGAGCATCTGGACGACTCCCGACAGGATGTCGTCGCCGTCCTTCGCTGCGGATGGGTCAACCAGGTTCAGCGACATGCACGCATCGACGATCGCGCCGCACTCCATCGCGGATCCGCGGGCCATCGCGTAGAACCGGCGCTGATCGGGACCGGACGTCTTTCCGGAGCCTTCCGCGATGTTCAGCACGACCGAGAGGGACGCGCGGCGGACCTGGTCCGCGAGCGCGGCATAGTGCGGGGGCAGGGCAGCGGCGATCCGAGACGCGAGCGGGAGGAAGCGGACGGCTTTCCGGTAGACGTCAAGGTTCCGGTAGTTCATGTCACGGGCCGCGTGCAGGTCTCGGACCAGGCTCGCCATTCAGCTTGCGTCCACGTCCACGACCACGACCACGACCACGACCACGTCCACGTCCACGTCCACGTCCACGACCACGTCCACGACCACGACCACCTCCACGAGGTCGCTCGTGGGTGACCGCAAGCAGTCCCCCCTCGACCCCGCCGTCCTCGCGAAGCTCGGCAACCTCCGCCTGCGCGT
>WNFU01008160.1_pt1 | contig 12155 bp, 8 predicted proteins | sample 5400121 | NCBI WGS metagenome assembly WNFU01 (sample SAMN13153360, study PRJNA577476) | soil metagenome | isolation source: 100 cm soil or saprolite under grassland replicate 1 | place: USA:California | collected 2016-06-15 | reverse complement strand
GTCTCAACGACAGTCGCGATGGCAATGGTCACCGTTCACCCGGGAGGGCTGCGGGAACTGCACTGGCATCCGAACGCCGACGAGTGCTACATCGGTGGAAAGGGACGAATGACGGTGGTGGCAACAGGCAACCGCGCTCGTACGATGGATTTTCAGGCGGGCGACGTCGGCTATGTGGAAAAAACGCTGCTGCACTACATCGAGAATACAGGCGACACAGACCTGGTCTTCCTGGAAATGTTCAAGAGCAACTTCTATCAGGACCTTTCGCTGTCCGAATGGCTGGCCCATACGCCACCTGAATTGGTCATGGCACACCTGGGCATCGATAAGGCGACGTTCGACGCAATTCCGAAGGACGAGGTCGTCGTAATGCCGGGCTAATGGACATTGGTGAGATATGATTACAATTGAAACCGACACGCGATCTCCGAGAAAGACGAATAGTCGTCCTGCGTTGGAGATCCGTTTTCACCTCGTGGACGGCTCCAAGCAGACGTTCATCCAGCCCAAAGCCGAAGCGGCGGAATTCATCCGGCAACGGGCCGATTCATCCAATCTGTTCACTCAATCCCGGATTGTCCTCGCAGATGATTACTCGAAATCCGTTTTCGTCGGCGCTCAAATCAACCGCGTTGATTTGGTTTTTAACGGGCCGGGATTCTCCAGGATACCCGTTGACTATGCTGACCTGGTCGAGTTGACGGAAACGGAGTTCCACCAATGCGTCCCGACGAATGACCCGGCTCTTTTACAAAGACGCGACCGCCACCTGAAGGTTGGAGATCTGATGGTCTCGTTTCTCCACCTAAGGATGATGGGAGGAAACGACGTGTACCTCATGAGGGAAGCACTGGTCAAACTCCCCGCGGAGAGCCAGTCCTTCATGCAACGTCTCCTCTCCAAAGGAACGTACGGCATACGCCTTCGCGAGGGCGGCTATGGCTTGCTGAATTTGCAGAACCTCATTGGTTACACGGTTTATCCGGGCGTCCCGGAACTCCCGTCGGATACCTGGATGGCGCAGCCAAAATGCGATTTATGAAGCGTCTCATTAATTCCCGAGCCGGCGTCTTACTTGCGACTGGTCTGGGAATCGGCTTGCTCCTTAGCGGTGCGTCCCAATACATTCTTGCGCCGGCCGTGTTGCCGGCGCGCGCCGGGCAGACGCCGCAGCCGGATGTCCGCGAGCTTCGGCAGCCGCAAATTAAAACAGACTCTCTCGACGGACGTCTGTCCGATCAATCTCACGCGATGGCGGATGTCGGCTATCACTTCGCCAACCTTTGGTTTGCCGCCGACAAACAGAACTGGCCGTTGTCGAACTACTACCTGAACGAAACGCGATCGCATTTGAGATGGGCAGTCCAGCTCCATCCCGTGCGACAAACCAAGCTGGGAGAGGTGGACCTGAAGGGAATCCTGGACGCTGTGGACAACAGTTTCCTCACGGAGGTCGGTGCAGCCATTACGAACAAAGACTCTGCGCAATTCAAAATCGCATACCGCCAAACCATCGAGGGCTGTTACGCTTGCCACAAGGCCTGCGAAAAACCGTTCCTTCGCCCGCAAGTGCCGAACGCGGCCAGCGTGTCGATTCTCAATTTCGATCCCAACGCTACCTGGCCTGAATGAAACTGCAGACTTTAGAGGTCCGGCTTAAAGAAGAACCAAAGATCAATGACTTGGAGTTTAGAGTGCGTCTCTCAGCGACTGCTTGTGGCCGCTATTATGGCTCATGCCGCCATGAACCTCGCCCAAGCGGATGACAATCCGCCTCCCGCCGAGCCTGCGAAATCCAATTCCACAGTTCACGCCTCCAACATCCAGCCAGGATTGGTGAACGACTGGCTCCGGAGCCAATCCAGTTCGTTTCATGCCTGGGACTTGGGCGGACAATTTCGCGCACGCTACGAGCACGCCGAATACCTCGGGCCGATGGACTTCAGCGCGACTGGCGGCCACTCATCCGATAATCGGATGCTGGTGCGCACATTCGTCCACGTGGGCTATGATCCAACGCCTTGGTTGAATTTCTATACGGAAGGCCGGGACAGTCGTGGTTTTTGGGATGAGCCAAATCCGAATCCCGACCTGGACACGATGGATCTGCACTAGGCCTTTGTTCAGATCGGAAATCCACAACGCTTTCCCCTTATCGCCAGAATCGGACGGCAGGAGTTGAGCTACGGTGACGAACGGCTGATCGGCATATCGGACTGGACGAATGTCAGAAGAACCTTTGATGCAGCCAAACTGCGTTACGAGGTCGAGGGCTTCTGGATTGATGCGTTTGTTTCACATCCCGTGATCGTCTGGAACGATCATTTCAATGAGTCCAATGATCAAGATTGGTTCTCCGGTGTTTATGCCTCGACCACGAAACTGATTCCCTGGCAGCAGTCAGAAGTGTATTTCCTCTCGCGGAACGCAAGCTCAGGCTCGCCGGGATTTTATGGACCATCACCGGATCCGCAGGGCGCTACACCGCGCGACATTTACACGATCGGAGTACACTTCAAGTCATTGCCAGGCAAACTGCGCGGTTGGGATTACAACCTGGAGCTGGCCGGCCAATTCGGCCGCTTCAAGGAAACCACCGCTGGCGCGCCTGCGTCAGTTGCGGGCATGAATCTGGAACAGCGAGCGTACGCGGGAGTCGCCAGCGCCGGCTATACCTGGACCAACGCGCCAGGCAAACCGCGAGCAGGATTGGAATATCTTTATTCCAGCGGCGACGGCAACCCCACCGACGGCAAACACGAAACTTTCGACAACCTTTTCCCGACCAACCACCGGCAATTTGGGCTCATGGACATCTTCTCATGGCAGAACGACCAGATCCTCCGCTTTATGGGCTCAATCAAACCGCTGAAAACGCTCACGCTGGCTGCAGATTATCGTTTGATCTGGCTGGCTGACACTCACGATTCGTTCTATACGAACAAAGGGGCGCGTCGCGGCGGCCTCGCGCCGACCGCTGGCTCGGGCTACGGAACGAATCCAAATTTCAACAGCTACGTGGGCTCCGAAATCGATTTGGTCGCAACGTATGCCTTCAAGCGTTTCGCATCACTCCAGGCCGGCCTTGGACACTTTTTTGTCGGGGACTATGTGAAAAGTTCACTGGCCGAAATCGGTGGGACGCGGGATGCGACGTTCGTTTACGCCCAGTTCACCCTCAACTTTTAACCCGACGCGTGATATGAGCGGACGCAGTTTGCAGGACAGGAGACTGGCGCGAGTGGGTTGCCCCAAAGCATGCCTCTGGTGCGCGGTGAGGGGAGCGAATAGTTCCTCGCTTTACATTCCAATCTTCAACAATCGCTTCGAGCACAGGTCCAACTGTCACGCTTCAACGAACGCTCGACACAATGTCGAAGGATCGACGCCCAATGACGTTTTGGAAATCCAATAAATTCCATCACCCGATTTTCGGACCGCTCTAAACCGTTGCACCAGCACTCTCTCGAAGGAAACCGAGGTTCTCTCAACCATGTGGCAGCCTTTATGCCAAACAGAGAAGAGCCGATCAGTTTCGGACAAAATATAAACTGAACAAGGATAAATCAACATGAATGCAAACAGTTCAAATCGATGGTTAATCGCGGTTGCCGGCGTCGTGATGCAAGTCGCCCTGGGATCGGTCTATGCCTGGAGTGTCTTTCGAATTCCGCTTACGACAAGCTACGGATGGACAGTGTCTCAGGTCACACTGGCTTTCGAGCTCGCAATTTTCATGCTCGGCATTGCCGCCTTCACGGGCGGTTTGTGGATGAAGCGGAAGGGTCCTCGCCGCGTAGCTGTAGTCGGGGGCCTGTGCTACGGCCTGGGTGTGGTTCTCGCTGGACAGGTCGGGAGCAACCTCTGGTTGCTCTACCTTAGTTACGGAGTGCTCGGCGGCATCGGCCTCGGGTTGGCTTACATCGTTCCAGTGGCGACTCTGATCAAGTGGTTCCCTGACAAACGCGGCATGATCACTGGGCTCGCCGTTGCAGGGTTTGGCGCGGGCGCTCTCGTCACCGCACCGGTTGCGCAGCGTTTGATCTCGTGGCTCGGAGTCTCCCAAACTTTCACAATCCTGGGTACCATTTACTTCATCGCAGTATCGGGTTCGGCTCTCTTTATGAGAAATCCCCCCGATGACTATCGTCCGGCCGGATGGCAACCGCCGCTCAGCCAGCAACAGCAAGGCTCCGGTAAGGACTACACGCTCAGAGAGGCCCTCAACACCTGGCAGTGGTACGGCTTGTGGGCCATTCTGTTTTTGAACACCAGCGCCGGCATCTCGATCATTTCCCAGGCTGCGCCCATGGCGCAGGAAACTAGTCATGCTTCCGCGGTCGCGGCCGCAGGACTGGTTGGAATCATCTCGATCGCAAACGGCGCCGGCCGATTTCTGTGGGCCTGGTTTTCTGACTTCATCGGCCGAAGCCGGGTATTCCAAGTGATGTTCCTGGCGCAAGCCATCGTCTTTTTCCTGCTTTCCAGAGTTCACAGCTTTGGAGGGCTCGCGGTCCTGGCCTTCATCGTCTTGCTGTGCTACGGCGGCGGTTTCGGCACCATGCCGGCGTTTGCCGCCGACTATTTCGGTCCGCGAAATGTCGGTTCCATATATGGCCTGATGCTGACGGCCTGGGGCTTCGCCGGCGTTTTTGGGCCCACGCTGATCGCGCAGGTGCGCCAGAGCACGGGCCACTACACAGAGGCTCTCGACCTGATCGCTGGAATCATGCTGCTAAGCACGGCTCTTCCATTCCTGGTCCGTCCGCCGAAACCTTCCACCCATGCTCTTCCTGGGCTGCTCCAAAAGCATGCATAGTTCAACTGTCATCAAGTGCTTTGCTGCGTCCGTACGGAAGCTCGGGTCCGGCCTTGGAATCTCGCAAGAGGAATTCGCTGAACGTGCCGATTTGCATCGCACCTACATTGCGGGCATTGAAACAGAGACCAAAAGCTCGCGCGAATGCTTCGACTATGAATCCCCTCAGCCCGCTCCAATCAGCCAGCCGGCGAGAAAAACGAGCACACCTCCCACGACAACCTGGAACAAAGCCGAGAGCAATGGCGTGTCCGTGAAGCGTTTGCGGATCCAGGCAATGACCGCCAATTCCACGGCCACGACCACGAGCGCGACGGTGGTCGCGAGATGAAAATCGCGGATGAGATAGGGCATGGTGTGGCCCAGACCGCCGAGGGTTGTCATCAGGCCGCAGACGGCACCGCGAATCCAGGGTGCGCTGCGCCCGCTGAGTTTGCCATCGTCGGACAATGCTTCGGCAATTAGGCCAGCGCCAATCCCGTGTCGCCAGGTCTAGTGCTCGCCCAAAAAGAGAGCGGCCAGAACTATGGCGACCACGACGCTGAGTTTGTCCACCGGTGGCACTTTGGATGCTTCGCCGAGTTGCAAGGCGCGGAAATAGCGATTGACGAAAAGAAACTTTGCAGTTGGGTGCGAAACAAATACCGTTGGGAAAATCAGCGAAAGGCATTTTTATGGCTGAACGCGTGCAATCACACACTCCCGGTTCGAACAAGTTACCAGCCCGCTACCTCCAGTTTCAAAAGAGGTATCCCAAAGTTTTCCAGGCTTACGATGCGCTCGGCGCCGCAACGGCCGAGGCGGGTCCGTTGACCGACAAGGCGCGCGCCCTGGTGAAATTGGCCATCGCAGTGGGCGGCCAGATGGAGGGCGCTGTGCATAGCCATACGCGGCGTGCCCTCGAAGCCGGGTGTTCCGCCGAGGAAATTTATCACGTGGCTTTGTTGGGCACGACGACGCTCGGCTTTCCCACCATGATGAAAACTTTTTCCTGGGTGGACGACGTGCTAGGACAAACAGAATAAGCGTAAGAACAGTGGCTCCAGGAGATCCACTATTCAGTCCTACTTGATCTCACGGAGCCCAGGTTTTTTTCCGAACGACTCAAGGACGTTGAGCATTGTACTCAGTGCCCGTCGCGTGTCGTGGCTGCACATCTTTTTGAACATTTGCCATAGACTGAGCGGTTTTTCCTCCCTGGCTTGAGTCAGGCTGTTGGGCAAAGCTTTCGCAATGCCTTCGAGTAATTCCGGTTCGAGAGTAAACACGACCTTGCTCAGAATCAGAAGATTGCGGGCGGCGATAATCGCTTCCGGCGTTTTCGCTGCGTCCACGACGATCTCGATCACTTTGTCACTGGAGCCGAGGGCGCCCCGCAGAAGATCCAGGACGCCGCGGTCGTGAAGACGCTGGAGCAATTCATACCCGGAAAGCAGAGCCTCGGCGTGTTGCAAGGGCGCGTTTTGCAACCGGGTCTGTAACTCCGCGCGCGGATCGCGCGCCGGCATTTGCAAAGGGATGGGTTGGGCCATATTCGGTTGAGGGTTGATGGTTGAGAGTTGAATTCGGCTCGCGAGGACACTCGCCCCACCGTCGGCAACTCAAGTCCCGTTTCCTCCGTTCGCTTTTGTTTTTGTCGCGTGAAATACCATGGGGCTTCCGGGAACTCGGTAATCCGGGCGTTTCCATTTGCGCTCGACTTCAACGCCACGTTGCGGTGTCCGATGACCAAATCGCGGGTTACCTCGGGGCAACGGGCTTTCACCATTTTCGCCCAGGACCAGCATCCGGACGGACGCCTCCTTGTACGCAGGCGTGTGGGTCACTTTATCCGTAAAGCTGCTGGTGAGACGGTTCACCGGACTCTCCGAGGAGTTTATCGGCATGTAGAGTTCTTTGCCCTCCACCCTGTCGGTCACCAAGGCCCGGACCCGGACCTGGCCATAGCGCGACACCAGTTGGACCCAGGCGCCGGTCTTGATCCGGCGCTCGGTCGCGAGTCCGGGTGAGACTTCCACGAAGGTATCCGGCGTTTGTTCCCGGATGCCGGCACTGCGGTAGGTCAGATTGCCTTCGTGGAAATGTTCGAGCAACCGTCCATTGTTCAGATGCAAATCAAATTCAGTGTTCACCGGGTCGGTCGGCTCTGAGTATCTCAACGGGAACAGCCTCGCTTTGCCGTCCGGGAAATTGAACTGCTTCGTATATAGGAGGGGTTGGTCGGTGCCGTCTGCGGCGACCGGCCACTGCAAGCTTTTGTACCCTTCAAGGCGTTCGTAGGTCACGCCGGCGAAAATGGGTGTCAGCGAAGCAATCTCGACATAAATCTCGGACGGATGCTTGAAATTCCAATTGGCGCCGAGACGATTGGCGATCTCTTGTATGATTCTCCAATCGGGCCGGCTGCCCTCCAGCGGCTCGAACACTTCATAAAGCCTCTGGATTCGCCGCTCCGTGCTGGTAAAGGTTCCTTCCTTCTCGAGGCTTGGGCTGGCAGGCAGAACGACATCCGCAAACCGGCAGGTGTCACTGAAGAAAATGTCTTGTGCGACAAAGAACTCGAGCTTCGCCAAACCCTCGTTGACAAAGTTTGAATTTGAATCTACAAGACTGATCTCCTCACCGAACAGATACATTGCCTTTACTTTGCCCTGGTGGATCGCCTCAATCATTTCGTGGTTGTCGAGGCCTTTGGTGGAGGGAAGCTTGACCTGCCAACCCGCTTCGAAGCGCGCGCGCACTTCCGGGTCGTCCACGAGTTGGTAACCGGGAAGGTAATTCGGCATCGCGCCGTGATCGCTTGCCCCCTGCACGTTATTGTGGCCGCGCAAGGGGTATGCACCGGTGCCGGTACGCATGTAATTCCCGGTCACCAGCAACAGGTTCGAAATGGCGGTTGAAGTATCCGAGCCCATGCTGTGTTGCGTGACCCCCATCGCCCAAAGAACACAGACTCCTTCCGCTTCGACGATCATATCCGCCACTTTCTTTAGCGTCTCGATAGGCAGGCCGCACGTCTCCGCGGCAAACTCCATCGTGAACGGCCCAAGGCTCTTTTTGTAATCATCGAGTCCATTCACCCACTTTTCCAAAAACGACGTTTTGGCCAACCCATTATCCAGAATGTAACGAGTGATGGCTGAAATCCAAACGAGGTCGGTTCCTGGCTTCGGATGGATGAAGAGGTCGGCGCGTTGCGCCATTTCATGCTTGCGCAGGTCGGACACGATAAGTTTTTGGTCGCGAAGTTTGTGCGCCCGTTTCACACGGGTGGCCAGGACGGGATGGGCCTCGGCGGTGTTGCTGCCGACGATGATGACGAGGCTGGCATTTTCGATGTCCTTGATGGAGCCGGAATCGCCGCCATAACCGACCGTGCGGAACAGACCCATGGTCGCCGGGGCCTGGCAATAACGGGAACAATTGTCCATGTTGTTCGTGCCGATTACGGCACGGGCCAGCTTCTGCATGAGATAGCTTTCCTCATTTGTGCATTTCGAGGAGGAGATAAAAGCGAGTGAGTCCGGCCCGCTCCGGGCTTTGATTTCCGCCAGCCTGCGCGCCACCAGGCCAAGCGCTTCATCCCAGTTCGCCTCGCGAAACTTGCCGCCCTCGCGAATAAGCGGTTTGGTTAATCGCTCGGAACTGTTCACGAAATCCCAGCCAAACTTTCCTTTGATGCAGGAGGAGATGCCATTGGTCGGGCCTTCCCTCGGCTCCACCTTCAGGATATGCCGATCTTTCGTCCAGACATCGAAACTGCAGCCCACGCCGCAATAGGTGCACACGGTTTTAGTGCGGCGAATGCGGGATTCGCGCATCGCCGATTCGGCCTCCGAAACTTTCAGGATTGCTCCGTAGCCGGTGTCCGGCTCGACCGCTTTGACAATATCGATCATCCCCGCCAAGGCCGTCTTCGGCAACGCCGTGAGAAATCCCGCCTTGCCGACCATTGATTTCTCCATCAACGCATTGCAGGGACACACCGTGACGCAATGGCCGCACGACACGCAGCTCGATTCACCGATAGGTTTCCCGCCATCCCACAGGACTCGCGGATGCGGATCTTCCCAGCGGATCGAAAGGGTCTCGTTGACTTCAACATTTTGACAGGCCTCGACGCAACGGCCGCATAAAATGCACTGATCCGGATCGTATCGGTAAAATGGGTTCGAGTTATCCACTTCGTACGGCTTCGTCTTGAACGGAATCTTTTGATGCTCGACGGCCATCAGCCTGGTCGTGTTGTGGACCGTGCAATTGCCGTTGTTATTGTCGCACACCGTGCAGTAGAGCATGTGATTGCCGAGAATCCGGTCGAAGGCTTCCCGCTGAGCGGCGACCGCCCTTGCGGAAGTCGTGGAAACGTTCATCCCGGGCTCGACGCGGGTGGCGCAGGACCGGACCAGTTTGCCGTCCACCTCCACCATGCACGTATCACAAGTTTGAATCGGGCCGAGTTGCGGATGATAGCAAACCTGGGGAACTTTCAGACCGATGCGATTGATGAGCTCAATGAGACGCTCGTCGGGCTTCGACACTCTGGCCGTGCCGTCAACTGTCAAATTGATTTCCATCGCGTAGTACCAGGTGCAAGGGCAATGCCAAGTGTCCGACGGCAACATTCGACGAACCTGATTCTGTTCCAAAGAGCCTGACTTGTCCGCACTTCAGCGCTTTTGCCAATTGGCGAATGCAAAACCAATGGCGTATTGCCTCCGCGTTGAACGACGCTCCTTCGACGCGCTGTCGAACCCTCGACGCCATCTCCGTTCCACCAGTGGTCCCATTTTCCCATCAAGTTCCCTGTGCGCACCGCAAACGCATTGCCGGCGCGGCTGTTGCGAACTCGCAGCTGATTTGGCGAAAGAGGTTCGCCCGCACTAGGCAAATCGCCCTTCCCCCGTTTTTTCCCAAGCCCGAACCGAATGAAAATCCCGCAAGGGCAACGAGATCTACGCGAACGCGTGAGAGCGTGTGATGTAACGCCTCGCCTTTTGAGACCGACTTGCGTAATCTGTTTCGACGATATGCCAACGCCCCCGACAAATTCCGGCATCAGGGACAACCACAAACGCGGTGTCGTCGCGGATTTTCTTAAAGCGAAGATTCAATCCGGCTCGCGCCTTTCGCTCGTTTCCGCCTACTTCACGATTTACGCCTACGAAGCCCTGAAGGACCGCCTCGACAAGATTGAGCATCTCGACTTCCTTTTCGGCGAACCGCGATTCATTGCCTCACTCGATCCAGACAAGACGGAGAAGAAGGCGTTCATTCTCGACGGCAACGGACTCCAACTCGCCAACAAGCTTCAGCAGAAGCGCGTCGCACGCGAGTGCGCGGATTGGATTCGGCGGAAGGTGGAAATCCGCTCCGTGCGCCATGCGCAACTGCTCCACGGCAAGATGTATCACATCGCCAACGGCGGCGTGGAGGAAGCCATTCTCGGTAGCTCAAACTTCACCGTGCGCGGACTCGGCCTTGGCGCGGACAACAACAACATCGAACTCAACCTCGTCGTTGACAGCAATCGTGATCGGCAAGATCTAAAACACTGGTTCGAAGAGTTGTGGGCTGACGAAGAACTGACTGCAAACGTAAAGGATGATGTCCTGCTTTATCTCGACCAGCTTTACCAAAATCATGCCCCGGAGTTCGTCTATTTCAAGACCCTGTTCCACGTCTTTGAAAACTTCCTCGCTGATCAGGAGAAGGGTGGGCTGCTCGATCAGAACATCAAGATCGTCGACACCGGGATTTGGCAGGCGCTCTTCGAGTTCCAGCGCGACGGCGTCAAGGGCGCGATCAACAAGATTCTCAAACACAACGGTTGCATTCTTGCGGATAGCGTCGGCCTGGGGAAAACCTTTGAGGCGTTGGCCGTCATCAAGTACTTCGAGTTGAAAAACGAGCGAGTGCTTGTCCTTTGCCCGAAGAAACTCCGTGAGAACTGGACGGTCTATCGACACAACGATGCGCTCAATCCGTTCATCAAAGACCGCTTTCGCTTCGATGTTCTCTCACACACCGACTTAAGCCGCGACTCTGGCAAATCCGGCGACTTGGACCTCGCGACATTTAATTGGGGCAACTTTGATTTGGTCGTCATTGATGAATCACACAACTTCCGCAACAACACGCCCGGCAAACGCGACGAGGACGGCAATCTCATCCGAAAGAGCCGCTATCAGCGGTTGATGGATGACATCATCAAGGGCGGCGTCAAAACGAAAGTCCTCTTGCTGTCCGCCACGCCGGTCAACAACGACCTGCGCGATCTGCGCAACCAAATCTATTTCCTCACCGAAGGCAGCGACCTGGCTTTCAAGGATTCCATCGGCATCGCGAGCCTGAAAGATACGCTCGCCGCCGCGCAAAAGACGTTCACGCTTTGGGCGCGCAAACAATCGGGCGAGCGCAAGACCAAAGACCTGCTTGAAAAACTCAGTTCCGCGTTTTTCAAACTGCTTGACGAATTGACCATTGCCCGCTCGCGGAAGCACATTCAGCGCTACTACAAGGCGAGCATCGCCGCGCTGGGCGGCTTCCCGGAGCGCAAGAAACCAATCACCATCTTTCCTGACATTGACACGAAAGGCCGGTTTCTTTCCTACGACAAACTCAACGACGAGATCAACGGCTACAAACTGTCGCTGTTTGCGCCGTCGCGTTACCTCAAACCGGAATTCAAAGACAATTACAAGACCCACGCCGGCGACCCGTTCAGCCAGGCCGACCGCGAGCGTTTCCTTGTCGGCATGATGAAGATGAATTTCCTCAAGCGACTCGAAAGTTCGGTGAAGTCGTTTGAAATCACGATGGGCCGGACCATTGGCAAGATCGAGGCGTTGGAACAAAAAATCCGCAATTTCATTGCGACGCCAGATCAGAATCCTGAATCCAACGAACTGGAGTTGGACATGGGAGATGCGGGCCAGGACGAGGAGCTTGAACAGGCGATGCTTGTCGGCGGCAAATTCAAGTATCGCCTGGAACACCTTGAACTGGATCAAGGCAAAAACTGGTTGAAGGATTTGAAGAAGGACAAGGATCAGCTCCGCATCCTTTTCAACGCCGCGCAGAATGTGACGCCGGACACCGACGCCAAATTGCTTGAATTGAAAAAACTCATCGCCGGGAAGGTTGCGAATCCGACCATCAACAAGCTCGGCCAGCCCAACAAGAAGGTGCTCGTATTCACGGCCTTTGCGGACACTGCGGAATACCTTTTCGACGCACTGGCTTCGTGGGCGCAGAAGAACCTTGGCGTTCACATCGCGCTGATTACCGGCGGTGGCGGCAACCGCACGACCTTTGGCAAATCCGATTACAA